>Ga0207807_1000066_pt1 | contig 31671 bp, 31 predicted proteins | sample HigsolmetaGSP15D_FD_184843 | JGI IMG/M metagenome (GOLD analysis project Ga0207807, IMG submission 184843) | High solid enriched microbial communities from the Joint BioEnergy Institute, USA - SP1-5-D (SPAdes) | ecosystem: Engineered > Bioreactor > SSF (Solid state fermentation) > Aerobic >... | reverse complement strand
CTCTTTGTATCCTTTAATAATCCAGCAATTATTGATATAATATCCATGGGAAGACCTCTCTCTCTAGATGTTCATCTTGAAGTGTACAATTAGATGATAGAGCGTCTTCCCATTTTTTTCCACTCATATGCCCCGTCGAGTAAAATTTTACACATACTACAAAAAAACGGGGCGGGAAATCCGGGCCCGTTCCTTTCCGCCTGGCCGGCCATCCATTTGCCGGGTCCCGCAGCCGTTCGCTTGCCTTTCATGCTCTTCATTACCGGAAGTGATCCGCCCATCCGCCCCTTTTTACTCCTGATTTGCGATAAAGGGCCACCAATTTGCTTTGCCAAGCATTTTTACAAGCACTGGCACAAACAAAGGCAGCATGATCAAAGCATAAAACAGAAGACCAGTAAGTGTAAGGGTGGCAATTTGCAGCAACGATAAAACGCCGGACGGCATCATTGCCGCAAAAGTGCCGGAAAGAATGACTTCTGCGGAAAGAATAACGGTTCCCATCTTTTTCATCGCAAGCAAAATTGCTTCTTTTGCAGGCAAATGCTGGTATTCATTGAACCGTTCCATCAAAAAGATGGAGTAGTCGGTGCCAAGCGCGATTAAAATAACAAAACCGAAGAACGGCACCGCCCAGCTGATACCCGGGTAGCCAAGCAGATGGACAAAAATGGCCTCCGTCAAACCGGCGGATGCAAAATAGGTGATAAGAAGGGATGCCAGCAGATAGAGCGGCATGACGATTGACCGTAAGAAAATCATCAGCACGGCAGCCACCCCGATCAGCATAAAAGTGACAGTACGCGCGTAATCCGCTTTTGACATCTTACCCAAATCGCGATTGATGCTTGACACGCCGCCGATCCCGATATGGGCATTTTCCAATTTTGTCCCCTTTACAGCGTCTTTTAACGCCCGGTTGATATGGCCAATATCCGCCATTGCCCTGTTGGAATACGGGTTTTCAGTTAATATCAGATGAAAAGTCACCATTTTTCCGTCTTTCGAAATATAATGGCCCAGCGCTTTCTGATAATCCGCATTTGAAAGCAGGGCATCCGGAATATAAATGCCGGACTGTTCCATACTTGTTTCATCCGCCAAATCATTCAGATAAGAACCGGCATCGTACAACCCGGATTCGATTTTCCCGAGTCCTGCCGCGCTTTTATCAAGGCCGGCGGAAAGCTCATTCATATGGGTTCCGAACGTGCTGAGGCCGGTTTTCAGCTGTGCCTGGCCGTCCGTGATCCCCTGAAGTCCTTTTTGCAGCGCCGGGATTTTCCGGATCACTTCGTTCTGGCCTGCTGCAGTCTGGTTCAAACCGGTTTCAAGCTGATCAAGCCCGTTGATGATCGGCGTAAACCCGTCAGCAAAGCGGCCAAGCCCGGCGGAAATAGCTGAAAGTTTTGCGTCCACGCTTTCCAAAGTTGCTGTGACGGTGTTAATCTGGCGGTACAGGCTGGCAATTGTATCATTGCCATTGCCGGTGCCGAGCCCGAGCTCATTCATCGCCTGCTGCACTTTTTGGAATTGCGGGTCGTGCGCCGCTTCCGGATTGTCTTTTAAAAACGCCCGGTAAGCCGCTTGCAGGGAGCCGATCTGCTCCGGAACATCAGCTGGCAACTGGTCCGTTTGGCTGATAAACTGTCGGATGCCGGACTGGACGAGCTGGTATTTTTCATACAGCTGGTTAAAGCCGGACTGCAGTTCCCTTGCCTGCTGCTGGGCGTTTTTTACCCCGCTTTTCAGTTCGTCCGCGCCCGCGGAACCGTTCCGGATGCCTTCTTCAATCCGGCTGAGCGAGTTTGACAAATTCCCCATGCCAGCTGAGATTTTTTCGGAACCGGCCTCCAGCTCCCCGATCCCGTCGGTTGCTTCTTTAAACTTTGATTTGGCGTTTTCCAGAGAACCGGATGCCCCTGTTAATCCTGATTTGATTTTCTGAATGCCGTTATGGCTTTTTTCCAGCCCTTCGCCCAATGTTTTGGCTTGGTTTTTGACATAAATTTCTTTCATCACCGAACCGTCCGGCCTTGTCGCGCTTTGAACTTGTGCAACATGCGGGACTTTATCCAGATCCGCGCTGATTTTCTCGATTAAAGCGAGATAGTCTTTTGATTTGACAGACTCGTCATTTTCGAGGACGACTTCGGCCGGCATCGCTTTCCCGGCGCCGAAACTTTCGGCAATGATGTTGAACGCTTTTACGGAATCGTAGTTGTCCCCGAGTTCATCAAGTGAATTGAAAGACAGCTTGCCGTTATAGCTGATCAATAGCGGAACCATGATCACCGCCACAATCGCAAGGGAAAGAAACGGCCTTGCCAGCGCAAAAAGGCCGGCCCGTTCCCAAATTTTGCTTTCATGGTGGGAAATGTCCCCGCGCACAGGCCAGAACAGCCCTTTCTTTAACACAGCCATAAAAAACGGCACAATTGAAAACAAGGCAAGCAGCAAAACGGCTACCCCGACCGCAACGGCGGAAGCGGATTGGTACAGTTTAAAACTGGAAAGCCCGATCGAGGCAAAACCGATCAGAACGGCAATACCGCTGAACAGCACCGTTTTCCCGGCCGAACGGTAAGTCGCAAGAATGGCCGCAACTGTTTCTTTGCCATCCGCCAGTTCTTCCTTAAAGCGGCTGAGCAGCAAAATACAATAATCCGTGCCAATCCCGAACAAAACGGCAACGAGAAAAATTTGCGTAAAATTTGAAACCGGAAAATCCAGCTTGTCGACGAGTATCGCAACGATAAACTGGCTGACAAGATAAGAAAGCCCGACCGTTAAAAGCGGAATGAGCGGCGCGACGATTGAACGGTACACCAGCACAAGGACGGCCAGGATGAATACAATCGTAATCGCTTCTGTTCTTTTCAAGCCCGCCTGCGAGCTGTCCGTGACATCCTCATTGATCAGCCTGTTGCCGGTCATCATCACCTCGACGCCCGGCGTTTTTACCGCTTTCTGCAAAGCCGCGCGCACTGTTTTAAAAGACTTTCCGCCCGGATCCACGCTGGCAATGGCCATCACCGTTTTTCCGTCTTTGGAGACAAGCTCACTTTTAAGGGCCGGCTCGTGAAAATGAGTTGTCAGCCCCATAATCGCATATTGTTTTTTATTTTTTTCCAGCCGTTCAAGCGTGCCCCGGATACGCCCCATCTCATGGCCGGATATTTTCACCCGGTCATGGAACACGATGATGACGCTTGTACCGCGGTTTTCTGTCTGCTGGTGCCGGCTTTTGATTTCAGCCGCCCGTTGCGAGGCATAGCCTTCCGGAACCTTAATCTGGCCTTTTTCCCTGACTAATGGTTCCATTGCCGGCGCTTTCCATGCCAATAAAATGCTGATCATTGCCCATACTAAAACAACAATCCATTTCAACTGCACCAATCGCTTCATGAACTGGTTTCCTCCCAAGCTTGTGATCGCATAACTCTTGAACCATTATAAAACAAACGGCCGCAGAAGTATGTAAAAAAATGGGCATTTTTATGTTGCTTTCTTTCCAAAATAAACGAAAAGTAGTATAATTGACTAAAAAGTAACATGATTAAAAACGAAAGGAGTTCTCTATTTGAATTCGCATAAACCTGCTCCATTACAACCTACAATCGAAAACCTCTCTTATGCTGTATTCACGGTCAATCGCCATGCGAAAACCGCAACCAACCCAAAATTTCTGTACCTGTTAAAGAAAAAAGCGCTCGAAAAAATGATCCGGGAAGGGAAAGCGCTGAAAGTCGGGCTCCACTTTTCCGAGCATCCGAAGTACAGCCAGCAGCAGTCTGATGTGCTTGTAAAGTGCGGTGATTATACGTTTCATATTCCGCCGTCAAAAGACGATTTTAAAAACCTCCCCCATCTCGGCTACCTGGACCATAAAACAAGGAACCCGAAATGCCGCATGCCTTTAAGCCAGGCAAAGCAACTGCTTGAACGGTATACCGGGCTCACGGAAAAACAGCAGCATCCGGGGCAGCCCCGCACCGGCAGGAAAAATTGCAAACCGGTTTTCAAAAAACTGGGCGACTCCTTTTTCTAAAGGATGGCCGCAGCAAGTGCAAGCCAAATAATGGAAAAGCCCCAAACCGGGTAAAGACCCCGCCCGGGATGAATAATGATACGCAACCATGCAGGAAAGCCCTCCGCGATTGGCCGGGGGCTTTTCTGCGTTACAGCACTTTTTCGTCCATCGCAAGGATCAGCTGGTTGATTTCAGGCTTGCTGATTTGGGCATCGGCGCCGACCATTTCCCCTTTATGCCTCAAGGCATCCGTGATCAGCGATGAGAAAATGATCACCGGCAGCACTTTTAAGGCAGGGTCTTCTTTTATTTTTTTCGTTAAATGGTGCCCGTCCATTTGCGGCATTTCAATATCCGTAATCACAAGCTGGACTTCATCCTTTATCTCTTTTCCGCTTTCTGCAATCCCGGATAAATATTCGTATGCATCTTTCCCGTTTTCAAAAAACGCAATTTGTTCATACCCGGCTTCAAGCAGCGTATCGCGGAGCAATTCCCTGAGCAGGCCGGAATCTTCCGCGATCACAATCCGTTTATTGTTCCGCTCCCGCTTTCCAAGCTTTTTGACTTCTTCCACCCGGATCGTGGCTTCCGGGTTGATTTCCGCAATCATTTTTTCAAAATCAAGCAGCAAAATCATCATGTCTTCTTTCTTGATCACGCCGATCACCTGTGTATCGGTGCCCGCATACATCCCGGACGGTTTTTCAATTTGATCCCAGGAGAACCGGTGGATTTTTGAAACATTGTCCACATGAAAGACAATTTTTTGCTGGTTGAACTCCGTCACGATAAATTTGTCATCCTCGCCCGTTTCAGGCGGATGCCCGAGTACTTTGCGCAAATTAACAACCGGCAGTATTTCCCCGCGCAGCTGGATAATGCCTTCAATATTTGGATGGGCGTGCGGAATGGTGGTAACCGCAGCCGGCATGATAATTTCCTTCACCTTAATGACATTGATGCCGTAATGATTTTGTGCGACAGAAAATTCTACGATCTCAACTTCGTTTGTGCCGCTTTCCAGTAAAATCTCGTGCTCTAGACTCATTTTTTTTGCCCCCTCGTTCTAAAACGTATGAAAATCCGGCGCGGAGCATTTTGCAGACTGCCCGATTCTCAATATTTGCCCACATGAATTATATCGGCAGATGGACCAGAATGTTTCACCTCTAAAAGGGCAAACGGAAAAGATTGCTTTTTCACAAATGTGCAAGCGTGGTAAGATGAAGAAGAACAGGACATACATATTTAATGAAAAGCAATTCGTGAAAGAGGAGGAAACCGGTTTTGGAACATTTACTGAACCCGCATGTGCGGGAGATTGAAATATCCGGCATCCGCAAGTTTTCAAACATGGTTGCCGGAATCGAAGACATGGTCTCATTTACAATCGGCCAGCCCGATTTTAAAACGCCGGAACATGTCAAACAAGCAGGGATCCGCGCCATTGAAGAAAATAAGACAACGTATACCCACAATGCCGGCGACCTTGCTTTACGCAAGGCTGCAGCACAATTTGTAAAAACGAAATACAACCTGTCTTATAAACCGGAAACGGAAGTCATTGTCACGATCGGCGCCAGCGAGGCGATCGATATTACGCTCAGAACCGTATTGACACCCGGTTCCGAAGTCATCCTGCCCGGGCCCGTTTACCCGGGGTATGAACCAGCCATCCGCCTGTGCGGAGCCGTTCCGGTGCATGTAGACACAAGGGCAAACCGGTTTAAGCTAACCGCAGATCTCATCCGCCAGGCTATTACAGCCAACACGAAATGCATCATTTTGCCGTACCCTTCCAATCCGACCGGGGTGACGCTCGAAAAGGCGGAATTGCAGGAAATCGCAGACCTGATCCGCGGCCGTGATATTTTTATTCTTGCCGATGAAATTTACAGCGAGTTAACGTACAATCTGCAGCACGCCTCGATCGCTTCGTTTTTGCCGGAGCAGACCATTGTCATTAACGGCGTCTCAAAGTCCCACTCGATGACCGGCTGGCGGATCGGCTTCGTGTTTGCGCCGGAATGGCTCACAAAGCATGTTTTAAAAGTCCACCAGTATAATGTGTCGTGCGCGCCTTCCATTTCCCAGATGGCGGCGCTTGAAGCGCTGACAGCCGGCATCGATGACGCACACGCCATGAAAAAGGAATATGAAAAACGGAGAGACTATGTATGCAAGAGGCTGGATGAGATCGGCATCAGGTATGTGAAACCGGACGGGGCTTTTTACGTATTCGCGAAGGTGCCGGAAGCGTTGAAGCGGTCCTCTTTCGATTTTGCGGTCGATCTGGCAAAACAGCAAAAAGTCGCGGTTGTCCCAGGCAGCGCTTTTTCAAAGTACGGCGAAGGCTGGTTCCGGATGTCCTACGCATGCAGCATGGATCAGCTCGAAAAAGGGCTTGCGCGCATGGAAAAGTTTGTTGCAAACCTATCCTGAAACGATGCGCCGGCTGATTCTCATTTTTCCCGCTGGTGCTGCATTCAAGCGCAATGGGCATCATACTAAAAATGAAATATATTTTCATTCCTTTGCTGGCGCCGCGTTCGCCTAAGGAATAGAAGCCTGCGTTAAACCATACTGGCTTCCCGCCCGCATAAAACTAAAACAGCCCGCCGGCATATGCCGGCGGGCAAACTTTACTTGGACCAATATTTAATCAATGCTTGTGTGCCGCTGTTTTCTTCGCCTTTTGCGGCCAGTTCTTCATATAATTTTTTGCTGAGTGCAAGCCCCGGCAGGTCAAGCCCCATTTTTTCCGCTTCATGAAGGGCGATTTTCATATCTTTAATAAAATGCTTGATAAAAAAGCCCGGAGAATAATCGCCCGCAAGCATCCGCGGAACAAGATTGGACATTGACCAGCTTCCGGCTGCCCCGGCGCTGATGGATTTGAGCACTTTTTCCGGATCGAGCCCTGCTTTTTGCGCATACACAACCGACTCCGTCACGCCGATCATATTGGAGGCTATGGCAATCTGGTTGCACATTTTTGTATGCTGGCCGGATCCCGGGCCGCCCTGCAGTACGATATTTTCCCCGAGTACGGAAAAAACCGGTTTTACTTCTTCAAATACCGATTCGTCGCCGCCTACCATAATCGTCAAATTGCCTTTTTGCGCCCCGATATCGCCGCCGGAAACCGGTGCATCAAGCGCCTTCACCTGTTTCGCTTTAGCCGCTTCATCAATCTTTTTGGCAAGGGTCGGCGTGGACGTGGTCATATCGATCAGGATCGTTCCTTCTTTCGCCGCGCCAAGCAGCCCGTTTTCCCCGAAATACACTTCTTCCACATCGTGCGGATAGCCGACCATCGTAATGACGATATCTGATTTTGCAGCCGTTTCTGCCGGCGTGCTGCACCAGTCGGCTCCTGTTTTGAGAAGTGGCTCCGCTTTTTCTTTTGTCCGGTTATAGACAAAAAGCGGATATCCTGCATTCCGCAAATTTTGCGCCATGCTCCGGCCCATTACGCCTAGCCCGATAAATCCGATCTTTTTCATCCTGGGTCCCCCTTTTTCCAAATAAAAAAGCCTGCATCACAGCAGGCCAAAAGCAAACATGGGGGTTCAAGGAAGAAAACAATCTTTCCTCTAATTTATACCCCGCATGCCCTGCTTTAAACCTGGCAAATTAAATCGATTTGACTTTTCCGCCGTCGATCAGGAAGCTGCTTCCGGTAACGTAGGAATTGGCTTCTGAAGCCAGAAACGCAACAAACCTCCCGAATTCGTCCGGTTCGCCGTATCTGCCGAGCGGAATCGACTCCAGTTCCTTTGCCTGGACTTCTTCCATCGATTTTCCGGTTTTCTCCGCTGTTACTTTGTCAAGATGTACAATCCGGTCCGTTGCAATTCTGCCCGGGCCGACCGTATTCACAAGGATTTGGTACGGGGCAAATTCTTCCGCCAGCGTTTTCGAAAGTCCCACAATGCCCGTCCGGAACGTATTCGACAAAATCAGCCCCGGGATCGGCTCCTTAATGGATGAAGAGGCAATGTTGATAATCCGGCCGCCGTTTTTCTTTAAAAGCGGCAATGCTTCCCTGATGATGCGTATGTACGAAAGCAGATTCAGTTCGAATGATTTTTGCCAGTCTTCATCCGCCATATCTTCAAAACTTCCGGCCGGCGGTCCCCCTGCATTGTTGACCAGTATATCCAGCCTGCCGAATGTATCCCGTGCTTTTTGCACCATGGCGCGGATATCTTCCGGATGGGTAATATCTGCCCGGATATACGCCACTTTCCCGGTGCCGCAAGCGGATAATTCTTCTTTTGCCGCCTGCAGTTTTTCTTCATTCCGGCTTGTAATGAGGACATCTGCGCCTTCCATTACAAGTTGTTTGGCCACCGTTTTCCCGAGCCCCTGGCTGGAAGCGACAACAAGGGCGGCTTTGCCTTTCAACCCTAAATCCATTCAAAATCCCTCCCTGTATCTTTATGTTCACAAAAGCCTGTCTTCATTATAAACGATTTTTCCCCGTCCATGCACGATAAAGCTTCAAACCGGGTTCCCCTTCATTTTCCCGCAAAAAAGAACATCCGGCGTTTTGATGTGCGGTCCGCCAAAGCCCAATTCAAAAAAAGCCGAATGGCAAAAGCCACTCGGCAAAAATAGGGGGAAAAATGAGAAAGAAACGATATACATCCGGTATTGTGACAATACTGGATACCAATACTACCCTTAATGCTTGGGCTGGTTTATATATACCCGCTTCCTTCACACCTAAACCTGTTTTTGAAAAAATTTTTTATGCTTTTGAAAGAACTTTTTTCACGTGTTCCTTTACTTCTTCATTCGTTGTGAAGTTCAAAACGTCTTCTGCAAGTTTCTCCATATCCACCTTATTCAGGTTCCTGATTTGAGAACGGGCCCTTAAAATCGAAGAAGCGCTCATTGAAAATTCATCAAGGCCGAGGCCGAGCAGAATCGGAATGGCGATTTCGTCTCCGGCCATTTCGCCGCACATGCCGGCCCATTTGCCTTCTTTGTGCGCCGCATCAATGACGCGTTTCACAAGGCGCAATATGGCCGGGTTATACGGCTGGTACAAATACGAAATATGTTCGTTCATACGGTCTGCAGCCATCGTGTACTGGATCAGATCGTTTGTGCCGACACTGAAGAAATCGACTTCTTTTGCAAACAAATCAGCCATTACGGCAGTGGAAGGAATTTCAACCATAATGCCGACTTCGATATGATCTGCAACCTGCACGCCTTCCTGGATAAGCTTTTCTTTTTCTTCCAAAAGAATCGCTTTTGCTTTTCGGAATTCATCCAGATTGGAAATCATCGGGAACATAATTTTCAGGTTGCCGTATGCGCTCGCGCGGAGCAACGCACGCAGCTGGGTGCGGAAAATATCCTGTCTGTCCAGGCACAAGCGGATCGCACGGAAGCCGAGGAACGGGTTCATTTCTTCCGGAAGCGGCAAGTACGGCAGTTTTTTGTCGCCGCCGATATCAAGCGTACGGACCACAACCGGCTTGCCTTTTAAGCCTTCAAGCACCGCTTTATAGGCTTCAAACTGCACTTCTTCTGACGGAAGCTCGTCCCTGCCCATATAGAGGAACTCTGTACGGTACAGGCCGACGCCTTCCCCGCCGTTCCGGATCACGCCGTCGAGATCGTTCGGGGTGCCGATATTGGCAACCAGTTCAACCGTATGGCCGTCTTTCGAAACGGATTTTTCATTGACCAGCTTCGCCCATTCGGCTTTTTGCCGTTCAAACTGTTCCTGCTTTTGTTTGTATTCATCGACAATTTCAGGTGTCGGATTGACATAGACATCGCCGCTGTTGCCGTCCACGATGACAAGGTCGCCATTTTGGATATCCTGGATCGCCGTTTTCGTCCCGACGACTGCCGGAATTTCCAAAGAACGCGCCATAATCGCAGAGTGGGACGTACGCCCACCGACATTTGTTGCAAAACCTTTTACATACTGACGGTTCAACTGCGCCGTATCAGAAGGGGTCAAGTCTTCAGCAATGACAATGACTTCTTCCGAGATCATGCTCGGATTCGGAATTTCCACCTTCAGCAGATGGGCCAAAATCCGTTTTGTCACGTCGCGGATATCCGCTGCACGTTCGCGCATATATTCGTTGTCCATTTGTTCGAACATGGTCACGAACATATCAGCAACTTTTTTCAATGCGTATTCCGCATTGACCTGGTCATCCCTGATTTTATCCTGGACCGGCATCAACAGTTCCGGATCTTCCAAAACGAGCAAATGAGCATCAAAGATCGCTGCTTTGTCCGCCCCCAGCGCCTTCATTGCATGCTCCCTGATCGCCTGCAGTTCAGACTTGGATTCAGACACAGCAGCATTAAAACGTTTCATTTCATCCGAAACATTCTGGACAGACCTTTTTTCAAAAGACAAATCCGGTTCTACCAGGCGATATGCTTTTGCGATGGCAATCCCGTTGGATGCTGCTATACCTTTTAAAATGGTTGACATTATTCGCCCAGACCCTCTTTTTTCATTAATTCAGCCAAAGCGTTCAATGCATCTTGTGCATCGTTGCCTTCTGCAGAAATGGTAATATCGGCGCCTTTGCCGATTCCAAGGGACATAACCCCCATAATCGATTTCAGGTTCACTTTCTTATCCTTATACTGCAATTGGATATCTGAATCGAATTTGCTTGCCGTTTGTACGAGCAATGTAGCAGGACGTGCGTGGATTCCTGTATCTGCTGTTACTTTAAATTGTTTTTCAGCCATGGGTAGAACGACTCCTTTTCTATAATATAGTTCTAAAAATAATGCACTGTACATTTTTCGTCAATATTGATCAACCATCTTCATACAAATGACAAATTTTGCAAACGGGGTTGAAAAAGCCCGCAGCGATACCGGGACTCCTGCAAACACCGTTCATCCCCGGCTATTCAGCAGGCTGCTCCCTCAAAGTCTGCGCGGCCCATCCGTGCCAAAAACATGCCTCGCCCGAAACCGGGAACACGCATATCCCCGGCCGGAGCAAAAAATGACAAATTTTGCACAGTGCGGGAAAAACAAAATCCCCGTAATAGAATAACATGCCTTTCCAAATAAAACAATCATTAGAGTTGACTTCATTTTGCTTAAAAATGCACAAAATTATGCATACCCCGGTCAGATTTCCGGCTCATCCAAATAAATATAGCGGACATGACCGCCGCGCAGTGCAATGCCCCTAAAATGCTTAAAGTCTTCCTCGGCAACAAGCACTTTCCGGAAGTCCATAAAATCTTCACGGCTGACGAATAATTCTTCGATTTCCCTGTTGCGAAGCCGGTTGATTTCCTGTCTGAATTCTTCTTCCGACATACGACCACCTCACCCGGTATTGTACCACATTCTTCCTGCCGCCTTCTTGTTTGCTTCCGGGATTTTTTTAACCAGGCCCGATTTGTATTTTTCCGTTCTTTTCGCCTTGAACTTTTCAGAAAAATAGTGCAAACTGGTTACAATACTTTCTTACGGGGGGACCGCAATGAAAAAAGCACAAATTGGTGACATCATTGAATTTAAAGACGGGCTTCAAGGGATTGTCGAAAAGGTGAACGAGAACTCGGTCATCGTGGATTTAACCTATATGGAAAACTATCAGGAACTGGAACTTGATGAAAAAACAGTGGTAAACCATAAAAATTATCAGGTTATCCATTCGGCTTTGCGTTAATTTAAACGCTTACCGCACAGTAAAAAAACCGGCACATGCCGGTTTTTTTACTGCCATTTCCATGATTGTGAATTTTTTAACATTATTTTCCCGGATACCTTTTTCCTCATTTCTCTGCTAAAATATTCAATGTATTTTTGTTTGGCCCAATGCCGCGAAGGCCAGACTGCCGGGCCGGATCTCTTTTTTGGCCCTTCCCGGTTTTTTGGCCGGCGGTTTTCGAACTTAAGAAAGGAGCGCATTGGCGGTGGCAAAAAACATGGTGGATACAAAGCTTCTCGGAAGTATCTTGATCGCCCACCTTCTGCTATATATTACGTTCCGGGATATCTCTGTTTTTTGGTATTTATATTCCGGAGCGATGCTGTTTTTGATCAGTTACACGGTTTTCCTTGGAAAATCAGAAAAACACGAAAAGCTTCCGTACCTTCAATTGCTGCTGTATGGCATCTTTTCGGGTTTTCTTCTCTATATTATTTTCAGAATTGGCAATACGGTTCTCGGTTTTTTGCCGGGCGGGCTTGACAACGAAGTCGCCCGCGCATACAGGCGCTTTTCGCCCGAAACTTTCTGGCATTACTTAGCACTTGTCCTGATCCTCATTCCCGGGGAAGAAATTTTTTGGCGTTCGTTTGTTCAGACCCGGCTCATGAAAAGGATGGAAGCAAAATATGCCATTTTGATTTCCGCCGTATTGAACGCATCCGTTTATTTTTACTGCGGATTAAAAATCATGGTCATTGCCGCTTTTGCCGGTTCGATTTTCTGGGGGCTGCTGTATGCAAAGAAACGGAGCCTGCCCGCGCAAATTTTGTCGCATCTTACCTTTGATTTGCTGCTTGTCGTCTTCCTGCCGATTTTTTAAGCAGGGGACGGCTTTTTTTCTGCATTTCTCCGCCATAAATAGTTGTTGCGCTGCACAACAACCGCGCAAAGCTGTTTTTATGGCGTTCACCTGTCACCCCCGGATCGTCTTTATCCCGAGCGCCATCATAAAAACAAGGCTGAAATAACCGAACAACGGATATAAAACCGAGAGCAGCGGGCCGTAATGCAAGCTGCTGATCAGCAGAATGGCGGAAAAAATCAACCCGTACAGCAAACCGCTTTTCATCGGCATATATTTTTGCATTTGCCGCTCAAGCCCGTAGGCATCCCCGATAATAGAAGTGAAAATTTCCCCGAAAATCAGCAGGACATAAATAAAGTAAATGCCCGGAAAACTCGCTTTCACAATATGCGCCATCGGAATCTCCACTTTGGCAACGTCTGGCAGCGTAACCAGTGACAAATGGCTGGAAATCAGGATGAGCGTTAAAAACAGCCCGCCCAGTATCCCGCCTGCACGGACGACTTCCTTATCTTTCACTTCCGCCGCAACCGGGACAAGCACCGCCTGCGCGAGCGCCAAATTCAAAGCCGCATAGGAAAGGGCACGGAGAAGGGCACGGGGCATATCAACACTTTCCGGCCGGGCCATAAGCGCCTGAATAAATCCGGGTGACTGGACGGACTGCGACAAAAGGAGAAAATTAAACAAAAGCATCAAAGGCACGACAAACGTGTTGACGCCAAGCAGCCCCTTGATGCCAAAGCACATGACAAAAAAGGCGAGCAGCACCGTCAATAAAATCCCTGTCCCCCTGCCAACACGGAGCTGTTCCTCGAAAACAGCACCCGCACCGGACAGCATGACGCCACAGACCCCGAATAGCATGGCCATCATCATCACATTCACGAAACCGGCCGCTTTTTTGCCAAATAAATACCGGTTTAAGGTTTCATAGGAATCCGCATGTAAATCGATCGCTTTTTCCATCATTTTTGTGCCAAAGAAAATAAATAAAAACCCTGAAAGGCAGATGGCAAGCAATCCATACAGCCCAAACTGTGTAAAAAAAACGGTAATTTCTTTCCCTGTTGCAAACCCTGCCCCGATCACCGTTCCAATATATACGGCTGCGATTTGGACAGCACCGCCCCACTTATTCAACGCCTGCACCCCTTTAAGAAAAAATAAGACAACCTGCCGTCTCCGTTACTATCCTATGTCCCGCTTTCTTAAAATAGCCCGACCGGTTCATTTCCGCCGCTAAAAAATTGATCAAAAAAAGTCAAAAAAACCCTTTACAAACAAAAAAAGTTGTCATATACTATAGGCAAAGGTCAAAGATAGTCAATTATAAGATGGTGCCATTGGCCGATAGCGCAAATGACAAATGCAGATCTTTTGATTTTCGGGCCGCGCAGTTGTATCATGATATTAGAAAGGTCAAAAATAGTCAAAAGGTGACTCGCAGATGCCGTTTCCTATTTTCAGCACAAGACAAATGACTTTGCCTTTCTACTGTAAAGGCCAAAATGCATCAAAGGGGTGCATGCAAAAGATTTGCATCTTGTGAAATTTTGAGCTATACTGATTTCCAATTAAGGTCAAAGCAAATCAAAGCGCTTTGATTGTTTTTCAATCTCATTAGTCAAAGATAGTCAAAATCAAACCGATCAAAGGAGGAATGTTTGATGTTATGTGACAAATGCCATCAAAACGAAGCGACGATCGGGATGCATATAAATGTGAACGGAAACCAAAAAACATTGAACCTGTGCCAGTCCTGCTACCAAAAAGAACGGGCAAAATTCGAAAACAACTGGGGAGGCATGTTTATGAATAACGGATTTGGAAACTTCGGATTCGGAGGATTCAACGACCTCTTTAACCAAATGAATGCCAACGGGTTCCAGCCAAACGGCGCGAAACAAACCGTACAAACGCAAACACAAGGCGGCGGCAACGGACTACTTGACCAGTTTGGCCGCAACCTGACCGCTGCTGCACGGGCCGGGCAAATTGACCCTGTCATCGGCCGTGATGAAGAAATCGCCCGCGTCATTGAAATCTTAAACCGGCGCAATAAAAACAACCCGGTGTTAATCGGCGAACCGGGCGTCGGGAAAACCGCCATTGCAGAAGGGCTCGCTTTAAAAATTGCCGAAAAACAGGTTCCGGCAAAACTGCGGCATAAAGAAGTTTACTTGCTCGATGTGGCTTCGCTTGTCGCAAACACGGGAATCCGCGGCCAATTTGAAGAACGGATGAAAAAATTGATTGCCGAACTGGAACAACGGAAAAACGTGCTTCTGTTTATTGACGAAATTCACCTGCTTGTCGGCGCAGGTTCTGCAGAAGGTTCGATGGACGCAGGCAATATTTTGAAACCGGCGCTTGCCCGCGGCGAAATCCAGGTTATCGGCGCGACCACTTTGAAAGAATACCGGCAAATTGAAAAAGATGCCGCACTTGAACGGCGTTTCCAACCGGTACAGGTCAATGAACCAAGCCTCGAAGAAACCGTCATGATTTTGCGCGGCTTAAAAGACCGGTATGAAAACTACCACCACGTTTCCTATACCGATGAAGCGATTGAAGCTTGTGCGAAGTTGTCGCACCGCTACATCCAGGACCGCTTCCTGCCGGATAAGGCGATCGACCTGATGGATGAAGCCGGTTCGAAATTGAACCTGACGATTGCGGTTCCGAGCAAAGAAGATATCCAAAAACGGCTTGCTGAAATTGCGCAGGAAAAACAAACTGCGGTTGCAACGGAAAACTATGAAAAGGCAGCCGAACTGAAAAAAGAAGAACAAAAACTGAACGAGCTGGCTGCTTCCGGACAAACCGAAGCCAAACCGGTTGTCGATGTCACGCAAATTCAGGAAATCGTCGAAAAGAAAACGGGTATTCCGGTCGGCAAACTCGAAGCGGATGAAGCGAAAAAACTGCAGCATCTGGAAGAAAACCTCGCTAAAAAAGTGATCGGCCAGGATGAAGCGGTCCGGAAAGTGGCGAAAGCAATCCGCCGTTCGCGTGCCGGCCTGAAAGCGAAAAGCCGCCCGATCGGTTCGTTCCTGTTCGTCGGCCCGACCGGCGTCGGAAAAACGGAACTGACAAAACGGCTCGCGGAAGAACTGTTCGGCACGAAAGATGCGATGATCCGGCTTGACATGAGCGAATATATGGAAAAACACAGCGTCTCGAAACTGATCGGGGCACCTGCCGGCTATGTCGGTTATGAAGATGCCGGCCAACTGACGGAAAAAGTGCGCCGCAACCCGTACAGCATTATTTTGCTCGACGAAATTGAAAAAGCGCACCCGGATGTTTTGAATATGTTTCTGCAAATTCTCGATGACGGGCGCTTAACCGATGCCCAAGGGCGGACGGTCAGCTTCAAAGATACCGTCATCATTATGACGAGCAACGCCGGCACCCAATTTAAGCATAAAACAGTCGGGTTCGCTAAAAGTGAAGCGATCAAAGAATCGAATATTCTCGATTCACTCGGCGACTTCTTCAAACCGGAGTTTCTGAACCGTTTCGACAACATTATCGAATTTAAACCACTTGAAAAAGAACATTTGGTTAAAATTGTTGACCTGATGCTCGGCGAACTGAATGAAACGCTGAACGAACAAGCGATTACGCTTGACGTGACAGCAGAAGCGAAAGAAAAAATCGCCGAACTCGGTTATGACCCGGCATTTGGGGCCCGCCCGATCCGCCGCGTTATCCAGGAAAAAATTGAAGACCGGATTGCCGACTTTATCCTCGACCATCCGGAAAGCAAAAACTTAAAAGCGGAAGTCCGCGAAGGTGACATTGCCATCGCGGAAAAATAAAGCAAAAACCGGCATGCGGACATAGCCCATGCCGGTTTTTGCATTCCGGCAGATGGACAGCACGGGCCATCTGCCGGGTTTTTTATGTTTGTAAAAAGATCGAACGCAGTCCAAACCCGGCTGTTGTAAATCAATCGGAAGAAAGCCGGGTTTTATTACCCGGCCAAAACCAGTCCAAACAAAAAGGCGGGCGGGAAACATATTCATCCGGAATATTGATCAGGGATTCATCCGCACTCAAAGGAGCAAAACCAAGATGCAAAGGTTGGAAGCAGTTCCCCTGTTTGTTAAACAAGCTGCATGGCTTTATACATTTTTCTCGCTTCAGCCAGATTGAGCCGCTGCACTTTTTCATACAATATGAATGACATTTCCCGGATAATCACCATTTCGGATAACCGTGCGTTGTGCTGCTTTCGATAGGCTTCATACTCATTCATGAGCGAATCCAGCTGCTGGCTGCACCGGACCGTTTTCTCATGCGTCAGGCCCAGTTTTTTCCCAAGCTCCATCATTTCCTGACGTTTTTTCTGAATTCTGTAAAGATATTTGTTCTCCTCTAACATGTGCGTGTCCACTTCCAAATTCTCCTTTAGTTCTCTTTTTCTATTGAATGATTGTTATCCCCCGATTATGCTTCAAAAAATGTGAGGTGTTACACATGGAAAATGGCGGACTATTCTGCCGGTTTTCCGCATGATGGCATCGTGGCAAAAGTTCTCTGCAAGCCGGAAAGGCGCAAAAGCCCTGCCCCCATCCTGCTTATTTTACCATTACTAAAGTAGTATCGCAGGTCTTGACGGAAATGTAAATACAATCGCAATATTAGACAAAATTTTCGCCAAAAATTTTCACATCTCCCGAAAAAACCACCCGTTTTTCACCGCTCCATGTTTTTTTTGGTCACGCAGTGGAAAAATAAAAGAGAAAAAGACATGAAAGAAGTGAAGCAGATGGCAAAAAATTTTCTGCTGGCCAAAGCAGACGGATGGTTATTTCGTTCAAAAGCAAAACAGTATTTAAACGACCGGAAAAAAACCGGCGATCTGGTTAACCGCGCGGAGAAAAAAGCACTCTCCAACAAAATCACGCTTGCCAATATGTGGAGTAAAATCCGCGTCCTTTTCCAGCTTGTCAGGGCATGGGCAAAAGGCGAATACCGCACCGTTCCGTACCGGACGATTCTCATGATTGTAATCGGCCTTATTTATTTCGTATCTCCCATTGACATCATCCCTGATTTTCTTGCCGGCGCGGGCCTTGTTGACGACACCGCCGTGCTTGCTTTTCTCCTGACGCAAGTGACCCCGGATTTGGAAAAATTTTTACAATGGAAAAACAAAAGAGATAAAAGTTGAACCTTGGTCCGCGCGGGATTTCAAAACTTTGCCCCTTTTAGATCATCGCCCCTTCAAGATGGAGCAGGAATGCCTTTTGATCGATCCGGCTCCCGGCATAGCCTGTTAACGACTTGTCTTTTCCGATCACGCGGTGGCAGGGGATCAGGATCGGAACAGGGTTTTTCCGGTTCGCCTGCCCGACGGCCCGCACGGCTTTCGGGTTCCCGACAGCCTCAGCGATGTCTTTATACGAGCACGTTTCCCCATACTGAATTTTTTTCAGCGCTTCCCAAACCGCCATTTGAAAGGGAGTGCCGGAGACAGAAACCGGCACATCAAAACGGGTTCTTTTCTTTGCAAAATACGCTTCCAGTTCACTGGCTGCGCGCAAAAGCAGCGGGTGGCGGGGTTCCGGCATACCCTCTTCATCTGTTTTGCCGAAAGAAACGGCCGTAATGCCTTTTTCATCAGCCCTTACTGTTAAAGGTCCGATTGGGCTTTCCAGCCAAATAAAAGCCATTTTCATCACCTGCTTCCTGCTGCACGGGAAGAAAGATATGAAAAGTTGTGCCTTCCCGTACTTTGCTTTGGACTTGAATGAAGCCTTTATGCTCCTTTATGATTTTATAACTGATCATCAAACCAAGTCCGGTTCCTCTTTCTTTTGTCGTATAGAACGGCTCGCCCAGCTTTTCAATTTTATCGTCCGGGATGCCTTCCCCTTCATCGCGAATGCTTGTATGGACCAGCCCTCTTTCCTTTTCGTAACAAATCTTGATATCTATTTTTCCTCCGTCCGGCATGACTTCTATTGCATTTTTAATGATATTGATAAAGACCTGCTTAAGCTGGTTGCCTTCGCAATAAACATCCGGAAGCCCATCGTCAAAGCGGAAGGAAATCTGGATATTGTGCATCAGCGCTTGCGCATTCAGCAAACCAATCGTATCGCGCATGATTTTCCGGATATCATGATTTTGGAACTGGATTGCCTGCGGCTTTGCCAGCACCAGAAAGTCGGTAATAATTGTTTCAATCCGCGCCAGTTCCGATGTAATCACGTTAAAATATAATGAATGCTCTTCCTCTTTCATGCTGTTTTGCAGCAGCTGGATAAAACCTTTCAAAGCTGTCATCGGATTGCGGATTTCGTGGGCAATGCCGGCCGCGAGCTCCCCGACAATATTCAGGGTATCCGATTTGCGGAGCTGCTCCTGCATCGCCCTTCTTTCGGTAATATCCCGGATGACCGTTAAATTCATATTCGATGTCAGGTTCCCTTTTGACGTGATCTCATAATATTTCGTTTCATTGGCTTTTGAAACATTAAACAAATAATCTGCCGTCCCGTTCTCTTTCAACTGAAAAAGATGGCGGAGAAAATCTTTTTGCACTTTTTCGTCATTGGTAAGCAATAAATTTTGGATTTTCTTCCCGATCGCATCTTCCCGGCTGCAGTCGAAATAGTTCGCGGCTGCAGGGTTAATATCGACAATTTTCAAATCCCAGTTCCATAAGACCATCCCGTCGATCGATCCTTCGAACACTTTCCGGAACCGTTCCTCGCTGTCCCGCAGCGTCTGTTCCATCTTGTAACGGCTGCTGACATTGCGGAAAATGGTCACATGGTAATTTTCTGCGCTGATATACCGGGATGTAAACTCGAGATGCTTCAGCTGCCCGTTCGGCATTTTAAAGAGCAGTTCTTCGCGGGCTGCCGGGATGTGGTTCAGCCTGTCGAACTCCCGGCAATTCCCGCCGTTTTCGACATAAACAAAATCGCTCAGCTTTTTCCCGATAAACTCCTCCATCGTGCACTCGAAAATTTTTAAAGCGGCTTCGTTTGCCAACAGGATCCGGCCGTTTTGATCCCAAAATACAATCGCATCCATTGCTTCCAAAAAAAGGGTCCTGTAAAGCTGTTCATGATCTCTTAACACAAGTCCCCTTTTCTTTTGGCTCATAAACCGATCTGTTCCCAAATTTGTTCTCCCCTTCTTCATAAGAAGCATGCCCCTGGATTCATCATCATTTCAGTTTTCAGCAAATGCCCGGAAAAGGTCTGCTGCATAAGGGTTTCCGGCTGCTATTTAAGAACATATTCTTTTTGAGAAGATATGTCAAATGAAATTGCAAGATGGATGATATGGTGGTAATTCGTGATCAAACGGGGGAATTCCTCCTGCCATTTCCGCAAAAAAGGATGGCGGCCGCCATCCTCATTCTTTATTTTTTTTGCATTTTTTCTTTTTTTTGCCGGTTCCTCTTTGAGCCATGATTTCATATATCTTCCCGGCATTGATGTCCCCGAATTCCAGCCCCGCTTCTTCCCGGACATTTTGTTTCCTGCGGTTCATGAACGCCCTTTCCTGCCTTTTTTTGAATTGCGGTTTGCCCCTTTCACCGCTTCTTCCCCGCGGGCAAATTCTGCGGAGAATTCTGTTTCGGCCAGATTTTCTTTCGGGGTTTTGTTATGTTTTGCGGCTGCATCAAATTCAGCTTTTCGTTTGGCCATGCCGTCCCCTCCATTATTTCAGGTTGCCTGCTTCATTAGCATGCCCGCGCATCAACGCTTTATGGCCGCAATATCTGTCAAAACCGGCTCCGGGTGCATGCAAATACAACTGTTTCCAAACATAATTATTTTCCGGAGGATGATACTATTCATAAAGGCTGATGCCGCAATACGGGCGGCAGAAAGAGGAGCCAATTTAAAAAAAAGGAGAATGATGATGGCGAGAAACAGCAATAAATTGTTGGTACCGGGCATTGAGGCATACATGGACCAAGTAAAGTATGAAATTGCCCAGGAATTTGGCGTGCAGCTCGGATCGGATACCGTATCACGGGCAAACGGATCGGTAGGCGGAGAAATGACAAAACGGCTCGTGCGAGAGGCCCAGTCCCGCCTTTCCGGGCAAAACCCGGAATAAAAGAAAAACCGGCAAAGCGGGATTCGCCTGCTTTGCCGGTTTCTTTACATCTGTTTCTGCTTTTTACCCGATTTCCCGCCGGAATGCGCCTCCTTGTTGCTATTTTTTTTGCGGACGGAGAAAAAATAGCCGCCCGCTGCGATCGCAAGCATAACTGCCCAGAAGATCAGTTTCCACAAAGCGGACTCCGGGAAATGTTCATCAATCAGCCCGACGCCCGGGTGCGAAAGCGTAAAAACGAGCAATTTTACCCCGACCCAGCCGACAATCAGAAAAGCGGCATCTTCAAGGCCCGGATATTTTTCCAGCAGGCGGACAAACCGGTTGGCAGCAAAACGGATCAGCACGAGCCCAATCACCCCGCCTAAAAACATCACGATGAACTGCCCGCCGTTAATGCCCCCGATTTGAAACGAACCGGCCGGGCGCAGCGTCACAGCCATGGCCACAGCTGCAAGCATGGAATCAATCGCAAACGCAATGTCGGCGAGTTCCACTTTAAAAACCGTCATCCAGAAAGAAACCGGCTTCGATGCGGTTTCTGCAAGTTTCGGGCCGTTTTCCCGGCGCTTTTTTACAAAATGGTGGATCATAATAAAAAACAAGTAAGCGGCACCGACAGCCTGAATTTGCCATATGTTTGCAAGAAACGAAATGAGAAACAGGGCGGTGAACCGGAATACAAATGCGCCCAGAAGCCCGTAAAAGAGCGCTTTTTTCTGCTGGGCGTGCGGCAGGTGCTTGACCATCACCGCCATCACGACTGCATTATCCGCGGCTAAAATCCCTTCCAGTCCGACCAATACACATAACACCCATGCATATTCAAGCAGCATTGTAAAATCCATTCCACAAAGTCCTCCTTTGCCGGCACCCGGGACCATTGCCCTTACAGATCAAAAAGCGGCATTCCGGCCCAGGCGCGTCCGGCGTGATAAGTAAAGTGCCACTTTTGACAATTTCCTGTAAAGACAAAAAGCAAGACCTTTACCTGTACAGGCAAAGGTCTTGCTGGACATCCGGACGGTGCCAACAAAGCCGATGACCGCCGAAACGGATCATGTAATGACGACTTTGTTTTAAGTGTGCCATGCACACTTAACGCTACTCCCCTTTGACAATTGTCAAAAGTATTCTGTTATTTTGATTATATGGGATACATCCATTTCCGTCAACCGTTTTCATGCGATTTTCGCGTTAAAATTTTTCGGAGCAGCCCGCCGGCCAAAATTCCGGGGATGGCACAAAACATCGGGAAAAACACGGGCCCGGGCATTTTTCCCCGGACGATAACCGCAGGGGAGAGCATTAATCCGAGCGTCACAAAGTAAGCAGCAAACACAAAAGGCAGATAACTATACGGCTGAAGATTGCCGCGGGCCATTTTATACGCATCCCACATGGCAAAAAAGTATAGACAAGGATAAAACATCAGCCATCCGTAATCGATGATGTTTCCGGCTTCCATTGTTTTTCCGAGAAAACTGAGCATGATCGCTTCGTTAAAACGGCTGTTCACATTAATCAGAAACTCCATAAAAATAAACGCGATGCCCTTCACATAACGGCCCGCCAAAAGCTGGGCAAAACCCGGCAAGGTAATGTTCCAAACAATCGCCTCAAGCGGTGCTAATTTTTTCATGCGCATGCCCCTTTAAACTGAAGTTGGCAAGTCGCCATATTCTCCCGTTTTCATGTGTTCTTATCATGCCCCGGATAAAAGCAAAAAACACTGTACGGCAAAGCCGCACAGTGTTTTTTATTCCATCGGATTATACAGTTTAATGCCGGGATGCTTGTCCGTGAACCAGCGCAATGCAAAATCATTTTCAAACAAAAACAACGGTTTCCCGAAACGGTCTTTTACAAGCAGGCTGCGCGAACTGGACAGGGATTCGTCCACCGTATCCCCCTCAATCCAGCGCGGAATTTTGGAACCGATCGATTCCATCACGACATCGGAGTTATACTCATTTTTCATGCGGTGTTCAAACACTTCAAACTGCAGCTGCCCGACCGCCCCTAAAATATAGTCTTCCGTATGCCATGTGCGGTAAAGCTGGATCGCGCCTTCCTGAACGAGCTGGTTGATCCCTTTATGGAAACTTTTTTGTTTCATGACGTTTTTCGCCGACACTTTTACAAACAGTTCCGGTGTAAATTGCGGCAGCTTTTCAAATTGGACCGGCTGCTTCCCGGAGTAGATCGTGTCGCCAATCTGGTATGTGCCGGTATCATACAGGCCGAGAATATCGCCGCTGACTGCTTCTTCAACAGTGCTCCTGTCATCCGCAAGAAACTGAGTTGACTGGGACAGTTTCATTTGTTTTCCGGTCCTCGCAAGCGTGACGGACATGCCGCGTTCAAATTTTCCCGAACATATGCGGATAAACGCAATCCGGTCGCGGTGGGCGGGATTCATATTCGCCTGGATTTTGAACACAAAACCCGAAAATTGTTCGCTTAACGGATCCACCACCCCTTCTTCCGTCTTTCTTCCTTGCGGGGGCGGCGCAAATTGAAGATACGTTTCCAGAAATGTCTGCACGCCGAAATTGGTCAGGGCACTGCCGAAAAAGACCGGCGTCAGCGTGCCGTTTGCAATCCGTTCCTCCGAAAATTCATTGCCCGCTTCATCGAGCAGCATGATTTCTTCCAGCGCCTGGCCATACAGCGCGTTTTCCTTGATCGGGGCATCCCCTTCCACTTCGCCCGCTTCATTCAACGCCAGAAACCGGTCTCCTTCTTCCACGCGGAACTGCTCGATGCGGCGGTGATAACGGTCATAAATGCCGAGAAATTCTTTTCCCATGCCAATCGGCCAGTTCATCGGATACGATTCAATGCCGAGGATTTCCTCCAGTTCAGCCAGCAGCTCAAGCGGCGGCCTCCCTTGGCGGTCCAGTTTATTGATAAACGTAAAAATCGGAATCCCCCGCATCCGGCACACTTTAAACAGTTTAATCGTCTGTGCCTCAATCCCTTTAGCAGCATCAATGATCATGACGGCGCTGTCGACGGCCATCAGTGTCCGGTATGTGTCTTCACTGAAATCCTGGTGGCCGGGCGTATCCAAAATATTGATCCTTTTTCCCGCATATTCAAACTGCATAACGGAAGAAGTAACGGAAATGCCCCGCTGCTTCTCGATTTCCATCCAGTCGGAAGTCGCAAATTTCCCGGTTTTTTTGCCTTTGACCGTCCCGGCGGCGCGGATGGCCCCGCCAAACAGAAGCAGCTTCTCCGTCAATGTTGTTTTCCCGGCGTCCGGGTGGGAAATAATCGCAAAAGTCCTTCTTGATAACACTTCATCTTTAAATCCTGCCATATGTCAGTTCCTTTCAATCATGTAGAGTAGGCTTGTTTTTGCATCGTTTTTTTACATCGGCCCTCACCTTCCTAATAAACAGTGCACAAATCATCCGGCCATTGGAGACTGTACATAAGCATACAACAGTTTTTCCTTATTCTCAATGGAAGAAATCTGCCGGAAAGGCCGGGTTCTTCTTGGCTTCACAGATTGCCGGATGCTTTGAGGCGCGCATCAAAAACTGCCAGATGCCTCCTGTTCCCCGTCCGGCCCCGCCCAGGGCAGAACCACGGTGAAAACAGTGCCTTCCCCGGGTTTGCTCTCTATGGAAATGTCCCCGTTATGCTCTCTTACAATCTGGTAACAAACCATTAAACCAAGCCCGTTGCCGCGCTCTTTTGTCGTATAAAAAGGCTGGCCGATTTTTTCCAATTTTTCCGGCGGGATCCCGATTCCCTCATCCCGGAACGCAACGGCTGCACGTTCCCCGGCCACTGAAAGTTCAACGGTCAGCGTTCCCCCCTCTTCCATTGCCTCCAGGCCATTTTTGATTAAATTCACAAATACCTGCTTCATTTTCGAATCATCACAGCAAATAAAAATAGGCTGCGACGGAAAAACCGTTTCAATTTGGATGTTTTTTCCGTACGATTGCGTCTCCATTAAAACAAGCACTTCATCAAGCAATGTTTGCAGGCAGCAAACTTTCATATCCGATGCTTTCGGCCTGCCGAGAAAAAGCAGCTCGCTTGAAATCATTTCAATCCGTTCAATTTCATTTTGCATAATATCAAGGTAATGGCCAGTATCAATCACGCCGGCCTGCATCAGCTGCAAAAAACCTTTAATCGAGGTGAGCGGATTCCGGATTTCATGCGCAATGCCCGCGGCAAGCTGCCCGACCATGGACAGCTGTTCAGATGATACAAGATAATCGTATAATTCCTTGACCACCGTCATATCCTTCGTCAGCAAATGGATATGGGGCTTTTCGCCATATTTTAGATCTTTAAAGACCGCATAAGTGGACTCCACCCATTTGTAATCACCGTTTTTCGATTTCATCCTGTACATGAAAAGGCCCATTTCTTCTTCCTCTCCATTTAGAATGCCTGCCCATTTGTTGCGGTCATCGTGGTGCATCAAAGCAGAAAAAGGCCTTCCCACCCAATCGCCGGCATCAAAACCCGTTACAGTCTGCATATCAGAGGAAATGCTTTTTAAAATACCGTCCATTCCGACAACAGCAGAAAAAAGATGAAAGCGGAGCGGGAGATCCATAAATTCATAATGTATTTTTCCGACACCCATATTTTTGCACCTGCCTATCTTTCTATCAATCCGTTTTTCAAGCTTTTTTGAAATGAACTTTCATGCTCAATATATGTCTGAAGAAGACCGGGCATTCCTGTGATTATGTATATATATTTCAACTATATATCTTTTTCAACAAAAATATCCATTTATTTATAAAATTTTATGTCGAATCCTCACTGTTTATCAACCGTTTCGACATGTGATACAATGAACGTATCAAGATAAAATGAGAAAAGGAAGCGATGCTATGCGTTTTGCAACTGTTGGAACAAGCTGGATTACCTCTGCTTTTATTGAAGCAGCAAAATTATCCGGAAAATTAACCCTTGAAGCCGTTTACTCGCGCAGAAAAGAAAGCGCTGAACAAATGGCGGAAAAACATGGCGCACCGAATATGTTTACGGATATTGAAGAAATGGCAAAAAGCGAGAACATTGATGCTATTTATATCGCGTCGCCAAATGCGCTCCATTTTGAACAAGTGCTCGTTTTTCTGAAAAACAAAAAACATGTTATTTGCGAAAAACCGATTTTTTCGAATACGGAAGAATTTAAGGAAGCTTTTCGTGTTGCCGATCAGAACGGTGTATTTTTATTTGAGGCGATCCGGAATATCCATTATCCGAATACTGCCCTTTTAAAAGAAAAATTAAAAGATGTTGGCCAAATCAGAACCGGAATTTTCCAATATGTGCAATACTCTTCCCGCTACGACAAATTCCTTGCCGGCGAAGAGCCAAACGTATTCTCGCGGAATTTCTCCGGCGGGGCATTAATGGATCTTGGCGTCTATCCGCTTTCGCTTGCGGTCTGGTTATTCGGCGCACCGAAAGACAGCCGGTACTTCCCGGTCCTTTTGCGGAACGGCATTGACGGGGCTGGCACCCTTGTCCTGCAATACGAAGGGTTCAATATTACCGTGATCTGCTCAAAAATTTCCCATTCTTATATTCCGAGCGAAATCCACGGCGAAAAAGGCAGCATTATCATTGAAGGCATCTCAGAATTGGAAAAGATGAAATTTGCCGATGTGCGGACAAAGGAGCCGGTCCTCTTCTCGCAGGAGCAGGAAGCGCAAAATATGATGTATGAAATCAATGATTTCGCCGATATCATCGCGCAAAATGACAGGAAAACGTATGAAACCTTGCGCCAGTCCAGTTATGAAGTCCTTTCGGTTATCGAAAAATCGCGGAAGCAAAACGGGATTATCTTTAAAACCGACAGAAACTAAAACCGGGCCGAAAAAAAAGATTCCGGATCGTACCGTGAGCTTAAGCGCAAAAACCGGGCAACAGGCCGCGCGAAATTTTGAAAACAGACGGCAGTGGCAAGAAGCGAATCTCCTTGTCCTTGCCTTTGCGTTTTTAAAACCGGAGAAAACCGGGACGGCCGGGGGGAATGCCGCCTGGTGCTATCGTTATTAAACCAGATAAAGCCGGGAAAGTTACCACCATTCGCAACTTGTTTATAATTATTATCATTTAATATTGACTTTTAAATGATATATATTATAATAAAAGTATAGCAAGACCAAAACCGGGGAGGAATGAAAATGTATATTGAAACAGCGTTAAACGTGCAAGTTGCAAACTGGAGCGTCCTGTATACAAAACTGCACCACTACCACTGGTATGTAAAAGGCCCGCTGTTTTTCACGCTGCACGTAAAATTTGAAGAACTGTACAACGAAGCTGCTACGGTGGTCGATGATTTTGCAGAACGCATCCTTGCGATCGGCGGAAAACCGGCTGCTTCTTTCAAAGAATTCCTTGAACTTGCAACCATTGAAGAAGCAAAATCCGGCTTAACCGCTGAACAAATGGTGGAATCTCTTGTAAAAGACTACAAACAGATCGCCGTCGAACTGAAAAAATTGATCGCACTTGCCGAAGACAATCAGGATTATGGCACGGCTGACATGGCGACAACGCTCGTGGAAAACGTTGAAAAAACCATCTGGATGCTGAGCGCGCTGCTCGCTGTACCGGTTACGCAATAAACTGCCAAAACGGCCCCGTTCTAAAAGAATGGAGCCGTTTTTTTCATGCTGCAAAATGGGCGCCGCTTTTTGATCCGGCCCTTAAAATGCCGGCTTTTTCATTGTCCTGATTCAATACATCAAGCCCCGGCACCCATTGCATGATGGCGGCTTTACAGGCAAAAGAGTGATCATATTTTATGGCTCACCGCACATCCCGCGGACGCAAACGCTGGATCGCGCCCTCTTAAAAACCGGCAGCGTGACAAGGCCTGCAGTTCCGGATAAAATGGAAGCAGTACAACGCGAAAGAAGGCTTTTCCATGCATGTTTCCATTTTGATTACAATGTTTTTAACCGGACTTATTTTAGGATTTATCGGCGCAGGCGGTGCGGGCTTTATCATTTCCCTGCTGACAATTTTATTCGGCGTTTCGATCCATACCGCGCTTGCGACTGCTTTAACAGCCATGATCTTTTCTTCATTTTCCGGGGCGGTAAGCCATTACCGAGAAGGCAATGTCTCCATTAAAGCAGGCATTACAACCGGCATCATAGGCGCTGCCGGAGCCTGGGCCGGATCCCATGTCTCCGCGCATATTGCAAGCGGCGAACTAAAATGGCTCACCGCCGGCATGCTCATGTTCTCAGCCTTTCTGCTCTGGCTCAGAATGTTTTTGCTGCAAAAGCAATCCATCCAGGCAAAAAGCATTCCGTCCGGGCCCCGTTTTGTGGCCCGCTCGCTTTTGCTCGGCATCGTAACCGGGGCGCTCTCAGGGATGTTCGGGATCGGCTCGACGCCATTTATCCAGCTTGGCTTAATGATCCTTCTCGGCTTATCTGTCCGCCAGGCTGCCGGCACAACCATGATGGTCATTATCCCGATTGCAATAGGCGGCGGACTCGCCAGCTTCCAGCAAGGGACACTGGATCTCGGGCTGCTCGTGGAAGTCGTCATCGGCACAATGTCCGGCGCATACATCGGCGCCAAATTTACAAACCGCGCCCCCGTCCCGCTGCTCAAGTCTTCGATGATTGCCGTTCCAATTGTCGCAAGCTTGCTGCTGATTTTTTGAAAAAGGGGCTCCCAAAAACCGTTAAACGATTGATGGGAGCCCCTTCATTTTGAAAGGATGATCCAGTTTGGTGTTTATGATGGTGAAATTCAGCCACTATTCCCGCAAGCGTTTCATGAATTTCATCGATCATCAGCGCACGAGCCAAAATGGGACAGCCCCTTTTTCCCGCTTTAAAAACGCGAGGATTTATCCTCTCTTGAAAATCCGCTGTCCCGTCCAAAAAGTTGCTGGTTCTGGCCGAAAACGATGTCCCGGCATGAAAAAATGAGCCTTTCACTCTTCCCCCCGCTCGTTTAAACGGCTGCAGCCGGAGCCAGTTCGATTGCCGGCCCAAAAAATTCATAGCGGATATTTTCTTTGGCCACGCCAAGCTCAGTTAAAATTTGCACCGTATTTTTCAAAAATGGGACCGGACCGCAAATATAACAAACCGTTTGCGCAGTTACCACCTTTCCCAAAAATGCTTTGGAAAGATGGCCTGTGAAATCGCAGCCGCTGTTTTCATAAAGGGGATGCCCGTACCCGAAATAATAATGCCCGTTTTCAAGCTTTTCAATATGGTGTTTTGCTTCCGCTTTAAAAGCATGGAAATCTTCATTGCGGGCAGCATGAATAAAATGGATTTCGCGTTTAGAGCCGGCATCCGCTAAAGCTTCCAGCATGCTCATCAGCGGCGTCAGGCCGACCCCGCCGCTGATCAGGGCAACCGGTGCTGGTTCATCGGTAAGTGTGAAGACGCCGGCCGGTGCGCTGATCTCAAGCTCATCCCCCACTTTGACATGATCATGTAAATACGTTGACACCTTTCCATTTGGTTCATGATCCGCTTCCCGTTTCACCGAAATCCGGAAGTACTCATGTCCCGGCCCGCATGAAAGGCTGTACTGGCGGTTAAACAAGTATGTCTCACCCGGAATTTTTACTCTCAGCGTGAGATATTGTCCCGGAAGATAGGACGGCACCGGGCCCCCGTCCGCCGGTTTTAAATAAAAGGACGTAATGGCATTGCTTTCTTTTACTTTTTTTACAACTGTGAACGGTTTAAAGCCTTCCCATCCTCCTCTTTTGGTTTCCGCTTCCCGGTACATTTTTTTCTCGACTTCGATGAAAACGTCGGCAATGGATCCGTATGCTTCAGCCCAAGCCTGCAAAACCTCTTCCGTGGCCGCATCTCCTAATACTTCTTTAATGGCTTTCAGCAGAAATTCCCCGACAATCGGATAATGCTCCGGTTGAATGCCCAGGCCGCGGTGTTTGTGTGCAATTTGTTCCACAACCGGCAAGATCGTTTCCAAATGGTCAATATAAGAAGCAGCCGCTAATACAGCATTGGCAAGTGCTGTTTGCTGCCTTCCCTGTGACTGATTCGTTTGATTAAAAATATTCAGCAGCTCGGGGTGTGCGGCAAACATCGTTTTATAGAAGTATGTAGTAATGTCCGTCCCCTGTGTTTTTAATACGGGCACAGTTGATTTTACGATCTCAATGGTTTTCTGCGATAACATGATTTTCACTCTCCAAATAGTAGTATTTAAAATATATCTTTAAGATAGTGCTTCTTCGTTTTTAAAGCAATATTTTAAATATATCTTTAATAATGTTGTCACATTTTCTGGAAAGGAAAAAAATGAACGCCATTTTCGGCGGGAACAGGTATAATGGGGTTGGCAGGTGATATCAATGCGTTTAACCCATTACTCTGATTATGCTTTGCGCGAATTAATCTATCTCGCTTCATTGGAAGAAGGAAAATTAGCCAGCATCAAAGAAATCGCGGATGCCTACAACATCTCAAAAAATCATTTAATGAAAATCACATACGAGTTAAGCCAGCTCGGGCTGGTGAAAACAGTGCGCGGAAGGGGAGGCGGCATATGCCTGAACAAACATCCCCGCGAAATAAACGTTGGGAAACTGATCCGCATAACAGAAGATGATTTTAAATTGGTGGAATGTATGGAAGATGGGGCCTCTGCCTGTATCATCTCCCCCGTTTGCGGATTAAAGCATGTTTTAAACGAAGCCCTCGTCGCTTATCTCCGCGTGCTCGACAAATATACACTGGAAGATTTAGTAAAAGACCCCCTGTCCTACCGGCAGCTGCTTGCACACTAACAACCAGGGCCGCACTTTTGAAATGCCCGGCCCTGGTTAAACCGGAATTTTTAACGTTTCCTTCCCCACTATGCTTAAGTCCCCCCTCTCCCTCTTTATTTCTCTTTTATTCCGAAAAATGCCCATTCCAAAAAAATTTTGTCTATCGCTCCCAAAAAGTGTTAAAATGATAGATAAATTATATAAATATAAAAATTTTGGTGAAGGTGGTTTGGCGATGTTAAAGGAAGCTTTTTTAAATACTTTGTATGATGCTTACAAAAATGGAAAAGTGCTGAACAAGGATATTTTTCCGTCAGGCATCGATTTAGATGAGGCTTACCGGATGCAGCATGCTTTTACTACAGCAAAAAAAGAAAACCATGAAACGTTAAAAGGTTATAAGATCAGCATGACAAGCCCTGAAACACAGGCATTATTCGATGCACGCGAACCATTGTACGGCGAGTTGACAGATCAACAAGTGGCAAACCATATATCCCTGAGCAAAGATACGCTTCATCCATTGATCGAATTGGAATTGGTTTTTCTTGTAAAGGAGCGGCTTACGGCAGACGCGTCTGAAGCAGACATCATCCAAAAGACACAAGTTGCGCCGGGATTGGAAATTCCTGATTCCCGATTCAAGGACTGGTTCCCTAAAATGCCAAAAGAACAAGTTTGCGCAGACGGGGCTGTCGGCGGAAAAGTGGCTTTTGGGGAAGCCAAAGATTATACATATCGCGATATTGATGATATCCATGGCCAATTGCTCCTTAACGGTAAAGTGCTCGATGAAGGCAAATCTTCAGCTGTCATGGGGCATCCGCTTCATGCCGTAAAATGGCTGCTGAAAAAACTGGGCGAACACCAGGCAGCGCTTGAACCGGGCATGTTTGTCTCATCCGGCACATTTGTCCTGCCGAAGCCGCTGGAAGCCGGAACATACAGCGGAAAATTTGAAGGAATTGGCACGGTGAAGTTGGCGGTCACAGAATAGGAATGAAGCACCCGCACAGATAATGAACGGCAAAAAACATCTCCGGCAATGCCAACAGAAGATGTTTTTTTGCGGACATACAGGCACGTGTGTGAACTACCCTCCACTTATCAACCTTACGGTTTGATTGAAGTGGGGGCTTCTCGACTTATCGTTGCTTTTACTAGCCAACGAAAACTGACCGAGCTAACCCTCTTGTTCCAAGAGTTTTGTTACT
>Ga0207807_1000065_pt1 | contig 31731 bp, 26 predicted proteins | sample HigsolmetaGSP15D_FD_184843 | JGI IMG/M metagenome (GOLD analysis project Ga0207807, IMG submission 184843) | High solid enriched microbial communities from the Joint BioEnergy Institute, USA - SP1-5-D (SPAdes) | ecosystem: Engineered > Bioreactor > SSF (Solid state fermentation) > Aerobic >... | reverse complement strand
GCAAGCCGTATTTTTTCACTTCTTCAGCAAGCGCCAACCAGCGTTCACTTGTGTAGCCTTTACCGGTAAAATAAGCGCCGGTGCTCCACTTGCTGCCTGGAAATGCCGGATAGCTGCCTTTTTCCCTGGCTAATTCCATGCTGCTTTTAATCGCATAGTAGGCAATGTTTTCGTACAGTTTATCCGCATATTCGACGGCTGCTTCCGTTTCCCATTCAATTCCCTCAAGTGCCAGCAAATGATGCCAGCCAAACGTGCCAAGCCCGACCGCACGGTACTTTTTGTTCGTGATTTGCACTTGTTTAATGGGCAACGTATTGACATCAATCACATGATCGAGCATGCGGACCTGGATGCGGATAAGCCGTTCGAGCACCCCGTCCGGGACAGCTTTCCCAAGATTGATGGAACTCAAGTTACAGACGACATAATCCCCGGAACGGTATTTCTTTACGATCACATTTTCTTCTTTGATCCATTCTTCAATCAGCTCAGTCGGGGACTGGTTCTGGGCAATTTCCGTGCATAAATTGGAGCAGTAAATGATCCCTTTGTGGCTGTTCGGGTTTTGCCGGTTCACTTCATCGCGGTAAAACATAAACGGCGCTCCTGTTTCAAGTTGCGATCTCATGATGCGCTTCATAATCTCGATCGCCGGAACTTTCCTTTTCGAACGGAGATCGGCATGGATGCACGCCTCATATTTTTCACGCCAGCTCCCTTTTCCCTTCTCTTCATCGTAAAAATCTTCAAGAGCAAACCCCATGACTTCTTTTACTTCATGCGGATCAAAAACATACCAGTCCCCGCGCTTTTCCACCTGTTCCATAAAATAATCTGGGATGCACACGCCTGTATAAATATCGCGGGCACGGAGCCGGTCATCGCCGTTATTTAACTTCAAATCGAGAAAATCTTCAATGTCGCGGTGCCACACATCGAGGTAGACGGTAATGGCGCCTTTTCTTGTCCCGAGCTGGTCAACGCTCACTGCCGTGTTGTTCAGTTGTTTGATCCACGGCACCACACCACTCGACATGCCCGGGAAACCTTTAATCGCGCTTCCCCGTCCACGGATTTTTCCCATATACACACCGATCCCGCCGCCGTTTTTCGAAAGCTGGGCGATGTCGGTGTTACTGTCATAGATTGATTGCAGGCTGTCCGCCACTGTATCAATGAAACAACTCGAGAGCTGGCCATGCGTTTTGCCCGCATTCGCGAGCGTCGGGGTTGCGACCGTCATGTACAGATTGCTGAGCGCCCAGTACGCTTCCTTCACATGTTCCATCCGGGTTTCCTGCTGTTCATCCTGCATCAGGTACATCGCAATCACCATCCAGCGCTCTTGCGGCAGTTCATAGACATGCTTTTCAAAATCGCTTGCCAGATAACGGGTTACGAGTGTATAGAGGCCGGGATACGTAAAAAGCAAATCCTTCTCCGGGTCGATTAAGCGGCCGAGCGTTTCTATTTCCTGCTTTGTATATTTGTCAAGCAGTTTTGGAGAATAAATGCCTTTTTCTGCAAGCTGCCTGATCAAATCATAGAAAGGCCCGTACTTGAGGGTTGGATCATAATGCCGGTTTTTGGCGGCTTCGGCATAAAGCTTATGTAAGTAAATTCTTGCTGCAAAAAATGTCCAGGCCGCACCTGCTTCATCGATATTTTCAAGGGCATGTTTAATAAGTAGATCTGTTTTTTCCGCCAAAGTTGCATCCGGGTCACATAACTTTAAAATCTTTTCCTTATAAGCGCCGGTTTCAATCTCCAGGCCTGCAGACATTTGATCAATGAGCTGCAAAATCATTTCTTTTGATTCCAGTTGAATAGATATCACGTTTTCTCCTCCCTTTTTTGAACGCAAAAAAACCGTTCATTTCAGGGGGATGAACGGCAAAAACGGCAGAAAAACAGCATCCGTGATCATCTGTTCCGCCGTTTCCCGTTCCCGCACCCCGAAGAATAGAAACTTCAAGTATTGGCAGGTCTCCTGGCTTGTGTTTCATTCTAATGAAGCCCTTCCCATACCGCCGCCAAAAAAAAGCAGCCGGTACAGTGGTTCGCTCTTTCGTCCACACTGACAGTTGCGGGGGCAGCTCCGGTTTCCCACCGGATTCCCTTTTCAGGCATTTCAAAGCCACCAATACTCGCATACTATATTTAGTATTTTTTTGTTTTAGAATTTCTATATGTTGTTATCCTACCATATTCGACAAAAGATATCAATCCTCAGTTACGTTGAATATGTTTCAAGTTTGTCCGTAAAAAGATGCCGAATACGGAGCAGCCTTCTTCGCCTTTTTCCTTAAGGAATGGATTTTCACAGTCCGTTATCCATTTTAGACGATTGAGGGAGCAGGTACAATACATCGGTTTGACTTTACCCATTAAATTTCCCCTCCACACATGACATTGCAAAAAACCAGAAGCACAATGGCAAAAATTTTAAGCGTTTCCTTCTCATAGGGGCGCTCTTCGTAAAGCACTGGTGAAAATGTGGGCTGCTGCCTTCACGCAGAGCCCGGCTATGTTAAGAAAGCACGGAAAATTGACGGCCTTCCTCCACATAGAGCCCGCCTACGTTAAGAAAGCATGCAAAAACGGAGGTCTTCCTTCACATAGAGCCCGGCTATGTTAAGAAAGCATGCAAAAATGAAGGCCTTCCTTCACATAGAGCCCAGCTACGTTAAGGAAGCACGAAATAACGAAGATCTTCCTTCACATAGGGCGCGCCTACGTTAAGAAAGCTTGCAAAATTGACGGCCTTCCTTTACATAGAGTGCGGCTACGTTAAGAAAGCTTGCAAAAATGACGACCTTCCTTCACATAGAGCCCGGCTACGTTAAGAAAGCTTGAAAAATTGACGGCCTTCCTTCACATAGAGCCCAGCTACGTTAAGGAAGAATGCAAAAACGACGGCCTTCCTTCACATAGAGCCCGCCTACGTTAAGAAAGCTTGCAAAAACGACGGCCTTCCTTCACATAGAGCCCGGCTATGTTAAGAAAGCTTGAAAAATTGACGACCTTCCTTCACATAGAGCCCGGCTACGTTAAGAAAGCTTGAAAAATTGACGGCCTTCCTTCACATAGAGCCCAGCTACGTTAAGGAAGAATGCAAAAACGACGGCCTTCCTTCACATAGAGCCCGCCTACGTTAAGAAAGCTTGCAAAAACGACGGCCTTCCTTCACATAGAGCCTGTCTACGTTATAGAGGCATTCCAGATTAGCCCGTTATTCCCGCCCCTTTCAAGCAGCAGTTGCAAAAAATGAAAAAGTTGATCCAACAACCGCGACCTTTCTGGGCTGGTTCGTATACGTCTTTCAGGTTGCAAAAAAAGAAAAGGTTGGGGCCAGCAACCGGCCTCAACCTTTTCACCTTTAATTCGTCTTTACTGCTTGAACTTGATAGCCTGTTTTTTCAACGATTTCTTTCAACTCATCTGTTGAAACCTTTGCCTCGTCGAAATCTACTTTTGCCTTGCTGGCGTTGAAAAGTACTTTCACATTTTCCACGCCTTCCACTTTGTCCAGCGCGCCTTCTATTTTTTTCATACAAGACGGACAGGTTAACGTTTCTAATTGCATCACGGCTTTTTTCATTCCGTTTCCCTCCTTTTGTTTTTATTTTACATGCCGCACTGGTTTCCGTAATTGATCTCCATCAAGTTGGCCGATTTTGCTGATCTTGAACTTCTGCCGTCCGCCCTTTGGTGCAAATCCGATCAACCGCATTGCATTTAGAATAACAGCTAAAACGCTTCCTTCATGGACAAACATCCCGGCTGCAAGGTCTACTTGTCCCCGAAGAACACCAACAAGCAAAAATACGACGACCGAAAGTGCAATTGCTATATTCTGTTTCATATTCCGCATCGTTTTTTTCGACAGGGCAAAGGCATGGGCATATTGGGAAAGCTTGTCTGCCATCAAAACGATATCAGCCGTTTCGATAGAGATATCCGTTCCGCCTTTCCCCATGGCAAGCCCGATATCTGCCGTTGCAATCGCAGGGGCATCATTCATGCCGTCTCCTGCCATCGCCACAACAGCTCCTTCCTCTTTCAGTTTCTTCACATAGTCCACTTTTTCATCCGGAAGCAGCTCTGCATGAAAGGCATCAATACCCAATTGGTTGGCGACGGCTCGGGCGGTATGGCGGTTATCGCCTGTTAACATGACGATCCTTTTGATCCCGGCAGCGCGCATGTCCTCCAAGGCAGCCCGGGCATCTTCACGGATTTGGTCGGCGATGGACAGAATGGCTTCCAACTTTCCATTGACCGCAATAAAAATAGCAGTATTCCCCATTTTTTCACGATCGGTTGCGTAACTGCCCGCTGATGGAGAAATGGTGATGCCTTGTGCTTCCATCAATTTGCGGTTCCCCACAGTAATGGCTATGCCATCAATGGTTGCCGTCATGCCTTTCCCTTTTATCGCTTCACCTTCCTGCAAGTGATACCGGTTAAACGGGATGCCCCTTGCTTCTGCTTCTTTCACAATCGTTTGGCCGAGCGGGTGTTCAGAAACGGTTTCCGCCTTGGCCACAAGCCCGAGCACTTCCTCTTCGCGCCTTGTGCCAAGCAGGTGCAAATCCGTGACTTCCGGCTTCCCTTTTGTCAGCGTGCCGGTTTTATCAAATACGAGCGTATCCACTTTTGACAGTTTTTCCATCACATCCCCGCCTTTGATCAGCGCACCGTGTTTCGCGCCGTTTCCAATTCCCGCTACGTTTGACACGGGAGCGCCAATCACGAGCGCACCTGGGCAGGCAATGACCAGGAAGGTAATCGCTTTGTGAAAATCACGGGTAAAAACAAACACGGCGAGTGCAAGGATGACAATCGCCGGTGTGTAATAGTTGGCAAACCGGTCGAGGAAACGTTCGGTTTTCGATTTTGCATCCTGTGCTTCTTCCACCAGTTCAATCATCTTTGCAAAGGTTGTGTCATTCCCGACCTTTTCAGCGATCATTTCGATATAGCCGGTATCTAAAATGGAGCCGCTAAAAACAGGATCGTTTTCTTTTTTCATGACGGGTGCCGGTTCCCCGGTAACCGCTGATTCGTTCACGAATGCCCGGCCGTTTGCAATGGTCCCGTCAACCGGAATTTTGCCGCCCGGGAGGACAACCAGCTTGTTCCCTGCCCGGACGCGATCTGCGGCCGTTTTTTTTCGGGTTCCGTCTTCTTGAAGCAAGATCGCTTCCTGCGGGGCCATATCTGCCAATTGCTTTAAAGACGAACGGGTTTTCTTTAATGTCCTGGCTTCTAAATAATCGCCGAACAAAAACAAAAAAGTGACGGCTGCGGATTCCATATATTCGTGGATCAGGAAGGCACCTGCAACCGCCACCGTAACGAGCAACTCAATACTGAACGTTTTCATCCTCGCCGCTTGCCAGGCTTTGATGGCGATGGGAAGGACAGCAGCAACGGTTGCCGCCATCAAAAAACCGTCCCTCCAGGCGTAAAAGCCCATCCAGTTCATCCATAAACCAAGAACGATCAAAACGCCGGCGATCCATGCCAGATGATGCTTATGTTGATGGATTTGTTCTAACATTGGAACTCCCCCTCACCTGTTATACGATTATTTTAAAAGAGCCCCTTGCTTTCATCATTGACCCTTGTCAAGATTTTTTAATTTAAAAATACACCGCAGGACGGGTCCATTGAAAAAATGCGCAGGCAAAATTTTGCACACACAAAAAGCGGCGGGTCACCATTATTAGTGGTTTCCCGCCGCTTGTTTATTTTTTTCAGCACTTTTTCAGTGGTGGCCGCCGGCTGACGTTGCCTCATCTGCATACAATAACAGCTCGTCCAAATCAGGAATTTTGATTTTCTTATTTGGCAACTGCTCTATTAATCCCTGTTTTTCCAGATTTGTAAACTTTCGGCTGATGGTTTCGGGGGTTGTTCCAAGATAAGAAGCCAAATCTTTTTTAGACATTGGCAAGGCAATCACTGTATCATTCGTGCCGCTTTGTTCCACACAACTGGCTAAAAAGGAGATGATTCTGGATTCCACATTTTCGACCGCTACCCGGGCCGTTTGTTTTTCCGATTCTTCCAAACGCTTTGTGATTTCCGTTAAGATTTTTAAAGCGATTTGGGGATATGCCAGCAAATAGGCTTGAAGGTCCTTCTGTTTCATCCTGCAGATAGTCGAATCCTGCAGGGCCTCTGCGTAATTCTCATGAATTTCCCCCGGTTGAAAAACAGCCAGCTCGCCGGTAAAATCACCCGGATTTAATATGCGGACAAGCTGCTCCTTTCCCGAATCTGCCAACCGGTAAATTCTCACTTTTCCGGTATGGATAATATACAGCGTATCATCTCTTTCCCCTGCCCGGAAAAGTATTTCCCCCTTTTGTAATGCCAGCGTTTCAACAGACGCCCCGATTTTCGCCATCTGTTCTTCTTCCAGATGGTTGAAAATCGGCACGAGCCGTATGCATCCCGCATGGCTGTTACAACCATGCCCGGGATGGGAACCATGGATATGATGACGGCACTCCATATGACGAGCCCCCCTAAAAAAGGATTTGATTTTGCCCAAGCGCTATGTTCATTGGATGATGGTTTAGCTTCTCATGCCATTTTACCCGGAAAACGCTTTACAGACAAATTGCCCCGGCTGCGGTATAGATGATGTGTGGCGATCACAAAACAGCTCGTGGAACTGCACGGGGCTCTATCAATGTCAAAAGCGAACCTGGCAAAGGCACTGTGGTACGCATTCTTTTGCCGGTATTGCTATGAAATTATGCGGCAGCCTACACCGTTTCAAGTTCCATTAACGAGACCTTTTCTTCCAGCGCAATGCGCGCATTTTTAGTTGCCAGCTGCACCATTTCTTTTTTCTGCCCGCGTTTCGGCTGCACGATACGGGCGGAAATGCACATTTCGGCCGCTTCCTTCCCAACTGCTGCCGGAAGGAGTATTTCCTTTGGCAACGCATTGCCCCCATTGCCATAAAAAAGCTGTAAAAAGCCAAGAAATGCCCTTCCCGGCTCCTTGCTTCCGATCGGCCTGAACATAACCTCCCTCTCCATAATCCTGCCATCACGCATATAAAAAACATGGACGCACATCAAGCCGCCTTGCACAGCAAAGCCGAATATATCCCGGCTTACAGGGTCGTTCAGCACGATATTTTGATCTTCCATGATCACTTCAATTTGCATAATTTGTTCCTTCAGTTGTTCCGCTTTTTCAAAATCAAGCTGAGTTGCTGCCTGGTTCATTTCTTTTTTCATGTCTTTTAAAACTTCCCGGTAACCGCCGTGGAAAAAATGGACAATTTTGCGGATTTGTTCCTTGTATTCTTCTTCACCCACTTCCCTTGCACAGGTGCCAATGCACAGCCCAAGCTGGTAATACAGGCAGGGGCGGGTGCTTGATTCCGGACAACGCCTAAGCGGATAAAGCCTGTCCAGTACTTTTTTTGTCTCCGCTGCCGCCCGGGCATTCGGAAACGGGCCGAAATATTTCCCTTTATCACGCCCTGCCTCGCGCGTTAAAATGAGCTGGGGGTGCTGTTCATCCGTAATTTTGATAAAGGGGTAGCTTTTATCATCTTTTAGCATCATGTTGTATTTCGGCCGGTACTGCTTAATCAGATTCATTTCCAGCACCAATGCCTCCTTGTTGGTCGCTGTGACGATCCACTCCAGATCAGAAATCTCTCCGGCAAGCTGCGTTGTTTTCACATTATGGGAACCGGTAAAATAAGAGCGTACCCGGTTTTTCAGCTTTTTTGCCTTTCCAACATAAATGATTTCCCCTTCCCGGCTTTTCATCAAATAGCACCCCGGCTCTTCCGGCAAAAGGGAAAGCTTGTGCAGGATAACGGTATTCATTTCTGCACCAGTCCCAACTCGCGGCAGCGCAAATCAAGTTTCCGGGCAAAATCTTTGCAGGCGGTTTCGATTTCCTCATCCGGGACGACATCTACTTTTAACCCGTCCAACAGCAGCTCGCACCCCTGCTTTTTCAATGCTTCCTCCATCGTATCCACCGCGGTGGCGAAATGCTCGTAAAAAGAGTCGCCGGCGCCAAACACCGCCCCTTTTTTGCCGGTTAAATCAACTTCCGGTAGCTCCTCATAAAAATCGATCATCTCATCCCAAAGATCGCCCTCGTCCCATGTATTTGCGCCGATCAGAATCAGATCATAACCGGTAAGTTCATGCGCGCTTGTATTGGTTGATTCTGCTATATCAACGGCATAACCCGCTTCTGTCAGGGCTGCCGCAATTTGTTCTGCCATAAATTCTGTTGTACCTGTCATGGTTGAATACACAATGATCGTCTTCATCTTTTTTCACTCCGATCTCTTGAATTCCCCCTCCCTTTATTCTATCTCAATTGTGAAAATCTGCATTTGATCTGCATCAAGTTTTAGTTACGGCCCAGTCTAAAAATTCCCATGCCGGATCGGCGGCACTTCTCTCTTGGACAATGAAAGATTTGAAAGCAAAAACATTTTACTTTTCTGCAAAAAAAGGGCATTTTTTAAAGGGATTTTCTTATTGTTTGCATAATAAATATGGATGAACCGGTGAAAATGCGATGAAAAAGATGGACGGGCGAATGTGTGGATCAGTAAAAAGTGTTCATAATAAGGGGACTGAACCATGAAAAGAAGCACAAAAATTACTTTATTTTCAATTATAGGAATAATACTATTACTCTGGGTTATTGGCATATTAAGCTTCTACTTAAGATGAGAACAGATAAGAAAGAATCAAAGAATAGAAGCTTCAAACAGCTTAAAAACCTTCCTTTTTACCTCTAAGCCGTTTGAGGCTTCTTCCTGGTATACCCTCTTTGGATATCTGATCCGGTTTAGATACCGCCCATGCCGGATCGGCGTGCACATCTATGCAGATAAGTGGAAAAAATAGGAATATATTCTCTTCCTTGACAACAAATGCTCGTTGGACTATCATGGGCTTGAAAACGAAAGCACTTTACTTTTTCACAAAAAAGAAAGCGCTCACGATTATACTTGTCGACAAGTATACTAATCTTACAATCTTATGAGGAGGATCTCTTATGGAAATCGGGATCGTTGGACTTGGAAAAATGGGTATGAATTTATCACTCAACATGCTGGATCACCAAGTGGATGTAAAGGCGTATGACACGTCCAGAGATGCAACCGCACAGTTGTCATCCCTTGATTCACGGGCAAAATGCTTTCCTTCATTGGAAGCGCTGGTCCAAAATCTTGAAGCCCCTAGAAAAATTTGGGTGATGGTGCCGTCCGGGGAACCGACAAACGAAACCATTAACAAGCTCAGCAACTTGCTCAGCGCCGGCGATATTGTAATTGACGGCGGCAACTCTCATTATACCGATTCATGCAGGCATTATACTTTGCTTCAAAACAAAGGCATCCATTTTCTTGATGTCGGCACGTCCGGCGGAATCAGCGGAGCCCGGCATGGCGCCTGCCTGATGATCGGGGGAGACAAGCCGGTATTTGATCAGTTGGAGCCCCTTTTTGAAAAAATTTCGGAAAAAGATGGATATTTATACACCGGAAAACCGGGAAGCGGCCATTTCCTCAAAATGGTGCATAACGGCATTGAATACGGCATGATGGAAGCATTGGCTGAAGGGTTTGAAATTCTTGAAAAAAGCCCGTATGACTACGACAACCAGGCTGTTGCAAAGGTATGGAATCACGGATCCGTCATTCGCAGCTGGCTTGTTGAACTATTGGAAGATGCATTTTCGAAGGACGCCCATCTCGACGAAATCAGCGGGGTCATGGCATCGTCCGGTGAAGGCAAATGGACGGTTGAAACCGCACTTGATTTACAAGCATCCATACCGGTTATTGCCTTATCCTTAATGAACCGGTACCGTTCCCTTGAAAAAGATACTTTTACCGGCAAAGTGGTTGCCGCACTCCGGAATGAATTTGGCGGGCATGCAGTGACCCGGTCCGGCCAGTAAGCTACCTGAAATGGAGACAGGCTTTTCGGAATCAAATTTACACGAACGGGAGTTTTGAATATGCTACAGTTCCCTGAACAATGGATGAAAAATGCATCTCTTGGCGAGCAGATCGCAAATGAATTGCGCCTGCTGATCCTTACAAATGAAATCAAACCCGGCGACATCATTTCCGAAAACCAGATTGCCCGGAAATACGGAACGAGCCGTTCGCCGGTCCGTGATGCATTGAAAGCTCTTGCCAACGACGGCCTTATTCAATTGGAAAGAATGGGCGCCCGCGTATTGGGAATGGGGCTGGCAGATATTCATGAACTGTACGATGTACGTGAAATGATTGAGATTTTTGCGCAGCAAAGAGTGTCTGCTGCTCCACAGGAACAGTTGATCCAGTTCCTGAACGAGACGATCGATAAAATGAAGATTGCAGCAAAATACGAGAACCACAGCGATTTCGCCTATTACGATTTTTCTTTCCATGACAGGATCATCCGCCATGCTGGCCATAAACGGATCTTGAATCTTTGGAATGGCATGAAGTCCCTGATCATGGCCGTACTCCTCGTGACAACGGAAGATGTTTTTGCCCACGGCCCGGAGCATCTGGCATGGGTCATTGAAAAACACCGAAAAATCGTAAACAGCCTTTTAACCGGAAACGAAGAAAACGTGGAACAATCTGTTTCTGCCTATTTTAAAGACTCGAAAAGAACACTCGATAAATCTTTTCCGGAAGAGGGAAAAACGGAGTAGGCGCAGCCTGCCTGGCACAGGGTTTTATATTCCAATCTCTTTTCGGCAATCTGGCCCGGAAAGCATCGCTTTTTATTGCATTCAAGTTGTCGACAAGTATTCAATGAATTTGCTACGTTCGCTTTAACATACTAAAAAGGAGGCTTTTATGATGCATGACGCCTGTATGATAGGGGTTGATATCGGTACAACCAGCACCAAAGCCGTGCTTTACAGAACTGACGGGACCATTTTGGCAAATGCCAATCAAGGTTACCCGTTGTATACGCCGGATGCATTTACTGCAGAACAAGATCCGGACCAGATTTTTCAAGCTGTCCTTCATGCCATTCAGGCCGTTACAGCGAAGAGCGGCCAAAGCCCCGAAACAATCCGGTTTGTCAGCTTCAGCTGCGCCATGCACAGTGTCATCCCTGTAGACCGGGAAGGCAAACCGCTTATGCGTTGCATCACATGGGCAGATAACCGGAGCATGGGCTGGTGCCGCAAACTGAAAGAAGAATTGGGCGGCCACGAAATCTATATGCGGACGGGGACGCCGATCCATCCGATGTCCCCTTTGCCAAAACTGATGTGGCTGCGCCATGAAAGGTCTGAAATCTTTCAAAAAGCAGCAAAATTTATTTCGATTAAAGAATATGTTTTTTACCGTTTGTTCCATCAATACGTGGTTGATTATTCCATTGCCTCCTGCACCGGCCTGATGAGAATGGATAACTTGTCCTGGGATGAAGAAGCATTAAAACTGGCCGGATTAACGGCGGACCGGTTATCCGAACCCGTTCCGACAACACATATAATGAGCGGGCTTGATCCCCGGTATGCAGACCAAATGGGGTTGGGCAAAGATACGCCATTTGTGCTCGGCGCAAGCGACGGTGTGCTTTCAAACCTCGGCGTGGACGCGATTGATCCGGGGGTGGTTGCGGTCACCATCGGCACAAGCGGCGCGATCCGGACCGTGCTGGACCATCCTTCTGCTGACCCAAAAGGCAGGCTTTTCTGCTATGAATTGACGGAGGATAAATGGGTGGTAGGCGGGCCTGTCAATAACGGAGGCGGCATCTTGAGATGGGCAAGGGATGAATTTGCAGCTTCCGAGGTTGAAACGGCGAAACGGCTCGGCATCAGCCCTTATGATGTGCTGACAAGAATGGCATCGCGTGTGAAACCGGGTGCGGACGGGTTAATTTTTCAGCCGTATTTCAGCGGGGAACGCGCACCTTTGTGGAACCCGAATGCCCGGGGCGCCTTCTTCGGCTTAACTTTGCATCATGAAAAACAACATATGATCCGGGCCGTGTTGGAGGGCATCATTTACAACCTTTACAGTGTCATGCTGGCCATGAAGGAAAGAACCGGAGAACCGGCACGGATCCAGGCAACCGGGGGATTTGCCCGTTCACCGCTTTGGCGCCAGATGATGGCAGATATTTTCAATCAGCCGGTCAATGTTCCGGAAAGTTTTGAAAGTTCCTGTCTGGGGGCGGCTGTGCTTGGCTTGTATGCGGTAGGAGAAGCGGACAGCCTGGATGTCGTTTCCACAATGGTTGGTTCTTTACATAGCCACCATCCGGTCCCGGAAAACGTGGCGGTTTATGAGCAGCTGTTCCCGATCTTCATCCGCCTTTCGCGCAAACTGAACGATGAATGGAACGATATTGCCGCTTTTCAACAATCGCAATTTGGAACAGACGCGGAAACATGAACGATATAAGCTGAATTTGAGTTTTTATATCAAACCCGAGCACCCATGCATGATGCCTATTTTTACAGCAGGCAACAGTACTGCGATATTTTTGTGCCTTTTATACAGGATTGACCGCGGCCTGAATAACCGTTCTGCCTTTGCAAAACGAATGCGAGGCAAGCAGTAGCCGCGTTTTAAAGCATACATTGCCCGACGCCGGCCGCGTTTTAAAGCTGCAGATGAATGCCGGCTTTAGCCGGACATTTTCTCCGTTTGAACCGGGAATGTTTTTCAGCCGGCTCCGGAAACAAGCCAGCCCTATTTATACATCGGCGGTGTTGCGGACGGGGGAAAGGCCCCCTGTTTTGCATCCAACTGATAGAGGCCATTCGCTTCATCAGCAGCTGATGCCCTTAAAATTATAAAAGAAAGCAGTGATTTTCATGAGCAGTGCTTATCTCATCACGATAACCATCCTTGCCATTGCACTCGTCATTGTCGGGGTCACATGGTTAAAATGGCATGCATTCATCAGTCTGTCGGTTGCTAGTTTGGCTCTTGGCCTTACAGCCGGCCTGCCAATCACGAAAATTGTGACGGACTACGAACAAGGTGTCGGGGGCATTCTCAGTTCATTGCTGGGGATTCTCGCGCTGGGCACCATTCTTGGGAAAATGATGTCCGAATCAGGCGCCGGTATACAGATTTCAAATTACTTCACCCGGGCATTCGGTGACCGGAATCTTCCATGGGCCACTTTCTTTGCCGGCTTGATTATCAGTATTCCGGTATTTTTTGAAGTCGGCCTTGTCATTTTACTGCCGCTTGTGATTGCGATCCAAAAAACAACGAAGAAAAATCTTTTGCTGATTACACGGGAGGATGCCTCCATGCACAAAAATACCCTGGCGGTGTTCGCCAGGGTATTTTTGTGCTTGGCTTTTAAACAGACCCGCTTACCGGTGCTCCCGCCTCGCGAAATCGACAAACCGGAATTTGTCCAGCCGGTGGCGCGATTCGGTATATTGCAAAAGGCTGGCATCATCCAAATAAACATGGTTCCGGACGACGACGACATGATCGTACTCGCCCATGTCCAGATACTTGTAGTCTTCCTCTGTTGCTTTTTCCACTGTGATTTCTTTTTTCGCAAAGCTGATCACAAGGCCGAGCGTTTTTTCAAAATACTGGTAGAGCGAGATTTCACAAATATCTCTTGTAATTGACGGGACAAACTTTTTCCGGATGTAATCCTTATCCAAAATGATGTTCTCATGGTCAATTTCCCGCGACCGGACTACCTGCCATACTTCTTCTTTTCCAGATATCTTCAACTGCCGGGCCAGGGCATCGTTGGGTCTGATGAGGACAAGTTCATGGACATTCGTGCGCCATGGCTTCCCCGAGCTTTCCGCAATTTCACGGAAGCTGACAAGTCCTGAAACCGGAAAATCAAACTTTTTTACGTCCAGTACAACAGAGCCTTTCCCCCGGATTTTTTGAATATAGCCATTCTGGGATAACAAATTGAGGGCTTTCCGGATCGTCTCCCTTGAAGCCCCGAATTGTTCCGCCAAAATATGCTCGGATGGCAGGAGGCTGCCTGCTTCCATCTCCCCGTTTTCGATTTTTTCAGCAAGCTGATGGTAAATCGTGTAATACTTGTTTTCTTTCATTTGGGATCACCATTTGTATTGTACCATGGCAAAAACGGCATTACGATTTTGTCAAAAAGTACACAACAGATTCATACGGACGCAGGGTGAAAGAATGAAAGTCCAGAGAAGAATCGGGATAGTTGGAAATCAATATTTTAGCTGCCCCGTCCAGTGTACCCGGCAGCTCAAACTGCACCGGTTCTCCGTAAAAATTATTCACGACCAGCAGCTTGCTGTCTTCACTTGTCCGCAAATAAGCAAAGATTCGCGGATGATCCGGAAGCAATAGCTGAAAGTCCCCATCTGTGATGACATCATACGTTTTTCTTAACTGAATGAGTTTTTGATAATGGTAAAAAACGGAGTTTGGATCTTTCAGCGCTTTTTCTACGTTAATATCAGGGTAGTTGGAAGCGACCGCAATCCATGGCGTGCCTTCAGTAAACCCGCTGTTTTTCGTACTGTCCCATTGCATCGGCGTACGCGAATTGTCCCTTGATTTCCGCATTAATATTTCCATGATTTCCGCATGGCTTTTTCCGCGGCTTTGTAAAATGTTGTACATATTAAGGGACTCGACATCCCGGTACTGTTCAATCCGGTCAAAATGCGGATTGGTCATGCCGATTTCTTCCCCCTGGTAAATATAAGGCGTTCCCTGCATCATATGGATTGCCGTTGCCAGCATTTTCGCCGATTCCACCCGGTACTTGCCGTCATCGCCGTATCTTGATACGATTCTCGGCTGGTCGTGATTGCACCAGAATAAGGCGTTCCAGCCGCCGCCTTTATGCATGCGCGTCTGCCATGTGGACAGAATCTTTTTCAGTGCTAGAAAATCAAAATCGGCAGCCGTCCACTTGTCGCCGTTTTCGTAATCGACCTTCAAATGATGAAACTGAAACACCATGTCCAGCTCACGGGAAGCCGGGTTCGTATAGCGGATGCTGTTTTCAATCGTGGTTGAAGACATTTCCCCGACAGTGATCGCATTATATTTTGAAAACACTTTCTCGTTCATTTCATGCAAAAATTCATGGATGCGCGGGCCGTCCGTATAAAATTTGCGCCCGTCGCCCGGCGGGACTGATCCGTCATCATCGGGGAAATCCTGGTTTTTGGAAATCAAATTGATGACATCAAGGCGGAAGCCGTCAACCCCTTTTTCAAGCCAAAACTTCATCATGGTGTAGACTTCTTCCCGGACTTTTTCGTTTTCCCAGTTCAAATCGGCCTGTGTTACATCAAACAGGTGCAGGTAGTATTGCCCGGTTTTTTCATCGTATTGCCATGCCGGCCCTCCGAACTTGGAAACCCAGTTGTTCGGTTCTTTCCCGTCTTTCGGGTCCCGCCAAATATAGTAATCCCTGTACGGGTTGTCTTTCGATGATGCGCTTTCGATAAACCATCTGTGCGCGGTTGAAGTATGGTTGACAACGATGTCCATCATGATTTTTATATTCCGTGCATGCGCTTCTACAAGCAGCTGGTCAAATATTTCCATCGTACCGTAAGTCTCATCAATGGCATAGTAGTCGCTGATGTCATACCCGTTATCGCGCTGCGGGGACGGATAAACCGGCGTCAGCCAGATGACGTCGATGCCAAGCTTTTTCAAATAATCCAGTTTCTCAATAACCCCTTCAAGGTCGCCAATGCCATCCCCGTTTGTATCTTTAAAGCTTTTAGGATAAATTTGATAGACAACTGCTTTTTTCCACCAAGGTTGTTCCATTTTTTCCACTCCCGAATTGCTATCGTAGTAATGCCATGAAGGCTTGAAATATGATTTGGACGTTAAAGCGAACTATAGCCGGAAAGCGGCCTGCCATTGTACAGTCCGCTTCCCTGTCCTTTATGCTTTTTGTCTTTTTAATTTGCCGAACAAGAAGGTCAGCACGAACGGCACGACAATGACGATCACCATACCGGTAAAGAACGTTCCCCACGAATGCGGGAAGATGGATAAGAATCCTGGGATCCCACCAACACCGATTGCCGGGGCTTTCACATGTCCGGTTGCCAGTACAATCCCTGCAATGGCTGAGCCGATTAGTGCGCAAACAAACGGATATTTGAAGCGGAGATTGACACCGAACATCGCCGGTTCCGTAATGCCGAGATAAGCAGAAACGGAAGATGTGCCGGCCATCCCTTTATCCACTTTGTTCTTTGCCAAAAACATCATGGCAAGCGCGGCCGAACCTTGTGCAATATTGGACATGCAGAGAATCGGCCACAAATACGTGCCGCCGGCGCTTGAGATCAACTGGAAGTCGACCGCAAGGAAAGCCTGGTGCATCCCTGTAATGACAAGGAGCGCATAGCAGCCGCCGTAAAGCAGGCCGCCGATTGCCGGCACATGGTTGAATACATATACGACAAGGCCGGTGATCCAGTTCCCGATGCCGAAAGTCAACGGCCCGACTGCAACGAATGTCACAAACCCGGTTACAAGCAAAGCAATGGGCGCGACAAGCAGCAACTGGATGGCATCCGGGATCCGTTTTTTCAGCCAAAGTTCCAGTTTCGCCAAAATAAAGGACGATACGAGGACCGGCAGCACCTGCCCCTGATAGCCAATTTTATTGACATGCCAGCCGAACAGATTCCATACCGGGATCGAGTGGCTTTTCAGTGCTTCACCGTATGAGTAAGCATTCAATAAGTCCGGATGGATCATCATTGCGCCGAGCACAATCCCGAGAAGCGGATTGCCGCCGAACCGTTTCACAGCCGACCAGCCGATTAGGATTGGCAGGAACGTGAATGCGGTATTGGCAATGATGTTAATCATGTCCGCAAGCCCGGCCCAGCTTTCGTGAACCTGGATAAAAGACTTATGGGCGTAAAAAATGCCCCGGCCTGTCAAAAGATTGTTTAACCCCATTAACAAACCAGCTGTCACGATGGCCGGCAAAATCGGGATGAAAATATCGGAAAGCATTTTGACAAACCGTTGAAGCGGATTCATTTTCTTTGCGGCTTCGTTTTTCACATCTTCTTTTGAAGCGTGCCCGATGCCCGTCAGCTCAACCATTTTGTCATATACTTTGTCCACTGTCCCCTGGCCAATCACAACCTGGTACTGCCCGTTTGCTGAAAAAGAACCTTTGACAAGTTCGATTTTCCCGAGCTTTTCTTTGTCTACTTTTCCTTCATCTTTTAATGCAAACCGCAGCCGTATCACACAGTGCGTTGCCGCGGCAATATTGTCTTTTCCGCCTACTGCTTCAACAATTTGTTTTACAGATTCATTGCTGATTTTCGCCATGTTGTCGTTCCTCCTGTCTTATTGGCGATCTTACAATTGGGCCGTCATCACCACCGTTTCTCCCGGCACGGCATCCAAACTTGTTTTTTTGTCAAGATGAACCGCCTCGCCATTTGTCACCACGATGGATGTGATCGTATCCGCCGCTTTTTCTTGAATCCATTCCAGGTCAAAAGTGATGAGCGTATCGCCTTTTTTCACCTTATCTCCAGCTTTTACAGCGGTTTCAAATCCTTCCCCGTTTAATGTCACCGTTTCCAACCCGATATGAATTAAAAGTTCCAGCCCGGATGCGCCGCGCAGCCCGATGGCATGCTTCGTCGGGAAGACTTGCACCACTTCTCCGTCAAATGGCGCCACAAGGAGGCCTTCGGTTGGTTTTACCGCAATGCCGTCTCCCATCATTTTTTCGGAAAAAACCGGGTCCGGCACTTCTTCAATGGCAACAACCTGTCCTTTTAACGGAGCAAAAATACGTTCTTCCTTTGGCTTCTTTTGAAATAACTTAAACATGATTGCCACCTCACTTTATTTCACAAAATCATTTGCATTTTCTCGTAATCTTGTATATACAAATTACATTCTCATCATATCCTGTATATACAAGTTTGTCAATAGCGCTTTCTTTTTCCCTGAAAAAATGTTGCCGGTGTTTCATGGGGTGGGAAAATACGATTCAGGCATTGATTGAAGAGGCAAGGGGCAGACTGCTAGATATGCTGTTGCAGGGCAGGGAATTGAAAGATTGTGGCAGGATCGTGGAATAACCTAACCTGACGATGGATGAGGGCAAAAATAAATTTAAGTTTTTACCATAAGCTCGAGCACCCATTTGCATGATAACTCCATTTTACAGCAGGCAACAGGCTGCAATATTTTGTGCATTTTATATCGCAGACAAATTTTGTGCCGGGAATTCCCACCCATTACAGGGCGGAAATTCCCGGCACAGATTAAAACTTTGGACTGCTGTTCTTTGCAACAAGAGGTTCACGCATTCAACGATGGCGCCGAACGTTTCCGCGGCAGGCCCCGGCATAATGCGGTCACTTTTTCAGAAGCCCTTCTTTTACTAAAAAAGCTCTTGCAACATCTTCCGCTTTCTTGCCTTTGACACCGACTTCATAATTCATTTTCTGCATTTGGGTGTTTGTAATCTTCCCGGCCAGCTTGTTCAATGCCGGCACAATTTCCGGATATTTGTCAACCGTTTCCTGCCGCAATAAAGGCGAACCCTGGTATGGCGGGAAGAAATGCTTGTCATCTTCAAGAACGACCAGGTGATACCTTTGCAGTTCGCCATCTGTGGAGTAGGCGTTCATTAGATTCACTTTGCCTTGTTGGATGGCATGGTACCGTACAGACGGATCCATTGTCACCACATGAAAATGCAACCCGTATTTTTTTGACAAACCGGGATATCCGTCTTTGATATCGGCAAATTCGGGGGTAAATCCGGCTTTTACGTCCTGTTCGACTTTTACAAGGTCCGATATCTTTTTCAAATGGTATTTCTTTGCAAAACTTTGCGGAACTGCAATCGCATAAGTGTCATTAAATTTCATTGGGCGTAACAATGCCATCTTGTATTTTTTGGCCATGCCTGCTTTTGCTTGCGCGTACACTTCCTTGCCGTCTGTGCTGACAGGGTTCTCTTTCAGCATGTTGACGATGGCTGTCCCGGAAAATTCCGGATAAAGATCGATATCCTTTGACTGCAACGCATTGAAAACAAAGGTTGTATCGCCCAACCCTGTTTTTAACTTCACTTTTAAATCTGTGTTCTCTTCAATCAGCAACTTGTACATATTGTCCAGAATTTCCGGTTCCGACCCCAGCTTGCCGGCAATCACAATCGTTTTTTGCCCGTCTTTATGAAGCAAGTTTGGCGCAACCAGTGAACCAACGATCAACACGATCATCAAGATAAAAATGCCGGATGCCACCATCATCTTCTTAAAAGAAACTTTTTCAAGCTGCCTGAGCAAAACGTCGAAAAGAATGGCCAACAGGGCGGCAGGAATGGCACCGAGGATGACAAGGGCATAATCATTCCGGTCGATGCCAAGCAGAATAATGTCACCCAATCCGCCGGCTCCGATCAGTGCCGCAATCGTCGCTGTTCCGATGATCAAAATGGCAGCCGTCCGGATCCCCGCCATGATCACCGGCATGGCCAGAGGGAGCTCCACTTTTATCAGCCGTTTTCTTCTGTTCATTCCCATCGCCCTTGCTGCCTCCAATAAGGAAGGGTCGATTTCTTTTATGCCAGTATAGGTGTTGCGCAAAAGCGGAAGCAGCGCATATGCGACGAGCGCAATCACAGCCGGGACGGTCCCTATGCCAAAAAGCGGGATTAACAGGCCGAGCAAAGCCAAAGAAGGAATGGTTTGCAGCACGCCGGTTATGCCAATAATGGTTTCCGCGATTTTTTGTTTCCGCGTTAAATAAATACCAAGCGGGATCGCGATCAATAATGAGAAAAAAAGCGCGATTAATGAAATCTCTATATGTTGTAAAAGGGCGTCCAAAAGCTGGGCTCTCCGGTTTGAAAAGGTGGTGATGAAACTACTCATGCATCCGGCCTCCATCCCTTAAGTATTGTGACATGACTTTCATGGCGTGCGGGCGGTTGATCACCCCGACCGTTTTTCCGCCATCCATAACGGCAATCTGTTCAAACGAGGCCAGCTGTTCGAATACCTCTGCCAATGGAGCCTGTAAAGAAACGGTTTTCGTTTGGGGCAATATTGCCTGTTCGTCTGTAACCGGGACCATGAGTTCCTCCAGGCGGACCGGTACCTGTTTATTCCCGACAAATTCGCGTACAAAATCGTTCGCGGGGTTGGTTAAAAATGCATGTGGCGTCCCGACCTGAACGATTTCCCCGTCTTTCATGAGACAAATCCGGTCCCCGAGTTTCAATGCTTCCCGCATATCATGGGTAACAAAAACGATTGTCTTTTTCAGCCTCTGTTGAATTTCAAGCACATCATCCTGCAATTTTTCCCGGCTAAACGGATCGAGCGCGCTGAATGGCTCATCCATCAAAATGATTTCCGGGTCGGCAGCCAAAGCCCGTAGAACGCCCACTCTTTGCTGCTGCCCTCCGGAAAGTTCATGGGGTTTCCGGTTCCGGTATTCCTCCGGGTCCAGGCCCACCATTTCCAGCAGCTCATCGACACGGGCATGGATTCTTTTTTTGTCCCAGTTTTTCAGTTCGGGCACAATTGCAATATTTTCCGCGATAGTCATGTGCGGGAAAAGCGCAATTTGTTGGAGCACGTATCCGATATCCCAGCGAAGTTCATGAATATCATAATCGCTGATTTTCTTTCCGTTGATTCGGACCCAGCCTTTTGACAGTTCGATGAGGCGGTTGATCATTTTTAAGGTTGTCGTCTTCCCGGAGCCGCTCGGGCCGATCAGAACGAAAAATTCCCCTTTTTCTATTTCCAAATCCAAAGACTTTACAGCAAGGGTCCCGTTCGGAAACTGTTTCGATACATGTTCAAACCGGATCATTTTATCTCTCCTTTATCATGGATTCCTGATTATCCGGCACTTGGTCTTCACCGGGTTTTCGGAATAGAATGTTTCTGCATTCAGCGGGTTCGTGGGCTGGGGCGGCGTTTTTTGGCAAAATGCCTGCCCGCTCCTTCATTTATAGCCTGCCTGTGTTTATTTTTAACCAAAATTTTGCGGGCTCTCATTACTTAGAACGGTTCCATTCCGGGCCGGCATAGGATATTTTTACAAAATAAATCCGTCCGAAAAGAACAATTGTTCCTCATTATATTACATAGACTGATGGTTTGTCTACATCTCCGCTTACTCATTGATATACCCCTTTGGAAAATAAAAAAAGCGGATGGCCCCGCCGTGAAACCGTGGCGTTCCCCGGCAAGCAACCCGGCCGGGGGACGCCCATTGAAATTATTTTTGTCAGAACCGTTCCCATTGCCATCAGGGTTCTTCACCCGTGTCATTACTTGACAACAGGCTTTCCCTGCATCATACCAAAACAAAACAGCGCTTACCGGACGAATCGGGATCTCCCCTCAATTAGAATCGTTCAACAAGCATTCGCGATTACGCCCGGCCGCGAAAAACTTCCCGGTTAATCAAATTGGGCGGGCATTCTCCAAGCAGCCCCTTCGTGAGATTTTCAACCGCAAGTTTTGCCATTGCATATCGTGTTTCATGGGTAGCAGAGCCGATATGCGGAAGGGTGACGACATTGTCCATTTTTAAAAGCGGGCTATCCGGCGAAACGGGTTCCTGTTCATACACATCAAGGCCGGCTGCATAAATTGTTTTTTCCTGAAGGGCTTTGATAAGCGCCGCTTCGTCTACTGTCCCGCCCCTTGAACCATTGACAAAAACGGCCGTTTTCTTCATCAATTTGAATTCCTGTTCCCCGATTAGCCGGTGCGTTTCCGGGGTAAGCGGCACCATCAGGCAAATGAAATCAGATTTTTCCAGCAGTTCATCAAGCTCACAGTATACCGCATCATACAGCTGCTCGGCTTCCGGGTCGCGGGAACGGTTATGGTATAAAATGTCCATATCAAAACCGAAATGGGCCCGTTTCGCAATTTTGCTTCCGATTCTGCCCATACCGATAATGCCAAGCGTTTTATGGTGGATATCAATACCGTAATGTTCAGTAGAAACAGGCGCTTTCCAATTCCCGGTTTTGACAAGCCGGTCCAGTTCCGTAAATCGCCGCGCCGCTGCAAGCATCAAGCCAAAGACAGTATCCGCTGTTGTTTCATCGAGCACACCCGGCGTATTGGTTGCCATAACCCCCCGCTCTGTCAGCAACGGGATATCGAGATTATCATATCCGACCGTTATATTGCTGATGATTTTCAAGGCCGGTGCGTGGTCCAGCAATTCTTTTCCCGCCTGGAGCCAGGAACCGAGCAGCCCGTCCGCTTCCGTTAAGCCGGGCAGAAGATCGGAAATATTCTTGCATCCTGGTATGTAGCGTACCTCAAATGTTTCCTTCAGCTTTTCAATCAAATCCTCAGGCAGTTCGCTGTATACCAATACTTTTTTTGCCAAATGATCCATCCCCCTTTGTTTACGCTATTCTTGTAAAATTATAACAAAGAATAAGACAGGCGTCCTTTGGCCGGTTTCACCGGTTTCCGGCAATGTGTGATTTCCTGTAATCTCCCGGCCAAAATAGGAGAGGGTAAGAAAAAGCCAATCCTGGAATCGGGGTGTTGAAGCATGGTATTCCTTATCATCTTGATGATTGTCCTGAATCTGTTTGCTTTTCTCATGCCAAAAAAATTTAGCGGCATTGAAATGCTGTGTACCACCCTGTTTGCCATGTACCTTGAATTAATCGTCAATTTATTTCTGGATATCAAATATGATCTTTTTGGATATTTTACAAAAGGCGTCGACCGGAAAAGCCTTTATTATTTGTTTGGGATTTATCCGGCCATCAATATTCTCTTTATCAACTTTTTCCAAACCGGTTCCGTGCCCGGTTTCTCTATATTGCAGGATGGACGATCGTGGCGATGGTTTTTGAGTTTTTGTTCATCATGACGGGTACGTTTTACTACAATGGCTGGAAACCTGTGTATTCTGCTATTGCGTATCCTATCTTCTTTTGCATCCTAGCGTTATTCTATCAGCTTGTTCACCTGCTTTTGCTCAAATATACCCCAAACCGCTAGGCACCCAAATAAATGGTTAAAGAAACCGCGGCACTGAACGCCCCGGGCTTGTGGCAGCCGCCATATCTGGCACGGGAAAAGTCTGGCAGGATTTGCTAAAATAGAAAGAAAGTCATTGAGGTGGAGACATTGAAAAACAAAGTTATTTTGCTTGCATCGGATCAGCTTGGAAAAGGCGAACAAGAATTGGGGGAAGGATTGTTGGAAACCTTCTTTACCATCCTGAAACAAAAGGAAGAACTGCCGGCCGCTGTGTTTTGCGTAAACCGCGGTGTGTTTACGTTAACAGAAGACTCGCTCGTTTCCCTTCAATTGAAAGAATTGGAGGAAAAAGGCGTGGACGTTCTTGCTTGTAAAACCTGTGTGGACTTTTATGGGCTAAACGAAAAACTTGCAGCTGGAAAAATCAGCAGCATGGCACAATTTGCAGAATTAGCATCCAAATATGAAGTCCTTACCTTATCCTGACCCAAGGGAGAAAAATGCTATCCGAAATGAAAAAAAGAGGAAAAGCCTTGCACCGGGCAGGGCTTTTCCTCTTTTTTTAAACATCCGGTCCGGCAAAATGCCAGTGGTGTCAGGAGCGCCCGACCAGCATCGAAATGCCGATGCCGCCGCCGACACAGAGCGAGGCGAGGCCGGTGCGCACATTTCTTTTTTCCATTTCATGTAAAAGTGAAACGAGAATTCTTGCGCCGGATGCCCCGATCGGATGCCCCAGTGCAATCGCGCCCCCGTTAACATTGACTTTTTCCGGATCAAGCCCCAAATCCCTGATAACGGCAAGGCTTTGGGAGGCAAAAGCTTCGTTCAGCTCGATTAAATCCACTTCTTCCAGGGATGCACCGGTCTTTTCAAGCAGCTTTTGAATTGCGTAATAAGGGGCATACCCCATGATGGAAGGGTCCGTTCCTGCTTCTGCATACCCTTTGATGACCCCGAGATAAGGAATCTTTTTTTCATCCGCAAGTGATTTTTCCATTAAAACTACAGCAGCTGCGCCGTCATTGATCCCCGAAGCATTCCCTGCTGTGACAGTGCCATCTTCGAGAAAAGCGGGTTTCAGCTTCGCGAGCCCATCAAGCGTCGTTTCGGGGCGGACATGCTCATCCTCGGTAAACAGCATCTCGCTTCTTCTCTGTTTTATTTTTACCGGCACAATTTCGTCTTTGAAACGGCCGGCCTTTTGCGCCTGCGCGGCTTTTTGCTGAGATTGAAGCGCAAAACGGTCCTGTTCTTCGCGGGAAATGCCGAATTTTGCCGCTACATTTTCCGCCGTCAAACCCATATGAATGCCTTCAAATGCATCCGTCAGGCCGTCGCGCAGCATGCTGTCTGCCATCGCCATATTGCCAAGCTTATGGCCCCAGCGTGCCTGTTCTGCAAGAAAGGGCGCACGCGACATGTTTTCCGCCCCGCCGGCAACGGTTATTTTCGCCTCACCAAGTTGAATCATCTGGGCAGCAAGCAGCACAGCTTTCAATCCGGAGCCGCATACTTCATTCACGGTTACGGCAGGCACTTCATACGGAATGCCGGCTCTGACTGCCATTTGCCGGGCCGGATTTTGGCCGAGACCCGCCGACAGAACATTGCCAAAAACGGCATAATCGACCTCCTGTGCGGAAACACCGGCGCGCCGGATCGCTTCTTCTGCGGCAATCGCACCCAGTTCCACAGCAGATATATCTTTTAAACTGCCGCCGAATTTCCCGATCGGGGTCCGGACGGCGCTGATAATCGCAACTTCATGCATATACGTTTACTCCCTCTCTGTCATTTCCCATCCACAATCTTTGCAACTTGTACTATAATGGGAAGGTGTCAGTGTGTCGTGATAAGTTGTATTTCGACACCGTTTATATTAAATTATTTAGTACAGTTTCTCAAATTTCAATAACAATTCCTGTAAAAAAGGTGTGAATAGCTGTTGCAAATCGGAATAGACAAGATCGGGTTTTATACCCCGCATTTATATGTTGACATGGAAAAACTGGCACTTGCCCGGAATGAGGACCCTGGAAAATTTTTAATCGGAATCGGCCAGGAAAAAATGGCCGTCGCCCCGGTGACCCAGGATGCGGTGACGCTCGCAGCCAATGCGGCGCTCGAAATTTTAACAGACGAAGATAAAGAAAAGATCGATTTTGTTATTTTCGGCACGGAATCCGGCGTCGACCACTCGAAGGCAGCCGCAATTTATGTGCACCGCCTGCTCGGTTTAAAACCGGAAGTGCGGGCCGTTGAAGTGAAAGAAGCATGCTTCGGTGCTACGGCAGGGCTGCAAATGGCAAGAGGGCATATCGCCCTGCATCCGGAAAGCAAAGTGCTCGTGCTCGGGTCGGATATTTCCAGATACGGATTGAATACTTCAGGAGAGGTCACCCAAGGGGCGGGCGCCGTCGCCATGGTCGTAAGCGCCCATCCGAACATCCTTGCGATCGAAGAACCGAGCGTGTACCATACGGAAGACATCATGGACTTTTGGCGGCCGGTCTATTCGGATTCCGCTTATGTGGACGGCAAGTTTTCCAATGAAAAGTACATCGGTTTCTTCCAGACCGTCTGGCAGCAGTACAGAGAAAAAACCGGCTTTACGTTAAGTGACTTCAAAGCCATTTGTTTCCATATGCCATATACAAAAATGGGCTTAAAAGCGCTGAGAACGGTGCTGGATGAAACGGATGAAGACGGGCGCGAAAGGCTTCTTGCCCATTATGAAACAAGCAAAAGTTATAACAAAATCGTCGGGAACATTTATACCGGCGCTTTGTATTTGAGCTTGCTTTCCCTGCTTGAACAAAATACAAAGATAGAAGCAGGTGCGAGGATCGGCCTGTACAGCTACGGGTCCGGCGCAGTCGGGGAATTTTTTGCCGGGATCCTGCAGCCGGGCTATCGTGAAGCCTTGCAGCCGGCCCGCCATCAGCAAATGCTCGATGCGCGGAAAGAAATTAGCGTTGCCGAATACGAAGCCATTTTTACAACATCGCTTCCAAACGACGGATCGGCCGTTACCTTGCCGGTGAACGAGGATCCGGCCACCGTTTGCCTTGCCGGAATCGAAGGGCACAAGCGGCAATACATCAATAAAAATATGTAAAAACCAGAGGCATGCTTTAAGCGTGCCTCTGGTTTTTACAGAGGGGAATGACCGCCCCCCTTTAAGGCGACTTTCTTTTCAAAAACGGGGAGTTGCGCCGTAAGCCCGGCCCCCAGGGGTTTCATCCTGCTTTAAAGGAAAAAAACCTGCCTGGCCAAATGAAAACAAAAAAGCGGCGGGACATTACCATAATCGTGTCTCACCGTTTTTTTCTATATTTTGTTCAGTCCCTCGGTATTCTTGGCGCCGTTTTTCATACCCGCGTGTTTTTTTCTTCCTATTTCTGTTCAGTGCCCCGCCTGTCATCCTCTGATTTCTTTTAAAATTTTCTTTGCCGTAGCAAGATCAATTGTCCCGCTTTGTTTTAGTTTTTCTGCAACCCGGTCAATTTCGCTTCCGGAGGCGCCTGCACTGATGGCCAGCGATTTGGCGTGCAGTGCCATATGCCCTTTTTGAATGCCGTCTGTGACAAGGGCTTTGATGGCGGAAAAGTTCTGGCCAAGCCCAGCGGAGACAATGATCGATTCCAGTTCTTTTGCATTTTGGTAACCCAGCAACCGCTTGCTGAAACCGGCAGCAGGGTGGATGCTGATCTGGCCGCCGACTGTCCCGACCGGAAGCGGAAGGGTGAGGCTGCCAAGCAGGTCTCCGTTTTCTGCTTTGCTCCAAGTAGAAAGGGAACGATACTTGCCGGACCTTGCTGCATAGGCATGGGCGCCCGCTTCAATCGCGCGCCAGTCGTTCCCAGTTGCGATCACAACGGCATCAACGCCGTTCATAATGCCTTTGTTATGCGTCGCAGCCCGGTAAGGATCCGCGTATGCAAATTGGGCGGCTTCAATGATCCGGTCGCGGACTTCTTCACCGGTCATGCCGTTTTTTTCAAGCAATGGCACGGGTATCCGGCACTCGGCCGTTGCCAGGCACTCAGTGGCATAATTGGAAAGAATGCCCATTAACGCCCGTCCCCCTGTCCACTCTTCCAAATGCGGTTTGATCGCCTCCGCCATGGTGTCGATGATATTCGCACCCATTGCTTCCCGCGTATCAATATGGAGATGGACAACAAAAAAAGCAGGCGTGCCGGCTTTTTCATCAGCCGGGATCAGGCGGACTTCCAGTTTCCGGGCTCCGCCGCCCCGCTTCACAATCGAAGGCTTGGCCTCATTCGCCGTTTGCAAAATATCTTCCGCATGGGCCATAATCACCGTTTTCGCACGGATCGGATCCGGAACGTCCATTAACGCCACCTGCCCGATCATCATACGGCTGCTCACTGTCGTCCGGAAACCGCCTGCCTTGTTGATGATTTTTGCCGCCGAACTTGCCGCCGCCACAACAGAAGGCTCCTCAATCGCCATCGGGACGACATACTCTTTTCCGTCAATCAGAAAGTTCAATGCCGTACCATATGGCAATTCATATTTGGCAATCTGGTTTTCAATCATATGGTCCGCCGTTTCATCCGGCAGCACAAGCCCTTTTTCAAGCAGCGCGGCATCTTCGGCTGAAATGGCCTTCGCCTGTTCCAGTGCCTTGATTCTTTCAAGTCGATTTTTTTCGTAAAATTTATGCAAAGGTTGCTTGTCCATGTTTCCCTCCTCTGTGCGCGATAAAGTGCCATACATTTATTTTAACGCATTTCAGGGGGAAAACCAGCCATCCATTTTTCCAGCTTGCCATCTTCCTGCGTGCATTTCTTATCTTAACAGCCATGCAGATAATTTTTCCATAATTTAGTTTACTCAGAAGAAACGGGGTGCTCTCCGCTTCATAGTTGAATTATAAAAAATTTTGCCTTTTTCTCGGTATCTCCGAAAAAAGCCGGAGATTTTCGTTAAAAGATATAAGAAAATTGTTATTTTCTATGGCGGTTTTATCATACATTCGTATAATTAATCTTAGAAAGGGAGTAGAAAAAGCGATGCTGGATCACTTCATCGATGCATAAATACCAGCGGAGATTAACGCTCCACGGTTGTATCAAACCCTTCCGCCAAACCGAAAAGAGGATGGATGACCTGCAACGTTGTAATATAAAATGATTGATGAAAAAGGTTAATAAAATGAAATCCGCCAAAAATCAACCCGGAATACAGGCAAGCTTTTATTCTCCCTGCATAAGCCGCTTTTCCTTCGTTTAAATAGAAATTGATTTTAGAAAAAATAATTCCCCTGAAATAATATTCTTCGAAGAGCGCGACAATCACTGAAATCCCGCCGGCCTTTAATATATCTAGCAATGCATGACCGGAAGATACCAATATATCAATCATAAAGAAAAAGAAAACGGGTATCATGATCAGCAGTGTTTCTTTAAAAGAAGACTTTATCCGCCATGTTACTTTTTGTTTTAAAAACAACACATTTAAAACGAAAACACTTATAAGCAGCACCATTTCTTCAACAAATATTTTCGTGATGTCCCCAAAATTTGCGACAAAGGTGAATCTTAAACAAATTAGAACAAAGGCAACCCATGCCATCGAACAAATCATTACCCAATAATCACGTGTTTTTCTCATAAACCTACTTTAACAGCTCCTCATTTTGTGTCTAGTTTTATGGGTCCATTATAACCAGCTATTCGTATCATTTTTCAAACCAAATATGATTTTAACATATCTCAGGCTGTATTCCGGCGTTCGCTTTTTACAAGCTGTGTCATATGGCTGATCAAGGAAAAAAGAAACATTCTTAAATGCTAGCAACCGTTACAGAAAACTTATAAAAAGTTATAATTTATTACAACTTTTATGTTTCCTTCACATTCCTTGAGGATGGGAGACTTCTTTCGGAAAGCCGTTAAAATATAATTATGGTTTTTCATGGAGAATAGACCGTTAATGAAACCGAATATCCCGATGATGATACAAACCGCTGCTCCAAAAACGTTATTCAACTTTGGCAAAATAGTTCCAAAATACAGGATGAAAAACAAAAGCTGCAGGCTTATTCCCGTCCAAATAGATGAAAATAATTGCGCCATTTCATTGTCCTTTCTTCAATATGAACTGAATTTCTATTCTATGTGAGCCCCTGGTCATCCTACCTTTCCCGTGTTTACCGGTTCCGGGTGCCCTGTCTCCCTCATTTTCATATGAATTGTATTTCGCTTTTACGGATTTGTTTTTTGCATTCCCGAATCCTCGACCATCATAATAGGTTTCGGGTTTTTCATAAGGCAATTGGAGTTACTCTATCCGTAATCCGGCAAGACAGCACTGCGGCTTTCTTTCAGTTTTACGGAATGAAAGAAATAATCCTCTGCAAAAATTCGTTGTTGTTCCGTATTGATATTCGGCAAAAGCATCTAAAATCCTTTCTTCAGCTGAATTTTTTTATGAATGCAGTCATTGCCGTACGGCTGAAAAAACGGCCGCTGGCGATCTTAAAAAACACTGGTATTCTAAGCCCTGCTACCGCGACAACAATAATTAAAGCCCTCCTCTTCCATTAATAGGAAAAAGAAGGCTTTGATTCGCTAATCCATTACCCCAGCACTTCTTCGGCAATGTACCGGTATGAAGCAATCCGGTCCTCAAAAGAATGGGCAATGGTAAAAATCATCAATTCATCCGTTCCGTATTTTTCCTGCAACTTGGTGAATGCCGCGCGCACTTGCTGCGGATTTCCGATCACCATGTTTTGCTTCATTTTTGCCAATTTTTCTTTGTCTTTTCCGGTTAATGGATAAGATTTTGCTTCTTCAATGGACGGCACGGATGCTTGTCCCCCTTTTTCCGCCTGCAGCTGCCATATTAGGGAACTCCATGCCACTTCTTCCGCTTTTTCAGCTGTTTCGGCACATACGGCGGAAACAGTTAACAACGTTTGCGGCGCATCCCCCGGCTTTCGGGGGGTAAAAGCCTGCTCATATTGCTTTAAAATTGCCGCGCCATCCTGTTCGCTCATAAACTGGCCAAACGCATACGACATGCCAGATCGGGCAGCCAGCACGGCGCTTTTGCCGCTTGTGCCAAGCAGCCAGGCATGCGGCGGATCAACCGGAACAGGGGCAGCCTTGACGCGGGAAAAAATATTTTCTTCCGGAAAATCGTGATAGAGAAAATGAAGCAGTTCCTCTACCAGCTCCGGCATTTTGTACACTTTTTGCAAAAATTGGCCGGATAATGCGGTGGTTGCTTCGGCAGAGCCGCCCGGCGCCCGGCCAATGCCGAGGTCAATGCGGCCCGGAAACAGCACAGAGAGCAAATTGAACACTTCCGCGACTTTATACGGCTTATAATGCGGCAAAAGCACGGCCCCGGAGCCGATCCGGATCGTGCTCGTATGCGCGCCGATAAAACCGAGCATTACTTCAGGCGCACTGCTGGCAAGACCCGGCAAATCATGATGTTCCGCAATCCAGTACCGCGTGTACCCGAATGACTCGCCTGCACGGGCCAGCTCCATCGCGTTGTACAGGGCGTCTTTCGCTGTCTGGCCGGTTGAAATGGGCGCCTGGTCTAAAATACTGAGTTTCACGCTTTGTTCTCTCCTTCTTTCACTTCCAGCAATGCTAAATGGTAGTCGCCGACCCGGCCTTTTTCATACAGATTCGTAATGGAAGTGGAGTATTCCCGGATCGCCCCCTTAAAAGCAAGCCCCTGTTCAGGTACTTCCACATCGAATTTTTCCTGATACAGTAAGGTGGCAATATCATGGTAATCTTCGCTTGTTACCTTGAAGTCCGCCACGATCTGCTTCAGCCCCTGTACGTCCTCTTCCCGATAACGTTCTACATCAATCTTCCGTTTGTTTAATACGATATAGGATACCAAAACAACACCTGCTTTCTCCTTTGTCTCTTTTTAGTCTACATGCACGGCTGCACCAAGTACAGGAGAGAGGCTTGCCCGTGCGGCCGGTGTAGGTCAACAAACCACTCCGCTTGAAACGCATTTACTTCAAGGGCATTTAGGCTGCTTTCCAAAACAAACCGGCCAAATCATGTATCAATCGGAGACCTTGAGAAATTGCTCCCCTTCCAGTTGTTTTGCCCAGCGCCTGAACTCGCTATGATTGATAAAGTAAATAGGGCTTGCTGAACGAATCATATTTAGTCAGATACAAGCCAAATTCCGATTATCAAAATGGAAAATAGTGTTGTGTAAAAAAATAAAAAAATAACTTTCCGCTCCAGATTCAGTATGAGAAATTGAAGGGATTTTGCTGGTCTCCTGAAGGCGTGCTCGAATAAGTCCCAGCCCATACTTGCGCTTGCCTTCGCCAAATTTGCCTTCAACGGCATTACGTTCAGAGGCATCCTGCCTAGCCACATGTTCTAAGGTTTTGTCTTCCATTTTGGATGGGCGTCCTAACCTAGACCCATTCAGACGAATGCCAAGAGATTTGCAGTATGCCAGATTATTACGGTTTCGGTAAATTTTATCTGCCAAGATCGCTTCCGGATAAAATCCGAACCGGTTGTAGTAGTTTTCAACAGATTCCTTGAGAGTGGTCCCTTCATTGTAATTTTCCCAGTCGAGGTGCTCAATCAAGGCATAACCATCTACGACACTGATGGCGACTTTTGAACCGAACTCCACGTTCGCTTTTGCCTTGCCGCGCAC
>Ga0207807_1000055_pt1 | contig 34185 bp, 34 predicted proteins | sample HigsolmetaGSP15D_FD_184843 | JGI IMG/M metagenome (GOLD analysis project Ga0207807, IMG submission 184843) | High solid enriched microbial communities from the Joint BioEnergy Institute, USA - SP1-5-D (SPAdes) | ecosystem: Engineered > Bioreactor > SSF (Solid state fermentation) > Aerobic >... | reverse complement strand
CTTTGCGTTCAGCTAACATCTTATTGTAGACAAAGCGAACACAACCAAATGTCTTAGCTAATAATGCGGATTGTTCTTTGTTTGGTAACAAACGAAACTTGAAAGCTTTGTTTTGCTTGGCCATATCAATTCACCTCACTTTGTGCGGAAAAATTTCGTATATATTGATTATACCGTAAAAAAATCCGTACAATCAATATGAGGTGATAATCATGAGAGAAGAGAAAGAACGTGTAGAAATTCGTATGCCTAAGACGATATTAGAAAAATTGGGGCAATATCAAAAAGAAAATGGGATTCCAACTAGAACAGCCGCAATCTTAGAATTGTTGAGAAAAGGATTGGAAAAATAACTTTGGCTAAAGCCAACCGAAATTCATCTCCCACCTACTCATTGGTGCGATTCGCACCTTCACATTCCTTGAGGATGGGAGACTTCTTTCGGAAAGACGTTAAAATTAACCGCGTTTGCAGATTTCCCCCGGCACTTAAAATGGATGGCTTTCAAAATCGGCCGGGGTTCCCAGTCCATGCCGCACCAGACAGGCAAAATGGGTTTTCAAAAAGAGAAAGGGATCATATAACCGGCCAGTTGATCCATGGTTTTACAAAATTATATTCCTTCCGGACGGTACAATGGGCAGTGCATCCATATTAACGGCGGCATGGCAATGTCATCCTGATTGTAAAAAAACTGCAGAAAATCTTTTCTGCAGTTTTTTAACGCTTCCAGCCAAATATTAAGGGCCTTGGCCAACAGAAAAAGCGCCAAAAGATTTGGCGCTTTTTCTGTTTAAAGGCTGAGCCGAGACCCGGAAAAAGCCGGCATGCCCTGCCATCTCCGGCAAATAAAGTAATGCAAATTCCCTACAGCCGTTTAATTGTACAGGCGCTTATTTTCTTCTTGTTTTTCCATCAGCCACCACAATGAATGCCTTGGATTTTCTACAGCTTCTTTATACTCCGTCTTCGTCGCCACCGTTGGGTACGAACCCTTTAGAGATTTTCCGGAAGTACTGCGGAATAAGAATAGTATGACGAAAAAGCCGATAAAGCTAAAGATTGTCAGATAGAAAGCAGGCGCCAAGGCATTGCCGGTTTGGTGGACCAGCCATGTTGAGATGAGCGGGGTAGTGCCGCCAAATAATGATACAGAAACATTAAACGTCACAGCCAGTGTTCTGTGCCGAATATCCGTGTAGAACATTGTTGGCAAAGTACCAGGCATCGTGCCTTCATAAGTCGAAAGCAAAATACCTAAAATGAGAATACCTAAAAATATGAATAAGATTGTATTCATATTGATGAAGTAAAATGCAGGGACAGATAATAATGTTAACCCGCCCAAGCCCATGATTAAAACCGTCTTGTTTCCAATTTTGTCGCTGAGCTTCCCAAACAATAAAGCGAGCGGGACCATAATCACCATAATCAGCGTAATCAATACCGTCCCTGCTGAACCGGATAAACCAATAACCTCATCTAAATACGATGGCATGTAGGATAATAACATATAGTTTGTAACATTAAAGAATGCGACAGATACGAAACATACCAGAATGTCCTTTTTATGGTTTTTTAAAATCGAAAGGAAGCTTTCCTCCTGGATACCTTCCTCGGAAAGTTCATTTTCAAAAATGGGTGTTTCCTCTAAATGGGCTCTCAAGTAAAACCCAACCAGCCCTAAAGGCAAGCCAAGCAAAAATGGAATTCGCCAGCCCCATGTGACCATCTGCTGGTCAGTTAGCGTGATGAAGAGCGTACTGGCAAGGAGTGAAGCTAATATATAGCCGGCAAGCGTACCGATTTCCAGTCCGCTTCCAAGCACATTACGCTTATTGTCCGGGGAAGATTCTGCAATATAGACCATGGCGCCGGCATATTCGCCGCCAGTTGAAAAGCCCTGAATAATTCTGGCTACTAATAAGAACACCGGGGCCCATATTCCAATTTGATCATACGTAGGTAATAAACCGATTAGGAGTGTGGAAAAGGCCATCAAAATAATCGTGATGGTTAAAACGACTTTTCTTCCATATTTATCTCCGATTCTGCCGAATATAATCCCGCCTAAAGGGCGCATTAAAAAGGCAATCGCAAATGTGGCAAATGTAAACATTAATTTCAGCTCGTCATTCTCCACGGCACTAAAAAAGTTCCGGCTGATAATGACCGCTAAATAAGAATACAAGCCAAAATCAAACCATTCCATCGCGTTTCCTACTCCCGTAGCAAACACACTTTTTTTCGTTTGTCGAATATTAACGATGTTAATTTTTTTCTTGTTAAATACCATTTTTCAAATCTACTCCTTATATGATAGTTTTCGGCATCTGTCTTCCCTTCTATAAAGATTCGTTTTTTTGATACTTGCATTGATAAAAGATTTTTTCATCTTCCGGCATTTGTTTTGGTTTTCTTTTTCAAAAACCCGCAGACGAATGCAATGGGAATCATCATTGAAATTCAAAAACCACTCGTCGATACTTCGGCATTTCTGCTAATATTTCCAGAAAAACCACCGAATAGATGGCAGGCATATGAAGTGCAAGAAATTGATAAACAACTCGAAGATAGCGGGCAAGTGTGCAGTAAGCAAAGTGAAAAAGGGCTTAAAATGGACTGTGACGGACGGGAAATGGAGGCTTAAGGCGCCTCTAAAGATTTTTACGGGCAGCTGGTTTCCCCACCTATCTTCTTTATACCTTAAATAGTGAAAGCGGGTTATAATGCCGTTAAAGACGGGACACATCACGGATGAATAACCGGACAGCGCTCAACAGCTTTTTTGAATGGTTCATTGATTAGTTTACCATAATCGAAAAATTAACGCAAAGAATCAGCTTACCCCCATTATTTCAACGGATCAGGCCAACAACAATGCTGTAAAATGGTCATTCAATATGTGCTTAAATACCTCTATTTTTGTCTCACAATTATAAAAAAACTGCTTATGTTCTTCACACTTTTATCTCCCACCTGCTCTTCCCCGTCTCCACAAAGGATACAAGCGATGTAAGCGCCATCTCCGCCATATCGCTAACCGCCTGGTTGGGGTAAAACGCAGTATGCGGTGTGACGATCACATTGGGAAAAGATCTCAAAATTGCCAGCTGGCGGTGGTCCAAAATATCCGTGCGGCGGTCATAATGAAAAATTCCTTCCTCATCCTCCAGCACATCAATCCCGGCAGCGCCGGCTTTCCCCGCCTCAATCCCGGCGATGAGCGCATACGTATCCACTTCAGCACCATGGGAACAATTGATGATGCATACGCCGTCCTTATTTTTGCAATACGTTCTTGGTTAATCATATGGTATGTACTTTCAAACAAGGGGGTGTGGATAGTAATCACATCGCTTTCCTCCAGCAGTTCATCCAAAGATACATATTTCAGGATGCCGCGCAATTCATCCCTTTCAACAGTATCGTGTGCAATGAGGTTGCAGCCAAAACCGGACAAATTTTTTGCAACAATGCTGCCGATTCTGCCGGCGCCAATAATCCCGATCGTTAAGTTGCGCATTTCCCTGCCCTGAATCCCTTCCACAGAAAAATCCTGTGCCTCGACACGGCTTAAGATCTGTTTTGCTTTCCGCACACACATCAAAATCAGCATCGTTGCAAAATCGGCCACGCAATAAGGCGAATACGCCACATTCGAAAAACGGATGCCATATGCTTTTGCGGCTTCCTGATCGATATGATTATATCCTGCAGTCCTCAGGCCGATATACTTCACGCCGACATCCCTTAAAGCCTTGAAAGTCCCGGAGCCGACCGGATAATTCCCAAGGATCGTCACGCCTTCAGCGCCTTTTGCTTCCATTGCCGTTTCAGGGGTTAACACATCATCAATATACTTGATGTCCAAATCAAATTTTCTCGCGAATTTTTGAAATAAGGGGAACTCATCCGCCCTCGTCTCATAGGCAACAACTTTCCTCATATATAAAATAAACCCAAATTACGAAAGTGCAGCGATTTGATAGCTAAAATCCACACACGTAGAAGTAAATGTAAAATATGGAATCCAAATCTATAATTTCAGGTGGTTGAAGGTATACTTTCCCCCTCCCCACCTTTGCGGGCTTTTTAATTTCCAGTATTCAGTTCCTGTCTCTCAATCAATCATGCGCACACTTTGAATCATTTTCCGGAATGCCCATTTGTGGGCATATGTCTCACAAATGTTCAATGAGACCCTCCGGCTGTGAGACGTCAGCACGCCGGCCGAATAAATAAACTCTCTTCGAAACCGCCTGATGGTATAGGACTTGAACGCAGCCGGGCAATGGTCCTTTTTAAAGATCTCGAATAAATTGTACGCCAGTAATTTAATCAGACAAAAAGCAGTTTACTTTTCTTCCTTTTTTTGCTATCATTCTAAATATTTACAAGAAAGGGGAGGATACAATTGGCAAAAGCAATACCGCCATTCCGCGCCGATCATGTCGGGAGTCTGCTCAGGCCGGAAAAGTTGAAACAGGCCCGCCGCCGGCAAGAATCAGGCGAAATCACAAAAGAAGCGCTGCGTGAAATAGAAAATGAGGAAATCAAAAGGATTGTGGCAAAGCAGAAAGAAATCGGCCTGCAGTCGGTAACGGACGGGGAATTCCGCCGGGCTTACTGGCATTTTGATTTTCTCGAAAATCTTACTGGTGTGGAAGGATACGAATCCGGGAGCGGCATCCAGTTTAAAGAAAAGCAGACGAAATCGCATTCCATCCGGATCATCGGGGATCTGGATTTTTCCGACCATCCGATGATTGACGATTATAAATTTTTACATAGCGTTGCCGGGGACCATTTGCCCAAAATGACCATTCCAAGCCCGAGCATGCTGCATTTCCGCGGCAAGATTGCATACGGGCGTTACCGGGCGGATGAAGATTTGTTTTTCCACGATCTCGGAAAAGCTTATAAAAAAGCGATTGCTGCTTTTTACGATGCCGGCTGCCGCTATTTGCAGCTCGATGATACAGCATGGGCATACCTTTGCTCCGATGAACAAAAAGAACAGTTGAAAGCCCGCGGGGTGAATCCGGGCCATCTGGAAAAACTTTATGCCCGCACCATAAATGAAGCAGTCAGCGGACGGCCCGATGATTTGACAGTTACGATGCACATTTGCCGGGGCAATTTTCGTTCGACATGGATTGCTTCCGGCGGCTATGAACCGGTCGCCGAAACGCTATTTAACGGCCTCAATATCGACGGCTTTTTCCTAGAATATGACAGCGACCGCGCCGGCGGATTCGAACCTTTACGCCATGTACAAAGGAAAGACCTGCAAATTGTACTCGGCCTTGTCACTTCCAAATTCGGCGAGCTTGAAAATGCGGACGATGTGAAGCGCAGAATCGACGAAGCCTCCAAGTATGTCCCGCTTGAACAGCTTTGTCTCAGCCCGCAATGCGGTTTTGCCTCCACTGAAGAAGGCAATCTGCTTACTGAGGAAGAACAATGGGCAAAACTAGCGCACGTGGTAAAGATTGCCGGAGAAGTTTGGGAATAGCTGGCAAGTTGCGTTCTGTTTTCCAGCAAAAAAGGACGATGCGCCGATCGTTTTACCGCATCGTCCTTTTTGAATCACTGCTTTTTCAGACCCTCACGATTTGTTTTTCGGGCAAACGCGCGGCTTGCCCTTCACTTAAGCGCCAGGTATCTCGTGCAATCATCAATTCTTCGTTTGCCGGAATGACCAGTAAAGACACTTTTGAATCAGGGGTATGAATATACGGCCCGTTTTCTTCGTTTGACCGGAAATCTAATTTTGCCCCAAGATAGGCTAAATTGGAAACAACCGCTTGCCGGACGGAGGCAGAATGTTCCCCGATCCCTGCCGTGAACACAATGGCATCCACACCGCCCATCAATGCAACATAACCGCCAACACATTCTGTCACACGATTCACAAACATTTTGATTGCCAATTCCGCTTGTTCATTGTCGGCTTTTGCAGCCAGCTCCACGTCACGGAAATCATTCGAAATCCCGGAAATACCGAGCAAGCCGGACTCTTTATTGAACATATCCATCACTTCATCAATGGTCTGCCCTGTTTTTTTCATGATAAATGGAATGATGGAAGGATCAACCGTGCCGGAACGTGTTCCCATCATCAATCCGGCCAGCGGGGTAAAGCCCATTGAAGTATTGACAGATTTTCCGCCTTGAATTGCACAAATACTGGAACCGTTTCCTAAATGGCAGGAAATGATTTTCAAGTCTTTCAATGGTTTTTCAAGAAGCAGGGCTGCTTCATTGGCAACATACTGATGATTGGTTCCATGGAAGCCATATTTCCGGATATGATATTGGTTATATAATTTCAAAGGCACCGGATACAAATACGTTTCAGGTGCAAGCGTTTGATGGAAAGCGGTATCGAACACGGCTACGGCACAAGCTTTCGGAAGCCTTTTCATAAAAGCCCTGATTCCGAGCAACCCAGCCGGATTATGCAAAGGCGCCAGTTCGCACAGATTTTCAATTTTTTGAATCACTGTACGGTCCAGTACGGCAGAATCCGAAAAGTCAGAACCGCCATGTGTGATCCGATGTCCGACAGCTGAAATTTCATTTAAATCATCGACAATACGGTTTTCTAAAAGAATTTCAATCAAATAATCCGCAGCGTCACGGTGGTCGTGGATCGGCGGTTTTTCTTTTTGGCGGAAACCGTTGATTTTATATGAAACCTCAGGCGCGTCGAATCCGATTCGTTCAAACACCCCTTCAATTAAAATACTTTCATCCGGCATATTGAAAACTTTAAATTTTAATGAAGAACTGCCTGCATTAATGGCCATTATTTTTTTCATATTATATCCCTCCGAAATAACAAACTTATCATTCATGTGATTTATTTCACAAATATTTATATGCGTTTCCTTATAATACAAGTATAAAGAAACCCTTTGTCACAAATTTGCCTATTCCGGCATCAAATTCTGTTGAAAATACGGAAAATGATATCTTTTTGTTGCGCTTTCATTTATAATGAGGCTAGAAACCAATGTTTGCGCTTTCCCGCCTTTTTGCATGGCAAATGATTCATTTGTATTTTTTTGTTCAGCTTTGAACAAGAATTTGTAACCGCTTGAATGATTGCTTTTTTGAAAACGGGGGTTTGTGAAATGGCAAACAAACAACAGATCGAAAAAGTAATGGAAATGTTTTCTTCTGCGACCGGCCTCACAGCGGTTTATGTGGATATTGACGGAAAAGAAATTTCTGATGATGATCAATTCCCGCCTGTCTGCCAAATCATGCGGCAAGTTCCGCATCTCCGGAAACACTGCCAAACATGTGCGAAATTCGGCGGATTTGAAACAATGAAAAACGGGCAACCCTGCATGTACAGGTGCCATGCGGGCCTTGTGGATTTTGCGGTACCGGTAAAAAGCCGGGAAAACACGCTTTATGGTTTTATCATTAGCGGGCAGGTACGCCTGGAAGATGATGAAAATCAAGTGAAAGAGTTTTTGCAGCAAAAACCGCTTGATCTGTCTTCCCACCGTGATTTTGCGGCCGCCTACAGCAAACTTCCGGTTTTTTCTTTAGAAAAGTTATCTGCTTCTGCCGAAGTGTTAAGTACTTTGTCAGCATACTATTTGCCATCCATTTTAAATGAAGAAGAAGCAAAACCGGCGAAAGAACCAGCGGCCCAAGCCAAAAAACATGCCCGGTCCAAGAAAGAAATAAAGCAAGCCCTGAAATATATCCAGAAACACATTCACCAGCCTGTCACTTTGGAAGAAGTCGCCGGCCATGTGTATTTAAGCCCGTACTATTTCAGCAAACTTTTCAAAAAGGAAACCGGCGAAACATTTGTTTCTTTTGTCAACCGCCAAAAAATGAATCTAGCGAAAGACATGCTTGCCAACGATGACTTGCCGGTTTCTCATATTGCGCACAGCCTGGGCTTTCGGGAGATCAGTTATTTCAGCAAAGTGTTCAAAAGGTATTACCAAACCACCCCGACCAGCTACAGGGCGATGTCCCGTAAGAAAGGATGATCGTGCGCCTCATGAAGGAGAACCCCCTTTTTTCGAGATAGGATTTCTATTCTTTTTTTTAAAAAACTGATTGACAAGGCACCCCATTCCTTATATACTAAGTATTGTCCGACAGAGATGAATACGATTCCGTAGCTCAGCTGGGAGAGCGCCACCTTGACAGGGTGGAGGTCGCTGGTTCGAGACCAGTCGGAATCATCCTTGAAACCCTTGAGCCGCAACGGTTCAGGGGTTTTCTTATTTTTTCCAAATTGAATAAAAAGGCAAGCTGTTGACGAATTTGTTGCCCAAATATTATTCATACCTGGGGCTTGCTGAACGGATCCGATTCTGAGTTTGTACCCAATTTGTCAGCAACCTTGCAAATCTAGGAATTTTGCTTATTCAGCAAGCCTTATGTTAATGAAGCGTGGAAAAACGAAGGCCTTCCTTTACATAGGGGGCGTCTACGTTAAGAAAGCATGCTAAAACTTGACCATTCCTTTACATAGAGCCCGTATACGTTAAGAAATCACGGAAAAATGAGGACCTTCCTTCACATAGAGCTTGTCTACGTTAAGAAAGCGCGGGAAAATGACGGCCTTCCTTCACATAGAGGGCGTCTACGTTAGGAAGCGCGGAAAATTGAAGGCCTTCCTTCACATAGAGCCTGTCTACGTTAAGGAAGTGCTGAAAATTGAGGGTATTCCTTCACATAGAGCCTGTCTACGTTAAGAAAGCGCGGGAAAATGACGGCCTTCCTTCACATAGAGGGCGTCTACGTTAGGAAGCGCGGAAAATTGAAGGCCTTCCTTCACATAGAGCCTGTCTACGTTAAGGAAGTGCTGAAAATTGAGGGTATTCCTTCACATAGAGCCTGTCTACGTTAAGGAAGCGCGGAAAATTGAGGGTATTCCTTCACATAGGGCACGTCTACGTTAAGAAAGCGTGGAAAATTGAAGGCCTTCCTTTACATAGAGAGCGTCTACGTTAAGGAAACGCGGAAAATTGAGGGTATTCCTTCACATAGAACCCGTCTACGTTAAGGAAGCATGGGAAAATGATGGTCTTCCTTCACATAGGGGGCGGCTACGTTAAGAAAACGCAGAAAAATAAGGACCTTCCTTCACATAGAGCCCGTCAATGTGAAGAAAACGCAGAAAATTGAAGGCCTTCCTTCACATAGAGCCTGTCTACGTTAAGGAAGTGCGGAAAATTGATGGTCTTCCTTCACATAGAACCCGTCTATGTTAAGGAAGCATGCAGAAGCGTGGCCATTCCTTCACATAGAGGGCGCCTACGTTAAGGAAACGCGGAAAATTGACGGCCTTCCTTTACGATTTTAAAACCTGCTTCCTGCTGCGCTCTAAAAAAAGTAACATTCGCCCTTTCGTCGACCGTATTTTTCAATATTCTTTTATGGAAGTTGTAAATCCGAAAAACGCGATCAGCATAATGATACAGCCTGCTAATCCTATTGCCGATGAAGACTTCATGACATCCCCCACTATTCCCCATACTAAAAATCCAACAGGTGATAAAAATGTGGATATGCTTGCAATTCCGAGTACCCTGCTTCTATATTCTTCCAATGAAAGTTCATACAAAATCAATGTTGATATATAACTTGTAATAGTAAACGAACTCCCTACTAAAAAGAAGATAATATAAAGCAAAAAGGGCGTTTTAACAAAAAATACGGTTGTATAAAGCAGCCCTGCTACACACAAACTCGTTAAATAAATATATCCTCGGAACTTTTTTATTTTATAAACGCTCAATAATAAATTGATTAAAAAAGATCCTGCTGAATAAAAAGTAAGGACTACGCCGTATACATTTGCGCTTAAATTCAAGTCATTTTGGATCATGTTAACGAGGTTAACGTTATAACTAACTACTGCAATATTTGCGAAAGAAATCAAAACAACCGACCAAAAAATAATCTTATTTCCCCAAAAATATTTCAATCCGCTTTTCAAATGATCAAATGGGCTGGCCTTTTTTTGTATCGTTTGATTTTTGTTCTCATATTTTATAGGTAAAGTAAACAGCGCCGCAATTAAAAAAGTAATGCTATTCAGGATGATAAATTGGTTGAATTGCAATTTTATGATGGCTATGCCAGCAAACGTTGGCGCTAAGATGGAAGCAATTTTAAAAACCATTTGGTTAATCGAGACCAGCCGGGATAAATTGTCTGTATTCGCGACCTCGGGCAGGATGGCGTTATAAATAGGATTGAATACCGCATCAATTAGAGACAAAACAAAAGTATAAATATATACTTCTACAATATTGAAAGAATGATAAAATAAAGAAACTCCCCAAACAAATGTGATAATAAATCTAAGCAGGTCTATTGATAAAATGAATTTCTTTTTGGATATTCTGTCACCAAACACTCCGGAAATAATTGAAAATACAATTCTCGGTAATAACCCAACTAACAAAACAGTTCCCATAACAAATGGTGACTTTGTTTCATTTATAACGTACCATGAAAGTGCCATGGAGTATACGATCGATCCTATACTGGAAATCCCCTGACCCGTCCATAAGAAAAAAACCGAATGATTTTTGGAAAAAAGTGATCTCACCTTTACCAATTGCCCCCATTTTTAATCCAATTGATAAACCCTTGATATGCAATATCCATCATTTTATGTAAAAAAAACTGCACATAACACTAAAAATCCAGCTTCTCCCCCCCACATCTGTGGGCATTTTTTGTCTGGGGAAGCGGTTTTTGGAAATGGCGGTGATTTTGGCACCCACTGCCATTAAAATAGCTTTTTTGTGCCTGGTTTTTTTCTGTTTTTTATCGAGAATCCCTGTATGAGCGTTCGGCCAAAGATTTTTTGTTTAGCAGACCGAAATTTATAATATTGTTATAATGTCATAAAATTCCCATGAATGCAAGTGTTAAATATATTTGAAATTGATTGGCCGGGGCACACTCCTTTCTCCGACCTTAACAGCTGTAGCTTAATATCCTCGTTTTGCAAGAATCAGTCCGCTGATAACATCAGCTCTTCTACCCAAGCCAAAAGTTTTACATCTTGTCTGTATCCGGCAACTACCGACAGGCCGATGGGTTCTCCTGTTGCGGTGAGAAAAGGGATTGTAAGTTGCGGCAGGCCGGCCAATCCAGCTATACAGCTGAGCTGCATTGTATGTTCCCGCGTTTTTTCTATCTCTTCCATGGATCTCCCGGTTGCGGGCGCCGGGCCGGGGGTTGTCGGCAGTACAAGAAGTCCTGAAGAACCCAGTAATCCCCTTAGTTTATCTCGAATATTCAGTCGAAGTTGATTTGCTTTTTCCCAATGGCTGTCTTCCGTGATCGTAGACGCCCATTTGAATCTTTCGGCAATATCCGGGCCGAATTGTGGGCGGGCATGTTCAATCCAAGCACCATGTGTTTTCCAAACTTCTCTTCCTTGCAGCAGGCGGAAAGCATGGCTCCACGACTTTAACGTCTGATCCGCAATGGCCGTTCTGACAACATGTTGTACACGATTTTTTAGCAAGTGGTGCCATTTACTTTCAAGTAGCTTTCGCGTCTCTTCCCCTGCCAGCTCCCACGCATCCTCCGCAAAAAATATAGACTCAAATTGCGGACGGATGTCCTGATCGGGCTTGAAGAGCACCTGCCCGACCTTATACAAAATACCGGGATCCTTGGACATCCAGCCGATTGTATCAAACGAGGGCGCCAGCGGAATAACACCTTTCATTTTGATCACTCCATGAGAGGGGCGGAAACCAAAGATCCCGCAATAGGCGGAAGGAATCCGAACAGACCCGCCTGTGTCTGTCCCAATCGCAAAATCTGTACACCCGGCTGCTACAGCGACTGCGGAACCGCTGGATGATCCTCCAGGAATACGATCTTTTAGAACAGGATTGACGGGTGTCCCGTAGTGAAAATTTTCTCCATTCAGGCTGTACATTAATTCGTCTGTATGTGTCATTCCAGTTAGCCGTGCGCCTTCATTTAAGAGCCATTCAATGACAGGGGCATTTTCCCCGGCTGCAGGGTGGAAGTCATACCAATCGGGATTTCCGGCAGCATTTCTGTGGCCTTTTACAGCAAAAACGTCTTTAACAGCAAAAGTATAGCCGTCCAATAAGCCATTTCTTTTTGGCCATAATGTCACTGCCGGGTCAATAAAAGCATTCCATTTATCTTCCATATTTTAGCACTTCTCCTTGTTTTATTGTGGCACCGGCTATCGAAGTCAAGGCAGAAACCATATACTACCAGCCAATGGCAGCCCCGTCACAGCGTGGGTCTGTTCCGCCGATTCTAAAGCCGTGTTCGTTAATTTGGATCATATGGGCATGCCCCATTACGCCATCATATGCAGAAACTTTTCGGACCACATGCCCGGCTTTTGAAAGCGCATTGCATACCTCACTGCCCACTCTTTCTTCCATTTTTAATTCTTCCGTTGGTTCTCCCCAAGTCCTCCCCCAAACCCATCGTGGTGCAGATACGGCCTGCTGAGGGTTCATGCCATAGTGAACAACTCTTGTGATCAGGGCCGTTTGGGTCTGCGGCTGGCCTTCTCCTCCCTGTGTGCCATATAAAATGCTTGGTTTCCCATCCAAAAACGCCATCGCAGGCATTAATGTATGGAAAGTGCGCTTATGTGGTTCCAAAGTATTCACATGGCCTGCATCCAAAGAGAAAAACGACCCTCTGTTTTGCATTAAAATACCGGTTGAACCCGCTACAAATGCTGAACCGAATTCGAAATAGAGGCTTTGAATAAAAGAAACCGCATTCCCTTCATCATCCACTACTGCTGCGTAGGCTGTGTCCCTCCCTAACGGTTCCGCGTTATATTCCATCGCACGATCCCAATGGATTTCTTCTGCAAGCTTTGCTGCATATGTTTTGCTGAGTAATTTTTCCAGCGGAACAGGGGAAAATTCCGGGTCCGTCAAAACTTCATTCCGATCTTGAAATACTTTTTTCAAGGTTTCGATCAAAATATGGTAATATTCATAAGATCCATGTTCGATCATAGTGAAATCAAAATTTTCCAATATATTGAGCGCCATTAACGCTGAAAATCCTTGAGAATTTGGCGGAGCTTGATAAATTTTGTAATCATGATATGGAGTAAAAATCGGATCGGTCCAATTTCCATAATGGCTAGCAAAATCGTCAACCAGCAAGTAACCGCCTTCCGCTTTCATTGCCGCAACAATCTCTTTTGCAATCGGCCCTTTATAAAAAGCATCTCTCCCTTTTTCTACTATTTTCATAAGCGTGCGGCCCAACTCTTTTTGAACAAATTTCTGCCCGATATGCGGCACTTTTCCATTGGGAAGATAGATGTCGGAAGTGCGTTTTGTTTTCATTAAAATGTCATGGGCCATCACTGTATTTTTGTACTGGTCAGGGGACAGCGGAAAACCGTTCAATGCATATTCAATTGCCGGTTCCAGCACTTCCTTGAGTGTAAACTTGCCGTATTCTTTTAAAATGGCGTCCCAACTGTCTACCATTCCAGGAACAGTAATGGCACTTCTGGCGCCTCTTAAAGGAATCTTGTCCTCATTAGCATACTTTTCCCGTGTGACACAATAGCCTGATCGGCCGCTTCCATTATATGCCCGGATCACACGATCAGAATGGTGCCATGTGAGCCAAAAGGAATCCCCGCCCAACCCTGTCATATGCGGATAAACAACAGCCAGACATGCCAGACATGCACTAACGGCGACGGCTGCATCAAAGGCATTTCCTCCTTTTTCCAGGATTCTTGCACCTGCAGCCGAGGCAAGGTAGTGGGGGCTGACAATCATTGTTTTTGTACCGATTTTCGAGTCGTTTAATTTCATGGATTTTCCCTCCCTGGAACAAATTTGGCTTCATATCGTTGTGCCCGTCTTTGCTTTTTCACCGCTGCTTTAAAAGGTTGTCCATCAGAAAATAAGAAAAGAAAGCCGCCAAATAGCAATAATATCCCTGACAGATAGAAACCAATTTCCATGTTTCCAGTGACTTCAGCTAAATAGCCTGTTATATATGGTGCGAAAATAGAAGATAACATGCCTGCAAAATTAAAAATTCCAAAAACCCTTGCATACATAGCAGATGAAGTATGATCTGCGATAAAAGAAATTAAAACCGGATCAAGCGCCAGCTTTCCAATTAATCCGTAAACAACCAATCCGGCAATCATGAAAGAAAAACTGTCGGAATACGGAACAACAAATTGGCAAATCGTCCCTAAGACTGCCAGTGTGAAAACCATTATTTTCTTGTTTTTGATTTTGTCCGACAGATATCCGAAAAACAGCGCACCCGGAATCGAGGACCACGGAACCAAAGAAGCGATCACGCCTGTCCGCGATCCTGGACCCCCCCGTTCTGTTTGCAAATAATAAGGAAGCCAGGTCATCATGCTGAAAAATCCGTATAATGAACAGAAAATGAGTACATAGGTGATGAGATGATTTTTGCTAAACAGTTCCCTTACATTTTCGGGTTCCGTGACACTTGTTCCCGTTGGTTTGATCCTGGAACGGTGATGAGGATCTTTAATCAACAGCCCCATTAGTACGGCGACGAGCACCGTCAAAATACCAAATACATAAAAAGAAAACTGCCAATCTTTTTTTAGAGTAAACGTAAAGTAGCTGGAAGCCATAAATCCGAGCGATATCCCAACAGCCATCCCACTGTTTATCAATGCCGAAGAGATTCCCCGGTATTTTTGAGAAATGGCAACGGATGAAATCGCGTACTGGGGCCCATAGTAGGTGCCTTCGCCCAAGCCGGTGACAAATCTAATCATTAGAAAAGCAAGCAGCCCCGGCGCAACGCCGCTCATTATGGTCCCAACACCAAACAGAATATAGCCTGAAACCAATACTTTTACCCTGCCGATACGGTCTGCTAAAAATCCTGCAGGGATCTGCATGGCAGCATAAGCCAGAAAAAATATGGTTGACATTAAACCCAGTTCACTTTTAGATAAACCCCAATCATCCTGAATAACTCCCATCACCGGCGACAATATATTCCGATCCGCATACATAAAAGCCCAGCCTAAAGCAAATAACACAACGTAAACAACAGGATGCCTCTTTTTCAAATGAACTGCCTCCCCTTTTTCTTTAGTATTGTAATGTTTTCTTACATAGATTTCGCTATGTTTCTTTTTATTTCTTATGATGTTATTAAACATAACATGAAAAATTTTGTCAATATTTCACTTTTTCTGCTCGCGCGATGTTTCCGTCTTTTTTCCTTCAAAAAGAAGGGAACGCACCCCATTCTATTTCGTTTAGAAAGCAAAGTCTTATTTGTAATCGCAACCAATGGAAATTTGTAAAAATTTCAAAACTGCTTTTTTACGTTCTGTCATTCATTTTGCAAAATGGATTGTATTTCGTTCGCTTTTTCAGTATATTAATACATATAGATACTTACAGATTAGAATTTGCTTACATTTTGAAATAAAGGAGAGGGGTCTATGTCCAGGCAATATGATGGTGCCGCCGTTCAGCTGGATGAAATTGACCGCCAAATTATCCAGCTTTTAAACGGAAATGGCAGAATATCGTTTACAGATTTGGCAAAGGAAATCAAACTTTCCCGTGTGGCTGTTCAATCACGCGTCCATTCCCTGGTTGAAGATGGTGTGATTGAATGTTTTACCGCCGTCGTGAACCCTGAAAAAATCGGCCTTCACCAGTCCGCTTTTTTTAATGTTGAAGTAGAGCCGAAACATTTACAGGAAGTGGCCGAAACATTGGCCAAAGATCCGTCGGTTTCAAGTCTTTATCATATGTCAGGCCCCAGCAAACTTCATATGCACGGCTTATTTAAAGACAACCAGGAAATGGAACTGTTTCTTAAAGAGCGGTTATATCCGCTGCCCGGCATTATGAGTGTCGATTGCCAGATTTTACTCAAACGTTATAAAAGCCGGATTGGAATGAAACTGTAAGGGGGTTGCATTGTGGAAAAACAGCAAAATACTTATGCCCAGCTTGCCATGGCAATGCTTAGGACCGGCATTCTCGGCTATGGCGGCGGCCCGTCTGTCATGCCACTTTTCCGGTATGAGGCAGTGACAAGGTACAAATGGCTGGATGACGACGAATTCGGGGAAACATTGGCAATTGCAAACGCGCTGCCGGGCCCGATTGCGACAAAAATGGCCGCTTACCTCGGGTACAAGTTGAAAAAGACAACCGGCGCCGTGTTCGCCATTTTACTCCATATTCTTCCGAGCAGCATCGCCATGATTGCGTTGCTGTCGCTTGTATCGGTACTAAGCCATTCCAAGATTGTGGCCGGAATGATTGCAGGGGTCATGCCGGTTGTTGCCGTCATGCTTGGCCAGATGGCTTACGACTTTGGAGAAAAAACGGTCAAGGGGCTTGGAAAGGTTTTCGGAATCGCCATGTTTGTTATTTCCTTTCTCCTGCTTGAGACGATCCATCTCCACCCGGCTATTGTCATTCTGATTTTTCTTGCGTACGGAAGCATCCACTTTCGTCTCGTTGCAAAATGGGGGAAAAATGAAAAAAAGAAGAAAAGGGATGAAGCGGGATGATCTGGTTCCAGTTAATGCTTGGTTTTTTTATTGCAAATATCCTCGGCTACGGCGGGGGGCCGTCCTCCATTCCGTTGATGTACCATGAAATTGTTACGCATTACGGATGGCTGAACGACAGCGAATTTTCCAATATGCTGGCACTCGGCAATGCGCTCCCGGGCCCGATCGCAACCAAAATTGCCGCATTCGTCGGCTACGGGGCCGGCGGGTGGACAGGGCTGTTAGCGGCTTTTGCCGGAACGATATTGCCGTCTGCCGTGGCGTTGATTGTGTTGCTGAAAGTATTGCACAAATACCGCCAGTCTCCTGTTGTGAAAGGGATGTCCCTGCTTGTGCAGCCGGTCATCACCATTATGATGGTGGTGCTGACGTGGCAGATGGCGAAAAGTTCTTTCAGCCAAATCGGCATCTGGCAGTCACTTGGCATCGCCGCCGTCGCTTTCTGGGCCATGCATATCCGGAAGATCCACCCCGCCCTTGTGATTTGTGCGGCATTTCTATATGGCGGCATCGTGCTTCAGCATATTGTGTAACGGGATAAGGAGAAGATGCGCCACAAAAAACCTGGATGCCTGCTTCATCAGGCATCCAGGTTTTTTACTATGTTCACTTTTCCCGGCCGTTTAGTGTTTGGGCGAGTTCAATAAAGAAGTCGAGTGTTTCCGGATTGGCCATTGAGCCCCTGTTCACGACTTTATCGACCGGGAAGCCGAGCAATATTTTACGGATTGGGACTTCCAGTTTCTTCCCGCTCAATGTTTTTGGAATTTGTTCAACTTCATAAATTTCATCCGGGACAAAGCGTGGCGAAACTTTCGCCCGGATTTCGGTTTTGATGCGGTTTTTCAATGTCTCATCCATATGCCGGCCCTGCTTCAGGACGACAAATAGCGGCATGAACGATTGCCTGCCGAGATGTTCAAGGTCGATGACAAGGCTCTCGATAATTTCATCAATGCCTTCGACCGCCCGGTAAATTTCGCTCGTGCCCATGCGGACGCCCTGGCGGTTAATTGTGGAATCGGAGCGGCCATAAATGACACTGCTGCCTTTTTCATCAATCTTGATCCAGTCCCCGTGCCGCCATACCCCCGGATAGACATCAAAATAACTTTCGAAGTAACGTTTGTTGTCTTCATCTCCCCAAAAATACAGCGGCATTGACGGCATCGGATCGCAAATTACCAGTTCCCCGACTTCATTCACAACCGGTTTGCCTTCCTCGTCAAATGCCTGAATATTTGCACCCAGCCCGCGCGTCTGGATTTCGCCGGCATAAACCGGCAAAACAGGCGACCCGCCGACAAATGCGGTGCAAAGGTCCGTCCCCCCGCTTGTCGAAACCACCCATAAATCCGCTTTGACATTTTCGTAACACCAAATGAAACCTTCTGCCGTAAGCGGGGATCCCGTTGACAAAATTGCTTTCAGACGGGATAAATCATGTTTTTCCTTCGGCTTGACGCCGGATTTCATGCACACACTAATGTACCCGGCACTTGTACCGAAGTGGGTCATGCCGGTTTTTTCCGCCAAATCCCATAATGCATCCATATCCGGATATGCCGGGCTGCCATCGTACAGAACAACCGTCGCCCCGGCCAGCAGGTTGCCGATTAAAAGATTCCACATCATCCAGCCGGTTGTGGTGAACCAAAAATACACATCATCCGGCTCCACCCCTTGTTCGACTTTTAAAATTTTCAAGTGTTCCAAAAGGATGCCGCCCTGTCCCTGGACGATCGGTTTCGGCAGGCCGGTTGTGCCGGATGAAAATAAAATCCACAGCGGGTGATCAAACGGTACAGGTTCAAACGCGAGTTTAGCTTCTTCTTTCAGCACTTCCTTAAAGGAGACCGTGCTGCTGTCCGGTTTTATCTCTCCAAAATCCATATAAGGCACCACGATGGTTTTCTTTAATGTTGGAAGTGACGCCTGCAGTTCCGTGATGTTTTTTCGTTTGTCAAAAATCCTGCCGTTATAGGAATAGCCGTCAACAGCAAATAAAACAGCCGGTTCGATTTGTTTAAACCGCTCAATGACGCTCTCGTTGCCGAAGTCCGGGGAACACGACGACCAGACCGCGCCAATGGAGGCACATGCCAGGAAAGCAATCACCGTTTCCGGCATGCTTGGCATATAGGCCACTACCCGGTCTCCTTTTTGGACACCAAGATTTTTCAGGTACTGTGCCGTTTTTGCTGTTTTTTCCTTCAGTTCCTGCCAGCTGACTTCCCTTTGCCGGACGGTTTCCGATTGGAAAATGAGCGCAGGCTTGTGCTTTCTGCTGTTGCGGAAAACGTGCTCGGCGTAGTTCAGCGTGGACCCGGCGAACCATTCGGCACCGGGCATTGTCCTTGATTTCAGGACTTGTTCATACGGCGTATGGGAAATGACACCGCAGTATTCCCAAATGCTTTTCCAAAACGTTTCCAGCTGATCCACGGACCATTTCCAAAGATCCTGGTGGCGCTGAAATGCCAAGCCGTATTCTTTTTCCAGCCATTTACGGTAACGGGTAACCCCTGCTTTTTCAATCCGCTCCCCTGACGGCTGCCATAATAATGCCCCTTCTGTGACCGCCTTCACTCGGTTTCCTCCCCATCTGCGTGATATATTTTGTAAGCGTTGTCTTTTACTATTTTACCAAGACATGAAATATTTCGTCAACGAATGAAAAGGCGTTTCATGGAAAATGGGGGAAGGCCCTGCACGCTTCTTGCCTCTTCTTGGATTATACAAAATGTCAAATAGCAGCTATGTTCTTGGCGCTTTTTTCGTCCCGTTATGTTTCTCCAGTTCCGTTGCAGAACCATCATTTGGGCAGGCGGCCGTATAAAACTTTCCCGGATACATATGCTATTGGCTGTACGAGGAGGTGATTTTGTGGGAAACCAGAAGAATAACAACCAAAAGAACAACAGCCAGCAAAACAAAAATAATATTGCGGAAGATGTAAAAAATACGGCAGGTGCCGCTTTTCATGCTGTCCATAAAGGGCTGGAAACGACAGAAGATGTGGCGATGAACGCTGTGGATGCAACTTCAAATGCAGTCAACAATGTGACGGGCGGATCGCAAAACAATAAAAAATAAAAAGTGCCGGGAAATGGGCGCTTTTTACATTCTGCTCGCCACTTCTTTTACAATATCTTCAGCAGGCATGCCTTTTGCATCAATGACAGGCGCCTTTGTCATCGTGTCATTGATCCCCATTGCGTTCATCTCGCTGCCGGTTACAACACAGCAGTCACAACCTTGTACATCTTGTTCGTTCTTAATGGTTTTCACTTCATATCCTTTATCGCGCAGCGCTTCCTGGACATTTGTCAAAGCCTCTTCTACACCGATTATTACAGCCATGGTTAACACCTCCCTCTTTTTTATCGTACCCATCTGATTTTAGAAAAAACATGTTTTTTCCCCGGCCGCAGACGGATGCTTTTTATTTTTTAATGGTGCTGAGAATCCGGTTGATTTCTGTATCATGTCTCCCGGTTTTACTGAAATAGCCGATATCTTTTTGGCACACGTCAATTCCCGTGCGGCGGCAGCAAAAATATTTTTGTGTTCTTCCGCTTTTCATTTGTATATTTAAAAATCCTCTCCGCATTTTTGAATACATTCATCATGCCCCGTATTGAAAAGCCGCACAGTTTTGCCTACTGTGCGGCTTTTTTGGCGTGCGCCTTTACTTGCCGAGCAATTCGTCCGAAAGTCGGATAAATTCGCGGGCATCTTCTGCCATAAGGTTAATGCCGGCTGCCCAGAAGTCCGGTTTTGTCAGATCAACGCCAAGATGTTTTTTGGCAAGATCTTCCACCTTCATCCGGCCGGTATCGCGCAAAAGGGCAATATATTTGTCTTCAAAGCCATCTGGATTCTTCAAAAATTCGGTGTAAATGCCAAGGCTGAATAAATAACCGAATGTGTACGGAAAGTTGTAGAACGGCACATCGTCAATAAAGAAGTGAAGCTTGCTGCACCAGAAATGCGGGTGGTAGCCGGACAAGCTACCGGCATACGCTTCTTTTTGCGCCTTTTCCATCAATTCATTGAGCCTTTGTTCGGACACAATGCCTTTTGAACGCTCTTCGTAAAAACTTTTTTCAAACAGGAAGCGGGCATGGATGTTTAAAAACATAGCCGTTGCATTTTCAAGCTTTGCATTTAATAAAGAAACCTTTTCTTCCTTTGACTTTGCATTGGCGACAGTCGCATTGCCGATGATCGTTTCTGCAAAGGTGCTCGCCGTTTCGGCCACGTTCATCGCGTATTCGCGGTTCAAACGCGGCAAATCGCGCATGACATGGCTGTGGAAGGCGTGGCCAAGTTCGTGCGCCAACGTGCTTGCATCATTTGTGGAGCCGGTAAATGTCATAAAAATCCGCGACTCTTCAAACTCCGGCAGACTGGTACAATAGCCGCCCGGGCGTTTATTCGGCCGGTCTTCCGCCTCTACCCAGCGGTTTTCAAGAGCGTGTTTCGCAAATGCAGACAGTTTCGGCCCGAAAGAAGCAAAATGTTGGATGACAAAATCGCACGCTTCATCATATGTAAATCGGGCCGGTTTCATATCGCCGAGTGCAACCGGCGCATCAACATCCTGCCAGCCGAGTTTTTCCATCCCGAAAATTTTTGCTTTTTGGTTGAGAAAGTCGACAAACGGCTGCTTGTTTTCAGAAACGGCTTTCCACATCGCATGAAGCGTGTCTTCAGACATCCGGTTGTATTCAAGCGGCTCTTCGAGAAAAGACTTCCTGCCATGGGCTTTTTGCAGCGTAATCCGGTACCCGTCCAGGTGGTTGAGCGTATCGGCAAAAACCGGCGCATATTTTTCCCATGCCGCTTCCCAGTTTTCGAACAGCTGTTTGCGCACTTCCGGATCCGGGTCGGCATACATCCGGTTCATCGCCTGGCCGACGGATAAGGATACCGTCTTGCCTTCTTTGTCCGTAAACGGGATTGTCATAACGGAAACAGCTGTGTCATACAATCTGCTCCAGCCGGCCAGCCCGTCCTGGTTGAGATCGGCAATCAGCTTTTCCTCTTCTTCCGACAAGAGCCGTTTTCCTTCATCGCGCGTTTCATTGAGAGCAAAGGAGACTTCGCTCAATTCCTTGTCCTGTAAAAACTTTTTCCAGTCTTCGTCCGAAATGGCCACCAGTTTTTTCTGAAAAGTGGTCCCGAGCTTTTGCATCTCGCTGTACAAATCCATGATTTGGCCCATCACGACATTTGCATAGTCATCATCCATATAGGCATCATGCCACATTTGCACAAATGTCGCAGACTGGCTGAGCCCTTTTTCGATCTCTTCCTGTTTTTTCAGGATGGCTTTAAACGGCTCCGGAGACGGGTCTTTCGAAAATGCCCATCCGTCGAGTCGGCTTTTGTATTGCCCGATTTCTTCTTTCAGCCCGCGCAGTTTTTCCTGCAATTCCGGCGATTTTGTGCCGCCCGGAATAACGGCATCCAGATCCCAAGTATTCTTATATTTCATATTTGCAACTCCTTTCTTTCTTCCATTTTACAGGGTACCGCACAAAATACCAATATATTTACAATCACGGTAAAAAATTTCAGGGCCGGATCTTTTTTTGGGGGAATGTTTTGCATTTTTAAAACGCCAAGTGGGCATTTGCATACTTAAAAGGCGCGGCTATATCAACCGCGCCTTTTGTTTAATGCATCCAGGCAAGAGACCCCATCGGATCCCAAGGTTTCAGGGCGATCGGATCTTGTTCCCATGCTTTTTGCAATTCCTCCGGCAAATATTTTTTGTCAATGACGATTTGGTACGTATATTCATCCATCCAGGCGTCACTCATGACAAAATAACCGTCTTTGCCCACTTTTTCACCCCAGCTGTTTTCCACTTTCCATCTGTCCGGTTTGCCGTCAACGAGGTTGACACCGGTCAGTACCATTGCATGCGTCATCACACTGTCTTTATAATCGAGGCGTTCTGCTTTGGTCATTCCGAACGAGAATCCGAAAGCTTTTTCCAAATCAAAAAGGCCGGTATCCATGATGCCTTCATTCCGGTCTGATGATGCTGCAACATCACAGCCGAACCAGACGCTGCGGTTATCCTTCAGCTGTTTTACGGCCAGTGATTTGAAGGTTTCAATATCGACATTTAAATATTTGACCGGTTTGCCGCCAACCACATTGCCCAAATACTGCACTGTATACGTTTTGCCGTATGGTTTGTCGCTTGTTGGCGCATTGATAATGCTAATGTAATTGTCGAGGTCAAACCCGACGTATTTCTCAAAAAATGCCTGCGGGGTGATATTTTGCTCGCGATGGAACAGTTTGTCGGTATCGCGGAATTCAAAATCAAAGGTCTTCGGCGGCTCACCGAGTGCAAAGGCCAGCAATTTGTAAACTTCTGCAAGCATGCCTTCTTTCGCCTGCCGCAATTCTTCTTCCGGCTGTCCTGCTGCGTGCATTTTTCTCAGTTTCACCGCATCTTCGCGGAGCTTGGCATTTAAAAGCGAATTGAGTTCGCGCGAGTTGCTGCTGTTAAAGGTTTCCGGCATAACCTGTTTTGGCACAACGCCGTATTTTTTAATGAGCGCGACGAGCATATCCCACTGCCCGCCGTCCTGCTGCGGGGTTTCAAGCAGCCAGGAAATGAGCCGTCCTTCCACAGGTTCGTCTGCGGTTTCAATCATCGTTTCCAGGAAGTAATTGGCTTTTTCAAATTTGTCCCAGAAAAACGTATAGTTTTGTGAAAGCTCAAAGTCTTTCAATCTGAATTTGGCATTCAACTTATGCGTAAACGTGTTTAAGGCGGCAAACATCCAGCAGCGCCCGCTTTGTTTCTGGTTTGATACTTTCCCCGTTTCAATTTCGTGGGAGAATACGTGATTCATAGAAACAACAGCATCATTGTTGATTGCCGCGGCCTTTATCCCGTTTTTCATCATTGCATTTTGAATCACTTTGTTTTGCGGCAGTTCGCGGATTTGTCGGGAAAACCGCTCCGCCATTTCCCGTGTAATGTCTTTTGCCATTTAAATCTTCCTTTCCATTAAGTTCTTTTTTATTATACGCCTTTTTCAATCAGATAAGACAATTTTGCGTTTTTGAAAAGCCTGCAATTCTGAAACGGGACACAATTGGGCGATATTTCCTTTTCACTTTTCCACTTGTTCGTCCCGCTGTTCGGTGAGGAAGGCTTTTTCGTCTGTTCCTTTCACACATTTTTTTAAATTATGGTATGCTGTTTTACGAGAAAGACTCAAACGGGGTGATGGCAGATGAGTGAAGAAAAAGATTATGAAACAAAAGGTTATGATACAAGCATTGTTTATGATTATAAAGAGATGCCCGACGTCCACCCAGGGCGCTGTGACAATTGCGGTTACAGCCACTTTAAGTCATCGGTCAAACATGGCGTGTTCCTGCGTGAATGCCGGAGATGCGGGATGAAAAAGAGTATCTAACGTTTCAATAAAGCGGATTTCCTGCAAATGGAAAATCCGCTTTTATTCAGTTGGAAGGATATTTCAGCCGGCAGCCGATGCCGCGAAACATCCGGACTGGGCCTTGTGCAAGCAGAAGCGCCTGTCCGTACCGGTGCGTATCAAGCAAAATATGTTTATAAACATTTTCCAGACAATCCGCCTTGCGCGAGCTTTGCCACCAGGGCATAAAAAATCCGGGGTAGCCCCCGGACCTTCATCGTAAATCTATGTAATGCAGCTTTATTTGCTGAACCAAATAAAGTAACCGGCAAGCACCATGACGACAAGAAAAAGCACAATGGTACCAAAGACGACTCTTTTTGATTTCAAAATAAAACGCTCCCCTCTGACGGACTTTCTGTTACATTCAGTTTACCCAACGAGGGGAGAATTCAAACTGGCAGGATTAGGCTTCTTTTGACATTTGCAGCGCCTTCAGAATGGTTTTCAACGAATTGCTTTTGCCGTAAAGCAGCACGCCGCCGCGGTAGATGCGCGCACCTGCTATCGCCATGAAAACAATCGTGGCAACCATAACCGCCACACCCGAAAGCCCTGCCCATACTGGCAAGTCGAGCATGCCGACCCGCAAAAACATCAGCATCGGCGTAAAAAACGGAATGTACGAAAGAACGGTAATATAGCCGGCAGAAGGGTTTCCAAGCCCTGCCATCGCAAGGAAAAAACCGATCATCACAAGAAACGTCATCGGCATCATCATCTGCTGGGCATCTTCAATCCGGCTGACAAGCGAGCCGAGAAAAGCCGCTAACGTGGCATACAGCAAATACCCGAGCAGGAAAAACACCACGGCATACACAATCGTTGAAACCTTTATATCCGAAAATCCAAACACAGAAAAAAAGCCGCCCGTCAAGTGATTGATATTTTGTTTGATAGTGGCGTAAGCGGCGGCAAGGAGCACCGCCATCTGTGTCAAACCGAGCAGGGCGCCGCTGATGATTTTCGCAAACATCTGCTGCACAGGCGGCACGCTCGAAATTAAGATTTCCATCACGCGTGAAGCTTTTTCAGTTGCCACTTCCATCCCGACCGCACTGGCGTAAAAAATGACCGCAAAATAAATCGCAAACAGCAAAATATAGACAAGCCCCCTCGCCTGCGCCAGTTCTGCTTCGGATTTTGCATCCCGCTCCAGATTGACACTTTTAAAGGATACGGGGCTGTTTAAAAGCGAGAGCCCGGCAGGCGAAAGTTTCAATTTTCCTGCCGCCATATTGCTTTTTACAGCCTGTAGCGCCTGCTCAAGACTGTCCGTGGTCCCGGTATCGGCAAGATTAGGGGCTTTATAGACCGCTTTCGGCATGCCGGCTGCGTCAAGCGATAAAACAACATACCCTTGATATTTTTCCTTTAATACTTCTTTCCGCAACGCACTTTCGCTTTTTTCGGCCTGCACAAGCCAGATATCTTTATCAACGGTTTTTAATTGCTGCTTAAGCGGCCCGTACAGGTTGTTCGTCTTATCCAGAACCGCAACCTTTTTTTGCTTGCTGCCGGCAAACATATCAATCATCCGGTTTATGTTCCCCATCAGAAGGACAGCGACGAGCAAAATGGCCGTCGTGATCACGAAGGATTTGGTTCTTAGTTTTGTCATATAGGCATGGCCGATTAAAATGCCGAACCTATTCATAGGAAGCCCCCACCTTTTCTATGAAAATATCGTTAAGAGATGGTTCTTCAAGCGCAAACTTGCGGATGAAACCTTTTCCGTTGATTTCATCCAAAATTTTTTGCGCCGCTTCCATCCGGTCAATTTGCAGCTCCGCCCCGAGCGCCGTTTTCTTAAATCGTACGACACCCGGAAAGGCACGTAAAAATTCCAGATCAAAATCAGCATGGATCACAACATTTTGTTTCCCGAATGCACGTTTGACCTCTCTCAGTTCACCGTGCACAACCGGGCTGCCATGATGCATAATGCACAAATGCTCGCAAAGTTCTTCAACATGTTCCATCCGGTGGCTTGAAAACACAATGGTCGCGCCTTGATCCCGCAGTTCTGCGACCGCTGTTTTTAACGTTTCCACATTGACCGGGTCAAGGCCGCTGAAAGGCTCATCTAAAATCAGCAGCTTCGGCTTATGTAGGACAGCAGCGATAAACTGGATCTTCTGCTGGTTTCCTTTTGACAGCTCTTCCACCCGTTTATCCAAATATTCTTCAACACGGAAACGGCCGAGCCAGTATTTCAGTTCTTTCACCGCATCCTGTTTGCCCATCCCGCGCAGCCGTGCAAGGTAAACAAGCTGGTCTTTTACTTTTAATTTTGGATACAGCCCGCGTTCTTCCGGCAAATACCCGATTTCCGGGCTCAATGTGTAATCCATTTTGCGCCCGTTCCAGGTGATGTTTCCTTCATTCGGTTTTAATAAACCAAGGATCATCCGGAAAGTCGTCGTTTTTCCGGCTCCGTTTGCCCCTAAGAAACCGAACAGCTCCTTTTCCGGGATCATTAACGACAAATCGTTTACCGCTGTAAACGCTCCAAATTTTTTCGTCACACGTTCCAGTATCAAGGACATGATTCCCCCTCCTCTGTTCGTACGTACGCAAACCAGCCGGAAAGGTTTCAAAAATTTTTAAGTTTCCCCCTGATGATCCATACATTCAAAAAACAGCAGCCTTTTCAATGGCTTGCTGCCGCCCCTTTGGTGGATGCATTTTTACAATTTTCCAGCTAACTCATTTCGTTCATTTAGCAAACAATCTTTTCAAAAAAGCAGCGGGTTTTTCTATATTTTCCCGCTGCTCTTTTTAAGCTTAATAAGCCGTCCACCCGGCATCTGCCGTAATCACTGCGCCATTTACGAAGGAAGCATCGTCTGAAGCAAGGAACAGGGCGACAGTTGCAATTTCTTCCGGTTTTCCGGTCCTCGGGTTGTTTGCCGACCCGGACATTGCCCGCTCAAGCCCGAAAGCATTCGGTTCGCTCATTGTTGTGCCGATATTCGTTTCCACCCCGCCTGGCGCAATCGCATTGCAGCGGATCCCTTTCAGTGCGTATTGAAATCCGACATTTTTCGTCAACCCAATCACCGCGTGTTTGGATGCCGTATAAGCGGCGCCGGCCCGCGACCCGTTCAGCCCGCCAACAGAAGCGACATTGATAATGACGCCGTTTCCTTTTTCAATAAAGATCGGGAGTGATTTGCGGATCGTACGCATCGGCCCGGTTGTGTTGACAGCAAACACCCTTTCCCACAGGGCGTCTGTCAGATCCCCCGCCGGCACCATATTATCCATGATCCCCGCATTGTTGACAAGAATATCGAGCGTTCCATACTCTTTCACAGCGGTATCCATCAAATGTTGCACATCTTCTTCGCTCGCCACATTGGCTTGGACTGCCAGAGCCGTGCCGCCTGCAGCTTCTATTTCAGCAACCGTCTGCTGCACACCTTCCAAATTGAGGTCGGATGCCACCACCTTTGCTCCTTCTTTTGCGTAAAGAGCTGCAATCGCCTTGCCCATACCGGAGGCAGCACCTGTTACAACCGCAACTTTTCCATCCAGTTTTGCCATCATTCCCGCTCCTTTCTGAATGCGCTTCCATTTATTCGTAAAGGCGCTCACAAATATTATATCCTATCGTTTCAAAAAGGCGATCGTGATATTTTTCCGGCTCGGATGGCCGAAAAGCTGTTTGAACATAAAGTCCATTTTGAGGTCAAGGTATTCTTTTGTCATGAAGATCCTTCCTTTCGGGGTTTTTTGCGAGGGTTTAATAGAATAAAACTATTAATTTGATATTATCTGAAATTATTTCCGGTGTCAACAGGATTTTTTACAAAGTTCCTACAAAAAGTGCCGGCCACTCCCCCAATTGATATCGAATCCATTCGAAAAATTGGAGAAGCGGCCGGCACTCAGCTAAATTTTGTATTATCATTTGCTTGTTTCATATGCCTGTTTTCCGAGCAAAATCGCCCCTGTAATGCCGGCGTCGTTGCCAAGGCCCGGGGACGTAATATATTCGGACAGCGGTTCAGGCAGCTTGATATAACCGTTGATCAGCTCATCCAGCCTTTTGTAGATCAGCGGGAACAATTGCTGTTGGTGCATTACCCCGCCGCCCATGATGATTTTTTTCGGCGACACAATTAAAACGTATTGCATGAGCGCCTGTGCCAGATAATCTGCTTCCATTTCCCAGACTTCCGGGCGGTCTGAGAGCTCTTTTCCTTTCTGCCCCCACCGCGCTTCGATTGCCGGACCGGCTGCGAGTCCTTCGAGGCAGTCATGATGGTAAGGGCATGCCCCTTCATAATGGTCATCCGGATGGCGGCGCACCAATATATGCCCCATTTCCGGGTGCGACCATCCTTCAAGAAGATTGCCTTTTACAACGGCTCCAGCCCCGATGCCGGTACCAACTGTAATGTACAGGCAGCTGTCCAGCCCTTTCGCCGCGCCAAGCACCGACTCCCCGAGTGCAGCCCCGTTCACATCTGTCGTAAAGCCGGCCGGAACGCCCAATGCTTTCTCTATCGTTTGTTTAATGGGATAATTTTGCCAGGCCGTTTTCGGTGTTGTGGTGATGTACCCGTACGTTTCACTCGCCGGATTGACATCAATCGGCCCGAATGATGCGATGCCAAGTGCTTTCACTTCAAAGCGGGAAAAAAATTCAGTCACATCTTTCATTGTATCTCCCGGATCGCGCGTTAGAAACTCGACCCGTTCCTGGATGTTTCCATTTTCATCCCCGACCGCACAAACAAATTTCGTGCCACCGGCTTCAATTCCGCCAAATAACATTGTGATTCCTCCCCTTTATGTTTTTTGTATGTTGACTGCGGTAAACACAAATTTATCATAGCGGTGCCTTGAGAAAGAATATTCAAAAGGCACGCCGGTATTTAAATAGCCAATTTGTTCCACTTCCAGCACCGGATCATCCGGAGCACATTTTAAATATTTTTGGTCAAGTTCATTCGGCTTGTCCGCCCGGATTTTGCGGTGGCATCCACCAATCGTCAAATGCAATTGGTTTTTAATATAGCTGTAAATCGATGATTGCAGTACTTCATCGGTAATGCCGCTGATCAACTCGGCAGGCATATATGTTTCCTCCAGCACATAGGGCTCCCCCTCCACGATCCTGAGTCGGATAATATGGTAAACCGGTGTCTGTACTGTGATCGATAAATGAGATGCGATATGTTCATCCGGAAACATCACTTCAAATGTAATCGTTTTACTTTTAATATCCTTATCTTTCAGCAAATTGGTCAGGCCAAGTGACTCATTTGTCGATACATTAACAAGTTGGTTATCCACAGCAGACTTTACGATAAACGTGCCATGCCCCCGCTTCCGATACAGCAGTCCATCCATCACAAGCATGTCAAGCGCCTTTTTCATTGTCATTCTACTGCAGCCGAATTCTTTCGCCAAGGTAATTTCATCGGGAATGGGCGCATCATATGGGTATTCATTTTCTAAAATCCTTCTTTTGATTTCATGAGAAATGCTCTCGTATTTTGTTGCTTTCGGCGCCTGTTTCATTCATCATTCCCCTTTGCCTTACTAATATCTGGATATACGGTTATTACTAGTATACACGTTTTTTCAAACGTTTTCCTCATAAATTGTTTAAAACTTCACATTGCTCCGAAAGCAATAAGGGGCGGACACTGCAGGCACCCGCACCCTGTTCCTTAAAACCCGTTCTGCTCCGCCACTTGTTTAAACCAGTATCCGCTTTTCTTAATGGTTCGTTCGCAGTCTTTATCAAGATTGACAGAAACAAAGCCGTACCGGTTTTTATAAGCATTTGTCCATGACCAGTTGTCCATAAACGTCCACATATGATAACCTTTTACATTCACCCCTTCCCGGATCGCTTTGTGCAGCCATTTCAAATGTTCACGGATAAACTCGATACGATAATCGTCTTCAATCATCCCCTCCTCATTTCGGAATTTTTCTTCGCCTTCCACGCCAATCCCGTTTTCGGAAATATAGCATTCAATATTGCCGTAATTTTCTTTCAAATTGATCAGCAAATCGTAAATTCCTTTTTCATAAATTTCCCAACCGCGGTGGCGATTCATTTTTCTACCCGGCATCTCATAATCATCGAAAAACCTTTCCGGCATAAACGGTGCATACGGATTCGGCAAATTTTCTTTTGCTTTTACGCGGCGTGGTTGGTAGTAATTGACGCCAAGAAGATCAACCGTATTCTCACGGATCAGTTTCAGATCGCCTTCTTCTGTTTTTGGCAAAAAGCTGTATGTTTTCAACAGTTCAACCAGTTCGGCCGGATATACACCTTTTACTGCCGGATCCAGAAAACTGCGATTAAAAAATAAATCTGCGATATTCGCGGCTTTCACATCAGCCGGATGCTGGCTTCTTGGATACGAAGGAGTCAAATTCAAAATGATGCCGATTTTGCCATCCTTTATATTGGTTTTTCTGAAAACTTGTACCGCTTTTGCATGCGCCAAAACGGTATGGTAAGCAACCTGAACCGCCCTTTGGAAATCGACGACATTTGGATAATGAAAATCATATAAATAGCCGCCTTCAACCGGAACAATCGGTTCATTAAACGTAAACCATTTTTTTACACGATCCCCGAATGTTTCAAAACATATTTTGGCGTACGACGCATAGGAATCAATGACTTTCCGGTTTTCCCAGCCGCCGATTTTTTGCAATTCCATTGGCATGTCGAAATGGAATAAATTCACAAACGGTTCAATGCCGTTTTGAATAAGTTCATCAATGACACGGTTGTAAAAGTCGACAGCTTTCTCATTCACTTTTCCGGTGCCTCCCGGAATGAGCCTTGACCAGGAGATGGAAAAGCGGAAAGAATTGTGCCCAGTTTCTTTCATTAATTGAATATCTTCTTTATAACGGTGGTAAAAATCAGAGGTTTTTTCCGGTCCGATACCGTCAAAAAACCGGTTTGGCTCTTGTTCATACCAATAATCCCAAATATTTATCCCTTTTCCATCTTCGTGGGAAGCTCCTTCAATTTGTGTTGCAGATGTGGCACTTCCCCACCAAAATCCTTCCGGAAATTTATACTTGATTGCCATATTGAACACCTCTTATGCTTTTCATGCTGATACGTGTTTATTTTTGTACAATTCAATAATTTCTATTGCAAGGTCCTTAACTGTTAACGCGGTCATCAAATGATCCTGAGAGTGGATCAAAATGACGTTAATATCGTTTTTATTCCCGTTTGCTTCGTCCTGAAGAAGTTTCGTTTGAAAATTGTGCGCTTTGCCTAACTCCGTTTTTGCCTCTTCCATCAACCTGTCTGCTTCATCGAAATCTCCATTTTTTGCCGCCTGGATCGCTTCCATTGCACAAGATCTGCCATTTCCGGCATATAAAATGATTTGAAATGCGATTTCTGTCATGTTTTCCACTTATGATCCACTCCTAAAAGTAAACACCGGCCTCTATTCAAAAGAGGCCGAATAATTTTATTCATTTGATGCTTTCTTCTCGCTTTCATAGTAGTTTTTATCCAAGATCTTCAAGAACGGCCACCAGATTGCCATAACGACAAGCAGATTCACAAGCTGTAAAACGCCGCCCTGCCAATGATTTCCAGTTGCTAAAAAGCCGTTAATGACAATCGGGGTGGTCCAAGGAACAATAACGCCTGCTGGTTTTGGCACGAGACCTGTCGCCATTGAAAAATAGGTGATAATCGTAACAACAACCGGCGCCAGAATCCATGGAATAAGGACCAGTGGATTCATCACGATCGGAAGGCCGAAAATAATCGGTTCGTTTACGTTGAAGATGCCTGCCGGGCCGCCCAGTTTGCCGAGTTCTTTAATTTGCCGGCTTCTGCCGATGATAAAGATTAGAACCACTACGGCAAGCGTCATACCTGTTCCGCCCATTCCAACAAGGAAGGAATCGATAAACTGTTTTGTAATGATGTTCGGCAGTTCATGGCCTGACTGGAACGCTTTCAAATTTTGGTCATTTAATGTATACCAGATCGGGTCAAACACAGAGTTGATAATGATTTGGCCATGGAGCCCGAAAAACCAGAACAGCTGGATTAACAGCACTGCAACAATTGTTGCCGGCAGTCCGCTTCCTAATGCGGTCAACGGTTTTTGGATGATGGTATATATAAAGTTCTGAACCGTTTCAAACGGCGTATAGCTGAAAATAATTCTGATTGCCAAAAAGATTGTAAGCGTTAAAGCAATTGGAATAAGCGCGCTGAATGATTTTGACACAGCTTCCGGAACACCCGGCGGCATTTTGATCGTCCAATTTTTATTGAAAAAATAACGATATAATTCCGCTGAGATAAAAGCAGTAAAAATCCCCAGAAACATCCCTTGCGCGCTCAAGGCCGAAGTCGGGATCACACCCGTTGTTTTGCCCAGAACCTGCGGCGTTAAAATCAGGAATGAAGCAAGCGCAACAACACCGCCGTACAAAGCTTCACCACCATAATGCTGGGTCAATTTGTATCCGATTCCAATGATAACAAATAAGCCCATAATACTTAATGTTGCGGCGGATGCAGGGCCTAAAGCATTTTGATAAGCGGTATAGGCATCTTTGCTGATGATATGGTCCAAAAACGGGAAGTTTGCAATAACGACAAAGATAGAACCGAAAATGATCAGCGGTAACGCAACCATGAAACCGTCGCGGAGCGCAGTCAGATATCGATTATTGTTCAATTTATCCGCTATTGGCAAAAGGATTTTTTCCAAAAAGTCCATGAATTTGTTGCTGTTCATTTTTCTCTCCCCCGCATGATTATTTGCCTATCAATTCAAGCGCTTTCTTGTAAACTGCTTCGCCATCAACACGCCCGTAAGCAACCGGATCAATGACGTCGATCGGAATTCCGGCTTTTTCGGCGTATTTTTCCAATTTCTTTTTCATAAAACGCATCTGAGGCCCAATCAGAAGAACATCTGCATTTGCCATTTCATCTTGCGCCTGATCCTGGCCAACCGCCCAAATTTCGGCTTCATCGCCGATAGACTCGGCATATTGGCGCATCTTGGAAACTAATAAACTCGTAGACATACCCGAACTGCAGGCAAGCAATATTTTTTTCATGTTAAAAACCTCCTAAGTTATATTGATATCGTTTACATTTATTATTATAATCTTTTATTTTTAAATGTCTATACATTTATATAAAAAACATTGAACATTTTTTGAAGACCTGACTCTGAGAGAGGCGCAGCGGGAGTTGTGACAACTTTTTGTCTCATTTTCTTTTCATTTTTCCTTCATTTTTTTTTAATATGCGAGGGCTACATTATAGCTGTAGCAAGGAAAAAGCAACAAACCCTTAAGTTTCTAGATACCCCCCTTAATGTCTAGAAAAAACTCCCCTTAAAAACCGGCATTGTGCCGGTTTTTTTTCGCAATAAAGCCGGCGCAATCAGATGCCCCGGCCCGTAAACCTGCTTTATATCTCCTCGTCGTCCTCTTCATCCCAGCCGTCTTCCAAATTTTCATCGTCCAGATCCCAATCTTCCCAATCCCCTGCTGTGTCCAGTTTGAACAAATCTAACAGGCGCTTGAACATTTGCGGTGTCTCCCTTCTTTTTCCTTATAGGATTTACAGGTTAAAACCAATTTATACGGTATAAGAAAGAGGCCGGGCGAAAAAATATACATAGAAGCAAACCCGGGGGTGACGATATGGAAACCTGGTTTTATCTCCATGTGATTAACACGTTATACTTTGTATTTTTTATGTTTGTAGTGCCGCCTGCCATCGCAGCCATGTTTTGCAGGCCCGAAATCAAAAAATATTTGGAAAAGAGGAAAGAAGGAAAGCCATGAAAAACGATGGTAAAAGAACTTCTGAAGGGTTAAACGAATGGTTTGAAATTATCAACGCAAAAGGGGATAAAGGAGAAATCGCGCAGATCGTGGAAAAATACAAGGCACAGGCCGGGGACAGCAACGATGCTGCCCCTCAAGACAAGGAGTAGGATTTCAACAAAAATCGACAATTCTCATCAAAAACTTATTTTTCTTTCATGATCTTTTAGGAAAAAACCCGTACTATTATACCTGTAGCAAGGACAAGTTACAAAACCCTATACCAACTAGACAACC
>Ga0207807_1000048_pt1 | contig 40219 bp, 30 predicted proteins | sample HigsolmetaGSP15D_FD_184843 | JGI IMG/M metagenome (GOLD analysis project Ga0207807, IMG submission 184843) | High solid enriched microbial communities from the Joint BioEnergy Institute, USA - SP1-5-D (SPAdes) | ecosystem: Engineered > Bioreactor > SSF (Solid state fermentation) > Aerobic >... | reverse complement strand
TGGCTAAGTTACATGAGAAAGTGGCGAACCAACGCATGAATTTTCTTCATCATAAGTCAAAAGAATTAGCTTCTAACTTTGATGCTGTCGTGATTGAGGACTTGAACATGAAAGGGATGTCTCAAGCGCTTCACTTTGGGAAAAGCGTTCACGACAACGGTTGGGGGATGTTCACTACTTTCTTAGCGTATAAGCTAAAAGAACAAGGGAAACAACTTGTGAAAATTGATAAGTGGTTTCCCTCCACTAAGAAGTGTTCATGTTGCGGCAAGGAAAAAGAAATGCCATTATCTGAACGTGTATATAAATGTTCTTGCGGCTTTGTATTAGATCGCGATCACAATTCAGCAATCAATATCAAAAATGAGGGATTACGCTTATTAGCGTTATCATAAGTAACAAAACTCTTGGAACAAGAGGGTTAGCTCGGTCAGTTTTCGTTGGCTAGTAAAAGCAACGATAAGTCGAGAAGCCCCCACTTCAATCAAACCGTAAGGTTGATAAGTGGTGGGTAGTTCACTGGGGTGAAATGATGAAAAATCCAGTCTTTTTATTAGCGCCGGATTCGTTTAAAGAGAGCATGACGGCAAAAGAGGTATGTGCCGCAATGGAAGCAGGGATTAAAAAAGCGATCCCGGATGCTGTTTGCATTCAGGTTCCAATGGCGGACGGCGGGGAAGGAACGGTTCAATCGCTGGTGGATGCAACAGGCGGAACGATTTACCAGCAAACCGTCACAGGGCCGCTCGGACATCCGGTCACAGCCTGTTACGGGATTCTCGGAGACGGGGAAACGGCAGTAATTGAAATGGCATCTGCAAGCGGCATCCATTTGGTCACAAAAGAAACGAAAAATCCGTTGGTTACCACAACCTATGGTACCGGAGAACTGATTAAAGCCTGTCTGGACAAAAAAGTAAAACAGATTCTGATCGGCATTGGCGGCAGTGCCACAAACGACGGGGGCGCCGGGATGGCACAGGCGCTCGGTGTAAAATTTTTAGATGAAAGGGGCGGGATGCTTCCTTTTGGCGGCGGTGCACTCGGGGATTTGGCGGAAATTGATTTGGCCGGCCTTGATCCGCGCTTGAAAGAGGTGCAAATTTTTGTCGCATCGGATGTTACCAATCCTTTATGCGGGGAAAACGGCGCTTCTCATGTATTCGGGCCGCAAAAAGGCGCGATGAAAGAAATGGTTGCGCTCTTGGATACCAACCTTTCGCATTATGCCGCCATCATCAAAGAACAGCTTGGCAAAGATGTTGCTGAGGTCCCGGGGGCAGGGGCTGCAGGCGGCCTCGGTGCCGGTCTGATGGTGTTCACGGATGCCGTGTTAAAAAGCGGCATCGAGCTTGTCGTGGAATACACCGGATTGGAGCAAAAAGTAAAAGATGCTGATATCGTTTTGACCGGCGAAGGCAGCATCGATTTCCAGACGCAGTTCGGGAAGACCCCTTATGGCGTGGCCAGGGCAGCAAAAAAACATGGGAAACCCGTAATTGCCGTTGCCGGTTATGTCGGGGAACAAATTGATGTTTTATATGAAAAAGGCATTGATGCGATCTTTGGCATCCTGCCCCGCCCGATGGCGCTTGAAGACGCTTTGCAAACGGGTGCTGCCAATATTGAGAGAACATGCGAAAATATCGCGCGGCTTTTGGTGCTAGCGAAACAGTAGAGGGCGTATCATATTTTCACGAAACGGCAGCAAGCCGTTAACTGTGATTAGATGCCCATGCCGCAGTGAATACGGCACCACCAGAAAAACGAAAATCAGCCGGCGTATATTTTCAGGATAGACGACCTGGTGATGCAAACCAATGGATGCCGTTAAAAATTCCGGTACAGGACGTTAGCCATTGTGCAAGCTAAACCGCCATACAAAGCCGCAAACGAGCGCAGACCGCAAAAAGGCTGCGCTTTTCATCTGCGCAGCAACCGGTATGCCAGTTCGAACAGATCAAACAGCTGAAACGGATTTTTTCCTGTCAACTCTTTAAAATTTTTATGGAAGAATGTTTGTCTGACTGGATTAAAATAAAAGTCCGCTTTTTATGGAATTTTATCTTATTTTAACGCGATATCCATGAGGTGTAAGCGTATTAATTGCTATTTATATATAACAATATTACTATGTATTTGTGGTAAACGATATTCAAAGGAAAATTTGCAAGGGAGTGGAAGAAATGAAAGCAGCAGTATGGCACGGAGAAAAAGATATTCGTGTAGAAGATGTTGAATTGCGCCCGTTAAAAGAGAATGAAGTGAAAGTAAAAGTAGCATGGGCCGGGATTTGCGGCAGTGACTTGCATGAATACCAGGAAGGGCCGGTATTTATTCCTGTTGGCGAAGAAAATGAATTTACCGGTGAAAAAGCGCCGCTCACGATGGGGCATGAATTTGCCGGTGTGATTGAAGAAGTCGGATCAAAAGTTACCAAGTATAAAGCAGGCGACAGGGTTGTTATTAACCCGACGATTACCCGCGGAATCAAACCGGATGAATTCGATCGTTATGACGGCTACGCTTTTATTGGATTACATAGCAATGGCGGATTTGCGGCATACGCCAACATTCCAGAAAATAATATTTACCGCGTGCCGGATTCCTTGTCTTTGGAGGAAGCTGCATTAGTTGAGCCTAGCGCGGTTGCTGTACAGGCTGTGAAAGATAGTGGTTTAAGATTTGGCGATACGGTTGCGATTTTTGGTGCAGGCCCGATCGGATTATTGACCATTGTTGCAGCACGTGCGGCAGGTGCAAGCCGGATTGTCGTGGCGGATTTGTCGCAACCTCGTCTGGACCTGGCGAAAAAAGCAGGCGCGACCGACATTATTAACTCCGGGGAAAAAGATGCCGTCCAAACCATCCGTGATCTTGTTCCGGGCGGCGTAGATGTATCCTTTGAAGTGGCCGGCGTTGCTCCGACTTTCAAACAAGCACTTGATGCAACGAAAGCACGCGGGATTGTCGATGTCATTTCTATCTTTGCACGCCCGATAGAATGGAACCCGATGCAGTTAACGAATACAGGTGTTAGCGTTACAGCATCGATTGTTTACACGAAGAAAACATTCCAACAAACGATTAACCTGATTGCATCCGGCCAATTGAAACCGCAAGACGTCGTTACCAGCCATATCCAATTGGAAGAAATCGTTGAAAAAGGCTTCGAAGCTTTGACAAAAGACAAATCCCAGGCGAAAATTTTGGTTAAATTGAGCGGGGAGAAATAAACCTTTTAAGAAGAGGCCGGTCCGGGCTGATTCCGGGCCGGCCTCTTTTCTTTGCAAGAGGAAATCACAACCTTTTTGCGGGGCGCATAGGCTAATGTGGAAAACCGTTAATTATCCAAACAGAGGAGTGGCGGGATATGGCTAGAAAAGTGTTGCATTATTTTGCAGGCGGCAATACCGGGAAAGGGTTTGCGCATTATTTGGATTCAAGTTTGCAGGGTTTGGATCGCGTGTTTATTTTAAATGGCAGGACAGGGAAATCATACATCATGGAAAAACTGGCGGAAGCGTGGAAGCAAAAAGGTTATGATCTTGAACTGATTCATTGCCCGTCTGCCCCTGATTCGCTGGATGGCCTGATGATTCCAGGATTAAAAACAGGAGTGGTGGATGGGAATGCGCCGTATGCGATTGAACCGAAAACAAATGATTCGGTTATGATCCTGGAGGACGCATTGGACGCCAAATATGAAAAAGAGGTATTACAGCTGAATCGCCGTATACAGGAAGCCTATCAATCTGCGTACAAATCGTTTGCGGAAAGTTTGCGCCATCATGATGACTTGGAGGCCATTTACTTAAAAGAAATGGATTTTGAAAAGGCAGGCCAGGTGACACAGCAGCTGATTGAAAAGCTATTTGGCGGGAAAACCGGGGGCGGGAGCGCAACGGTATACCACCGTTTTCTCGGGGCAGCCACACCAAACGGAGCAGTTGACTTTATCCCAAATCTGACGGAGGGGCTATCGAAACGCTATTTTATAAAGGGGCGGGCCGGAACCGGCAAATCCACAATGCTGAAAAAAATTGCGGCCAAAGCGTCAGAAAAAGGATTCACGACTGAGATTTACCATTGCGGATTTGATCCAAACAGCCTTGATATGGTCATCGTCAGGGAACTCGGGTTTTGCATTTTTGACAGCACCGATCCGCACGAATATTTCCCTGAGCGAAATGGGGACGAAGTGATAGATATGTACGCGGCTGCGGTGACGCCGGGTACGGATGAAAAATACGCAAACGAAATTCAAGCTGCCCATAAGCGGTACAAAGACAAAATGAAAGAAGGGACCGCCTGGTTGCACGAGGCAAAAGTGCTGAACGATAAACTGGAAATGTACTATGATGAGGCACTGGACTTCGCAAAAGCGGACCAGATCTATCTCAAGATCAATCAAGGTATCCAGGAAGCTGAACGCCTGCAAACGCAATCGTGATAAAATGGGATGCCGCCGGGAAATGCGGCATTTTTTTTGAGGAAATGTAAGGCATTGCGGGGTTTTTCGGGAAGGCCCGTGTTTTTCAAAGTAGATTCTCATGCCCAGTGAACGCGGCACCAGCAGAAGAATGAAAATCAGCCTGTGCAATTTTCCATGATAGTAAGGAAAGGCATCACGCGATTCCCCAGGTACCGATTTGCCTCCATAAGGCAACACATGATTCCCCACGGGGCTATCGTCTTGTTGAAAAACATTACGGTTTCCCGGTTTCCAGCGTAAAAGGGAAAAAGAAAGACCCGAATCGTTTTCCGGAGACGCTCCCCCTTTCGTATTGAAATCCAAAACACACTATGGTAGGATACTATATGTAGTTAGTTGTCTCGGAAATCAATACTAAATATAGTATTTTGGGTAAGGGTGGCAGATCTGTCTGAAAGGGAATCCAGTTTAAATCCGGGCTGCCTACAAAACTGTTCGGCTGTATTGCCCATCAGAAGGGCCAGAAGCACAAGCCAGGCCTGCCATAACTTGATGTTTCGGAGGGCGGAATTTTTGCCGTTTTGGCCGCCGTTTATTCCGCGATTGAACGGGTTGGTCGGGCAAGGATGTTGCGGGAATTTTAAGCCGCTACGCCGCAGCCTTTTTTCATTGAAAATGCATGATGTGCCACCTATTTTTTCATGCCCAAAACCGGTGCGTTAGAAAGGAGAACCAGTAAAATGATGACAAAAAATGAACAAGAAACCAGTGGCGGTTTTCCCCTGCATGCCTTAAATGAGATTGTGTTTTCCCATAATCATGATTTAATGCAAGAAAATGCAAATATGGATGGGTCTTCACCAATGGGGCAAATGTCAAAAATCTCTTCTGAAGTCAGCAAAAGTTATGCAAAGCAAATGTTGCTTAGCAAAGAGGTCGTAAAGGCGATTGATGACAATTTTATTTACCCCCATGACCTTGATTTTATGGTAACGGGTACGACCACATGTTGCCAGATTCCGCTGGGCGGGGTATTAAAGGGCGGATTTAATACCGGACATGGGTATATGCGTGAACCGAAAGACATTGGCAGCGCGATGGCTTTAGCAGCGATTATTTTCCAAGCCAATCAAAATATGCAGCATGGCGGGCAAAGTTTTCCGATGTTTGATTATGATCTTGCTCCTTACATAGAGAAAACCTTCCATAAAAATAGAAAACGTTTGAAAACCTATGCCACCAGCTGTACAGACGAAGAGCTTGAGGCATTAGCCTGGGAAGAAACCGACCGGGATGCGTACCAGGCATGTGAAGCTTTTATCCATAATTGCAATTCGATGCATTCCCGCGGGGGAGGGCAGGTCCCGTTTGTATCTATTAATTACGGTACCGATACGTCCAAAGCCGGGCGATTGCTCGTAAAAAATATGTTGTTGGCAACGAAAGCCGGGCTCGGGAAAGGGGAGACACCGATTTTTCCCATTCAAATTTTTAAAATGAAAAAAGGGATCAATTTTGAACCCGGGGAACCAAATTATGACTTATACCAATTAGCACTTGAAACGACGGCAAAACGTTTATTTCCGAACTTTAGCTTTATAGATTCCACGTTTAATCGTCCCTATTATGACGGCACGCCGGAATCAGAAATTGCGTATATGGGCTGCCGCACCCGTGTGATGGCAAACCGCCATGGAAAAGAAAATAGTATCCGCCGCGGGAATTTGTCCTTTACTTCTATTAATCTTGTAAAAATAGCGCTGATTGCTAAAAATGAATGTGAATTTTTTAACATACTAGATCGTTATCTTCACCTTGCCATTCAACAATTGTTAGAACGGTTTCATTTCCAGGCAAAAAAGCAGGCGAAACATTTTCCTTTTTTGTACGGGGAAAATATTTGGCAGGATAGCGAAAATTTAAACCCGGATGATGAAGTAGGAGAAGTATTAAAACATGGCACATTAAGTGTTGGTTTTATTGGGCTGGCTGAAGCACTGGTTGCACTGACAGGCAAACATCATGGGGAGTCTAATGATTCTTATCAATTAGGGTATCGTATCATTCAGCATATGCGGGAGAAAGTGGACAAAGCAAGTGAGACTTATGATTTAAACTTTTCCTTAATTGCAACGCCGGCAGAAGGGTTATCAGGGAAGTTTACGCGAAATGACCAAAAAGAGTTTGGAAAAATTCCCGGGGTGACGGACCGGTCCTATTATACGAACTCATTCCATATTCCGGTTTATTATCAAATCAAGGCGATTGATAAAATAAAAATTGAAGGTTCTTTTCATAAATTATGTAATGGCGGCCACATCACTTATATTGAGTGTGATGGGGATGTTTCAAAAAATGTCCGTGCTTTGGATCGATTGGTAAAAGCCATGGCGCAATATGATATTGGCTATGGTGCCATCAATCATCCCGTCGACCAGTGCGGCGTCTGCGGTTATTCGGGAATCATTGATAATGCGTGCCCGGTTTGCCATAATGCCGATGAAGGTAGGATTGGGCGCATTAGACGAATAACCGGTTACCTGGTTGGCGATATGAAAAGGTGGAATTCAGCCAAACGTGCAGAAGAGAGCGAAAGGGTGAAACATCAATGAGGGTCATGAATATCATCCACGATTCGGTTGTTGACGGTGAAGGTTTGCGAACCGTGATCTTTTTTGCAGGCTGTCCGCACTTTTGCAAGGGATGCCATAATCCGCGGAGTTGGAATATCCATAATGGGACAGAGATGCAGGTTGAAGATGTCGTTGCAGAAGTGGCCGGCAATCCATTAACAGATGTAACCTTTTCCGGCGGTGAACCCTTTTTTCAAGCGCAAGAAGTGTGCGAAGTGGCAAAACGATTAAAAGCACTGGGGAAAAACATTTGGGTTTACTCAGGCTATACATTTGAACAATTAATCGCTTCCGATGATCCCTGTAAACGGGAATTGCTGCGATATTGTGATGTGCTCGTTGATGGCCCGTTCCTATTGGCAGAGCGGGATTTAACCTTATCATTCCGCGGGAGCAGAAACCAGCGGATCATTGATTTAACAACAAAGCGGGGAATGGAAAGATCATTTTAATCAAAGGCAAAAGTGGAGAGATGGTTGCCCATCTCTCCGCTTTTGCCAGTGTATAATCTAGCTTGTTCGGATGAATCATAGGATGGAAGATTTCTTTATAAACTATATCATCCGTTATCTTCTTCATCATTTTTCGCGGCGCATCTTTAGCAAGGCTGGTCGCGCTGCGGATGCGGGATTTTCCGAATACAGATGCTTGGTTGACCAACTTGGCAACGGGTTCAGAGTACATGAACGACAACCTGTATTTTATTGAGAAGCGGGTTGGCTTCATTTCTCACTTTATCCTGCAACTGTTGAACAATTTGCTTGGCTGGTCGGCATGATGAAAAGGCCCGATTTCCCCCTGAAAGCAGCCCCTATATGATCAAGGTAAAACTGATCATTTCCAAATATGCTTCCCATACAATGGAGAACTACCTTGCCCTGTCATGATCACTGAACCGGTTTAGGAAAGCGGAGTAGTAGTTTAAAGACGCCTAAATGTCAGGTATAATAGATTGTGAAGATTTTCAATTCGCACTTAATTGGGATGGCAAAGGAGTGAAAATTGGCAGTTTCCGTAATTTGCGTACGATTCATTTATCATTGGAGGGAGGGCATCAGATGAAAAAATTTTTTGCTTTTCAAGTTATGATTGGCTTGATTTTAGGGGCCATAATAGGGGCAATTTTCCCTGATTTCGGGACGAAGTTGAGGCCGGTCGGGGATATGTTTATTCACCTGATCAAAATGATTGTCATTCCGATTGTGTTTACAACAATTGTCGTGGGGGCTTCCGGCGGAAACGGGAATATGAAAAAGATGGGTTCGTTGGGGCTGAAGACGGTCATTTGGTTTGAGCTGGTTACGACGCTTATTTTGGGCATCGGCCTGCTGCTTGTGAATCTCTTAAAACCCGGTGTTGGAGTGGATCTATCGCATCTGGCCAAAACAGATATTTCACAAGTAAAAGCAAACGCGTCCACAGTGGTTGATTTTAAAACGATGATTGTCAACATCATTCCAAACAATATTGTGAATGCAATGGACCAAAATAATTTACTGGCTGTTATTTTCTTTGCCATTCTATTCGGGGTGGCAGCCGGTGCAATCGGGAAAGCAGCCGAGCCGGCATTGAAATTTATGGAATCGGTTTCGAAGGTGATGTTTAAATTGACACAGATGGTCATGGTTACCGCGCCGATCGGTGTTTTTGCCCTGATGGCGTCTTCCGTCGGCCAGTTTGGCATCAGTCTTTTCATTCCGATGGCCAAACTGATCGGGGTTGTCTATCTTGGACTGGCCATCGTCATATTCGGCCTGTTCCCGCTGATTGCCTGGATGTTCAAAATTCCTTATTTTAAAGTATTCCGGATGGTTTGGGACTTATTTCTGATCACTTTTTCAACGACAAGCACAGAAACAGTCCTTCCGCAGCTTATGGAGCGGATGGAAAAATTCGGATGTTCCAAACGTGTTGTCTCGTTCGTTATTCCTGCCGGGCTATCGTTAAATTGCGACGGCTCCACATTGTACCTGTCAGTTGCTTCTATTTTTATTGCCCAGGCATTCGGTATACCGATGAGCCTTGAACAGCAGCTGATTGTCATGGCGGTTTTGATCGCGACTTCAAAAGGCATTGCAGCTGTTCCAATGGGTTCCCTCGTTGTGCTTCTGGCTACGGCAACAGCCGTCGGACTGCCTGCTGAAGGTGTGGCTATTATTGCCGGGATTGACCGGGTGCTGGATATGGCACGCACGGCTTGCAATACACCGGGCCACTGCCTTGCCAGTATTGTTGTTTCCAAATGGGAAAAAGAGTTCCATCCAAATGAAGCATTCGCTGCCCGCCCGGAAACACAATCGGCTCGCCAGTCATAAGCGGGAATGGGGCATATGATGTCCCAAAAACCCCTCTATTTGGCTCATGCACTGATGATCCTGAATTTCATGAAACGCTTGTGTGAATAGTGGCTCAAATGAATGATCCTAAACAGCCAACTGTATCATGCTTACAAGGGGCTCCCATCAGCCGTTTCACGACTTTTGGGACAGCCCCTTTTTGGGATCGCAAACGTTTTAAAAAACATTCCTGTTTGAAAGGGAATACAAAAATTTCCATTTGCCGCTGTGAAGTATTATAATGGGGAAGAACTTCAAACCAAGGAGGAAAAAGAATGGTTGAACAGACAACACAAGAGAAAATTAACAGCGTTTTATGGCAAGCTGCCGATACGTTTAGAGGGAAAATTGATTCATCAACGTATAAAGATTACATATTAACCATGTTGTTCATTAAATATCTGAGTGATACGTATAAAGAGAAATTAGAAGAATATACAAAGCGCTATAATGGAGATGAACAACGCATTCAACGTGCACTATCGAGAGAACGTTTTGTATTGGACGAAACATCAACATTCGATTATTTATATAGCAAAAGAAATGATCCGGAAATCGGGGAGATCATCAACAAAGCGTTGGAACGAATTGAAAATGAAAACGCGGGGAAACTTCGTGGCGTCTTCCGCAATATTGATTTTAATTCAGAGGCAATTCTAGGGAAAGCAAAAGAACGGAATGCCATGCTCCGTTCATTATTAGAGGATTTTAATCAATTATCTCTAAGACCGTCGCAATTAGGAAATGAAGATATTGTCGGAAATGCTTATCAATATATGATCGGGCTTTTTGCCTCAGATGCAGGAAAAAAAGGTGGAGAGTTTTACACACCTGCCGAAGTATCAGAACTTTTGGCACGACTGGTAAAACCGCAAGAAAACGATCGTATTTATGACCCAACATGTGGTTCAGGTTCATTGCTGATTAAGGTTGCAAAACAAGTGCCAAGTAAAAAAGTGGCCATTTACGGTCAGGAACGGAATGGAGCTACACACTCATTAGCATTAATGAATATGTACTTACACGGCATTGATGATGCCAAAATTGAGTGGGGCGATACATTAGCAAATCCGTTGCATTTGGAAGATGGCAAGTTAATGAAGTTCCAAGTCATTGTTGCGAATCCCCCATTTTCATTAGACAAATGGGCCATGGGATTTGCCGGTGAAGGAAACACAGATAAAAAATTTAAAATGGAAGCAAGCCTTGACCCATATAGAAGATTTGAATGGGGCGTTCCGCCAAGTTCAAAAGGGGACTATGCGTTCGTTCAACATATGCTGTATTCATTAGCGGAAAACGGAAGAATGGCGACGATCCTGCCTCACGGTGTTCTTTTCAGAGGATCGAGTGAAGGAAAAATCCGTAAACAAATTATTGAGTTGAATCTGTTGGATGCTGTCATCGGGCTTCCGGAAGGTTTATTCTACGGTACCGGAATCCCAGCTTGTATCATGGTATTCCGAAAAGACCGTACACGAAAAGACGTGCTATTCATTGATGCTTCTGGTGAAGAACATTATGAAAAAGGGAAAAACCAAAACAAATTAAGAGAACAAGATATCGAAAAGATTGTGGAAACCTATGAGAAACGGGAAACAATTGATAAATACTCCTACCTTGCTACAATTGATGAAATTCGGGAAAACGACTATAACTTAAACATCCCTCGCTACGTCGATACATTTGAAGAAGAAGAACCTGTGGATATGGAAGCGGTGAAAGAAAATATCGCCAATATTAAGAGGGAGCTACAAGAAGTAGAAAAGCAGATGGCGAAATACTTGGAAGAATTGGGATTGTAGGAGGGATTTTTATGGGAGCTGTGCGAAAAGCGGACTTTTATTATGGTTCTATGTTGTCTTGTTTCGTCAATAATGGTCTTGCTCCAGCCATTATTGAACCCGGGGATTCTCGTAGGATATACAAGATGACAACCGACAACGGGGACTATCAAATTTACGCTAAATATGTGTCTTCCCCTTTAAGAAGACAGAAAAAGGATGCTCAGTTATGGCAATTTATTTTCTCACCTGATGAAGTAGAATATTTCAGGAAATATAAGGAGAATGGAACCAAGCTATACTTTGTTTTGATTTGTGGGCGTGATAAGTTGCAAGATAGCGAGATTGCTATATTATCTCTTGATGAAGTGAAAGACTGTTTGGATATTGATTATGATCGAGAAAGCTATCGAATCACGATCAAATGGGAAAAAGGAATACATGGTTTAAAGGCATACGGTACTGGACGGGCAGATATTCTTGATGGTAAGGACAATACGATTCGTATCTCAAGAGATATGCTGTCCTACTTTTAGGGGGATTGAATATGAAACCTGAGATTAAAGAGAGAATTGATAAGATTAAACGTGGGGAAATGCCAGATGGATATAAAACTTCAAAAATAGGTGTAATTCCTGAAGATTGGGATGTGAAACATTTGGAAGACATCTCAAATATAAATCCAAGAAAAGAAGTTTTAGATGAAAATGATACTGTCTCTTTTATTTCAATGTCCGATGTTTCAGACGACGCTAGATTAATAAGCTATCAACCAAGATTATATAAAGAGGTATTCAAAGGTTTTACTTCTTTTAGGGACGGAGATGTTCTTGTTGCTAAAATAACACCTTGTTTCGAAAATGGGAAGGGTGCTTTGGTTGATAACCTGATAAACAAAACAGGTTTTGGAAGTACAGAATTTCATGTATTAAGGTCAAAGAAAAATGGGGATGAACTTTTTATTTATTATCATACTGTAACTGATAGGTTTAGGAAAATTGGCGAAAAAAATATGACAGGGACGGCAGGCCAAAAAAGAATATCTACTGATTTTGTAAAAGGGTTTCTTATTCCATATCCTCGCAATGATATCGAGCGTAAGAAAATCGCCTCCATCCTTTCCACTTGGGACAAGGCAATTGAGCTAAAGGAAAAGCTAATTGAGCAGAAAAAACAGCAGAAAAAAGGGTTAATGCAGAAGTTGTTGACAGGTGAGGTGAGGTTGCCTGGTGTTAAAAGGGAATGGAAGACAATAAAACTGGGCGATGTTGCGGAAATTTACCAACCAAAAACTATATCACAAAGTGAGCTGAAAAAAACTGGTTATCCAGTTTATGGAGCTAATGGTCTAATTGGTTATTATGATAAATATAATCATGAAACTTGGCAGATAATGATTACTTGTCGTGGCTCAACTTGTGGTTCTGTAAATAAAACTGACGGTAAAGCATGGATTACAGGGAATGCAATGGTAGTAAACGTGGATAAATCACCTAATATAGATAAAGATTTTATATATTATCTTTGCTTAATACAAAATTATAAAAAAATAATTGGGGGATCTGGTCAACCTCAAATTACAAAGAAGCCATTAGAAGAGTTTAAAATATTTATTCCTTTGGATATAAAGGAACAAAAGCAAATAGCAAAAATTCTACTATTTGCCGATAAAGAAATTAACTTTTTAGAAAAGGAATTGGCTGAAATAAAACAACAAAAAAAAGGTCTTATGCAATTACTTCTTACGGGAAAAGTCCGAGTAAAGGTATAACCCCCTTTACTCTTCCCTTTATTTTTTCAACAGGAGGCGTGAGGATGGCAAGGGAGAAGAGTTATGATGAACGCTATATAAGCCAGGTTCCGGCAATTGAGGTGTTGCAGAAACTAGGATATCAATACCTATCGCCGGAAGAAGCGGAAAGAATACGAGGAAATCTACATAATGTATTGTTGACAACCGTTTTAGAGGAAAAGCTAAAAGAGTTGAATTCTTATGAGTATCAAGGTCAAATTTATAACTTTAGTGAATCCAATATTCGCCAAGCCATTCGTGATTTAGATGAGCCGCTGACCAATGGATTGGTGAAAACAAATGAAGTGATTTATGAGACCATCATGAACGGGAGAAGCTATACGGAGTTTTTGCCGGATGGATCGAAAAAATCGTTTACCATTCAATATATCGACTGGAACAACATCGAAAATAATGTCTTTCATGTAGTGGAAGAGTTTGAAGTGGAACGAATGGATGGGCGTGGAACTGTACGACCGGATATTGTACTGTTTGTGAACGGGATCCCTTTTGCGGTCATTGAATGTAAAAAAGCGTCGATTTCTATGAATCAAGGAATCAGTCAAATGATTCGCAATCAGGGGAAAGATTACGCCCCACATTTATTTAAGTTTATTCAAATTGTGATGTCCACGAATAAAAATGAAACCAAATATGCAACATGTAATACTCCGAAGAAGTTTTGGTCCGTTTGGAAGGAAGAAAAAGAGGAATGGCTGCAGAACTGGCTGGATAAAACAGTGGAAGGCAGACTGCCAACCATGCAGGATAAGAACATCATTTCACTGTTTCACCCCGAGCGTTTGTTAGAGTTAACCCAGTTCTTTACTTTATTTGATAAAGACGTGAAAAAAGTAGCCCGTTATCAACAATACTTTGCCATTAAAGAAATTATAAAAACGATTGAAGAACGAGATGAAAACGGCAATCGTCAAAGCGGCGTGATTTGGCACACACAAGGTTCAGGGAAATCATTAACGATGGTGATGCTGGCCAAGTATATTTTATCTGAGCTGCGAGGTTACAATCCGAAAGTCATTGTCGTAACAGACCGGGTTGAATTGGATAAACAAATTCATAAAACATTCAGTCATACAAGATTAAAAGCAAGTCGTGCAACTTCTGGAAGTCATTTAGTAGATTTAATCAATGATAACCATTCTGATATTGTCACGACTTTAGTTCATAAGTTTGATACAGCATCTTCCAAACAAAAGCCAATTGAATCAAGGGATATCTTTGTTTTAGTGGATGAATCACATCGGACTCAATATGGCGAGCTTCATCTAAAAATGAAGAAAGTATTCCCGAATGCCTGTTATCTCGGATTTACAGGGACACCATTAATGAAAAAAGAAAAAAACACATTGATTAAATTTGGCAAACTCATACATAAATACACAATTGCCGATGGTGTTCGGGATAAAGCGATTGTTCCCCTTTTATATGAAGGAAAAATGGTCGAACAATCGGTGAATCAAAAGGCGATCGATCATCGTTTGGAAATGATTACACGCAATTTGAATGACAAGCAAAAAGAGGAAGTAAAGCAAAGATGGAGTAAATATGAAAAACTTGCTTCTTCGGAACAGAGAATTTATTTAATTGCGGAAGATATTAACAAACATTTTGTAGAAAACTATAAAACACAAGGAAGCCAATTCAAAGCGATGTTGGCCACCAATAGTAAAATTGAAGCGATCCGCTATCTTGAGGCTTTCGAGGAACTCGGAGATTTGAATTGTGCCGTTGTCATATCCCCGCCTGATCAACGGGAAGGACATGAAGCAGTCGATCAGGAATCGAAAGATAAAGTTCAGCGGTTTTGGAAAAGAATGATGGATCGCTATGGAACGCCTGAAAAATATGAGGATGCGATCAAAGATGAATTCGTAAATGGCGACGAACTGGATTTACTGATTGTCGTGGATAAATTGCTGACAGGTTTCGATGCGCCTAGAGCGACGGTGCTTTATGTCGATAAGCCAATGAAAGAACATACGCTTCTCCAAGCCATAGCCCGGGTCAATCGTCTTTATGAAGGAAAAGATTATGGTTTAATCATTGATTATCGTGGTCTATTGGATAAACTGGATGAAGCCATGCAGATGTATTCCGGTGCAGGTTTGGAAAACTTTGATCCGGAAGATTTAAAAGGAGCCATTTACGATGTGATAAGCATAATCGGATCATTACGGCAATATTATTCCGATCTATGGCAAATTTTTGCGCCGATCGAGAACAAGAACGATAGAGAAGAGTATGAAGTATGTTTGGAGGACGAGGAGCGTAGAGAAGAGTTTTATGGCGTTTTAAGCAATTTTGGCAGAAATCTTGGGATTGCGTTAGAATCGGAGAAAATCTATAATACTTTACCACCTGAAGAACTTCAAAAGTACAAAAAGGATTTCAAGTTTTTCCAAGATTTGCGGAAAAGTGTGAAGCTGCGTTATTCGGATACCATTGACCATAAAGAGTATGAAGCGAAAATGCAGAAATTAATGGATAACTATATCGCGGCAGAGGAAGTTATCCGCATTACGAATCCTGTAGATATTTTAAACGCAAAAGCTTTTGAAGAGGAGTTGGAGCGTTTACAGTCAAAGAGAGCCAAAGCGGATGCAATTCGTACTCGTTTAACGAAGAGCGTTCATGCAAAGTGGGATGAAAATCCATCCTACTATAAAAAGTTTTCTGAGCGCATACAAGAGGCTATTCAAGAATACAAAGATAAACGCATTTCGGAAGCAGAGTATTTAAACCGAATGAAGGACATCATGAATGATTATCGTCGGGGTGAATCATCAGAAAGATATCCTGAAATAATAAAAGAAAACCGGAATGCACAGGCCTTTTACGGCGTAACGAAAGATATTTTGAGTGAAACAACAGAAACTGCTGCAAGTTATGACACGAATACTCTCGGAGATTTAGCCTTAAAAATAGATGAAATCATTCAAGAACACCAAAAAGTCGATTGGCATGATAATGTAGAAATCCACAATCGTATTGCCCAAGAGTTGGATGATCTCCTCTTTGATTTTAAAGAAAAGCATAATTTGGATATCGACTTTGATACGATTGATAAAATCATTGAGCAAATTAAAACGGTTGCTTTAAGACGTTACTAAGGGCGGGAACAGCATGGAAAAGCATCAAATCGAGTACGCCAATAAAATCATTGACTTTGTCGTGAAGCGGAAAAAAGTGAAAAATGTTAATCTTAATATCAAACCGGATATGACGATTGAAGTCACTGCAAATGACAGAGTGCCGTTAGACTTTATTTGTGATTTTGTAAAAACGAAGGGTGCATGGATATTAAAGAATGTCAAGACATTTAAAGATGTTCAGCCATATAGGCATAGTGAAAGAGAATATGTAAGCGGCGAAACCTTTAAGTATTTAGGAAAGCAATATCGCTTACGGGTCATGCAAGAAGAGGAAGAGAAGGTGAAATATTTTCGGGGGTTTATCTATCTTTACGTTAAAGACACAGAAAATGTCAATCGTAAAGCCAAACTAATTGATGAATGGTATCGTGAAAAAGCTCAAAAAACATTCAATGAATCCCTTGATAAAATGTTTCCATTGGTTCAAAAATATGGAGTCGAAAAGCCAAATATTGATTTGCGTTCAATGAAAGCACGATGGGGATCAGCTTTAACAGATAAAAAAACAATCTTATTAAACACTGAGTTGATAAAAGCTCCAAAATACTGTATCGATTATGTTGTACTGCATGAGTTGATTCATTTTAAATACAACGACCATAGCGACAATTTTTATAAAATGCTGTATTCTCTAATGCCCGATTGGGAAAAGAGAAAGGCAATATTGGATGAAGAAGTAGTTAAAGACTTATAGAAGTGAACTACTCGGTATAAAACAACTAGATAAAACAACAGAAGGCAGTTCCGATGTATATTAACTAATTATGGAACTGCCTTTTTTCCGTCATTTAATCATGAATTTTTAGATTACATTATGAGGAGAGTGTTCTAATTGAAAAAAGTTGTTTTAACTGGTAATGGCTTATATGTTGGTTTAAATAGAGCATTTGCATTACAAAATATTACTCAGACTTTTTACAATAAATTAACCTCAGAACATCAAAAGTTTATTCAGCATCACATGGAAAGAATTCAAGAGGATGAGTATATTCAAGTTGATTTTGAAGGGGCTATCGCAAGTATAGAGCAAGTTCATGATGCACTAGATAGCTATGTGAATTTTTTAATAAATGAGGAAGAAGGTAAAAAATATCTAGAATCGGAAGGCCTTGGCGTTGAAGAATTACAGAGTCATCTAACTAAAATAAAGGAAATAATCATTTCTTATACTTCTTCAATAGTTGAAATTATAGATGGAAATGTACACTGGGAACAAATAGGTGATAGACTATCAGGATTCATCAATTGGTTACAAGCAGAGCTTCAAGGTAATGATGAAATTGATTTATTTACTTTGAATTTTGACTTATTATTAGAAACTATTTTACTAAGAACTGTTGGAACTGATGAATTTACAGATTTTCATGTTAAACGTGGTAAAACTCCAGATGGTCATGATAAGTTTAACTTTGATCCACAGCAGACTTTAAATGATTTTGATTATAGAAGAATACGGCTTCACCATTTACATGGTTCTCTTTCATCATTTAAACGGCTTTCTGATGGGAGAATTTTTAAACTAAGAACTGAGGATATAAGATTATCTGATTTGTATAAAAAGTTAGATGCAAACGAGCTCTTCCCTTCCATAATTACAGGAGGATTTAAGAGTAAGTGTTTTTTGCAAGAAAAAAGTGCAGAGTATTGCAGTATATAAATTCGTTTATACCGCATAAAAATTCAATCTGAATTCTCGCTATTAAGGGCTTGACATGGAGCCTCTGCAGCCATGATTCTTTTGCCAAGCGGCCAGCTGTAACAGATTTGGCAAACCCAAACAGGTTATCATGGCTACCCCTCCATGTAAAGCCCCTCTGCATAACCATTTGCATAGAAATTTTGCACATCTCTGCACTTTAATTTTGCAATAAACAGCAAGGTTTTTTACGTGTTTCCTTTGAAATCCTTACACTTTATATTCGACAAAAGTAGCCAAAATCCTTGTCAAATCTGGAATTTTTGCTTATTCAGCAAGCCCTATATAAATTTTCAGTAAAAATCGGTGAATATAGTTCTCTTTGTTTTATATTATCTAATTTATTGATGATGTTGAGAATGATCCATTGGTATCTCCTGGCCAGGCTCTTGTCCTGGAGTTTGATTGATTTCTACAACCGTTTGTACTAATGCTGTAGCGACAATAACAATAGATATTATCCCAAATTACGAAAGTGCAGCGATTTGATAGCTAAAATCCATACACGTGGAAGTAAATGTAAAATATGGAATCCAAATCTATAATTTTGCCGTCGAGTTTTGGGAATCTGCTACTATTACAGAAATTGTTGATTCTTGCTCAATGGGTAGAAAGGAGCGAAGATTCATGAAATATTCAAAGGAGACATTACAAAAGAAATTTTCGTCTGTAAAAGCTTCACTTGAAATCGAAGGCTTAAAAGTAACAAAAGAAATTGAGGATCTAGTCATTGCAAAAGCAGCAGGAGAGATTTCTTTTGAACAGTTTAAACGTGAAGCAGTTAGGTTGGCAGGGAAACAGTGAATCGGTATGCTGCCCTTGACCTCTGTTTCAATACTGTCTTTTAACCAAAAAAAATAATCCACCCTTGAGTTTATAGGCCACGGGTGGATTATTCTGCCTAAAGCCGATCCCCCTTGAAGATCGTATCCGTATTATACACGATTACAATTGTATCACGAAATCGATAAAAATATTCTGAAATATCTGCTATTTTATCGTGGTAGAAAAATGCAAGAGCATAAGGAATTTTTGCCCCCACCGAAGGTGTGGGATCAGGCAGTGCCTGATAAAACGATGGGTACAAAAAAAGACGATTCGCCCACAAATATCCCATTAAAATCCCACGTTTAGCCCACTAAAATCCCACAAATAGTCCACGCTTGTCCCACATTTAGTCCACTAATATATCCCCGTAATCTCATCACTATATACTGTTCCGAAACTTTTTAACAGAATGAAATATCCCTATCATTCAAATAAATGTTTGACTATCAAAAGGAAAGGGGGTACAATATATTCAAATGAACATTTGAATATAAAGAGGTGACATTAATGAGCACCAAAGACACTTGCGAAATTTATTGTTATGACGAAGAAAAAGTGAATCGAATACAAGGCGAATTAGCTAAACACGATATAAGTAGTGTTGCCCTATTATTTAAAGCCATTGCAGATGAAAACAGAACAAAAATCGTTTTTTCACTTTGTCAGGATGACGAATTGTGTGTGTGTGATGTTGCCAACATTATTGGTTCTTCTGTCGCAACAGCTTCTCATCATTTACGGACTCTTCATAAACAAGGAATAGTGAAATATCGAAAAGAAGGAAAAATGGCATTTTATTCACTGAAAGATGAACATATTAAACAATTAATCACGATTGCTTTAGCCCATAAGAAAGAAGTGAAAGTGAATGTCTAATCAACAAACCTTACCATCTGAACAAGAAATGAAAACCTATCGCGTTCAAGGATTATCTTGTACAAATTGTGCAGCCAAATTTGAAAATAACGTGAAAAATTTAGAAGGTGTAAAGGACGCAAAAGTAAATTTTGGAGCATCCAAAATTACAGTTTATGGTGAAACAACGATTGAAGAATTAGAAAAAGCAGGGGCCTTTGAGAATTTAAAGATTCAGGATGAAAAAGAACAAAGGATAGAGTATAAGCCTTTTTGGAAGGAAAAAGAAAATATTAAGGTTTATATTTCGGCTGCATTGCTCATTATTAGTTGGTTCCTAGGAAGGCAATTTGGTGAAAATAATATTATCCCTACGATTGGATATGCTGCATCGATTTTAATAGGTGGATATTCCTTATTTATTGAAGGCCTTAGAAATTTAAGTAAATTTAAATTCGATATGGATACGCTCATGACGATCGCCATAATAGGAGCCGCGTTGATTGGACAATGGGGTGAAGGAGCAACCGTTGTGATCCTTTTCGCCATTAGCGAAGCCTTAGAGCGTTATTCAATGGATAAAGCTCGTCAATCGATTGGAATGTTGATGGATATCGCTCCAAAAGAAGCGTTAATTCGCCGTGAAAATGAAGAAATAATGGTTCACGTGGAGGATATTCAAATCGGTGATATTATGATCGTCAAGCCTGGGCAAAAATTAGCGATGGACGGAATAGTTATAAAGGGTACATCCACATTAAATGAGGCTGCTATCACTGGAGAAAGTGTTCCAGTAACCAAAACCATTGATGATGAGGTCTATGCTGGCACATTAAATGAAGAAGGATTATTAGAAGTAAAAGTAACCAAACGGGTTGAAGATAACACATTATCGAAAATTATTCATTTAGTAGAAGAAGCTCAAGCAGAGAAAGCACCTTCTCAAGCATTTGTTGATAAATTTGCAAAATATTACACACCAGCTATCATCATTTTGGCTACATTAATTGCGATTATTCCACCGTTATTATTCGGAGGAGATTGGAGTTACTGGATATATGAAGGATTAGCTGTATTAGTGGTTGGTTGCCCTTGTGCCTTAGTTGTTTCAACTCCAGTTGCAGTAGTTACTGCCATAGGAAATGCGGCAAGAAACGGTGTTTTAATTAAAGGTGGGATTCATTTAGAAGAAGCAGGTCACTTAAAGGTTATTGCTTTTGATAAAACAGGTACACTTACAAAAGGTATTCCAGCGGTTACAGATATTGTGACATTTGGTGGAAATGAAAATGAGTTGATGACGATTACAGCTGCCATCGAAAAGGGTTCCCAGCATCCACTTGGTACAGCCATTATAAGAAAAGCAGAAGAAAATGGATTGAATATTAATGGAGTTTCGGTTGAAGAGTTTCAATCCATTACAGGTAAAGGCGTAAAAGCGAAAGTAAATAATGAAATGTATTATGTAGGAAGTCCAACTCTTTTTGAAGAATTGCACGGTAGTATCGAAAACGATAAAAAACAAAAAATTGAAAAGATGCAAACACAAGGGAAAACGGTGATAGTGTTAGGAACGGAAAAAGAAATTCTTTCGTTTATTGCTGTTGCTGATGAAATAAGAGAATCATCGAAATCCGTGATCCGTAAACTTCATCAAATTGGAATTGAAAAAACTGTTATGCTTACAGGTGATAACAAAAGAACAGCAGAAGTCGTCGGAAAAGAAGTAGGTGTTTCTGATATTAAGGCCGATTTGCTACCAGAAGATAAATTAAATTTCATTAAAGAACTTCGAGGGAAAAATCAAGGTGTCGCAATGGTCGGTGATGGTGTGAACGATGCACCTGCTCTTGCAGCTTCAACTGTTGGTGTTGCGATGGGAGGAGCTGGAACCGATACAGCATTAGAAACAGCTGATATTGCGTTAATGTCTGATGATTTAAGTAAATTGCCATATACCATCAAATTAAGTCGTAAGGCTTTATCTATCATCAAACAAAACATTACATTCTCTTTAGCAATTAAATTAGTAGCATTGTTGTTAGTAATCCCCGGTTGGTTAACGCTTTGGATAGCGATATTTTCCGATATGGGAGCAACATTACTTGTAACGCTAAACAGTTTAAGGTTATTGAAGGTTAAAGAATGATGAATAACAAGGAAAAAGACCATCTTACCTAAGGTGGTCTTTTTATTTCGTTCAATGTATGAATTTGTATAAAACATACATTCATTTTCGCTTATTCTCTTGTCTTTTCCCTTTTTCTTCGATAGGATTGAGACATCCTACAAAATCGTACATTCAAATCGTTGATTTTTAAAGGGAAGGAGAAAAGATGACGACACCAAAAAATGTGCAGCCAATCCGTAGTCAGCAGCAATTAGACGATATGAAATGGGCGTTAAAACGCCACTGTTTGCCCCGAGATTACATTTTATTTGTGTTAGGGTGTGAAACAGGCCTACGGGTTGGAGACCTGCTTAAAATCAAAACGGAAGCGATTCTGAGGCTGAAAAACAAAAAAGAGAAGGTTTTACGAGTAAAAGAAGGAAAAACCCAAAAAATCCGCGATATTTATATTGGCCATTGTTTTGAGGAAGTGTATGAATACGCAGCTGGATTAGACAGTGAGTGGCTCTTTCCATCCAGGAAAGGAAACCGGCCGATTACACCGACACAGGCTTATCGCCAGCTGAAAAAGGCGGCTGATTTTGGCGGAGTAGAGCATGTTGGTAATCATACGCTCAGAAAAACATTTGGCTATTGGTTTTATAAAGCCACGAAGGATATTGCCATGTTGCAAGAGATTTTGAACCATTCTCATCCTTCTGTTACTCTCCGTTATATCGGGATCACAGAAGAAGAAACTCAAAATGTCTTGAAACATTTTAGCGTGTTTCAGGATAAATAAAAATTCGGACTGTACAAAATGACAGTCCAAAAATTTTACTCCGAATAGCTTGTAGCTATTCTTTTTTATTTCTACGAATCTGATCGCAAATCTTATTTCAGTTTGCTAGTCTCGAAGGCATACATCTCCTGCGCGCATCCACCATTATTAGGCTGCAATGTTGAAAAAAATGTCAAAAACACAAAAATATTGTAAAATAATATAAATTTTTCAATAATTGGCATTATCTTATTATTATCACCATACACACGGTTGGTAAAAAAGGGGGGAAGCTTAATGATTAAAATTAGTTCACTTTTGGATCAAGAAAAAATCAAAGAGGGAATGGAAAAAGGTATTCTAAAGGAATGGATGATTACCACCTATTCTGATTTTCGAAACTCGTTACTTGATGATTCTGCTCCATATCCTTGTTATTTTGCAGTAGAAGCAGAAAAAAATGGGCTTATTCGTTATATATTTGCTGAATCGGCTTACGATACGCATGAATTATTAAATATTAGAGACGGAGTTTATGAATACATAAAAAGCTACAAATCTATAGGTAAAAGAACGACACTAGTTATCTTTTTTAAACCTTCAGAAAATGAATTGCGAGCAGAAGACTATAAAAAAACAATTTTGGAATGTTGTTAAATTTTTGAATGAAAATGATCCGGAACCTTGGCCTTCCGAAATTCCAAAAGATCCAAATCATCCTGAATGGGAGTTTTGTTTTGGAGGAGAACCCATCTTTTTAGTTTGCCGGGCGCCGTTTTATTCGGATAGGAAAAGTAGATTTACTGCTAATGGTCTTGAAATTACGATGCAACCTCGTGGTACACTTGACGATATTACGGCTGATACGAAATTGGGTCAACAGTCTTGTCCATCGAAAAACCATATTTAGACTCTTTGATATAGTTTTCCAGACAGGCTCTCTGATTGTAAAATCTCCAAATATCCATAGGTTCCCAGTCCATCGTTGTCACAATGGCTTCATAATCCCAGAGAAAATCAAACAATTGAAGCTGGTCTTCCTCATACTTGTCAGCTTTTCGGATGACCGCAACTCTTCTTGGCTTTTCCCAGGAAGTTGCTTGGTAGTAGACTGTTTTTCCCTCTATAACAATCAGCTCATCATCAACATACCGGATCCACGGAGAATTGTCGTTTTCAACATACTTTTTCAATCTTGATGTCCATTTCAGTTTGCCGGCGTAGTTAATCTTCTGCTGCTCCCAATAACTGTAAAACTTTTCTCCGCCAAATCCCTTGTCAAAACGGGCGTACCGGATAAGGTACTGAGCGGAAAGCAATCGATAGGTTTCCTCGGCAAATTCAATTCCGTTGTCAGCTGAATGGACGTTTCCCGGTCTTAGCACACCGTTTAAGCAAAGATGGGATTTTCCTTCAAAAACGAGAAGGGGGTGGTAGCTTTTTCTGCCCGGCTTATGGGGGTTCACCCCGATTTTCGCTCCCTCCTGGTTTCCATAAACCGTTTCGACACTTGAATCAAAGTCAAGAATGAGATCGGAATCCAGCCATGGTTCGATGATGTCCATCACCCGTTCTTTGAATTCTATGGCAGCATCCTCGATTTTCTCCAACCTTAATAGATCCTTGCTTAAAAGCGTATAATGCGGGCATTTTCCTCCTAAGAAAGCACGAATCAAAGGGTCATTCTGGAGTGATTGAAAATGAAACATACGGGAGCAATCTGCCATCCAGCCCGCAATCAGATATACAAATATTTTACTTAGAGGAAATTTGGCATTGTCTTTCTTTAAGCAATCAAACCCCCGGAAAGTCTGCTGGATTTTCATCCGTTCCAGAAATTGCAGAAATGGGAGGATGCCACTAAATTTTGTACTATTCTTTAAATTGAATTCATATTTAATTCTTGAGACAGGAATGATATAATTCACCTTAAAGGTGCCCCCTTTCTTGGTTATTGTTTTTTTCTCAAAATCAATTATACCAGAGGATGGGGCACTTTTTTATTTTAAATTACTATTTTACTTTCGTAATCTGGGATTAAATATTTGCGATATGCCGGTCGGGACGTTGCGGAGAATGTCGCAAATCATTGGCAAGCAGCCGAAAGATTTGGATGTGCGCTATTTCGGGCTGAACCATTTCGGCTGGTGGACGAGTATTAAAGATAAAGAAGGCCACGAATATTTGCCGGAGATCCGCGATTATGTCGCGAAACATGGTTATTTGACCCAGGTTGAAGTGGATACCCAGCATATGGACCAAAGCTGGCAGGAAACGCACAAAAAAGCGAAAGATCTTTTGGCGGTCGATCCGAGATTTTTGCCGAATACGTACTTGAAATATTACTTTTACCCGGATTATGTGGTGGAACATTCCGATATCCATTACACGAGGGCAAACGAAGTCATCGACGGACGGGAAAAAGAGGTGTTCTCCGCTGCTCAAAGAATCGTTGAAAAAGGGACCGCTGAAAATGAATCTTTTTCTGCCGGCAGCCATGCAACATTTATCGTCGATCTTGCCCGTGCGATTGCCTACAATACGCATGAAAGAATGGTCATGATTGTGGAAAATAACGGCGCAATCGCAAACTTTGATGATGATGCGATGGTGGAAGTCCCGTGCATTGTCGGCACGGACGGCCCGGAACCGCTGAGCCAGGGCAGAATCCCGGAATTTGAACGGGCGCTGATGTACCAGCAGGTCACCGTGGAAAAATTGGTCGTGCAGGCTTATGTCGAAGGCAGCTATCAAAAATTGTGGCAGGCGCTGACCCTTTCAAAAACCGTACCAAGCGCAAAAGTCGCAAAAGCATTGCTGGATGATTTAATTGAAGCAAACAAAGAATACTGGCCGGAATTGCACTAACAGCCGCGCAGGCTTATGTGGTAGGCAGATGTCAAACATCGTGGCATCACTGGCCTTTTTAAAAACGAACCGGATTCAAAACACCAGCCAGGGTTGAATAACGGAAGGGGCGAAAAGGAATGCGAGCTTTTCGCCTTTTTCATGAAGCGTGGAAGTTCGAGGATTGGTGCTAACTGGTTAAAAAACCCCCGGAACAAGGCAAATGATTTCAAACAACAGCTCATTTTCATACGGGTATTCCGGGTGATGCAGGACCACCATTTTTTTCCTTGTTATGTTAAAGTAAGGGTATTCAAAAAATACGGGAGGGAAGCATATGTTTAAACTTTTTTCAAAAAAAGCTGTAGTGGAAGAACTTGTTGCGCCAATGAGCGGGAAGGTTGTTCAAATAGAAGATGTGCCGGATGAGGTGTTCAGCCGGAAGATGATCGGGGATGGCATTGCGATAGAACCGGATGAAGGCGTTGTGGTCTCACCGGTGGACGGGGAAATTGTCCAGTTCTTCCCAACGAAGCATGCGGTTGGGCTGGAGACAAAGAGCGGCTTGGAAATATTGATTCATATCGGCATGGATACTGTTGCTTTGAACGGGGAAGGGTTCGAAGGCTTTGTTCAACAGGGGGATCGTGTAAAAGCAGGTGATAAACTGGTCACCTTTAACCTCGAACAAATCAGGGAACGTGCGGAAAGCATCATCTCCCCTGTCGTCGTCACCAATTTTGATGCCGTGGACACGTTAAGCAAAACAGCTGAAACATCGGTAAAACGTGGCAAATCGGTTTTATTGACGGTGAAAATGAAATAGTTTTCCTGCAGATGGAAAATGGGAAGACACACGCCCATCCAAATGCACGGATACATTTGGAACGATGTCTTCCCATTAAAAAGGATATATTCTTTACGCTATTTCAATGCATGGACAAAATCAGCGTAACGTTACGGGCGGGATGCCGAAACTTCCCGCTTTTTTATTGCTATACCTGCAGCAGTTCCTCGATCTTTTCCTCAAGGTCTTCCGGCTTTGTCCGCGAGCCGTAATAGCCAATGGCATGGCCGTGCCGGTCGACGAGAAATTTATTGAAATTCCATGTGATTTTCTTCTCGCCTGTCTGCTCGAGCAATTCGGCAAACAGCGGGTTCATTTCTTTCCCCTTCATTTTGCTTTTTTTAAACAACGGGAATGTTACGCCATAGTTGGCTTGGCAAAATGCTGCAATTTTTTCGCTTTCGTCAAACTCCTGTTTCATGAAACTGTCGCTCGGAAAGCCAAGCACGGCAAACCCCTTGTCTTTGTACTTTTCGTAAAGGTGCTCCAGCCCCTCATACTGGGGTGTAAATCCGCATTTGCTTGCCGTATTGACAATAAGCAGCACCTGGTTTTTATATTTGGACAAAGACTCTTTCTCTTCTCCAGTAAGCCGTTCAAAAGAATAGTCGTAAATGGACATCATCAGTCTCCTTTTCCCCGGAAATTTTATTTCTTGTCATTATCGTAAAGAGAATATGGATACATGTCAAATGATGGGCTGGTGATATCACGGCCGGTTTTGTGGCTCTGTTGTTTGGGCGATATCAAAATGGGTTCCAACACCAACTGTTCAAGGTGTGAAAGTAAATGAGTGGAGTAGGAAAAAATTGCAAAAAATGATTTATTTCAGACTGGATAAATATTAAAATGGGTGTATGAAGATACACACTCATATTTTTTAAGGGGGGGATGATGGTGCCCGTTTTTTGATCAACAGTAAATGAAGATGCCATTTTAACAAACAGCGGGTTGGCAGTATTAGCTGTCAGAGACAGATGGAGTTTTAATTGCAGGGAGAAAAGTGAGCACATGAATATTTTTAGCTACATTGTTTTAGGGCTTTCCCTCTCAGTGCCAGTTGGCCCCATTACGATTGAAATGGTTAAGAGGGGGATCAAGAAAGGCTTTTTGCATTCCTGGTTTGTCGGCTTGGGCGGGATGTCCGCCGATGTTGTTTTAATGTTTTTGATTTATTTCGGTGTATCTACATATTTAACTACACCAGTTGCAAAGCTGATGATGTGGATTTTCGGGTGTATTATTCTTGTATACTTAGGCTATGAGAGCATTAGAGATGCTTTTAGAGAAATCACCATATCAGAGGAGAAAAAGAAAGGAAATTTGCTGCAATCTTTTCTGTCAGGCTTTTTGATTGCGATCTCTAATCCACTGAATATTATATTTTGGATTGGCATTTATGGGTCGGTTTTAACCACAATTTTAAATACGGTAAATTCGGGAAAAGCTTTACTTTACAGCAGCGCGATTTTTATTGGGATAGCTGCCTGGGATATAACGGTAGCTTCTTCCGTTCATTTTGGAAGAAAATTTGTTCATCAGCGTTTTTTAAAATGGCTGTCTGTCATTGCCGGGATTGCCTTAATTGGATTTGGCATACATTTCGGGTATCAAGCCGTGAAAAGTCTGTATTTAGTAGGCATCGGCCACGAATAACCAGGTGGTTTAGGATGCTACATGAAGTCATCGCGCTTACGGCCATACAAAAGGCTTTTTTCTTTTTTAGAAAAAAGTAGCCGCTTCCGCAATGCCTGCTTTCGCATATTTGCTTTTTCAATTCCCATACTAGAGGTGAAGGAGGGATGAATATGCCAAAACGGAAGCACGATGCCGAACAAAAGAACAAAGAAGGCTTTGACTCAGCCAAAACCGATTCCGAGTATTCAAGGGAATTGCAGCAGCTGGGCGATGGGGCAGGCAGCGCGGCAGCCAACCGCATGCACAAAGAAAAAGCAAAAAAGATGAAATCCTCCAAAAACCAGGGAGAATGGAAAGGCATGCATTGAAAACGGGTCTTCACTCTTTAAGAGTGAGGGCTTTTTTGCGGTGGCGGGTCTTGCGTTACCTTGGTACATTTGTACATTGAAAGCAGTGACAAATTGGCAACGGGAATGCCTGAATCCAGTTTATGGAGCCAAATGACGCATAATGGATATGGATTAAAAAACGGCTACAAGAAAGTTTAAAGACGATCGAAGAAAAAATTCCTTTTTTGCAAAATGTATTCCAAGAGGTTCGAATTTCGGAGCAATTAGATGACGCTGCTTTGTACCAGTTTGCGACAGTTGTGAATTAGTATCCAAAACCAAATTCAGATGATTATGCCGAAATATTTGATGAATTGCTTGACCTGCTTGTCCACAGGTCAGGAAAGACAGGAGCGGAGATTATAACTCCTCGAGTTATCGCTAAACTGCTTCCATTACTGCTGAACATTCAGGAAGGCACAGTCTATGACGGAAGCTTTGGAACCGGACGCCTCTTGGCATATGCTTACCGCTATGCAAAAGAAAATGGTTGCAAAATAAAACTGGTTGGACAGGAAATAAACGCGAGGGCCAACTGGGTATTTCCGGTACAAATAAAAGCTTCATCGGTAATGGAATTAGGTGTCATTACAGCGCTGTAAGGGAGATCTTATGGAGGTGTAAGATGAAAACTTGCCTCCTCGCTAAATCATGTGGGAAGAAGAAGTAGCTTCGGAGGTTTTACATGGAGTGGCGGGCATGATAGCCTGTTGTGCGAAAGCCAATTTTCCTTATTAATTGGCGGCTTGGCTTCGTAATCATGCCCGCAGAGGCTCCATGTCAAACCGACTATGATTTTATCTTTCCCCATACCAAAGAGCGAAGAGCCGAAAACTTATGATGAACCAAGATTTTTCATTGAAGGAAATCCATTTTTGATATAATAGAAGCATATTAAGCTGTACTAATAAAAAGCACACAACAATCAGCTTGGAAGAAAAATGATGATCCACAGCTGGCATATTAATATGGATATACTAATAAGTTTGCACGTCATGTGAGGATTTTTTGCAATATATATCAACATGTTTCAAGAAAAATTGGATGAATCGATGGAATTTGATTTAGACTTAGACGTTGATACAGCCAATATGTGATTCGAGAAATATAACAAATGGGGGATATGAATTGATTACATCAGAAGAGATGAAACGCAGATTATGGGATGGGGCAAATGAACTACGAGGTTCAATGGATGCCAGCCGTTACAAAGATTATATGCTTGGATTAATGTTCTATAAGTTTTTGAGCGATAAGACATTAGAAACGTTCAAAGTGACCAGTGGTATTGGGCAAATGTCTGAGTTTGAACTATTGGAAGAATACACAAAGGCAAAAGCAGAGTACGGCGAGGAGCTGGAGAAAATGATTCGGCACGTACTCGGTTATTATGTTTCGCCTGAGTATCTCTATCAGACTTGGTTAAAAGACATTAAATCAGGAGATTTTGAAGTTCAAAAAGTAACGGACAGCTTGAATCACTTTGAGCGTACGATTGCTGTGTCTGGTGATTCAGATGACTTTCAAGGACTGTTCTCAAGTTCAACGCTTGATTTAACAGATACCGCTTTAGGCAGCAACTTAAATGAACGTAGCAAAAATATTAAGGCACTGATTTTGCTGTTTGCAGACTTGAACATGGTAGCATTGCAAAAAGGCGATGTACTGGGTGACGCGTATGAGTACCTCATCGGACAGTTTGCGATGGAGTCAGGAAAGAAAGCAGGGGAATTCTACACGCCACGACAAGTCAGCGAAGTCATGGCACAAATTGTAGCGAGAACATCAGACATCAAGTCAATCTATGACCCGACTGTTGGTTCTGGTTCGCTACTTTTAACGGTTGGAAAGCACTTAGATGAAGATGCACAAAAGAATTTGAGCTATTACGGGCAAGAAAAGAACACAGCAACCTATAATCTAACCCGTATGAATTTGTTGTTGCATGGTGTTCGGCCAGAAAAAATGACCATTAAAAACGGAGATACACTTTCTCAAGACTGGCCAGAAGATCCAGAACGTCCAAATGAAGGCATACAATTTGATGCAGTGGTGATGAACCCACCATATTCTGCGAAAAATTGGAACAGAGCAGGGCTGAAAGTGAGTGATCCTCGTTTTGAAGTTGCTGGGGTATTACCACCGGACTCTAAAGGGGATTTTGCTTTCCTTTTGCATGGATTATTCCACTTAGGTCAAAACGGTACAATGGCAATTGTTTTGCCTCATGGGGTCCTGTTCCGTGGTTCGGCAGAGGGCGAAATTCGCAAACGATTGCTTCAGAAGAATTACATTGATGCCATTATCGGCTTGCCAAGTAATCTATTTACCAATACAGGTATCCCAGTCGTTGTCATCATCTTAAAGAAGAACCGAAAAATCGACGAGCCTGTTCTAATTATTGATGCTTCTCGCAGCTTTATTAAAGTTGGCAAACAAAATGTCTTGCAGGAAAAAGACATCGCAAAAATTGTGGATACATATGTTGAACGAAGAGAAGAGGAGGGGTACAGTCATCTGGCGACACGAGAGGAAATCATGAAAAATGAGTATAACATGAATATTCCCCGCTATATCCAGGCAAATGAGGAAGAGATTCCGCACGATGTGGATGCGCATCTACTTGGCGGGATTCCTCAAAAGAACGTTGACGACTTGAAGATTCTGCAGTCGACAGTGCCAGATGTTTTGAAACAATCATTAAAAGAAATTCGTGACGGCTATGTCGAACTTTTAAAACCTGTTGAGGAAATTTCTGAGGATGTATTCAATGACGCTCGGATTATTAAAATATCAAAGGAAATCGAAAGCAAAACAAAAGCTTATATCGATAAATACTGGGACGTTTTACGAAATGTTGATAAAAGCAGTAGCTTGACGCAGTTAATGGACGAAATGCTGGTTGAAATCAAGCAGATTCTTTCGTCATTTAAATATATTGATATTTATGACGGCTACCAAATTGTGGCGGAGATATGGAAAAATACACTGACACATGATACGGAAATCATTGCGTTAAGTGATTTCTATACAGCGGGACGCACGCGCGAACCTAATATGGTAACGAAAGGATCCGGAAATAAAAAACGTGAAGAACAAGACGGCTGGGTTGGCAGTATTGTACCGAATGAGTTGATTGCGAAACGTTTATACAGTCACGAGCTGGAAGAAATCGAATCAAAGAAAACTCGCATTCAAGAGATTGAAACGGAGCTATCTGACTTGGTTGAGGCTGCGAAAGTGGAAGATAGCGATGAAGCCAACGCTTTAGGTGAATGCTTGAATGAAGCTGGTGAGGCTTTTGAAAACAAATTAATCAAAGCAGCGTTAAAAAAGACAAGCAAAGGAACGGTTGAATATAGCCTACTGAAAAATGTTGAGAAATTATTTGCAGATAAATCATCCCTTAACAAAGCCGTGAAAGCGGATGAAAAAGCGCTCAAAGAAGCTGTACAAGAACGTATTTTAACTTTGACGAATGAAGAAATTGACAACTTGATGTATGAAAAATGGTTTGGCAACACACTGGATGCCATAGTTGGTTTGGTATGGAAACCGATAAAAAAAGAGTTGGATACATTGCAAATGCTACACAATCGCTATGCTGATACCTTGTCAGCAATTGATGAAGAAATTCGAGACTCAGAATCAACACTTGAAGCCATGATGCGTGAATTGGTGGTGGAAGAATAATGGAACAAAAAAATTTGGTGCCAAAAAGGCGATTTAAGGAATTTCAAAATGCTTCCGCTTGGGAACAGCGAGCAGTCAGTGAGTTGGCTGATAGATATGATAATTTCCGCATTCCTATTACTGCATCTAACCGTGTAGCTGGTAGTACTCCCTATTATGGAGCAAACGGCATTCAAGATTATGTAGAAGGATTTACTCATGATGGGGAGTTTATTCTAGTCGCAGAAGATGGGGCAAATGATTTGCAAAACTATCCTGTCCATTACGTCAACGGCAAGGTTTGGGTGAATAATCACGCTCATGTTTTACAAGCGAAATCGGAAATTGCAGATAACAAATTTCTAATGAATGCGATGAAGTACATGAATATTGAGCCGTATTTAGTTGGTGGTGGACGTTCAAAACTTAATGCGGATGTGATGATGAAAATTAGTTTGCGAGTACCTGAATTGGCAGAACAAAAACTAATTGGCTCATTTTTCGCTAGCCTAGACCACCTCATCACCCTTCATCAACGTAAGTTAGAAAAAATGAAAGCATTAAAATCTGCTTATCTTTCTGAAATGTTCCCTGCTGAAGGTGAGTATGTGCCAAAACGGAGATTTGCAGGATTTACGCAAGCTTGGGAACAGCGGAAGTTGGGGGAGGTAGTGGATGTTTATGACGGAACACACCAAACCCCTAAATATATGAAGGAAGGGATTATGTTTCTTTCAGTGGAAAATATTAAAACACTTCAGTCTGAAAAGTATATTTCTGAAGAAGCATTTAGGAATGAGTTTAAAATTCGACCTGAAAAAGGCGATGTATTGATGACACGGATAGGTGATATTGGTACAGCTAAAGTAGTTGAGACTGGCGATCCTATAGCCTATTATGTTAGTCTTGCCCTGTTGAAGCCAAAGAAAATCAACCCATATTTTTTACAGGCATGTATTCACTCCTCGTCAGTGCAAGGCGAAATATGGAAACGTACTTTACATATTGCATTTCCTAAGAAAATTAATAAAAATGAGATTGAAAAAGTACTAATTGACTTTCCGAGTGATGAAGAACAAGCAAAAATCGGAGACTTCTTCAAACAACTCGAAGATAATATCACCCTTCATCAACGTAAGTTAAAAAAACTACAAAACATCAAAAAAGCATACCTCAATGAGATGTTTGTATAAAGGGGGAGCGAAATTATGAGCAATACACCGAAGAGTGCGGCGGAGAAAACTTTTCAAGAGAATTTTGTAAAAGAACTGCAAAAATATAAATGGGAAGCACCCGAGTTTTTAAACGGCAATAAGCAAAAAGTAACGGTTGCTGACTTGGTATCGCACTGGCGCAGTGAACTCAACCGTATCAATGCTGACCAGCTTGAAGGCGTGGAATTAACCGATAATGAGTTCAAACAGGTGATGGCAAAGGTCAATCAAATCAGCAACAGCTACGAGGCTGCGAAGATTTTGGCTATTGAAGGATCAAAAGGTAAGATCGATGGCATCTACCGTGATGACAATCCGAAAATCACGAGAAAACAAATCACGTTGACGATTTTTAAAAAAGCTGAAGTACGTGGTGGGGACTCAAGTTATCGGATTGCGAGAGAAGTACAGACCCCCAACCACAACCGTTTTGATATTGTCCTGCTGATTAATGGCTTGCCACTCATCAACATCGAACAAAAACGCACGGACAAAACGTTGGACGAGGCATTTGGACAGTTTAAACGCTACTATCGTGATGGCGAATACAGTCATAACTTTATGGCTTTTTCGCAGATGATGGTCATCACTTCTGAAATTGACACTCGCTATTTTGCCACACCTAAAACAATAGAAGATTTTAATCCTAGTTTCGTCTTTCATTGGGCAGATAAAGATAACCATGTAATAAACGATTGGAAAAAAGTAATTGAACAATTTTTGATGATTCCAATGGCACATCAGATGGTTGGCGATTACTTAGTCATTGATGAAGCGAGAGATGAGGAAAACAGGCGACATATGTTAATGCGTCCCTATCAGGTCCATGCTCTGCAGGCGGTTGAAGGGGCTGCGTTTGGATGGGACAATGCTGAAAAAATACCTCATGGCGGTTTTGTTTGGCACACGACTGGTTCAGGAAAAACAATCACAAGTTTCAAAACTGCTTTGTTTTTATCGACAAGAGCAGGATTTGATAAAGTCGTCTTCCTTGTTGATAGACGTGAATTGGATAATCGTACCAGTGAAAACTTCAAAGCATATGCTGCCTACGAGCCGGTTTCTGTTGATGATACAAAACACACTTACCAGCTAAAAAAGAAACTGATGTCAGCAACGAATGGAATTGTCGTCACGACAACTTTCAAACTCAATGCTTTAGTGAAGGAACTGGAAGAAGCACACGATCATCGTTTAGCAGATAAGAAGATGGTCTTTATCATCGATGAAGCCCATCGTACGACAATGGGACAGATGATGGGAACGATAAAACGCTATTTCAAGAAAAATGGACTTTTCTTTGGTTTTACCGGCACCCCCTTATTTGATGAAAATAAGGTCAAAGGAAAGATCAATGAAAAAAGCGAAGTCATCAATACCACTGAAAAGTTATTTGGGCCGATGTTACATCAATATACGATTGACGAGGCGATTGCTGATAAAAACGTATTAGGTTTTCACGTTGACTATATCAACACCGGAGAATTCAAAAGTTATGATGATTTAAGAGACCAGCTGGCTGAACAAATGAAGGAGGAACATCCTGAATGGACGGACAGAGAAATTGAGCGCAAAGTTCAAGAAATGTCAGAAGTTGAAGTAGAAAAACAAGCTAAAAAAACAGGGCTGCTTGTATACCAAGACGAAACGCATATTCCACGTGTAGTGGAAGAAATTCTGAATAACTGGGAATCACAATCACAAGCAAGAGAATTTAATGCCATTTTGACGGTTGCCTATAAAGATCGTGTCATTGCTTATTATCATGAATTTAAAAAACAACTAAAAGAACGTGGGGAAAAGCTAAATGTGGCGATGACGTTTAGTTTCGGTAGTGAGAATGATCCCATGCCATTAGATCCCCAAATTGTCAACGAGATGTTTAAGGACTACGCTGCATTTACTGGCATTGAGTTTGTAGCTGGTGATAAAAAACACGGTGAAGATGCTTATTTTGAAGACCTTGTAGAGCGCGCGACACGAGGCGGCAGTGGACGAAACCCGAAAAATATCGACCTCGTCATTGTGGCAGACCAACTGTTGACAGGTTATGATTCGAAACGTCTGAATACGCTTTATGTTGACCGTACCCTTGAACTTCAAGGTCTGATCCAAGCCTACTCACGCACCAATCGTGTCTTTGGTTCGAAAAAAGAATTTGGAACGATTATCAACTTCCAATACCCTCGAATGACTGAAGAAATGGTAAATCAAGCTTTGAAGCTATATGGAAGCGGTGGGAAGAGCAGTAAGGCCATTGTGGATACTTACCAAACGGCTGTAAAGAAATTGGAAATCAAAGTATCTGAAATGATCCCGACTTTACCTGACCCTACTGAATGGCAAAAAATAGAACAGGATGAGAAGAAAAAGGAAGCTTTTATCCTTGCTTTTAAAGATGCTGCTGAGCAGTTAAATTTGGTAGAACAGTACTATGAATTTAAGTGGAATGATGACGCTTTTGGAATAGACGAGCACACTTGGCTGCAGTATGTCGGTGCTTATAAAAACTTAACAAGGAAGCCCGGAACCCCACCTGCGCCATCAACCGTTCATCCGCTTGCTGGAAAAACGAAATTGGCAGGAACACAAGTCATTGATGCAAACCATATTATTAAATTAATTGGTTCAAAAGTTACTTCACCGTACGGCGTGCAAACGGTGGATCGTGAAACACTCCGTATTATTTATGAACAAATTCAAGAGTTGAGTAATATGGGGGACCATGAGCAAGCACAGTTGTTAAAGGAATTTGTAGATACAGAGCTCGTGCCCGGAAACTTGTCGAGCAATTTGAATTTTGATGAGGCATTTGAAATTTGGAAAGCGGATAAGCTGCGGAATACAGTCATTCAATTTTCTGCGGAGTGGGGCTTAGATAGTGAACTACTTGCAAAAGCAGTGAATTCATATTCTATTTCAAAGCCTGATGTTGTGCCTTACATCAATGAACTCATAAGCAGTGTTGATTACAGCAAAGCAACCAATCAAACGGCTGGTAATTTGTTAAAACATAATATGATCCTCACGACTAAATTGCCAGAATGGATTGCGGAGACGAAGCAAAAGTATAGCTAATCATGAACGATATCAAAGATACAATGAAATTTTAGGTGGCATGAATTATGATCAACAAAAATTCGTTAGCAGCTGTCATAGCAGCATATAAACAAAACTTCCCAACGCACTGGGAAGATGAAAAATATAAATGGGAAGCGGTACAGCATTTCCAAGATCATTGGGATATCAATGCTTCTGACTTTCTCGAGATGTTCACGAAAGCAACAGACAAAACGAATAATCTGCTCGCATCCTTGAACAATTACCCAAGAAGAATGATTCAGATGTTCGCTGAGGCAGATGAAGAAGCGACAAGAGCCATGTTTATTAATCTCTATGATGAATCCAAGAATTTTGTGGAACGGGTTGAGAAGTTCCAGTCCGATGCAGCAGCAATGCGTGTTAAATATGATCAAGGCACATGGAAACAGCATTTTCAAACGCTGAATTCCATTAGCACATACCTTTGGCTCCGTTATCCGGATAAATATTATATTTACAAATACTCGGTATGCCGAGATGTGGCAAAAGTGCTTGACAGTGCTTTTATTCCCAAAAAAGGATCCTCTTCTAGTAATCTCACAGGGGGTTTTCACCTTTACAATGAAATTTGCGAACAATTGAAAAAAGATGAAGAACTGGTACAAATGCTGCAATCTGTGCTTACGGATCGTTGCTACCCTGATAAAGCATTGAAGACATTGACGATGGATATGGGCTTTTATATCAGCCGTTTTTATACAAAAAAGTCTACTGAAGATCATGGCGAATGGTTTCCAACGGATTATAACCCAAATATCACAACGGAGGAATGGCTCGCCCTGCTTGCAGATGGACGTGTTTTTAAAACAAATAGTCTTAAAATCATGAAGCGCATAAAAGACTATGGCGGAATGGCCACTTGTAAGCAGCTTTCAGAAAAATATGGGAATAGTCCAAACTTTTATAATACCGGCTCTTTTACTCTTGCAAAACGCGTTGCCGAGATGACGGGATGCCCCTTAATGACTTCTCATAACGATAATGCTAAATGGTGGCCGATTTTATATGTTGGAAAGCATGCAGACAAAGATATGGCAGGTAATTATATATGGAAACTGCGTGATGAATTGAGCAAAGCGCTGGATCAATTTGACCTTTCTGAAATTCCTTTGTATGAAGAGAAAGCACAAACTAAAATCAGCCAAGGTTCAGATAATCAAGGTTACTGGTGGCTCAATGCCAATCCTAATATCTGGCGTTTCTCTGATATTGGCATCGGCGAGACGCAGCGATATACACTGTATAATGAAAATGGCAACAAACGCCGCATTTTTCAAAACTTTTTGGATGCGAAGGCTGGCGACCTAATTATTGGATATGAATCTTATCCGGTGAAAAAGGTTGTAGCACTTGCAAAAGTGATTGAAGAAAGTGATGGAGAAAATCTTTATTTTGAAAAAACAGAAGGGCTTGCCACACCGATCGATTATGCAACATTGAAAAATTGTCCTGAGCTGGAAAAAATGGAATATTTCCAGAATCCACAGGGCAGTCTTTTCAAACTGACCAAGGAAGAATATGATTTTATTCAAGACATGATTCGCGAGGAAAACCCGGTTGCCCGGAAAGAACCCATTGAAGCTTACTCCAAAGATCAATTTTTGAAAGAGGTTTATATGACTGAAGAACGTTACGAAACGCTCATCTCTTTGCTAAAGCATAAACAGAATCTGATTTTGCAGGGAGCTCCGGGGGTTGGCAAGACCTTTGCAGCAAAGCGGCTTGCTTATGCAATGATGGGGTTAAAAGACGATAGCCGCATTGCGTTTATTCAGTTTCACCAGAATTACTCCTATGAGGACTTCATGATGGGATATAAACCTAAAGAGGATGGGTTTGAATTACAATACGGCATTTTCTACCAGTTTTGCCAAAAGGCAGCGAACATACCGGACCAACCGTTCTTCTTTATAATTGATGAAATCAATCGCGGCAACATGAGTAAAATATTCGGTGAATTGCTCATGCTAATTGAAAAAGATTATCGCGGCACAAAGGCAACGCTTGCTTATAACGGCATGCCGTTCACTGTTCCAAAGAATCTGTACATGATCGGGATGATGAATACAGCTGACCGCAGCCTTGCAATGATCGATTATGCTTTGCGCCGCCGGTTCAGCTTCTTTGAAATTGAACCGGGATTTCATTCTGCCGGTTTTCAATCCTACCAGTCAGCATTGGATCATGACACGTTTAACATTTTAATTGAACGCATAAAGGAACTGAATCAGGAAATTGCTGCTGACAGTTCACTTGGGCCTGGTTTTCGTATTGGCCACAGTTATTTTTGTGGACAGGCTGAATGTACGGATGAATGGCTGAAGGAAGTGGTTGAATACGATATTCTTCCGATGCTGCATGAATACTGGTTTGATGAACCGGACAAATTGCAGCGCTGGGAAAACATACTGCGCGGTGTTTTCAATGACGAAAGATAAAGGCATTCTGATCAGAAATATCTATTATATGCTCTCTTACGCCTTTCGTGTACTGAAACTATCAAACTATGATGAAATGGCATCAGAAAAGTTTGAGCACATTCAAGATCTGTTTGCTGCCATCCTTGCGAAAGGGATCGCCCGGCAACTGAAACAGGGCTTGTATAAGGAATATGTATCACATTATGATAACCTTTCCGTGTTACGCGGCAAACTGGACATTCATGGGACAATCCATCATAAACTTCAGAGGAAGCAAAAGCTCTCCTGCGAATATGATGAGCTGTCGGAAAATAATGTGTTCAACCAAATCCTGAAAACAACATCTGTCATTCTCATACAGCAGCCATCTTTAAACGTTAAACGAAGAAAAGCTTTGAAAAAAGTGATGCTGCATTTTAATAGGGTGGATATGATTGAACCAACGTGCATTAAATGGAACATCCTGCAGTTTCAGAAAAACAATCAAAGCTATAAGATGCTCATAAACATCTGCTATTTTGTTCTGGATGGCCTGCTGCTCTCCACAGACAAAGGCAAGTACAAAATGGCTACTTTTTTGGATGATCAACAAATGTCACGTCTGTTTGAAAAATTTGTATTGGAGTATTATCGGTATCACTATCCAAGCTTGCGGGCAGCCGCTTCACAGATAGCATGGAACATTGATGCGGGAGCGGCTGATTTCTTGCCTGTTATGCAGACAGACATCGTACTAAAATCCCGCAACAAAGTACTGATCATCGATACAAAATACTATGCGCATACCATGCAAGTTCAGAACCGGTATGGCAGCAGGACATTTCATTCCAACAACCTGTATCAGATTTTTACCTATGTAAAGAATCAGGATGTCGGCAATACCGGTAATGTAGCGGGAATGCTGTTGTATGCCCGAACCGAAGAAACCATTGTGCCAGACTCCGACTTTATCATGAGTGGAAATAAAATTAGTGTGAAAACGTTGGATTTGAATACTGCCTTTGGAGACATTGCCGGGCAACTGGACCACATTGCAACGTCATATTTTGGTGATGTTGAAAAGAAGGAGGCCTAGGGATTTAGAGGTACAGAAATAAAAGGTTAACTGTAAATGGGATGAGCATTGTGATTGCCTATTTTTAGGGGGAATGAAGATAGGTTTGCTTAAAAACTGATGGGATTGCCTTGCTGTCGATTGTGAATGCTTACTAAAATCTAGCAACAAGTTCAAGGAGCTGTTCCACCAAAATCTTTTCAAGACTTTGCATTAAGCTTCATGAGGCATGTAGTTAAGTAGGGCTTGCCGAATAAGAAAAAATTCCAGATTTGACAAGGATTTTGGCTATTTTTGTCGAATATAAAGTGTAAGGATTTCATAGGAAACATGTAAAAAACCTTGCACTTGGAGGCTGTTGCGATGTACAAAAAGACCGAACATCAATTAACTTTTGTAGATGATTTTTTTCTACCCTTCGGTGGAAAATGAAATAAAGAAAATCGCTGGGTCCGTCTTGCTGAAATAATTCCGTGGTGGAAGGCGGAAGAAAAGTATGCCAAGTCCTTCAAGAAGAAATTCAAAGGCGAAAAGGCTTATTCTGTCAGAATCGCTCTTGGGGCTCTTTATATCAAAGAACGGCTTGGGCTGTCTGACCGGGAAACAGTCGAAC
>Ga0207807_1000045_pt1 | contig 40755 bp, 36 predicted proteins | sample HigsolmetaGSP15D_FD_184843 | JGI IMG/M metagenome (GOLD analysis project Ga0207807, IMG submission 184843) | High solid enriched microbial communities from the Joint BioEnergy Institute, USA - SP1-5-D (SPAdes) | ecosystem: Engineered > Bioreactor > SSF (Solid state fermentation) > Aerobic >... | reverse complement strand
AACCCGGCAAAAATATGCTAAAATAAATAATCAGGGATAACAGACAATGATAGACTTCGAATAGATAAATCGTCCTAAAAAAGTTTGAAAAATGAGGAAGGAGCACATACATGTTTGCAAAGGATATAGGAATTGATTTGGGTACCGCGAATGTACTGATCCACGTAAAAGGCCAGGGAATTGTGCTGAATGAGCCGTCTGTTGTAGCCATTGAGAAAACGGCCAATAAAGTGCTCGCGGTCGGGGAGGAAGCGCGCCGCATGGTTGGCAGGACGCCGGGCAATATTGTCGCCATCCGCCCGCTGAAAGACGGCGTCATTGCCGATTTTGACGTAACGGAAACGATGCTGCGGTATTTTATTAACAAGTTGAATGTAAAGGGATTCTTATCGAAACCGCGCATTTTGATTTGCTGCCCGACAAATATTACGAGCGTGGAGCAAAAAGCGATCCGCGAGGCAGCAGAAAAAAGCGGCGGGAAAAATGTTTACCTGGAAGAAGAACCGAAAGTGGCGGCCATCGGTGCAGGCATGGATATTTTCCAGCCGAGCGGGAATATGGTGGTCGATATCGGCGGCGGCACGACGGATATTGCGGTACTGTCGATGGGGGACATTGTGACAAGCTCGTCCATCAAAATGGCCGGTGACAAATTTGACAATGAAATTCTGCAGTATATTAAACGGGAGTACAAACTGCTGATCGGCGAACGGACGGCAGAGAATATCAAGATGAATATCGGCACGGTATTTCCGGGCGCCCGCAATGAAGAAATGGACATCCGGGGCAGAGATATGGTTTCCGGCTTGCCGCGGACGATTACGATCAAATCCGCTGAAATTGAAAAAGCGCTGCGTGAATCCGTGTCCATCATTGTCCACGCCACGAAAAACGTTTTAGAGAAAACGCCTCCTGAACTGTCAGCCGACATTATTGACCGCGGTGTCATTTTAACAGGCGGTGGGGCCCTTTTGCACGGTATTGACCAATTGCTTGCCGAAGAAATTAAAGTGCCGGTCCTTGTTGCCGAAAATCCGATGAGTTCCGTAGCGATCGGAACAGGCATCATGCTTGAAAATATCGATAAAATTTCAAGAAGAAAACTCGTTTAATCAAACGTTTGATGAATGCTCCAGCGAGGTGAATGGCAATGTTACGGGGTTTATATACAGCGGCTTCCGGGATGATCGCCCAGCAGCGGAAAGCGGATTTGCTCGCCAATAATTTATCCAACGCAGACACGCCGGGGTATAAAACGGACCAGTCATCGATCCGCTCTTTCCCGAAAATGCTGCTCAGTTATATGGATAAAAACGGGACAACAGGCGAAGTAGTGAAATCGGTCGGGTCACTTGCGACCGGTGTTTATATGCAGGAAACACTGCCGCTTTTTAAACAGGGTGACCTTAAAGAAACAGGCAACCGGACCGATTTGGCCATATTAGATCAGGCTTCACCGCAAGGAAGCCTGTTCTTCCGCATCGATGACGGCAACGGGCATGAAGCCTATACGCGGAACGGGAATTTCACAGTGAACCCGGAAGGCTATTTAACGACCGCTTCCGGCCATTACGTGCTGGATGAAAACGGGGGCCGCATTCAGACGGGGGGAACCGATTTTTCCGTCGATGCGGCTGGCGCGGTAACGGAAAACGGGCGGTATGCGGGCACGATCGGCCTTGCCTACGCCCAAAATCCGGCACAGCTTGAGAAAACAGGCGACGGTTTATATACGCTCGCGAATAACGGGGCGCTGCCAGCTGCAGGCCAAAACGGCTTTCAAATCAAGCAGGGCTGCCTGGAATCTTCCAATGTCGATGAGACAAAAACAATGACAGATATGATGAGTGCTTACCGCTCTTTTGAAGCCAATCAAAAAGTGCTGCAGGCTTATGACGCAAGCCTCGGCAAAGCCGTAAATGACGTAGGAAAAGTATAACGGAGAATGGTGGGGTGAGACAGCGCCATGAATCAATCCATGTTGACAGCAACCAATACGCTCAGGCAGTTGCAGGACAAAATCGATACCATCAGCCATAATGTTGCTAATGTGGATACAAACGGCTATAAAAGCAAACAGGCGAGCTTTACCGATCTGCTCGCCCAGCAAATCAACAACCAGCCGGATCCATCCAAAGAAACAGGCAGAAAAACGCCGTACGGCATCCGGACCGGCACGGGGGCAAAACTGGCACAAGCGGTGCTTTCCCCATCGCAGGGGGCGCTTGAAAATACCGGACGCGCCCTTGATATGGCCTTTACAAAAGAAAACCAGTACTTAAAAGTGCTTGCCGGGGTAAATGGCCGTAATGAAACGGCCTTTACCCGCAATGGCGCATTGGAAGTATCCCCGCTCGGAAACAATAGAAGTATGCTCACTGATGCGAACGGGAATCCTGTCCTGGATGAGAATAACAGGATAATTACATTCCAGGGCAGAGTAGCAGATTACGCGATCAGGCCAAACGGGATCTTGCAGGTGGCATACAGTGACGGCACGCGGGAAAGCTTTAACCTCGGCGTTGTCCAAATACGCAACCCGCAAGTGCTGGAACAGGCCGGGAACAACTTGCTGAGGCTGCCGCAAAACGCCAATGCGGCAAATGTATACACCGATTTAAAGGGGGCAAACCGCAGCCAAATTTCTATGCAGCAGGGCGCGCTTGAAAAATCGAATGTCGACCTTTCTGCTGAAATAACGGAGCTAACGAAAACAGAACGGTTGTATCAGTTCCAGTCAAGGACGATTACATTGTCCGACCAGATGATGGGCCTTGTAAACAACATCCGTTCCTGATGATTCGCTTTTTACGAAAACCAGCTGCCTTACGTACTTTAAGGCAGTATCCGGGGACGCGGCCGTTTCGGATCCTGCCCGCCGCCTTATTTCTCCCGGACTGAAACTGAAAACGGAGGATTTTTTGCCAATGTTGGATTTACAGCAAATTAAAGACATTCTCCCGCACCGTTATCCTTTTTTATTGATTGATCGCATTCTTGAGGTGGAAGAAGGAAAACGTGCGGTTGGAATCAAAAACGTATCCGGAAACGAACCTTTTTTTGCAGGCCACTTTCCGCAATATCCGGTCATGCCGGGTGTATTGATTGTGGAGGCGCTCGCACAGGTGGGCGCGGTCGCCATGTTGAAAAAGGAAGAAAACCGCGGGAAACTTGCGCTTTTTGCAGGTATTGACAAGTGCCGGTTTAAACGCCAGGTAAAACCGGGAGACCAGCTTCGCCTCGAAGTGGAAATCATCCGCTTGAAAGGGCCGGTCGGAAAAGGCAAAGCGGTTGCTACAGTCGGCGGGGAGCTTGCCTGTGAAGCGGAGATCATGTTTGCACTCGAAAAATAGCAGCGGAACAGATCTTGCCGCTTTTTTCCTGCAAAAAAATCAGCCGGATGTCCAGCTGACCAAAAAGAAAAGGGGATAGAAGAGGATCGATATTGATAACAAACACATTCTCTCTGATGGGGCAAAATAGGAGAAACGTTAGGAACTGGTAAAATGGAAAAGAAAGTTGGAAAAGGAAAACTCATACGTTTACTTCAGATGTGGCACGAGTGCGGGCATTTTGCGGCTCTCTTCCTCTATCCGTTTTACTTCCTGCATCAAAAGTGCAAGCTGCCGGTTCAGCATGCCCTGTTTGACGATCATATCCGCTAATACCCGCTCAAGTGCATCCAACCGTTTTGCAGCATCTTCCATTGCATGCTACCCTCCCTGGCCGGTTTCCTGCAGCGGTTTGTTTTCCGGCCGTTTGCTTAAAAATTGGACTGTGTCGGCAATGACTTCGGTGACGTAGACCCTTTTTCCGTCCTTATTATCATAGTGGCGGGTCTGAATCCGGCCGGTAATGCCGAGCATGGAACCTTTTGCGCAATATTTGCTTGTATTCTCCGCGATTTTATTCCAAAGGGTACATTGGACAAAATCGGTTAACGTTTCGCCAAATTGATTCCGGTAATGGCGGTTTAAGGCAAGCGTAATATTTAGCACCGGTTTTCCGTCTGCTGTGTAGTGAAGATCCGGATCTTTTGTGAGCCTTCCGACTAATGTGACCTGGTTAATCAACTGATCCACCCCCTTCCTGCATTTATCTTACCGGCTTTCATTTTTCTTGTAAAATCGCCATTTTTCAAAAATAGCCCCTTCGTTTCGTGCAAAAATGTATTTTTGCACGCTTGGTTTTTACATATTTCGGCAGTAAAAAGAGGTTATGGCATTATTTAAAATTTTTTCTTTGGCATCAACCGGGCGAAAATGGGAACTTTTACCGCGGAAACATAACAGCTGGTTCCCGGCTTGGACTTGCATTGTCCAGACTTCCGCCTTTTTGATGCAGGTGAGAAAATGGGCTGTTGCCGGTGATCGTCTGTTGGATGTATGTTATAATTTTTACAAACGAATAGGGAGGAAAGGGATGAAAACGTTTAAGATCCTGTCGCTTACCATTTTGAATGACGGCGAACGCGTGCCGATTCCGTTGATTGACGGGCTGATTCTGAACAAGGAAGATGGGCGGGGCACCTGGCTGATTGAAGCATACACGGAGAGCAAGCATCTGCCGTTTTTTGCGGAAAAAGAAAAGCAGCAGACGGAGCTGGATACTGAAGTGGTGATCACGTATGAGAACAATGATCCGGCACCGCTTTCGACCCGAGTCAGGGGAATAAAAGAATTTGACGGAACGATCAGCGTCCTGCTCGAAGGGAAAATACGCTCGAGGCGGATCGCGTATGCGGAAAAGCTGTTGGAGGAGCTGGTCCGCGAAGGGTACGAAGGCGAGGAATTAATTGAGGCATTTAAAGAAAGATTAAACGGAAAAGGCCGCTCTGCGTCATAAAACAGAGCGGCCCTTTCGCGCCTTTATTTTTGCTTTTTTAATTCGATGACTTCCTTATGGACTTTGTTATCTTCTTCCCAATAAATGACGGCTTCTGGATGTTCTCCTTTTTTTGGCGCTCCTACATCATCCACAAATCCTGTATTCGGAGACACTCTTTCTTTCACTGGCTTTTTGCCCCAAACTTCCATTTTGCCATTGACCCAATACTGTGTTTTTAAGACATACACGTTCTTTTTCTCTTTTTTGGAGCCATTCTAAATAAAGTTCCCGGAGTAGTTAAAGTCATCATATTTCGCTTCGTTATACGATAATACAGCCGTCCATTTGCCGCTCTTGCTGTGGCCCACCCATTTCGGGTAGCTTGGCTTTTCCTTTTCATGGACAACCATACCGACTATAATGCCGATTACGACAACGGCAGCAATGATGCCTGTGATAGCCCAAGGTTTTTTCATGTTTAACGTACCCTCCATTTTTGTTGATAATAATAAATATTCAAAAAATGTAGGAGAGGGGGAACCTCAGAGCGGGTGCCCCCCTCTATTTAGCTTTGCAGCAAAACCAAATGTTTCAATTCGTCATCGGACAGTTCGGTAACCCAGTTGTCACTTTGGATAATTTCATCGTTCAGCGCCTGCTTTTTCTCAAGCATCGCGTCAATCTTTTCTTCCAGTGTGCCGGTCGCAATCAATTTGTGGACATGGACAAACCGCTGCTGCCCGATGCGGTGCGCCCTGTCCGTTGCCTGGTTTTCAACAGCCGGGTTCCACCAGCGGTCATAATGGATGACGTGATTGGCTGCTGTTAAGTTTAACCCCGTTCCCCCGGCTTTTAAACTCAGGAGAAAAACAGGGAACGCCTTGTTTTGAAAATCACGGATCAACTGGTCACGTTTTGCTTTTGGCATGCTTCCGTTTAAAAACGGAACGTCAAGGCCAAACAGCTCCTTCATCATTTGCCGGATCATTTGGCCCATCCCGATATACTGGGTGAAAATGAGGCACGATTCCCCCGTATTCAAAATGGCTTCTGTCAGCGTTGCCAGTTTTTCCAGTTTAAATGACCGTTCCAAAAGGTTCGCCGGTTTTTCTTCTTTCAGAAACAGGGCAGGATGGTTGCACAACTGCTTCAGACGGTTTAGCATCTGCAAAATCAGCGCTCTTCTGCCCAGCCCACTCAGCTGGCCGATCCCCTTAAAAGCATTTTGCACCGTTTCTTCGTACAATGCCGCCTGCTCTGCCGTCAGCGGGCAAAATTCTTTTTGCTCCAGCTTTTCGGGCAGATTCAGTTCCACATCCGGATCTTTTTTCGTCCGGCGCAGCAAAAACGGTCGGATGAGGCGCTTGAGCTCACGGATTCTTTCTTTTGACCCGTCCTTTTCAATCGGGGCGATGAACCGTTTTTGGAACTGCCTGAACGTGCCCAAATAGCCTTTATTGGCAAAATCAAAGATCGCCCACAGTTCTGAAAGCCGGTTTTCCATCGGGGTGCCGGTCAAAGCAATATAATGCCTGCCCTTTAGTTTCCGGATCGCCCGCGACTGTTTCGTCTTTGCATTTTTAATGTTTTGCGCTTCATCAAGGGCAATCGTGCTCCATTCCACAGCTGACAATGCCTCGAAATCAAGGTGGGCAATCCCGTAGCTCGTCAGCACAACATCGGCATGCTGATAGCAATCCCTCAGGTTTTCTTTTTTCCGGTTCGGCCCGTAATGGAGGGCGGCATTTAAGCCATTTCCAAATTTTTCAATCTCCCGCTGCCAGTTGCCGAGGACAGATGTCGGGCAAATGATGAGCGCCGGATTTGCCGGCTGTTTTGCATGCTTCACATGGAGGAGGTAAGCGATCAGCTGCACGGTTTTCCCAAGCCCCATATCGTCTGCCAGTACGGCGCCAAACCCGCAATCACGCAAAAAGGAGAGCCAGTTTAAGCCAAGCTGCTGATACGGCCGCAAATCGCCCTGAAATCCGGGCGGGATCGGGACGGATGGAATTTCGTCCAGATTGGTAAGTTTCCGGATGAATTTTTTTAATGACTGATTCAGTTCAATTTGAATCCGGGCGAGCGCCTGCATATCCTCTGTTTCTTCTTCGTCCGTTTCCTCTTCGGATCCGGAAGTTTGCGCGAGCAGATCCTGAAGATGGAGGCCCTCTTTTTTGGCCTTTTCCATGAGCGCCTGCAGCGACCGGATCATCTTCGGATCAAGCGTGATCCACTCTTCTCCCGCTTTCACAAAGCGGCGCCCTCCGTTTATGAGGTTTTGAAATTCTTCTTCGCTCATTTCCATCCCGTTTAAGGAAATCCGCCAGTCAAATTCGAGCACCGTATTAAGATTAAAAAAAGACCGGTAGCTTGTGTTTTTTTTCAGTTTAGCTTTCAGCCGCATATTGGCGTTTTTAACGGATGACCACCAGGACGGCAGCATAATTTCCACACCGAGCGGGAGAAGCTTTTCGCTGGCATGAACGAAGAACTCCCATGCGCGGTTTTCTTCAAGTTCATTGCGCAGCTGCCCGTTTTCATCTTGAAGCCAGGGGAACAGTTTTCCCCATCTTGCCTGTTCGAGCCGGACCTCTTCTTCAAACGGCTGCCATTTTTTATACAGCTTTTGCCGGGGGTAGACCAGCATCCGTTCCGGTTTATCACGGCCGCGCAGCACGGTTTCAAGCTTCCAGCGCCCGCCGTCAGCGTCCGGTTCAAAAAGGCGGATCCCAATCGTAAAGGGGAGGGACGCTTCGCCCGCCCATAGTTGAAAACGCCGCTTGTCAAAATACGAGGAGAGTTCCCGGGAGGTAAAGCCTAATTTTTTCAGCTCCATGAATTGCCGCTTCAATTTGGGCCGGCTGGTGATAAAAGAACGGGCAGCTTCTCCGTACCATTCGGAGAGGACGCGGGACAAAGGTTTTTCATCCAGCTCCCGGTCCCAAAATGACGGGTTGAACTCGTGGATGACGGTATCAGGCAGCTCTATCTCCCATGCTTCTTCTTCCGGAAGTGCAGCCGCCTCAGCAAGCCAGCCGCCGCTTAAAACGGCATCAAGCAGCACGGGAGCCGCAGCCAGATAAATTTGCCCGCGTTCATCCCAATCCCAGCGCAACATCGAACTGAACCCTTCTTTTCCGAACAGGGACAAAAGCGTAAAGCTGTCAGCCAAAATCCCGCAGCGGCTTCCGAAACGCGTGTACGGCATAAAGGCGCCGTAAAAACTTTCTTCATGCCACATAAACAAAGACGGCGCCCAGTAGGAAGGATCGGCCCCGTTTCCGGCCCGGTCTTCGGCAAATAAGAAATAGCGCCCGTCCGGAACCGGCTGTATATTGATTTTTACATCATATTCCATCTGCATCGGTCAAATTTCCCCTCCTGCATTCTTCCTGAAAAGCGCGCATCCGTTTTGTCCGCTCCTTGATTTCATCAAAGAATGCGTACCACCGTTCCTCTTCATGGCGTTTCCGGTAAATGGCTTTTAATTTTTTCAAATAGCGGACGGCTTTTTGATAGGACTTCCGGTTTTTTTCCCCGATACAGATGCCGACCGCCCGGTGGTAAAGAGGGAGAAGGGCTTCAGGCGCTTGTTTTGCAACCTGTTCGAGTTTTTCTTTTTCAATATCTCCGGGTGTATGGCCGGTAAGTGTCTGGAGTTCCACCCACTCCTTGTATCTTGCGGATGAAAACAAAACGTCCCCGTATTTCGGTGCGCTGACAGGCAAAAAGGCGCGGTACAGTTTTTCCAGCAATTTCAGCTGCTGGGCGGAGAGCGCCTGTTCATTGATGGAACGGAAAAACATGCGCATATAGGCAGCCCTTTCGAAGTCGTCCGTGCAAGATTCCAAAAGGCGCGGGATCATCGGCACGGCGGCGGAAATATAGCGGGACAGCCTCTCATCTGCTTTCAGTTCCAAAAACCAGTACGGCATATATACGGCTGTATGGGCGCCGCTTGCAGCCAGCTGCCCGAGAAAAAACAGCGCGGTGTCGTCATTCCCGAGCAAAAAGGAAAGATGTATAAAGCAGAGCACCTTCAGAGTGGAGAGGTTTTCACCGGCGTCAATGCTGTTTAAAATTTCCTTTCTTAAACGCGCCTCTTCCTCTTTCCGCCAATTTTCTTTCTTGAGCAGGCGCGACCAGAGCATCCGGTAAAAATCAACGGTTTCCAGTTCATAGATGGATGCACTGTCCGCCAGCTCGCGGGTGTTCTCGCGAAAATAAGCAATAAACGGATCAAAAGCAAACGGGAGCGCTGCGGACGACAGCCGGTTTGCCGCCTCTTCCGCTTCGCCGGCCAAAAACTGCATGAGAGCCGCGGACGAAAAAAAGCCATTTTTCAAACAAACCGTGTGAAGGTATTTAAACAATTCATAGGCAGCGGCCAGTCTGTAAAGCGGTTCCCATTCCCGTTCGACCGGCAAAAAAAGGGTGAGCCGGCGGTAAACTTCCCTTGCCGAGAGATCGAGAAGAAATTCATCCTTCACATTGATCTCTTCAAACGCGGTATGGAAATCATCCAGCCACATGCTGATGGTTTGCCCGGTTGTTTCCGGCTTTTTTTTCTCCAGCAAATCGCTTGCCCGCTTCACGGATTGCAGGATGTCCCCGTCCGTACTGCGGCGCTTCCACTCGCGGACCCAGTCGAATACACTGTTTGCTTCACTGTAGGCAAAGAAAAACAAAGCCATCAGGTGGCGGCAAAAACCGTCATGGGGGCAGGCACAGTCAAAATTCAACGGGTCAAGCAGGTCCAGCTCGCAATCCACCGGTGTCACATCCTGGACTTTCCCGCGCAAAAACCGCCCCGAAACCCGTTTGGCATGGACGAGATGCTGGCGGTACAACAGCAGCCCTTTTTGCACCAGTTTCTGGTGGGATTCGCGCTCCGGCTGCAACCGGTTCTGAAGTTTTGTGGCATAATCGTTCAGTAAGGCGGCCATAGGGCGACACACCTCCTTGGAAAAATATGTAAAACGAAAAGCAGACAGGCTGCTTCGGTTTGTGGCAAGTGATAATTCAACTATTTAGCATAATACACATTTCTGTTGATGTCCAGTGCGGAAAAGAGGGCAGCCGCAACCGGTCTATTTGTTCTTCTCGCAGACTTGAGGAAGGAAATCAAACAATTTTGATGAAAACCCTTATATTTTTTTAAATTTTTTGCTATATTAAGAGTAAGGCAAGAAAATTTTCATAAAAATTTAAGAAATGCCGTGTAAAATCCTATATAGATGGGAATACATATACAGATAAGGAAACAGTACGGAAATCCATGATAGATGAGGTGGTCGTATGAAAAAAAACCATGATCATTTAATAAAGATGATATCGGCTTTTTCGGAAATGGGAATCAAAACCTCCTTTACGAAATCCCGGCTGGAATTGTTCGAAGTGCTCGAAGGGAGAAAGCTGCAACCGGTTTACAAAAAGCATTAATTTCTGTTTTGCGGAGCGGAAAAACGCGGGCGACCAAGCGATCGCCCGCGTTTTTGGATTTTGAATTGGCATCAGAGGGCAGCTGGCGCCCTCCATTACTCAAAAGCTTTTAACATTTCAGGATGTCCGGATTCATTTTGAATCATCGGCGTGGGTTCCTGTTTTGCAGTTCGTTTGGCCGGCCGTGCCGCTTTCTTTTTCACTTCGATATAGCGGATATGCATATCTTCCATTTCACTGATCGTAAAGGTGTATTCATCGGTTTCAACCGTGTCGCCCTGCTTTGCCTCGAATTTTTTGGTTAAAATCCAACCGCCGAGGGTATCAATGTCTTCATCGGAAATTTGTGTGCCGAGCAGGTCGTTCACTTCGCTGATCAGTACTTTGGCGTCGATAATAAAGTGGCCGTCCTTGACTTTCCGGATCAGCGGCACTTCATCCATGTCAAATTCATCACGGATTTCACCGACGATTTCTTCCAAAATATCCTCGACCGTCACTATGCCGCTCGTGCCCCCGTATTCATCAAGCAATACAGCCATGTGAATGCGTTCTTTTTGCATCATGACGAGCAGCTCATTAATCGGAATCGTGTCAATCACGCGGATAATCGGCCGTATATACGCTTCCAGTGACGAAGGGGGAGCCTGTTTTTTCAATACATCGGTTAAAACTTCCTTTAAATTGATGATCCCGATAATATGGTCCTTGTCTCCGTCAATGACAGGGTAGCGGGTAAACCGTTCTTCCTGCACGAGGTCCATGAACGTCTGGAGGGAGTCCCCTTTGGAAAGGGAGACAATCTCGGTTCTCGGCACCATAATTTCTTTCGCAATCCGGTTATCAAACTCAAAAATTTTATTTACATATTTAAACTCTGATTGATTGATTTCACCATTTTTATAGCTTTCGGACAGGATAAAGCGCAATTCCTCTTCCGTATGGGCGACGTCATGCCGGGATGCGGGTTCCAGCCCGGCCATTTTTGTAATCAGGCCGGCAGAACTGTTCAGCAGCCAAATAAACGGGTACATCAGCCTGTGGAACAAAATTAACGGCTTTGCTGCAAGAAACGCAATGGTTTCCGCTTTTTGAATCGCAACTGTTTTTGGCGCAAGTTCTCCTGCCACGACATGCACAATGGTAATGACAGAAAAGGCAAGGATGACGGAGAAAACGGCGCCAAAAGACCCCGGAAGATGCAACAGCCCGAGTACGGGAGCGAGAAGATGCGAAACGGTTTCTTCCCCGATCCATCCGATCAGAAGCGAAATGATGGTGATGCCCAATTGGCAGGTCGATAAATACTCATCAAGATTTGTGATGATGTTTTTTACCGAAATCGCTTTTTTGTTTCCTTCTTCGATGAGTTGGTCAATCCGGGAACTTCTAATCTTTACGATTGCAAACTCTGAAGCTACAAAAAAAGCGGAAAGTGCGATTAAAATAAAAATCAGCACCAATTTAAATATGTCCAAATAAGTTTCCCTGCTCCGAATAGAGACGGGGCAGGAGTCACCTCCTGTATATTTGCAAAATTAAATGATCCTATTCCCGGTTTCAGCGCCAGACCACTTCCTTGTTTAAAATGGAGGAAAGGGACTGGACGAGTGCCCGGCTGTCTCCTGATAATTGATTGCGCAATGTTTCTTTTTGCTCTTCCGGCAGTTTCTCCAGATTCGGTGTCATATCTTTCAGTTCCATATTGAGCTGTTTTAACTGTTCGGAAAAGAGGTTCAACTGCTGGACCAGGGCATGTGCATTCGATATGCCGTTCCTTCTGCATTCCAGTTTGGCTCGGATCGCCTCAAGCGGGAGATGCATTTTTTTGTATTCTTCTATAAATTGCAGGTCACTTACGGCATCTTCGTCATAAATCCGGTAATTTGCGCCGGTGCGTTTTGGTTTTAACAGCCCGAGCCGGGTGTAGTAATCAATGGTCCGTTTTGAAACATTGGCAATGGATGCTAATTCCCCGATGCGGTACAAAGCCCCATTGGAATCACCCCAATCTCTGAAAAAGCACACTTATATTATGACTATTATAAAACATAAATACCATACAGTCAAACGTACCGGTTAGAAATAAAATGTAATTAGGAAAATTCAATTAGTTTAAAAGTGGAAAACCAGGTTGGGCAGCCCCCCGTTATGAGGAAGCCGCTTCCTGTTTTTTTGATACTTCCACATACAGGACGTGCGAACCTTCCATATCTTTTACTTTGAAATCATACGATTGGAATGGCACGGAATCGCCCTTTTTTAAATCGTATTTCTGTGTCAACAGCCATCCGCCAATCGTGTCCACGTCATCATCGGGAATTTCGATCGCAAGGAGATCATTTACATCTTCAATCAGCACTTTGGCGTCCAAAATATAATGCTCATCCCCGATTTTTTGGATAAGCGGGATTTCATCCGTATCAAACTCGTCCCGGATTTCACCGACGATTTCCTCTAAAATGTCCTCGACTGTAATAATGCCGGCAGTCCCGCCATATTCATCCAGTAAAACGGCCATATGAGTGTTATCTTTTTGCATGCGGGCAAGGACACCCTGAATCGGCACCGTTTCAATGACATGGATAATTGGATTAATATACGGTTCAATCGTCGCATCGTCCCGGAGATCCGGGTTTGAAACATAATCCGTCAGCACTTCTTTCATGTTGAGCACGCCGATGATATTGTCCTTGTCCCCGTCTGTAACCGGGTAACGCGTATATTTTTCCGATTGTGCAAGCCGGATGAGATCGGCAATCCGGTCGCTCTTGTCGACGGTGACCACTTCTGTTCGGGGGACCATAATTTCTTTTGCGATCCGGTTATCGAATTCAAATATATTGTTGACATATTTATATTCGGACTGGTTAATTTCACCGTTTTTTAAGCTTTCCGACAGAATAATCCGCAGTTCTTCCTCTGAATGGGTGATTTCATTGTCCAATTGCATGTCGAAACCGAGCGCTTTTGTCACAAACCGTGACGACTTGTTCAGCGTCCACGTAAAGGGATACATGATTTTGTTGATGAAAATCAGCGGTTTGGCGACGAGCAGCACAATCGTTTCTGCTGTCTGGATAGCAATATTTTTCGGTGCAAGCTCCCCAACCACGACGCTGAAAAAGGTGATGATGAGAAAAGAAAGAATAAAGGTCACCACGTGGATGAGTGTCCCGGGAACATGGAGTTTGATTAAAAGCGGATTAAAAATCACCCTTAATGTCGGCTCGCCCAGCCACCCGAGAATAAGAGAAATCACGGTGATGCCCAGCTGTGTTGTCGACAAATAGCTGTCCAGGCTGGAAATTACCTTTTTGGCGGAAGCGGCTTTTTTGTTGCCTTCCGCAATGAGCTGGTCAATTCTCGATGTTCGCACCCTTACGAGAGAAAATTCCGAGGCGACAAAAAACGCATTGGCCCCGATTAATAAGACAATAATGAGCAATTTGATCGTCAGCATGGTTTGTCCTGCCAAGAGATGCAAAAATGAATCGTTTTACATGGCCCCTGATTCGGCAAGACATGCACCTCCTTAAGAGACTCTTCCTGTATACTGTTCCCGAAAAACAGGAGAAAAAACGGGGCTTGCCCGGGAACAAGAAAGTACCCGTCGTTTTCTGTATATTCCTATCCATATTTTGAATCATTTTAATAGGAACTGCAAGCACAAGGGCGTCTTTTCCCGGTTAAAAAATGGCAATGCTGGTGAGGGGGTAAACAGCAGTATATGTTTTTGCATTTAGCGGAAATACATTATAATCATCAGTGAGGATAAAGGATGCCCCTTTTTCAGATAGGAATGAAATAAAAATCCAATTTTTTCGCCAACTTTGTTAAAATAAAATTATGAGAACTGGCGGGCTTTAGTTCATAACATGCTTTGCACAATCGGGGGTAATAGTTTGAAAAACCATGGTGGAAACAGGGAGCTCATTTACGTTCACGCGAATGAAGTGAATCACTATGTTTTATCGCACGGCATCTGTTTTTATGAATTTTACCATGCTTTCCCCAATTTGACGAATCTCCTTCTTCTCCGTCATCAATTTGAGGCGGGCACTGTAAATTTACATACGCTGTTTGAATATGCGGATGAAGAAACAATCGGGCGGCTGCTGGAAGAAGACATATACAGCTACGGGGATTTTTGCTGGGTTGATTTTGAGGATGAGGAAGGGCTCGATCTGCTGGAGGGGTATGAAATTGCGGAATTGCTGTATCTGAGCCATATGAAACATCATTTGCGGAGGCCTTTTTACCGGAAATTAAATAACCGTTTCGTCTATTTATCGCAGGATGACGGCTACTACAGCAAAATTTATTTCCGTTCTTTCCGTGATTTTTATGCGATGCTTGGCTGTGTGGTTGCCGAGCGGATCAACAGGATCAAAGGAGAGAAGCCGTTTCTGTTCGGGCGGAAAAAGCGGAAAGCGCTGCCTGCTATCCCGGTGGAGGTGCTGTTGCCGCTTTCGGATAAAATGAAGGAAGGGATGGTTATTTCAATGGAATATGCCGTGCAGACCCGGGTGCAAATTGAAATCCCGTTTTGGACGATCGGCGATTTTCATGATATGGATGAAATGCACGAAGAATATGCCGTCATCTCCGGCACGCCAATCGATGGAAAAATGGTCTATGACCGCAGGATGCAGGAATGGAAAATTTTAATCCATTAGACGCCCATGTGCGGTGAACGCTGTACCAGCGCAGCAGATGGATGAAAAGCAGCTGGCGCAATGTTTCAGGATAGAAAAGCGGGGAAGCCACCCCGCTTTTCATTATACACGTGTTACACAAATGCCTGTTTTGACATACAATAGGGAAGAAACTGAACAAATCAAAATGGCAAATTTGGCGCACACCGGGTGTGTAAAATGTTAAAATAGGAATATCCTGTTCGTATGATGGAGGATGACAATGAAAAAGAAAATCTGTTTGCTTTACGGCGGAAAATCCGCTGAGCATGAAGTATCCCTGCAAACCGCCAAAGCTGTAATACAGGCCTTGGATCACGAAAAATACGATATTTACCCTATCTTCATTACAACGGAAGGGGACTGGATAAAAGGGCCGCTTTTAACCGGGCCTGTTGAAACCGTGAAACAGCTTGAATTCCATGACGGAAAGAAAATGGCCCCCAATGCGCTTTCAACCACCGTATCGGACGAAAAGGGCGGCTATGACATCATTTTTCCGCTGTTGCACGGGCCGAACGGGGAGGACGGCACCGTACAGGGCATGCTTGAACTGTTAAATCTGCCGTATGTTGGAAATGGCGTGCTTGCCTCTTCAGCCGGAATGGATAAAGTGATTATGAAAAACCTGTTTGCGCAAGCCGGGCTCGACCAGGTGAAATATGTTTCTTTTATCCGCAGCGAATGGGAAAAAGCGCCCGAAACCTGTTTTCAACAAGTGGAAGAAAAGACCGGTTACCCTTGTTTCGTCAAGCCGGCGAATCTCGGTTCAAGTGTCGGGATCAGTAAGTGTAAAGACCGCACAGAACTGGAAGCCGCATTTAAGGAAGCCTTTCAATACGACCGGAAAATCATTGTTGAAGAAGGCGTCACGGCAAGGGAAATTGAACTTGGCGTGATCGGGAATGACGATCCGCAATGTTCCGTTGCCGGCGAAATTGTCGCGAAAAAAGATTTTTACGATTATAAAGCGAAATACGAAGATGGGGATACGGCGTTAATCATTCCGGCCGAAATTTCCGAAACGGTATATAAAAAGCTAACCGAAGCTGCGATTACGGCATTTAAAGCACTCGACTGCTCGGGGCTGGTGCGCGCTGACTTTTTTGTGACAGAAGACGAACGGGTGATCATCAATGAAATCAATACGATGCCCGGATTTACGCCATTCAGCATGTTTCCGCTTCTGTGGAAAGAGGCGGGGCTGGATTACCCGCAGCTGATCGAAAAGCTGATTGAACTTGCCCTGGAGCGGCATGCTGAAAAACAGCGGATTAAATATACTTTGTAACGAATTTGGAACCATTGACAATGGTTCCCGTTCTGTTTTCAAGGAGGAAAAGAGCGAAAATGATCAGACGGACGATCCGGGAAATGACCGGAATGATCCATGTGGAAAACGGGGAAGAACTGCAGCGCAACGAAACGCTTGTACAAGGTGTATGCATTGATTCACGCAAAATCGAAAAAGGCAATCTGTATGTGCCGCTTACAGGTAGGCATGCGGACGGGCATCAATATGTGGAGGACGCATTTCGCAGAGGCGCAGCTGCATCCCTCTGGCAAAAAGATGTGCCGAACCCGCCGGCGCACGTGCCGCTTCTTATCGTGGAAGATACAGAGAAAAGCCTGCAGGAATTGGCAAAAAGCTACCGGAACGCCTTGCGGGCAAAAGTCGTCGGCATTACCGGCAGCAACGGGAAAACGACGACAAAAGATATGGTCGCCTCCGTCCTTTCCGAAAAATTTAAAGTGCAAAAAACAGAAGGCAATTTTAACAACCACCAGGGCGTTCCGTTAACGCTCCTGTCCCTTGATGAAAACACGGAAATCGCCGTGGTGGAAATGGGCATGAGTGCAAAAGGGGAAATTTCTTTTCTAACATCGATTGCCCGCCCGGATGTGGCCATTATTACAAATATCGGCGAGGCGCATATTCAAAATCTCGGTTCCCGTGAAGCGATCGCCGATGCAAAACTCGAAATTACAGAAGGCCTTCCGGAAAACGGGCTGCTGATCTATATGGGGGACGAACCACTTTTGCAGGAACGGGTGCCAAACATTACCGGCATCCGGACAAAGACGTTCGGCAAAGGGCACGGAAATGATCTTTATCCGGTGGAATGGAGACAAGAGACAAACGGCAGTGCGTTCCGGACAAATGCTTCGGGGGATATCGGTTTTTATCTGCCGGTTCTTGGCGAATACAATGTCATCAATTCGCTTGCCGCCATTCTTGCCGGCCGCGAGTTTGGCATGCCGTTTGAGGAAATCCGCGCAGGGCTTGGGAAAACGAGGCTGAGCGCAATGCGGATGGAAATGGCGGATGGCATCAACGGCTCAAAAATCATCAACGATGCATATAATGCAAGCCCGACGTCGATGCGTGCGGCCATCCGGCTTGTGGAGCAGTTTGAAGGAACGGGCCGGAAAATCCTCGTGCTCGGGGATATGCTTGAACTGGGCGAAAAGGAAGCGGCGTTTCACAGGGAGGTTGGCCGCAGCTTGAACCCTGAAAAAATTGATTTTGTTTTCACATATGGCAAGTTGGGCCGTTTGATCGCGGAAGCTTGCGATTTTCCGGGCAACCGCGTGTTTGCGTTTGAGGACAAGGAGCGGTTGATCGATATGTTGAAAGGAAAAATCGGAGCCGGCGATTTGATTCTGGTCAAAGCCTCAAGAGGCATGCAGCTAGAAGAAGTGGTAAAGGCCATTACAGTTTCATAAAGGAAACAGCAAAGAGCCCCTCATACGTAGTATGGAGGCTCTTTGCATAAAAAGGCCATCGGGCAAAAACCGCACGCAAAAAACTATTTTTCCAGATAGTAAATGGCCGCTTCATACGGGCGGAACAGCGTGCTTGTGCCAGTATCTTCATAGTTTCCAAGCAGCAGTTTCCAGTTGTCATCCGGTTGATCAAAGCTTACTGTGTTTTCGCTTAAGTTGGCGGCAACGAGCAGTTTTTCCGATTCATTTTCCCTCGTGTACACGTACAAATGCGGATGGTCCGGCATCAGCAGCTCATACCGGCCGTCTGTAAACACATCGTATGAATGCCGCAGCTTAATCAAAGATTGATAGTAATAAAAAATCGAATCAGGCTCTTGAAGCGCTTTTGCCACGTTGATCTCCGAATAGCGGGAATTGACTTTAAGCCACGGTGTTCCGGTTGTAAAGCCGGCATTCAGGCTGCCGTCCCACTGCATCGGCGTCCGTGCATTGTCGCGTCCTTTTTTTCGGACAGCTGTTAAAAATTCATCTTTCGACATGATTTGGTTTTCCATCACAAGCTCTTGATAAGCATTCCGGATTTCAATGTCATCATATTCTTCGAGTTCGAGATCGGCGTTCACCATCCCGATTTCTTCCCCTTGATAAATAAAAGGGGTCCCTTTCAGCCCGTGCAAAATGGTGGCAAACGCTTTGGCACATTCTGCCCGGTACGTTGTATCATTGCCCCAGCGCGATACCACCCTCGCCTGGTCATGGTTTTCAAAATAGAGCGCATTCCAGCCGGTATCCGCGAGCTCATATTGCCAGCGGGAAAGGATTTGTTTCAATTCGACCAGGTCAAAAGGCTTCAAAGCCCATTTGCCGGCAGGGCTGCCCGGTTTCGTATCGACATCCATATGTTCAAAATTAAAAATCATATTGAGTTCATGGCGGTCCGGCCCTGTATATTTCCTGGCGATTTCGACATCGGATCCGATGGCTTCCCCGACAGTCATGCAGTCGTATTTTGACAGCACTTCGCGGTTCATTTCCTGGATGAACGCATGGAGGCGCGGCCCGTTTGCATGATACTTGCCAATGCCGTATTTTTGCCCTTCCGGAAGTTCATAATCAGGAAAATCAAGAAACTTGGAAATCGAGCCGATCACATCCATGCGCCAGCCGTCCACCCCTTTATCCATCCAGAACTTCATCATATCGTAAATCTCTTTCCGCACTTTTTCGTTTTCCCAGTTTAAGTCAGGCTGTTTCTTTGAAAAATAGTGCAAATAGTATTGCCCGGTTGTTTCGTCGTACTCCCAGGCGGAACCGGAAAACATCGAACCCCAGTTGTTCGGAGGGGTGCCGTCCGGTTTCGGGTCTTTCCAAAAATAAAAGTCGCGGTACGGATTATCCTTCGATTTCCGGCTTTCGACAAACCAGGCATGTTCATCGGAGGTATGGTTCACGACAAGATCCATTACGATTTTAATCCCGCGTGCATGGGCTTCGTCAAGCAGGCGGTCCATATCTTCATTTGTCCCGAACATCTTGTCGATCTTGCGGTAGTCACGGATATCGTAGCCATTGTCATCCTGCGGCGAGTCGTACACCGGGCTGATCCAGATGCAGTCGATCCCGAGTGTTTTCAAATAGTCGAGCTTATCCATAATTCCCCGCAAATCGCCGATCCCGTCACCATTTGTATCATAAAAACTGCGCGGGTAAATCTGGTAAACAACGGCTTTTTTCCACCATTCTGTCATGACAGCTTATACTCCTTCGTGTACGTATTTGTTAGATGGATGAATTCCCCATATAACTTCAATTGAAGCGGTTTGCCTTCCAGAAGGGAGACGGCGACTTCTCTTTTGTTCACTTTTACTTCAAGGAGGCGGTGCCGGTAATTGACTTTAAATGCGTATTCATCCCAGTCTTTCGGCAAAAACGGCGCAAACGACAAGGTTTCATGGAAGGTGCGCATGCCGGCAAACCCGTGGACAATGGAGAGCCAGCTTCCGGTCATGGACGTGATGTGCAACCCGTCTTCCGTATCATGGTTATAGTTGTCAAGATCAAGCCGGGATGTGCGTTTATACAGTTCGACCGCTTTGTCTTCTTTCCGGAGCTCAGCCGCCAGAATCGCATGGACGCAAGGGGAGAGGCTCGATTCATGGACGGTGAGCGGTTCGTAAAATTCAAAATGGCGCCGCTTTTCCTCTATTGTAAACTCATCATTGAAGAAATAAAACCCTTGCAGGACGTCTGCCTGCTTAATATAACAGGAGCGGAGGATCCGGTCCCATGACCAGTGCTGGTTGAGCGGCAGGTCTTCTTTCGGGAGGCAGGCGGCCGGTTTGATCGGTTTATCCAGGAAGCCGTCCTGCTGCAGAAAAATGCCCAGCTCTTCATCATACGGGAAATACATCCGGCCGATAATATCCTGCCAATGCGCGCGTTCTTCATCCGTAACATTCAGCGCGGCTGCTTTTTCCGCACCGGCAAAATCAAGGGACGCAAGGGTGTATTTAAGCGTCCAGACGGCAATTCGGTTTGTGTACCAGTTGTTGTTGACATTGTTTTCATACTCGTTCGGGCCGGTTACGCCATGGATCATGTATTTTTGCTTTCGCTCGGAAAAATGGACGCGGTCGGCGAAAAAGCGGCTGATGCCGACGAGGACATCAATCCCGTACTGGCTGATATAGGCTTTGTCGCCGGTGTAATTGACATAATTGTAAATGGCATAAGCAATGGCGCCGTTCCGGTGAATTTCTTCGAATGTGATTTCCCATTCGTTATGGCATTCGATTCCGGTAAAAGTGACCATCGGGTATAAAGCGCCTTTCAGCCCGAGTTTTTTTGCATTTTCATACGCCTCGGGGAGCTGATGGTAGCGGTAGAGCAGTAAATTTCTTGTGACTTCCGGCGTGGCAACAGACAGATACATGGGTACGGCATAGGCTTCTGTATCCCAGTACGTCGCGCCTCCGTATTTTTCGCCGGTGAAACCTTTCGGGCCGATGTTTAAGCGCGGATCATCGCCGTAATAGGTCGAAAAAAGCTGAAATAGGTTAAAGCGGATCCCTTGCTGGGCTTCCGGATCGCCGGAAATGCGGACGTCTGCTTTCTCCCACCGTTTATGCCAGGCTGCTGCGTGCTCCTCATACAGCTTTTCGTACCCGTTTTCCAAAGCCTTTTCAAGCAATTCGTAGGCGCGGGGAAGGAGCGCATCCTTTTCATAGTCCCGGCTTGTCGTGACAGAAACCATTTTATCCAGAAGGAGCGACTCGTTTTCGCCGAGCGTTTTTTCATATACATGGCCGGCATAAAGCGTATCCGACTCACAGGAAGCAAGCGTTGCCTCCGTCAGATTGCCCATGGCGGCGGCTACGGTAAAACGGGGAACGCCAAACGGGTTTTCAATTGTTTCCGTGACAACCGCGGCCTTGTCTTCCGTTGCCTCAGACCGGATTTCCGTCCAGAACATTTCATCATAATTGGCGTCTTCGTTTTTGACATTGCCATCCAGAAAAGGTTTTAATGTGAGTACGGCCGGATTGCCAAGATTGGTGGCACGGATTCGGATCGCGGCAATTTCTTTATGGACAATGCTGAAAAAGCGTTCAAATTCAATTTTGACTTTCTTGCCGGACTTTTCGACAAGATAGGAATGGCGCAAGACGGCATTTTTCATATCAAGTTCCAGCTGAAATTGTTCGAGCGGGTCCAGAAACAGGTCAATTTCCTCTTGATCAATCCAGACGCGCAACCCGGCAAGATTGACCGCGTTAATGACTTTTCCGAAATAATCGGGATAGCCGACTTTCCACCAGCCCACCCTTGTTTTATCCGGGTACCAGACCCCTGCAATATATGTGCCCTGGTGATGATCCCCGGAATAAGACTCCTCGAAATTTCCGCGCATGCCCATATAGCCGTTTCCTAAAGAAGTGATGCTTTCCTGAAGCCGGATATGTTCACGGTGGAGCTTCGTTGTTTTTAAAGTCCATTCATCTACATCGAAAAGTCGGTTGTAATACATTAGAAATCCTCCTCGTCATCATCTTGTACTTACATGTCATCCGTCAGAAATTTTGTTTTTAAAAAAATCATCGCAATGAAAAGCACCATGCCCAGTGATTGGATCATCATCATAGTTGCAGCACCTGCGCCGGCAAAGCCTGCCAACATGGCAATAATGGATGGAACCCCTGCTGCAGACAGCGTAATGGTTGCAGCCTGTTTCAATGACCGGATGCCGGAAAAACTTGAAAAACGTGTCAGGCAAAGTATCAGGGACACTGCCCCCATCAATAGCATATTGCTGAAAAGAAACAGGATTCCGATCAGGCATGAAACAAGCGGAATCAGGATGACTTTATGTTGCCGGAACCAGAGAGCGCCGGCAAAAGAAGCAAGATCACGGCCGTTTTGGATGATGATCTTCTCGTTTCCGGCCGGGTAGCGGACGGAAAAGCCAAAGCCGTTTTCATCAGTCAGAATGAGCCGGTCTTTCCGGAAAAGGAGCGCATTTTTGTAATGCGCAACTTTTGTATGGTAACGGCTTTCCGAAACGGCCGTGGTTTTGCGCGGATCAAAGGAGATAATCGTATCTCCGTGCTCCTTTGTCCACGCGTTGCCGGATTGGAGCACGCCGTTTTGAAAGGAAAGGACGGCGTGCTGCCCGGTATACCCGGTTTGTATCGCTGCATTTAAATGCGGCGCCACTTGCTCTAAGCTGATATTTCCTGCCCGCGCAAAAGAGAGTGAAAGCGGGGCAATCAGGCAGGCGTTTAAAAAGAGAAAAATGAGAATCAGTTTCCAAACGCTAAGCGCACCCCGGTACCGGAAAATTTTTACAGGTGAAACGATCATCGCAAAATAACCAGCAGGGAATCTTTGAATCTGTTCCATAAGCAATCCCACATTTCAATAAAGTATGCTATGTTTTTTACAAGTTTTTTCCGCCCGGGCCGGCAGCTGTTAAAGCTGTCCATCCCGTTACGCCCTTTATCCTTTTGTGCCGCCCGACGTCAGCCCGGATACAAAGTTTTTTTGCAGGAAGAAAAACAAAATACAGATTGGCAGCGCGGCTAAAATGGCGCCGGCAGCAAAGAGCGTCACCTTTTGCTCGGTCGGGTTGGAAATAAATTGCTGGAGGCCGACTGCCACGGTTAAATGTTCCGGTGTCCGGAGCAAAAATTTGGCCAGCAAATAATCCCCGAACGGCCCCATAAATGCCCAGAGTGCCTGGACGGCAAGCATCGGTTTAACAAGCGGGAGCACAATTTGCCAAAATATGCGCAAATGGCCGGCCCCGTCAATTCTTGCAGATTCGTCCAAATCGCGCGGCACCGTATCGAAATACCCTTTCATCAGCCACGTATTCATTGGAATGCCGCCGCCAACATAAAGCAAGGTTAAAAACCAGTACGTGTCCAGCGCGTCCAGGATATTCGCCAGTACATAAAATGCGGTCAGGGCCGCCATTGTCGGAACCATTTGGATGATCAGGAAAAAGACAAGGCTGTACTTTCTTCCTTTAAAACGGTAGCGGCTGTAAGTGTAGCCAGCAAGGGTCACGATGACGACCTGCAAAACCATCGTTGCAACCGCGATGATAAGCGTGTTTTTATACCATTCCGGATACAGCGTCTGGGTAAACAGCTGGCGAAAATTGTCCAATGTCCAATGGGAATGAAAATCCAGCTGGAAGGAAACGATATTGGATTCCTTGAAAGCAGACGCCGCCGTAATCAGCAGCGGATACAGAATGATTACACTTAAAAGAATTAAAAACGCATAGGTGAAAAACCGGTTCCAGAAACGGGTGAATTTTTGATTTTTCATTAACGCCTTCATCCTACATCATCTCCTCATTGCCGAAAGCGTTCGTCTTTTTAAAGGCGATCATCGAGACGGCAATTACAATAAATGAAATCATAAGGGTAATCGCCGCTGCCATCGCGTACTGCGGCGATGTCCCGGTCGTCAGTTTATAAATCCAGGAAATTAAAATATCGCTCGCCCCGGCTCCCGCTCCGACACTGCCCGGCCCGCCGTTATTAAAGAGATAAATAATCGAGAAGTTATTGAAATTAAATGTGTACTGGGTGATCAGAACAGGCGCGGTGGCAAATAAAATCATCGGCAGGGTAATCCTGCGGAACTTTTGCCAGAAATTCGCGCCGTCAATGATGGCGGCTTCGTATAAATCGCCCGGGATCGACTGCAGGACGCCGGTGACCATCACATAAATATACGGGAAACCGAGCCATGTCTGGATCATGATCAAGGCCACTTTTGTCCAGAACGGATCCGTTTTCCACGAGATGGCCGGAATGTCGGTAAACGGAAGATGGTTGAGCAGCGGAATGACCTGGGCATTGATGGCGCCGATACTGTCATTGAAAATATTGGAAAAACTCATAATGGTAATAAAGGCTGGCACCGCCCACGGTAGCAAAAAAATGATCCGAAACAGCTTTTTCCCTTTGATAAAAGGCTGGTTTACCACACAGGCTGTTAAAATGCCGAGCACAATCTGGCCGGTGGTCGCGCATAATGTCCAGATGATTGTCCAGCTGAACACACTTGTAAACGTGGCCCGATACGAGCTAAGTGAAAAAATATTTAAGAAATTTTTGATCCCGACCCAGTCAATTAGGCGGAAAGGCGGAATATGATAAAAATCATAGTTTGTAAAAGCAGTGAACAGCGTCACAAGCACCGGAAAAATGATCACGAATGTCATGGCCACATAAGCCGGAATCGTCAGCAAATAAGGGAAGCCTGCATCCCATGCATTTTTTAAAATGGCCTTGGCAGATGTGTTGGCTGCCCCCTTTAAGTTCCAGATGGCGGCAACACGCCGGGCATCATAAATATTCAGCAAATAAAAAGCAAGAAAAATGGCGATCAAGATGATTTGCAGGGAACCCTTGATCAGCAGAAACAGCGAATGGTCAACCTGCGGGACAGAACCCAGCGTGATAAAACCGTTCATTGCCGGGATGCCTGCTATGACCATTTGGATGACAAAAAGGATAAAAATGGCCAGAAAAAGGACGCCTTTAAAAGGCTGCTTGTTATAAAACTGGCCGAGCCCCGGGATCAGGGAGAAGAGGCCGGCTTTTCGGACATCCTTCAGTTTATTCAGTTCGGTTTCCATTTTGATTGCCTCGTTTCTATATTGGTCTTTCCAAAAAATCCCGCTGGCAGATTTTCATGCTGCAGCTATAGAAAATGAGCGAAATATGGCTACTTTGTGCCTTTTGCAATAGATGACTTGGTCTCAAGTCCATGTGATACAGTGCTGCATTTTTGCGGCACGGACCCCTTTTGAAAATATTTCATTTTTTGTTGGCAGCAGATTTTTTGTGGTCCGGGTGCCAATCTTGAAAATACGCGCAGTTGACTTATGTTACTAAACCAGGTGGAGCGTATCCCCACCTGGAAATGAATAAAGCGGTCTATTTATTGGAATACTTTTGGGCAATATTGTCTTTGATCGTCTTCACCGCTGCATCGGCTGCCTGCTTTGGTGTTTTCTTGCCGCTCGCTGCGTCAAACATCGTCGATTCCATACCGGTCCAGACTTCTGCCATTTCCGGAACGTTTGGCATCGGCTGGGCAGATTTGTACTGTTCAACAACCGCTTTTGTCAGTTCGTCATTTGTCGCAGCCGCTTTTTCGCGCGCAGCCGGGTTGGCAGGGACTTCTTTGTATTTTTCATAGAATTTGTAGCTGTTTGCGGAGTTGGTGACGTATTGAATCCATTTTTCCGCAAGTTTCGGTTCTTTCGTATAGTTGGAAGCGACCCATCCTTTTCCGCCGCTGAATGCTTCGTACTTGTTGCCGTTCGGAAGCGTCGGGATCGGGGCTGCGCCGTAATTTACTTTTGCTTTCGCGTAGGTGTCCGCCGACCAAGGACCGTCAATGACGGCAGCTGCTTTGCCCTTTGAGAATTCTTCTGTTACAAAGTCGCCGGAGCTTTTTGTATCTTTCATTCCTTTCGGCCAGATATCCTTGAACCAGTGTGTGGCGTACGTAATGGCTTTTACGGAACCGGCATTGTTTAATCCGATATCTTTTGTATTTGTGCCGTTATCGCCGAACACATAGCCGCCGTAACCTGCGAGCAAGCCGTAAGAATAGTAGAAGTCCGTCCATTTAACAAGGAACCCTGTATTCTTTCCGGATTCGGATGAAAAATTATATTTGCTGTCTTTCGCCAGTTTTTCAAGGTCGGCAAATGTTTTTGGCGGGCTTTTCAACAAATCTTTGTTGTAATAAAGGACGAGCGTTTCAATAACGAACGGGACGCCGTAAACTTTGTTGTCGATCATGACTTGGCGCTGGTCTTTTGCATCATAGGCGCTGACATCTTTTTTGGACAGTTTAAGCAGATGCCCCTGCTGGCCGAGCCCGCCGATCCGGTCATAAGAAGCGAGCATGACATCCGGCGCTTTTCCTGCCGGGCCGTCGAGCGGAAGTGCTTCGAGCTGGTCAAACATCGGCTTTTTCACGACTTTTACAGTGACATTGTTTTGTTTTTCAAAATCTCCTTTAATACTGTTAATATAGTCTGCGTATTGGTCTTCAACGGAAACAGTGAGCGTCTTTTTGCCGCCGCTGTCTGAAGAGGAACTGCTGTTTGTTTTTTTCGATCCTCCGCACGCGGCGAGCGCCATGATGACGCCCAAGACAAGCGTAAGCACGAACAGCTTCTTGAATACTTTCATTTTATGAACCTCCCTTTTTTGGTACAACCTTATTCAACCTTATTCAACCTTATTATAAAAGAGAGTGGAAAACGATTACAATGTAAAATTTTCTGTTAACGGTAACAGAATAAAAAGCCCCCTGCCAGGTATCCGGCAAGGGGGAGGGTTAGTTTGTGATTTTTAGAAACGCAATGGGAAGCGACGAATGGGTTTCACGAACGCTCCGGCCAGGTTAGTTTGTGATTTCCAGAATCGCAAAGTCCATTGGCGGGAGGACAAGGGTTTTGTTTGGAACCGGTTTGTTTTCCCACGCGTCTTTTACGGTGTCCGGTTTTACATCCAGCTCGCTCCACGGGATGGCCTGTTCCTGGTCCGACCGGTTAAAGGCAAACAGCAAGGTGCATTTTTCCCCTTTGCGCAGGAAGCTGACCACTTGTTTTTCGTTATCGGTTTTCAGCCAGACGAGATCGCCGTATGTCAAGGTTTGTTGATGGTCTTTCCGGAAGCGGATCAGCTTTTTCATAAATGCGAGCATGTCGCGGTCCTGCTTGTCTTCATCCCAGACCATGCATTTCCGGCAAAGCGGGTCACCTGCGCCGTCTATTCCGACCTCCGTGCCGTAATAAATGCACGGCGAACCGGTATGCGCGAACGTAAAGGCAAGGGCAAGCTTCACCTTTTGCTTGTCGCCGCCTGCCTTTGTCAAAATCCGCGGGGTGTCATGGCTGTCAAGCATATTAAACAAAACCTCGTTGTTGGACTGCATATAATGCATAAACTGCTGGTTGAGGCTGTGCATCAGTTTTTCGGCGGAAATTTTTTCATCCACAAAGTATTCAATTATTGTCTGCGTAAATGGATAATTCATGACCGAATGAAACTCATCGCCTAAAAGCCAAGGCCATGCATCATGCCAAATTTCGCCGAGAATAAAAACATCCGGTTTCTCGCCTACAACGGCCTGGTGGAACTTTTTCCAAAAAGCATGGTCGACTTCGTTGGCGACATCAAGGCGCCAGCCGTCAATGTCAAATTCACGGATCCAGTAAGTCGCAATATCGAGCAAATACTGTTGCACTTCGGGATTGGCCGTATTCAGCTTCGGCATGCTTGTCGTAAAAGCAAACGTATCAAATGAGAGCGTATCCTGCCCGTCAATGTTCCCGTTTTCGCCTTCGCGGACCGGGAAAGAGTGGATATGGAACCAGTCTTTGTAGCGCGATTTCTCCCCGTTTTCTAGCACATCCTGCCACTGTTTTGAATTTTTCCCGATATGGTTGAACACCGCATCGAGCATAATCCGTATCCCGCGTTTGTGGGCTTCTTGCACCAGTTTGCGGAATGTTTCTTTATCGCCGAAATGTGGGTCAATCGTAAAATAGTCGAATGTATCGTATTTATGATTGGAAGGGGCTTCGAAAATCGGCGTCAAATAAATCCCGTTAATGCCAAGATCGGCGAGATAATCGAGATGGCCGATGATCCCCTCGAGGTCGCCGCCGAAAAAGTCGTCCACGCCCGGGTCTTTGCTTCCCCACGGCAGGGCATTTTCCGGAGAAATGGCGGGATTTCCGTTTGCAAACCGTTCAGGAAAAATCTGGTACCAAATGGTGGACTTCACCCAGTCAGGCGCCTTGAACATATCGGTTTCGTGCATAAACGGAAATTTAAAATAATAGTCGGGCACCCGCAGTGTATCTTCATTTACCGGGTAAAAGCCGCGCCCGCCATAAAAAATGTCGCTGCCATCCGTGCCGGTAAGGATAAAGGCGTACTGCAGGCGGCGGTGCGGCGGGCAGACTTCGGCAAACCAGACATCGTGCGCCTCTGTTTCAGCCTTTTTTTCCATTTCAAGGCGTTCAGATTCCCAGTGGTATTCCCCGTCTTCCTTTTTTTTAAATAAATACGGGTCTCCCCAAATGAGGACGGCTTTCTGAATGTCCCCTTTTTTCGTGCGCAGCTTCAGGTGCATCGTTTTTTTGTCATATATATACGCATCCGCGCTGAACGGCTGATGAAAAATTCCTGCAAGTTCCATCTTTTCTCCTCCTCTTATGCTACATTTGTAATAAGACAAAGCATTCAAAAGGCGATAGCATCAGTTTGCTTGGCACCACTTTGCCGCGATCGCCGTTGTTATTGAGCAGGCATGCCCATCTGTGGCGGGTAAGTTCCGGGCAGGTAAAGGTCTGCAGTTTTTTCGATGTATTGCAGACAATCATGGCACAGCTGCCTTCATGCTTCCGTATATACGCGTAGATGTCCGGGTCCTCATCAGCCAGCATTTCCCAGCTGCCGGCCGTAAAGACAGGCATGGATTTTCTCAGTTCGATCAGCTTCCGGTAATAATGCAGCACGGAGCCGGGATCTTTTTCCTGCGCCGCTACGTTCACGGTCCGCGTATCTTCATTGATGCCGAGCCACGGAGCATATGTAGAAAAGCCGCCGTATCGATCATTGTTCCACTGCATGGCGCCTCTTGACGTATCTTTAGAGCGCTGTTGCACCATTTTTAAAATTTCTTCCTCCGCATAGCCTTTCTTTTTCGCAATTGTGGCAAGCCCTTTGATACTTGGGTCCTCATAGTCTTGGAGCCGCGGGAGCTTCAAGTTCACCATGCCGATTTCTTCGCCCTGCAGCAAAATCGGCAGCCCCCACTGCAAATACATCAAAGTGGCAAGCATCTTTGCGCTTTTTTGCCGGTATTTGCCTTCGTCCCCGAAGCGCGACAACGCCCGCGGCATATCATGATTATTCCAGTAGAGCGAATTGAAGCCTTCCCCGTACAGGTCATTTTGCCACCGGGACATCGCTTTTTTAAAAGCAAGCAAATTCCATTTTCCCTGTTGCCAGTTTTGCGGAATGCCGGGTTTTTTTGCTTCCGTGTCAAACCCCAAGTAGTTAAAGGTAATGATGCAGTCGCATTCTTCGCGGTCCGGCCTTGAATAAAGCCGGGCAAGCTTCGTGTCGGCGGAAGCTGTTTCCCCGATTAAAAAAGCTTCCGGATGCTTCGCTTTAATTGTACGGTTAAATTCACGGATATAATCATGGACACGCGGCAGGTTGGCATAATACTGTTCTGCAAGCACAAACGCTTCTTCCGAGTTTGTTTTAACGGGAAGAAAACGGGTGTCCTTTGCCAGGTGAATGACCGCATCCAGCCGGAATCCATCCACACCTTTATCCAGCCAGAATAGGGCGATTTTTGCCATTTCTTCGCGCACTTTTTTGTTCTCCCAGTTCAGGTCGGGCATTTTATCGCTGAACAGATGAAAATAATATTGCCCGGTCTGCTGATCAAAGGCCCATGTGCTGCCGCCGAAAAAGCTCGCCCAGTTCGTCGGTTCACGCCCTTCTACTGGGTCATGCCAAATGTAGTAATCCCTGTACGGATTTTCTTTACTTTTCCGCGCTTCCCGGAACCACGGGTGGCGGTCTGACGTATGGTTCAGCACAAGGTCCAGAATGATTTTGAGCCCGCGTTTTTTCGCTTCCTGAATCAGACGTTCCACATCTTCCATCGTGCCGAAAACCGGGTCGATTTTTTCGTAGTTGCTGACATCATAGCCGTTGTCCACATGCGGCGATTCAAAAATTGGATTGAGCCAGATGGCCGTTGCCCCGAGATCGCGGATATAATCCAGCTTTTCAATGATGCCCGGGATATCGCCCACGCCGTCCCCGTTTGAATCTTTGAAACTGCGCGGATATACCTGATAAATGACATCTTTCCACCACGCATCTTGCAAAGCGGTTCACCTCCACGTTTCTTCTATACTCTTTCAACGTATCATCACCCCTTTATGCGGAACAAATTTTTCAGCGATGTTACCGTTAACAAAATACTTTTTACGGGTTTGATTGGCCCAAGCCCATCCTGAAAAAAATAAGCAACCGGTGTAAGACTGCTTATTCACAGACGGTGGAGGGGCGGATGACCACTTCCGGTTCAAAAAACCGGTGCCCCTGGGATTTCCCGTTTTCCTGAATTTTTTTCAACAGCATACGTGCACACGCTTCCCCCATTTTTACAACGGGCTGGCGCACGGTTGTAATATGGGGGGCGGAAATCCGGTCAAGAAACACCCCGTCAAAACCGGTGACTGCAACCTCACTTGGTATGGCGAGCTGCAGCGATTGGGCGGCTCTGATCACACCGAGGGCAATCCGGTCGCTTGCGCATACAAACGCGCATCTTTCCTTCCGGCTGGATAAAATTTTTTCCGCTTCTTGCTGGGCGGCGCTTGAACTGTTTTTGACCCTGCAAAGAAACGGCGGCAATCCGTTTGCTTCGGTTGCATCCAGATAACCTTTTTGTCTCGCAAACATAAACGGTTCTTGCAGGTCAATGCCGAAAAAATAAATTTTTTTAAATCCGCGGCTTATGACATGCTCTGTTAACAGCCGTACGCCTTTTTCATTGTCCACATCAATAAAATCAAACCCTCTGTCATTTTGCCCGAATAAAATCACCGGTTTGGAAAATTCTTTTAAAATGGTATCAAAATCCTGGCTGCGGACACCTGTTGCAATCACGCCGTCGCACTGGCCGATGTCCTTCGATTTCCGTGTGACCAGCTGAAGCGAGTAGTGGTTTTGGTCGAGCTCCCTGGCAATGCCGGCCAGCAAGTTCATATAATACGGCTCTGTCGTGTCCATTTCTTCCAATATCAGGAACTTGATGACCTGGGTACGGTTGGAGACGAGGGCACGTGCCGCATAATTGGGTACATAGTTCAACTGCTCCATCGCCTCATATACCAGTTTTTTTAAATCATCTCTAACCTGTTCGGGGTGGTTAAGGACCCGTGAAACCGTCATCTTTGAAACATTCGCCTGTTTTGCGACATCGGAAATGGTAACCATGACGCCTCATCCTTTATTTTTCAGAAGAAATGCGCTTTCAATTTTTTCAAAATCAAGGTCCCGGGTTCCTTCAACAAGGAAATCCGCCTGATTCATGTTTTCCGACGTGCCGACCCCGACTGCAAACATGCCGGCCGCTTTAATGGCCTGGATGCCGGCTTCCGCGTCTTCAATGCCGATGCAAAATGCCGGATCCGCGTTCAGCTTGCGGGCGCCGGTTAAAAAGATTTCCGGATCCGGCTTACCGTGCTGAATGCGGGCAGCGTCCACGATTTCATCAAAAAAGGAAGCCACCCCCAGTCTGTCGATGACAAACATAGCGTTTTTGCTCGCGGAAGCCAGCGCTGTTTTGATTCCCCTTTCCTTTATATCTTCGAGCAGGTTGTGGATGCCCGGAAGCAAATCGGCAGGGGAAATTTGGCGGATCAGTTCTTTGTAATATTCATTTTTCCTGTCCGCGAGCTCGTTCAGCTTTTCTTCGGAAAAGGAAGGCTCCGGCCGGGCGTTCTCCAATATTTTCTTTAAAGAGTCCATGCGGCTAAGCCCTTTAAGCGCTTCATTAAAATGGCGGTCAAAAGGAACCTGCAGCTCATCAGCTAGCTTTTTCCATGCTAAGTAGTGGTATTCCGCAGTATCTGTGATGACCCCGTCTAAATCAAAGAGAACGGCTTGGATATGTGATGCTGCCATTGACAATTCTCCTCCAACTTATAAAGTTTGATTGCTGTTATGATTAGTATACGGGAAATTTCTCTTGAAAACTATAGAACTATATAAGTTGCTTGTCGAAATCAGCAGAAAAGGCGAAAAAGATCCGGAAAAAGCGAAAGAACCGGCGAAAAGGGGAAAAACCCGGTGCACTTCGAAAAGCGCGGTTTAAATGAAAGGATTCCATGCCCACTTCAGAAATCGTTCCTTTATTTGAAAAAAGGGTGACTGAATCGGCAAAAAGGGCCGGACGGGAAAAAGCGGGCGGAAAGCAAGAACGGGCTGATTTTTTCCGGAAAACCAGCGAAAAGGTACAAGAGTCCGGCGGGCCTTTTGTTTGCTTATGCTACAGGCTCTTGACCGCCTGAATGCCGAAATAAATGCCGAAACCGACAAGAGACAGGCCGGACAGCCTCGAAATGAAAAGAATCAAACGGTTGGTTAACAGTTTTCCGAAGCTGCTTGAGACGGCAGCCATCGAAAAGTCCCACAGCGCCACCCCGATAAAGATGGCCAGGCTGTAGAGGAGAAACTGCTGTGGGCCTACGGATTCAGCTGTTTTTGCAAGCACGGAACCGTAAACGCCGAGCCAGAATAAAATGGTGAGCGGATTGGTCAGAGACATTAGAAAACCGGTCAGGAATGATTTTGACAATTTTTCTTTGTTTCTCATCAAACCGGAAATCGGCTGATTGGCTGCAATCATGCTTTCAATGCCGGTGTATGTAAGGACAAAGCATCCGAAAAACCAAAGGAATGATTTTACAAATCCGATGCTGAGCAAATGGACGACACCGAGATAAACGAGCAGCATATACAAACCGTCTGCTGCCATGGCGCCGATTCCGAGCAGCCATGAGTGGAGAAAGCCATTTTTAATCCCCTTGTCAATTTGAGCGGCATTCACCGGCCCGATCGGCGCAGCAAGGGACAGCCCCAAAAAAATATAACTAATCATGCTTTCCATCATTTTCCCCAGCCTTTCCATAGCGATTAGTATATTTGTATTCAGAAACCATAGCCTGTACAACTACCTGTACAACTAATAAAAGCAAAATGGATGCCTTAAATGAAAAAAATGAACCCAAACGATGAAAGTGCATAAACAGAGTCGATGGGTTAAAAGTGCGCCATTATTCTTCCATGGATTGAAGAAATAAAAATCTTAAATTGCAATATTAAATGCAACAAGTATTGAAAGACCAGATAACCCATGATTAAGTAGAATCGGGACACGCTGCGCAACTTGACGTGGAGTGGCGGGCATGGTAGCCTGGTTGGCCCAGCCAGTACCGTATACCTGGCTTCATGGCTGGTAGCCATGCCCGCAGAGGCTCTTTGTCAAGTTGCTAAAAACCAACCCTTTGGGTTAGCTGGCTTAAGGTTAAGAAGCTAAGCCAGCTAACTCTATTTGGAAACACTCCTCAGGTGTACGATAATTGAGGATCTTCCTTGGAAGATGGTTACGCCAATTTTCAACATAGGTAATGGTTTCGTCTGCCACAGAGGAAATGGGTCTCCCCTTTGGTATGAAGCGCCTAATAAGGCCATTATGACGCTCGTTGGTTCCTCGTTCACAGGATGTGTAAGGGTGTGTAAAATAAACCTCTGTTAGATCTTTTTCAACACTAAGGCCGAGGTCAGCAAATTCAGAACCGTTATCAGCCGTAATGGTTTTAAACACTTTAGAGAACCGATTACCGTAAGACACTTTCAACTGAGATATGACTTCTGAAACGGATAGACTATCCTTGGCTGTCACTCTCAAAATTATTTCTTTACGGGTTTTGCGCTCAGTAAGAGTCAATAAGGCCTGATCTTTAGTCTTCTTGCCTATAACCGTATGGCGAACTGATTTTTTAAATCCCAAACAACATGTGGCCAATGCCGATGTCGTACGATTACTTCCACAAGTGAATGTGAAGGCTGAAACGGAATATGGAAAAAGAGCCTTCCCTGTGTTCCTTTTTTTGGAATTTTGTCCTTGCATTCTGGTTTCGGCAGGAAGTTTTCAATATAGCGGCGACCATTGGTACCGAAAAATTGAAAGTCCCAAAATGATTGTGAAAAAACCACGGCTCCATATTCGTTGAAATCTTGCCGTATTCATGTTACGATTACCGTACATCGTTTACGCTTTTAGCTGACAATGCTCAAAAGAGTATATTTTTTTGCCGAAAAGGGAAAACTCCTAAGGGAGATATGCGGCCCTGTTGAACGTTTAGAAGGAGATTGAGAAGATTGACGAAGTTTTCAGAATTAAATTTAAGCCCGGCAATTTTAAAAGCTGTGAAAAGAATGGGGTTTGAAGAGGCGTCGCCGATTCAGGCAGCCACCATTCCGCTTACCATGCAAGGGAAGGATATTATCGGCCAGGCGCAGACAGGTACGGGAAAAACTGCAGCATTTGGCATACCGTTGATTGAAAAGATTGATCATAGAAGCCGTAATATTCAAGGAATCATTATCGCGCCGACCCGCGAGCTTGCCATTCAGGTATCTGAAGAATTGTACCGGATCGGCCAGGATTCGCGCGTTCATGTGCTGGCTGTTTACGGCGGCCAGGATATTTCGCGCCAGATCCGCGCGCTGAAAAACCATCCACAAATTATTGTCGGGACACCGGGACGGATTCTTGACCATATACACCGGGGGACCCTGAAACTCGACAAGGTGCATACGCTTGTGCTTGACGAAGCGGATGAAATGCTGAATATGGGCTTTATTGATGACATTGAAGCCATTCTTTCAACCGTGCCGAAAGACCGCCAAACGATGCTGTTCTCGGCAACCATGCCGGATCCGATCCGGAAAATTGCCGAACGCTTCATGAACAACCCGGAACTTGTCCGTGTGAAAGCAAAAGAAATGACCGTTCCGTCTATTGAACAATACTACATTAAAGTCCAGGAACGTGAAAAATTCGATGTATTGTCAAGGCTTTTGGATGTACAGTCTCCGGACCTTGCGATTGTGTTTGGGCGCACGAAGCGGAGAGTTGATGAACTGGCGAATGCCCTGACCTTGCGCGGCTATCTTGCAGAAGGTATTCACGGTGATTTGAGCCAGGCGAAACGCTTATCGGTACTCCGAAAGTTTAAAGACGGGAAAATTGATGTGCTTGTTGCCACCGATGTTGCGGCACGCGGGCTGGATATCTCGGGTGTAACCCATGTTTACAATTACGATATTCCACAGGACCCGGAATCCTATGTGCACCGGATCGGAAGAACGGGCCGTGCCGGACGGGAAGGCATGGCAATGACCTTTGTCACGCCGCGGGAAATGGGCTATCTCAAAACGGTTGAACAGACAACGAAAAAGAGAATGCTCCCGATGCGCCCGCCGACCTGGGATGAAGCGTTTGAAGGGCAGCAGCGCGTCACCATGGAACGGATCGGGGAAACCATCAAAGAAGGCAATATTGATGAATATATGTCGGTAGCGAAGGAGCTGCTTGCAGAATATGACCCGGCTGAGGTCACGGCAGCTGCTTTGAAACTGATGACGAAAGAGCCGGATAAAACACCGGTTCATATTTCAGAAGAACGGCCGCTTCCGCATAAAAAAGACCATAGCAGACGGGGCAAGCCTGCAGGGTCCTACAAAGGGTCTTACAATAAGGGAAGAAAGCCGAGAAGAACAACAACAAACCGCAAACCATTTTAACCAAACGAAGGCGGGGCCAAAAAATAGAGCATCATCAGCTTTACGAGCGGGCCGGTTTGTATCCGGCTGCGACTCTTTACAAGTAAAAATGCCGGTATGGCAAAAGTGCCGGCGCCCCATTAAAAAAGCAACGGCAGCTCCCGTTGCTTTTTTAAAGCAGAAGAATCCGTTTTTTTTTCGTAAAAAGTCATTCCCCCGAGCAGCACGCCGGCAACGAGTCCGGAGAATTGGCTTTTTTTAAGCGGGAGAAGCCGCTTTTCTTTGCAAAAGCATGCCTCCAAGCAGCATGCCGGCAACGAGTCCGGAAAGATGGGCTGTATGATTGGCGCCAGGCTGCATCATAGCCGTTACAACGGAAATGACCGCGATCGATAAAATGGTTTGCCGGCTTGTTTTTGGTATATCTTCTCCGACCCAGACAAGGGCGACATATGCGCCGATCAGGCCGAACAGGGCACCGCTCGCACCGGCATGGGAATAGGTAAGCGGAAGCAGAAAAAAAGAAGCGAGATTGGCGCAGCATCCGCAGCCAAAATATAACAGGATAAACTTCCATTTTCCGGCCAGCCGTTCGAGACAGGGGCCGAGCAGCAAGAGGGAGAAGGAATTCAACAGCAGGTGGCTGAAATCAATATGGACAAAAACAGGGGAGACAAGCCGCCATATTTCCCCTTGGGCAATATAAAGGTTCACACCGGACAGTGCTTCATAAAGGGTTTGTGTTGGTAAAACCGGAAGCCGCATGGCCGCAAACAGGAGGCACTGGGCCAGGAAAATGGCAGATACGACGGGATAGGAACCAATAAAAGCAGAAAAGCGGATCGGGCGGATCAGCATTGCAAATACTCCTTTCAATGGAAAAGCTCTATTTATACATATGCCGGAAATGACGAATTAGACGTCCGGTTTGCTTCTAACCGCAACCGCCAGCAGGATGGAAAAAGGGATAGCCCAAATCCGGCTCGTATTTTCAAAAAGGGCCGAACCGCCATCATGGATACCAGCAGAACGATTTACCGGCGCATATTTTCACGGAAGGCAGAGGCACCGGCAGCAGTGTGAAAATCGGGTATCGGAAATTTTGTGGTTTATACCCAGGGAAAACAGAAGGTGAGCACATGATTAAAGGAATTGGCATTGATATTGTCGAGCTTGAAAGGATAAAAAAGCTCTATGAACGGCAGCCGCGGTTTCCGGGGCGGATTTTAACGAAAGCGGAGCAGCAACAGTTCGGCAAATTGGCAGAAAAAAGGAAAATTGAATTCCTTGCCGGCAGATTTGCGGCGAAAGAAGCATATTCCAAAGCTTTTGGCACGGGAATCGGGGGTGTGTTATCTTTTCAGGAAATTGAAATCGCAAAAGATAAGAACGGCCGCCCGTATTTTTCAAAGCCGGCAGGGCCCCGCGCCCATTTGTCGATCACGCACAGCCGTGAATATGCATTCGCCCAAGTGATTCTGGAAGACTGAAGCTATAACGTTTTTTCAATTCCCCATCATACAGGCCCGGGTTGTCTCATATATTCAAAGTAAGAGAGGAGAGACAAGGCACGGGCTTTTGATGAAGCCTTTCTCTTCATAAGATTTGAGACAATAAAGGGGTTGAAAGGATGAAGAGAAAGTACTGGGTTTTGTTTGCGGCGCTGTTTGCCATTTTTCTGCTTTCCGCCTGCGGAGCGAAAAAACCGCAGGATGTGGCCGGAAAATTAAATGAAAAAGTGGAGAAGATGGACGGCTACAAGCTGAATGCGAAAATGACGCTTGAAACGGGCAATGAACCGCGGACATACAATATTGAAGTTTGGCACAACCGGCCGGGATATTACCGTGTCAACCTGAAAAATGCGGGCGAGGGGCAAAGCCAGATGATTTTGCGCAATAAAGAAGGCGTGTTTGTGGTTACGCCCGCCCTCAACAAAAGCTACAAATTTCAAAGCGACTGGCCGAACAACACAAGCCAGGCGTACCTTTATGAATCGCTTGTGAAAGACATATTGAAAGATAAAGAGGCAAAGATGACGGTGAAAAAGAACCGATATGTGTTTGAGACGAAGACACGCTATCAAAATCATAAGATGCTGCCGTACCAGCAAATTACTTTTGACAAAAGGACGCTTGCACCAGTCAGTGTGAAAGTGATGGACACGGACCGCAATACGCTTGTCAGTGTGCTTTTTACAAAAGTGGATTTTAATGCAAAATTCGACAGCAACGCGTTTGACACGAAAAAAAATATGACAGGAGCGAAACTCGAAGTGCCCGTGGATGGAAAAGTCGGCAACAAAGAGTTTTCGGTAAAATATCCAACGGCAAAAATCGGGGGAACGACGCTGCTCGATGAACAGGAAGTTGCCGTTGCAAACGGTAAGCGCGTTATTTTGACCTATACGGGCGATAAAACGTATACGCTGATTGAGGAAAAGGCAGAGGTACTTCCAGCTGCTTCCACAGAACCGATTCCTGCAAACGGGGAAATGGCGGATCTCGGGTTTGCGTTCGGGATCAAGACAGGTGACTCCCTGTCCTGGACGGTGAACGGTGTCGAATACACGCTTGCCTCCAAATCGCTATCGGCTGCGGAAATGATGGAAGTCGCCCAGTCTGTCGGAGGAGAACCGGAAAAATAAAATGCGGATAACCCGTTCGTAAGCACAAAAAGCACAAGCCCGCAGCCATTCTCTGCGGGTTTTTTTCTTGAAGGGGTTTAGCACGTCTCTTCCGGCAACCCGCCCCAAACCGGATTGATAAGACTTCCTTTTAAAAATCATTGACAACGCGGTCTGCGCGTTCGATAATCATGATATGGAATGATAAAGGAAGTGTAATCATGGCTTTTTACCGGGATACATGGGTGGAAGTCGATTTGGATGCCATTTCGGAAAATGTCGGAAATATGCGCCGCCTTTTGCCGGAGCATACGCAAATCATTGCGGTTGTAAAAGCCAATGCTTACGGGCACGGCGCGGAATATGTGGCGAAAACCGCGCTTGCATCCGGGGCTTCAGCGCTTGCGGTTGCATTTTTGGACGAGGCGCTCGCGTTGCGAAAAAAAGGGATTACCGCCCCGATGCTTGTTTTGGGGGCAACCCGTCCGGAAGATGCCGGAATTGCGGCTGAAGAAAACATCTCCCTGACTGTTTTTCAAAGAGACTGGCTGGAGGAAGCAAGCCGGCATTTAACCGGGCGGAAACTGTCCGTCCATATTAAATGCGATACCGGAATGGGCCGGATTGGCGTAAGAACCGTGCAGGAATTAAAAGAAGTGGAAAAAATCGCAAACCAAACACCATGTTTCTCTTTTGAAGGGATCTTTACCCACTTTGCGACAGCGGATGAAATTGATACGGCTTTGTTTGAAAAGCAGTACAGCCGGTTTCAGGATATGGTTTTAAACCTCGAAACCCGCCCGCCGTATGTGCACTGCGCAAACAGCGCCGCCGCTTTGAGATTTGACCAGTCTCCGTTTAATGCTGTCCGTTTCGGCATTGCGATGTACGGGCTCTCCCCTTCGCCCGAAATCAAGCCGGTTTTGCCGTTTCCGTTAAAAGAGGCGTTCTCCCTCCATACAAAGGTCACGCATGTGAAACAAATCCATGCCGGGGATACGGTGAGTTACGGCGCAACCTATCAGGCTTCCGGCGATGAATGGATCGCCACGCTTCCGATCGGATATGCGGATGGCTGGATCCGCAGGCTCTCAGGTCAGGAAGTGATCATCGGCGGGGAAAGAGCGCCTATTGTCGGCAGGATTTGCATGGATCAGTGCATGGTAAGGATCCCCCGTCCGGTTGCTGTCGGGACAAAAGCAACGCTGATTGGAAAACAGGGGGATTTGTCCGTTCCTGTTGATGAAATTGCCAAAAAGCTCGATACCATCAACTATGAGGTGACCTGTTCCATTTCAAGCCGGGTCCCGCGCGTTTTCCGGAAAAACGGGAACGATGCCGCGGGCGTGTCGAATCCGGTCCTTGAAGGGTGAAAAATGTTTTGGCGAATTTTGAATAATGGCATGATTTTTTTGCCGATAATAGACAGGAATGGTGATTTGGCCTTTGCATATAGTGTATTTGATGGTATGATGAAAAGGGAATGGAAAGCAGAAACGGTGTCTAGTGCGTGGAGGTGTAGCAGGTGTCTGAACCTATTTCAACAGAAATTTTAGTCCGCTTGCCGCAGCAGCTGTTGACGGAATTGGACGGATTTGCTGAAACTGAAAATATGAATCGCAATGAGTTAATTTACCGTGCCACAAAAATGTATTTAAAAGAACGGAAAAAACGCCAAATCCGCGAAACGATGAGGCGTGGCTACATGGAAATGGCAAAAATTAATTTGGCGATTGCCTCCGAAGCGATCCAGGCTGAATACGAAGCAGAACATACAGTTGAAAGCCTAGTAAGCGGGGGGTAATCCTTTGATTGTTAAGCGTGGAGACGTGTACTTCGCCGATCTATCTCCGGTGGTCGGCTCCGAGCAGGGAGGCGTACGTCCTGTCCTCATTTTACAAAACGACATTGGAAACCGTTTTAGCCCCACTGTCATTGTTGCCGCTATAACAGCGCAAATCCAGAAAGCAAAATTGCCCACGCATGTGGAAATCGATGCAAAGCGTTACGGTTTGGAAAGGGATTCTGTGATATTGCTTGAACAAATACGCACAATCGATAAACAACGCTTAACGGATAAGATTACGCATCTTGATGAAGAAGTCATGGAGAAAATTGACGACGCCCTGCAAATCAGCCTGGGACTGGTCGAATTTTAGAAACGCTCTTTTTAACGTTTTTCCGAAAGAAGTCTCCCATCCTCAAGGAATGTGAAGGTGCGAATCGCACCAATGAGTAGGTGGGAGATGAATTTCGGTTGGCTTTAGCCAAAGTTATTTTTCCAATCCTTTTCTCAACAATTCTAAGATTGCGGCTGTTCTAGTTGGAATCCCATTTTCTTTTTGATATTGCTCCAATTTTTCTAATATCGTCTTAGGCATATGAATTTCTACACGTTCTTTCTCTTCTCTCATGATTATCACCTCATATTGATTGTACGGATTTTTTACGATATAATCAATATATACGAAATTTTTCCGCACAAAGTGAGGTGAAT
>Ga0207807_1000044_pt1 | contig 40774 bp, 42 predicted proteins | sample HigsolmetaGSP15D_FD_184843 | JGI IMG/M metagenome (GOLD analysis project Ga0207807, IMG submission 184843) | High solid enriched microbial communities from the Joint BioEnergy Institute, USA - SP1-5-D (SPAdes) | ecosystem: Engineered > Bioreactor > SSF (Solid state fermentation) > Aerobic >... | reverse complement strand
TTTCTGGAAAAGTTGCCTGTCAGCTACCAGAAGCATCTAGTGAAAGCATCTTAACCCTAAATTATCCGAAGAAACTGTAGAACTGCCAAGGGATTAGTGCACTTTTTTTACTTTCAAGTTTTAGTTATTGAAAATTAAATCAAGGTACTATTGTTATTGGAAATTAAAGACTGCAATTGATTTATCAAGTATGACTATAATATGAATGTTAAACAAAGTAAATTTCTATGGTTACTCTTGAAACTTTTACTTCTTCAAGCCGTATTCATATAGAGATTGTAATCCGAAAAAGGAGGCCCCCCATGGAAAACAAACGAAAACGGATTTTGGATATGGTGAAGGACGGGAAGTTGTCGACGGATGAGGCGCTAACGCTGTTGGAGGCTTTGGACCGGGAAGAGGCGGGCGAAATGGCGCCGAAAGAGGATTCGGCAGAAAACGGGGAACAGGCTACAAACGGCGGCAGCGGAGAGGCTGGCAGCAGCACCGGGCAGAAAAAGTTCCGGGATGCAGACCGGAATATTAATGAAACGAAAGAAAAACTGTTTGATCTTGTCGGCGGCGCGCTGAAAAAAATAAAGGACTTTGATCTTCAGCTGGGCCAGTCTGCCGAAGTTTCCCATGTCTTCCAGCAAAGCCTGCCGGAAACCGATATGATTGAATTGGATATCGCAAACGGGCATTTAACGTTTAAACAATGGGATCAGGAAGATGTGCGGATAGAATGCCAGGCAAAAGTGTACCGCACCAATGACAGGGAAGATGCCCGCAGTTTTCTGCTGAACAATAGCACGTTTTCGGTGGAGGGCGGCAGGCTTGTGTTTTCTACGCAATCCAAATGGATGAAAGTGGATACAGCCGTTTACGTCCCGGCGTCCCGCTACCGGAAAATCACGTTGAGCACTTTCAATGGAAACGTCCAGGTGAAAGACATTCAGGCAGACCAGTTAAAAGTGAAAACACTCCACGGGAAAGTGCTGGTGGAACATGCCGATTTGGAAACGGCGGAAGTCGAAACGGGAAATGGCACCGTTGATTTTGACGGAAATACAATCGGGCAGGTTGAAGTACAGACGATGAACGGGGACATCCGGTGGAACGGAGCGTGCAGGCGGTCAGACTTTGAAGCCTTTAACGGCAATATTACGGTAAAAACGGCTCCGGGTGCCGATTCATTGCACAGCAAGACCGTCTCTGGAAACATTGAAATGGCCATCCCGGAAAACATCTCCGTACACGGGGAAGGAAAAACCAACTTCGGCAACTTTGCGATTGACCTTCAAGGCATGGAGAAATATGAAGAACGAAAAGAAATGATTCAGAAAGTGGCCAGATTTAGCAGAAAAGGGACCACCGAGCCCGCATTATACATTTTTGCCGATGCCAAAACAGGATCCATTACGATCAACGAACAAAAGCCGGAGGAAGAAGAAAGCCCGGAAGCATAATCGTATTTTTGCCGGGGGAGCAGAAATTTCGCGAAAAAAAGATGCGTACCTGCTCTGCTGCTGGCATCAGCAGCTGTGTCGTTATATACTGTAAAAAGAACCACACAGAAAAGGTTTGATGATCATGCGCTGGTTACTTGGAATCTTGATCAATGCTGTATTATTTATTGCCCTTTCCGGCTATTTTCATGGCTTTTATGTCGAAAATATCGGGGCTGCCGTTATGTCAAGCCTCGTCTTGTCCATTTTGAATATTTTGGTGCGGCCGATCCTGATTTTGCTTACATTGCCGATCACGATTCTCACCCTGGGTATCTTTTTGCTCGTCATCAATGCGATTACGCTTGTGCTGACGGATGAACTGATGGGCGCAAGTTTTGAAATTGACAGCTTCGGCATGGCTTTTATCGTAGCGGTCATCATGGCGGTCGTAAACTTGATTTTACAGGAAACCGTATTCCGTAAATAAGACAGGCGGCGGACCGGACAGGGGCTTTGAAAAAGCGGCGGCGAATACCCGCCGTTTTTTCATGCCATGGCCCGATAGGCTAAATCATTTTCAGGTAGCCAAACTGTTTTACAATGAAAACGCACCGCCCGGCATTTATTTCAAAGGACTTAAGCATGAAGCATCCATCTTTTTACAACAGGGTGGCGATTTTTCGTTCATTTATAGCGTCCGCCCTTTTGGAAGAGGAGAAAAGCAGCATCCGCTCTGATTTGCCATTTAGGCCCTGAACCGCTTTAACGCAGTTTTACACGGCATGGGATGATTTTTGGTTGAAAAGGGTGGAACGGGCCCTTTGGGAAATGATAAAATAATAAGAAGCCTTTGAATCATCAACAAGCCGTTCCGGTGGTTTTCATCCGGACTTAACAGGAGGAATTACAGTGGCAAAGGTGCGCGTAGCAGATATTATTGAACATTTTAATCTGGAATTGATCAGTGGGGAAGAGGGCATCCACCGCCCGATTACCACAAGCGATATTTCACGGCCGGGGCTCGAGATGACGGGATTTTTCGATTATTACCCGGCCGACCGGATCCAGCTGCTCGGGATGACGGAAATCACATTCAGCAACAGGCTCTCGCCGGAAGAACGGAAAAGCAGGATGGACAACTTATGCAGCGATATTACACCGGGCATCGTGATATCACGTAATTTGGAAGTGCCGGATGAATTAATAGAAGCTTCCGAAGAAAAATCGGTCCCTGTGATGCGGACGCCGATGAAAACAACCCGGTTTTCAAGCCGCTTAACCAATTATTTGGAATTTAAGCTCGCCCCGGCAACAGCCATCCACGGTGTGCTTGTGGATGTGTACGGGGTCGGCGTTCTGATTACTGGCAAAAGCGGTGTCGGCAAAAGTGAAACAGCGCTTGAACTTGTCAAAAGGGGGCACCGCCTTGTCGCGGATGACTGCGTGGAGATTGTCCAGGAAGAAGAAGGGTCTCTGATCGGGCATGCGCCGGAATTGATCGAGCACTTGCTTGAAATCCGCGGCCTTGGCATTATCAATGTCATGACGTTGTTTGGCGCTGGCGCGGTCCGCAGCCATAAAAAAATTACCATGATCGCCAATCTTGAGTTATGGGACGAGCATAAGCAATATGACCGGCTCGGGTTGGATGAGGAAAAAGTCAAAATCCTTGATACCGAAATTACAAAGATGACGGTACCGGTACGGCCGGGGCGGAACCTCGCCATCATCATCGAAGTGGCGGCGATGAATTACCGCCTGAAAAATATGGGCGTCAATGCGGCGCGGCAATTCACGGCCAAGCTCGCAAACGTCATTGAAGAACACGAACAGGGAACAGAAGAAGAAAAGAACGAACCGTAAAAATGGCCGGCTGTATTTTAGGCTGGCCTTTACGGCGCGGAAAAAAAGGAGTGGTTGTGGAAAATGGATTCGAATATAACCCCGCTCGATCCGATTGCATTTCATTTAGGCGGGTTTAGTGTGCACTGGTACGGAATCATTATCGGCTGCGGCATTCTTTTGGGCCTTGCCCTCGCGATGCGGGAAGCTGACCGGCTTTCGGTTGACCAAAATATCATTGCCGATTTATGCATATGGGCGATTCCGGTTTCAATTATTTGCGCCCGTATTTACTATGTCCTGTTTGAATGGAAATATTATGCACAACATACAAGTGAAATCATTAAAATCTGGAATGGCGGCATTGCCATTCACGGCGCGCTGATCGGGGCGGTCGCCACCGCGATTCTTTTTACACGTGCAAAGGGTGTTTCTTTCTGGAAAATTGCAGATATCGTTGCGCCAAGCCTGATTTTAGGGCAGGCGATCGGGCGCTGGGGCAATTTTATGAATCAGGAGGCGCACGGCCGGGCTGTGTCCAGGGCTTTTCTCGAAAACTTGCATCTCCCGGACTGGATCATCAATCAAATGTACATAAACGGCACTTATTACCAGCCAACATTTTTATACGAATCACTTTGGGATCTTGCAGGTTTCGTTTTTTTGCTTTTGTTGAGAAGGCGGGCGGCGATGCACAGGGGCGAGATTTTCCTGACCTATCTTATCTGGTACTCGATCGGCCGGTTCTTTATCGAAGGCTTGCGGACGGACAGCCTGATGTTGACCGCGCATATCCGCATGGCGCAGGTTGTATCTTTCATACTGATTGTTTGCGCGCTCATTCTCTGGTTTTACCGCAGAAAAACAGGCTTATCGGCCAAACGATATGACGAGCAGTGAAGAGGATTGATTTTTCCGGATAGTTCAGCCCGTTGCTGGCAGAAAAACGGGCTTGACAGCCAAACGTTTTATGAGCCTTGAAAAGAAAGAGGGAAGCAGATTGAAAAACCGGATTACGACATTGCTGTTTGACTTTGACGGTACTTTAATTGACACAAACGAATTGATTATCCAATCCTTTTTATATACGCTCAATGCGTACTATCCGGGCCGTTATAGCCGCGGTGACGTGCTCATTTTTAACGGCCCGCCTTTAATCGACACGTTTGCGTCGATCGATCCGGAACGGGCGGAGGAAATGACTGCCAAATACCGGGCGTATAATATTCAGCAGCATGATGCGCTTGTCAAGGAATTTCCGGGCGTATATGACACGATTAAAATGCTTAAGGAACACCGCTTTAAACTCGGGATTGTTTCAACAAAAATGAAGGGCACCATCATGAAAGGGCTGAAACTTGCAAAATTGGAACCGTTTTTTGACGTGGTGGTGGCGCTTGATGATGTCAAAAAGGCCAAACCGGATCCGGAGCCTGTCCAAAAAGCGCTCCGCCTTCTCGGTTCGAAGCCGGAAGAAGCGATCATGATCGGAGATAATTACCATGATATCGAAGCGGGGAAAAATGCCGGCACCTTGTCGGCCGGTGTCGCATGGTCGGCAAAAGGGCGCGCTTTTCTTGAGCAATACAACCCGGATTTTATGCTCGAAACGATGCCGGATCTTGCTGAAATTGTCGGGGTCCATGTAAAATGAGAAATACAAAGCGGTATCCGGTTAAAGGATCGAATGCCCTTTGGCAAATTTATAAAACCGTTTCGTTCTGGAAAGTTTTTAAAAATGTGCTTGTCATTGAAATCGCGCGTTTTCTTCCGTTTTTGCGCCTCAAAAATCAAATGTACCGCACCTTTTTGCACATGGAAGTCGGGGACAAGACGGCTTTTGCCTACAAAGCGCTTGTCGATATTCTGTTCCCGGAGATGATCACAGTCGGCAAAAACTGCGTGATCGGCTATCATACGACCATTCTCGCGCATGAATATTTGATTGATGAATACCGGATTGGTGAAGTGGTAATTGGCGATGATGTGATGATTGGCGCGAACACGACCATCCTTCCCGGCGTAACGATCGGAGACGGGGCGGTGGTGGCCGCCGGTTCTGTCGTCCATAAAGATGTGCCGTCCGGTTCCTTTGCCTGCGGGAACCCGCTTCAAATCAGGCATAAAAGCAGCGAAAAGAACGGCCCGGAACAAACAAAACTGTAAAAAAGGGAAGAATTACTTCATCCCAAAAGGTTAAAGGCTTCCCGATTGTATGTTATACTACAAGAAATAATGAATGTTACTTGTTTGTGAGGGAACAACATGAGCAAAGATTCCAAATTGAGGCAGGAGCATGGCAATGTGCTGCCTTTTATACCGACGGGAGAATACTATTTTAATAAAGGTGTCCAGGCTTATGACCGCCGGGATATCAAAAAAGCATTGAAATATATGCAGCGCGCTGCCCAGCTTGACCCGTACGATCCGGTCATCGCCTGCCAGCTTGCGATCATTTATACCTATTGCGAAGAATATCGAAAGGCAATTGACATTTTTCGCCATATCCTGGCAAAACTTGATCCCGGCATGGTCGAATGCCATTATTTTATTGCCAATAATTATGCGGACCTCGGGCTTTTTGATGAAGCTTTATACAATGCACGGAAATATCTTGAACTGGACCCGTTTGGCGAGTACAGGGAGGAAGCGGAAGAACTCATTTATATACTGAACGCCGAAAAAGAGGATGAAACGGGTTCTTTTTCGTATGAACAGGACGAACTCATGGCAAGGCAGGAGGAAGCCAGGCAGTATCTCGAAGCGGGACATTTCGAAATGGCGCTTTCGGAGCTGAACAAATTGATCAAGAAATATCCTGATTTTTGGTCTACCTACAACAACATGGCACTTGCGTATTTTTACCTTGGCCAGACGGAAAAAGCGGTTGCGGTGCTGATGGATTTGCTCGAAAAGAACCCCGGCAATCTTCATGCGCTTTGCAATTTAGCGGTCTTTTACTACCATAAACACGATGACGAAAAGCTGGAACAGATTGTACGCGGCCTTGAAAAAGTCCGGCCAGTGTTACTGGACCATCAATATAAACTTGGCGCCACATTTGCGATTGTCGGACGCTATGAAGAGGCGTACCTTTGGCTGAACCGGTTGAGAAAAGCTGGATTTGACGAGGATGCTTCGTTTTACTACTGGCTTTCGCAGGCGGCTTACCATACGGGCCGGCAACAGGCAGCAGAAGCCGCCTGGGAACAGCTCGTTGAACTGAATCCGGAGAAAAAAGGCTGCGAACCATGGAACCGGGAAATGGAAAAGAAAATGAACGAGAAAAATGTCCAATTTGTTTTGGACAGGCTGAACAGTGCGGAGTTGCCCGAGCGGTTTTTCGGGATTTTCATGATCGGGTTGTCCAGCAACCGTTCGGATATTGTCTCGCATCCGGATTTTAAGCCGCTTGATGATTTTACGCTTGCCGAAAAAATTTACCTCGCCCATGTGCTGGAATCGGATATTCGCGAGCCGTTTGACCCGGATGAGGTGTTTGTGCGCGGCCACAATATTGCATGTATTCTCCACAGCCATTACGGGCCGATGTTTCCGGGCTACACCAACTTAATGCTCGCCTGGTTTTCGATCTTTTTAACCGGCCTGAAACGCGGGGAACGGTTTCAAAATGAGGCCGGATTTGCCGCCGCTCTCGATTACTTGTGGCACCGCCAAAAAGGCGACAAAGTGTCCCAGCAGGCGATTGCAAAGGAGTACCGGATTTCCGTCTCCACGTTAAGGAAATACGCAAACCGGATCAAATCGCTCCTTTAAGCACAAGAATGGACGATAAACCAATATTCCTTTACTATAGAGAATGAAAGAAAACCCCACTGCATAAAAGAAAGTGGGGTTTTTTCGAAAAACTCGTATGGAATGGCATCTTTGTGGAACGATGAAAACAGGCGGCCTGCGGCTTCCCGGCCGCGGCCCTTCAATAAGGAGTGGTACAAACGATGAGTGAAGAACAAATTTATGATGTGATTATTATCGGGGCGGGGCCTGCCGGGATGACAGCTGCCGTTTACGCATCGCGGTCAAACTTGAAAACCTTGATGATCGAGCGCGGCGTTCCGGGCGGCCAGATGGTCAACACGGAAGAAGTGGAAAATTATCCGGGTTATGAATCGATTCTCGGCCCGGAGCTGTCAAATAAAATGTTTGAACATGCCAAAAAGTTTGGTGCCGAATATGCATACGGCGATATTAAAGGCATTGACACAGACGGGGATTATAAAATTGTCAAAGCGGGCACAAAAGCATACAAAGCGCTTGCTGTGATTATCGCAACGGGCGCCCAATATAAGAAACTCGGTGTCAAAGGCGAAAACGAACTGGGCGGCCGCGGCGTTTCTTATTGTGCGGTGTGCGACGGCGCTTTCTTCAAAGGAAAAGACCTCGTTGTGGTTGGCGGCGGCGACTCGGCTGTCGAAGAAGGAAATTACCTGACGCGCTTTGCCAATAAAGTGACAATTGTACACCGGCGTGATCAGCTGCGGGCGCAAAAAATCCTGCAGGACCGGGCTTTTAAAAATGAAAAAATTGACTTTATCTGGAATCATACGGTGAAAGAAATCCACGAAGAAAACGGAAAAGTCGGCTCTGTCACGCTCGTTTCGACTGTGGACGGATCGGAAAAACCATTTAAAACGGACGGCGTTTTCATTTATATTGGCATGGTGCCTTTGACCAAGCCTTTTGAAAACCTGGGCATTACCAATGAAGCCGGTTATATTGTGACGAATGAGGAAATGGAAACAAAAATTCCGGGCATTTTTGCAGCCGGTGATGTCCGCGAAAAAACGCTCCGCCAAATTGTCACGGCAACAGGAGACGGCAGCATTGCCGCACAAAACGCCCAGCATTATGTGGAAGAATTGAAAGAAGCTATGAAAGCCGGTTGAGTGCTGGATAAAAAGGCGTGCATCCCCCGGCATTTTGTCGAAACAGGGAAGTTTGAAACGTCAAGTGGTTTTAACGTGTTTGTAACCCGTATGAAATAAACTTGCGGTATGATATAAATATAAATTGACCCCCTTTTTTATATGTTTGAACCAAGAACACTTATGGCTCCGGCTATAAGCGGTTCAAAGACCCTATCTCCCAGGCACAGGAAAACCCTGTGCTCTTTTTTTGTGCAAAACTTGCAGCCGGTGCAGGATATTGCGCTGCTTTTTCCGATTGATAATGCGCTGGTTCTTTGATACGGGAGATGAAAGACATTTAAAGGGGTGGCGTGCGCCCATTTGTCCTTCATCGGCATAATGAAAGACAGAACAAAGCGTGGCTGCCGGCTATTTGTCCTTCATCTGCCCGGTGAAAGACAAAACAAAGTTCGGGAGCCACGGCCTTTCACCCGCGCGATTTTCACGATTGGGGAAAACTTGACACATACGGGGCGGGTGCATTCATTGTTCAACCATTTCATTAATAGTATAATAAAAAAGTACATGGTTTTTACGCACGGGAAAGGTTTATCCATCGGTTGAATAGATGCGGATTTGTCCGCATCATTCCGGTTCAGATATGAGGTGACTCCTTTGCAAAGAATAACAAATTGTGTATTCATCAAGGACGGACAGGTTTTATTGCTGCAAAAGCCGCGGCGCAACTGGTGGGTTGCACCCGGCGGGAAAATGGAACAGGGAGAATCGGTCCGTGAAGCCGTGATTCGCGAATACCGCGAAGAAACTGGCATTTATTTAAAACACCCTGATTTAAAGGGCGTTTTCACGATTGTCATCAAAGACAGGGATAAACCCGTGTCTGAATGGATGATGTTTACGTTTGTCGCAACAGACGGCGACGGCAAAAACTTCGAGCAATCTGCTGAAGGAATTTTGCAGTGGCATGCTATTGATGAAATTAAAAACTTGCCGATGGCGGCGGGAGATACCCATATTTTGGAATATATGGTCCACGGAAGCGGCATCATCTACGGCCAGTTTACGTACACGCCCGACTTTGAATTGCTTTCATACAGGCTCGATCCAAGCTGAAACGCCATGCTAAATTTTCCGTCAGGGGGAAAAAGAATGGGTTTAGAAGGAAATCAAATGCAGTTTGTCATCATTACCGGCATGAGCGGGGCCGGAAAAACGGTTGCGATCCAAAGCCTGGAGGATCTCGGGTTTTTCTGTGTCGATAATTTGCCGCCGACGCTTTTGCCAAAATTTCTGGAACTGATGAAAGATGCCAGTAATAAAATGAATAAAGTCGCGCTTGTAATGGATTTGCGCGGCCGTGAATTCTTTGATGACTTGTTCCGGGCACTGGATGAACTTGACAAGTCTTCGTGGGTTACGCCCACCATTTTATTTTTGGATGCGGATGATTCTGTGCTCGTGCGCAGGTATAAAGAAACGCGCCGGTCCCATCCGCTTTCGCCGGATGGGACGCCGCTCGAAGGGATACAGCAGGAAAGAAAAATCCTTGAGGAGCTGAAAGGGCGCGCGCAGCTTATTCTCAACACATCCAATTTAAAACCGCGCGAACTCCGCGAAAAAATCGTGTTGGAGTTTTCGGCGAATAAGCAGTCGGTTTTCACGGTCAATGTCCTGTCGTTCGGCTTCAAAAACGGCATTCCGATTGACTGCGACCTTGTTTTTGATGTCCGGTTTTTGCCGAATCCGTTCTACATTGAGCATATGCGCCCGAAAACCGGACTGGACGAAGAGGTATACACTTACGTTTTAAAATGGAATGAAACGCAAAAATTTCTTGAAAAGCTGACCGATTTGCTTGCTTTTATGCTCCCACATTACAAACGGGAAGGAAAAAGCCAGCTGGTGATCGGCATCGGGTGCACGGGCGGCCAGCACCGTTCTGTCGCGCTTGCCGAGTATATCGGCCATTTTTTTGAAAAAGACTATCATACAACGATTTCCCACCGTGATATCAAAAGAAAGGAGGAGCGTAAGCCATGAGGCATCCGAAAATTGTGCTGATCGGAGGCGGGACAGGGCTCCCGGTGCTTTTGCGGGGGCTGAAAAAATACCCGGTTGAGATCAGTGCCATTGTAACTGTTGCAGATGACGGCGGGAGTTCCGGAAGAATCCGTCATGAAATGGATATGCCTTCCCCGGGGGACATCCGCAATGTGCTCGCAGCTCTATCCGATGTGGAGCCGCTGCTTGAAAAAATGTTCCAGCACCGTTTTGAAACCGGCGATGAACTTTCCGGGCATTCGCTTGGCAATCTGATCATTGCGGCGCTCACTTCGATAACTGGAGATTTTGTACACGCCGTAAAGGAACTGAGCAAAGTCCTGAATGTCCGGGGGCAGGTTTTACCGTCCGCCAACCAAAGTGTCGTGCTGCACGCGGAAATGGAAGACGGATCGATCATTGCCGGGGAATCCAAAATTCCGAAGTCCGGCAAAAAAATCAAAAGGGTGTTTTTGACGCCTGAAGTCATTCAGCCGCTTCCGGAAACATTAACGGCCATTCAGGAAGCTGACCTGATCGTGATCGGTCCGGGCAGCCTTTATACAAGCATTTTGCCGAATTTAATGGTGCCGGGTCTTGGAGAAGCGGTATGCCAGGCACATGCGAAAAAAGTGTATGTATGCAATTTGATGACACAGGCGGGCGAGACGAATCATTATACTGCCGCGGATCACGTGCAGGCGATTTTCAACCATATGGGCAGTGCCTGCATTGATACGATCCTCGTCAATGATGAAGATGTGCCGGAACCGGTTATGAGCCGGTACCGCGAGGAGCTGGCACAGCCTGTTGTATACGACGTGAAGCGTTTAATGGGGCTCGGCCTGGAGGTGGTTTCGGGAAATATTTTAACGTATAAAGGCGGGGTCATCCGCCACGATACGGAAAAAGTTGCCGAAATCCTTTATGATATTTTGAAAAAGCAGCAATGGCTTTCACGCTCCAGTGCCCGGTGAAAGGATAAAGGCGGAACATCCCCTTTTCGTGTGCATTTTTTCGCATAGCTCTAAATTTTGCCAAGGGAGGGGCCTGGAGGATGTCATTTGCATCAGAGATCAAAAAAGAGCTGACCAATTTAGCAGTAAAAGATTGCTGCGTGAGATCCGAATTATCGGCACTGATCCGGATGAACGGATCTTTATCTTTTTCCAACAAGGTGCTGGTTGTCAATGTGCAGACGGAAAATGCCGCCATTGCCCGGCGGATTTACGTCCTTGTAAAAAGATTATATGATGTCCCGGTGGAATTATTAGTCAGGAAAAAAATGCGCCTGAAAAAAAACAATGTCTACATTGTCAGGCTGAAGGCCCGGGCAAAAGAAATATTGGAAGATTTGCATATTCTCGGTGAACATTTTACCTTTACCCGGAACATTTCCCCGGAACTGCTGAAGAAGAAGTGCTGCAAACGCTCCTATTTGCGCGGGGCTTTTCTGGCGGGCGGATCCGTTAACAATCCGGAAACTTCCTCTTATCATTTGGAAATTTCCTCCCAATACAAAGAGCACAACGATGCACTATGCCGCCTGATGAACGGGTTTCATTTAAACAGCAAGACGCTTGAAAGAAAAAAGGGCTATATTACGTATTTAAAAGAAGCGGAAAAGATTACGGAGTTTCTCAATATTATCGGTGCCCATCATGCCCTGCTCCGGTTTGAAGATGTCCGGATTGTCCGGGATATGCGCAATTCCGTCAACCGGCTCGTCAATTGCGAAACGGCCAATTTGAATAAAACGATCGGGGCGGCCCTCCGCCAAGTGGAAAATATCCGCTATATTGAAGAAACGGTCGGCCTTGACGCACTGCCGGAGAAATTGCGCGAGATTGCAGTATTGCGCGTGAACCATCAGGATGTGACGTTGAAGGAACTCGGCGAAATGGTGTCCGGCGGGCATATCAGCAAATCCGGCATCAATCACCGGCTCCGCAAAATCGATGAAATTGCCGAAAAACTGCGGGCAAACGGGCCTGCCAATAAAAATTCATAATGGGTGCCAAAAATTAATCATGTAAGATGGATAGGTTTAAAAAGTATAAAGACGGGGAGCGTATTGGCAGAAGGCGCCCCTGTCCTGCTACTTGAAAGGAGAGGGTTATCGTGATCGAAAAACAATTGGAAGTGAAATTAAAATCCGGTTTGCAGGCGCGCCCTGCAGCCCAATTTGTCCAGGAAGCCACCCGCTTTTCATCGGAAATTTTTCTTGAAAAAGAAGGAAGAAAGGTAAATGCAAAAAGCATTATGGGGCTGATGACCCTTGCTGCGGGCCACGGGGAAACTGTTACGCTGAGCGTGGACGGGAGCGATGAAGAAGAAGCTTTTGAACACTTGGCAAACTATATTGAAGGGAAAGAAAAACTTCCGTCCTGATGTAAGCGCATGCGGACGTCAGCCTGCGGGTTTTTCAAACACAGCACAAGGCCGCCCGTTTGCGGACGGCCTTGTTCAATCTTATTTCAATTCTTTTTTTGTCATAATATGGTCAATCAAACCATATTCTTTTGCTTTTTCCGCGCTCATGAAGTTATCGCGGTCTGTATCCCTTTCGATCACTTCAATCGGCTGGCCGGTATGGTCGGACAAAATTTTGTTTAATTTCGCGCGCGTGTACAAAATATGTTTTGCCGCGATTTCAATTTCTGTTGCCTGGCCTTGGGCGCCGCCTAATGGTTGGTGAATCATCACTTCGCTGTTCGGCAGGGCATAACGTTTCCCTTTCGTGCCGGCGGTCAACAGCACGGAGCCCATTGATGCAGCCATCCCGACGCAAATCGTTTGCACGTCCGGTTTGATGATCTGCATGGTGTCATAAATGGCAAGGCCCGCAGTGACACTCCCGCCAGGACTGTTAATATAAAGATAAATATCTTTTTCAGGGTTTTCCGCTTCCAGGAACAAAAGCTGGGAAACAATCGAGTTGGAAACATTGTCGTCAATCGCGCTGCCAAGCATAATAATCCGGTCTTTTAACAGGCGGGAATAAATGTCGTATGCGCGTTCCCCGCGGTTTGTTTGTTCAATTACTGTGGGAATTAAATTCATATTGAGTATCCTCCTTCTTCTCTTTGGAATGGTCCATCATATGCTATATCATGGATGTTAAAGGAATTATTCTCCATCCTTATGTACTGATCATACAATATTGGTCAATGAAGGTCAAAAGAATTGCCTTCACCTGAACTACAATACCCATCATAACCAAATTCCGATAAAATAAAACCAAAAAGGGGCTTGCTTTTTTGTTCATTGTCCTTTATAATCTATTATTGTTGAATCACTTATTGCCCTCGTGGTGCAAAGGATAGCACGTGAGATTCCGGTTCTCAAAATGTGGGTTCGATTCCTGCCGAGGGCGCTACATATTAAGAATTTGAAAGGGTTTCTGTGAAATTTGCAGGAACCTTTTTTGGTTGCTAAAAATGGATAAATAACACGCAAAGGGGGGAACGCCAGACCAAATTTGCAATTGCAGATAGCAAAATCCACTTCTATAAAATAAAACTGAAAAATAAGAAAATAATCGGATGCTGGCCCGGATGGAACTCGCCCCTGCAAAAATGAGGCTGTTATATGGTTTCTTTGATTTCTATTTAAAACTGAACGAAAAAGAGAAGGCGGAAGTAATGGAAAACATTAAAATGCTGGACCCGGATGAAGCAAAACAAGTATTGAAGCTGCCAAATTCCTATTTAAGCCAAGATGAAAGTAAACAAAAGGGGGAGTTGGAGGGAGCGCGCGTCGTGGTGCCTGTTACCATCTGGAAATGCCGGATTGGATCCGGCAAATTCGGAGCGTGGCAGGCTTTGTTATTGGAACTGAGTTCTACTCTAAAACAAGGTGCTCGAAAGGAAATTTAACAGCGACTCGCGAGCGTTGAGGTGTTGCTTTGCGGGAATTTATAGTAAAATAAACTTGCAGCTACATATCGGCAAGTTTTTTAGGCTTGCCGCCGTTTTGCAAAAGCCAAATGTAAGCACATACAGGAGGGGAAGAAAGTGGAGTACCGGATTGAAAAAGACACACTCGGAGAAATGAAAGTGCCGCGGGACAAATATTGGGGGGCACAAACGCAGCGCAGCAAGGAAAACTTCCCGATCGGCGGGGAAAAAATGCCGATGGAAGTGATCCGCGCTTTTGCCCATTTGAAAAAAGCGGCTGCCGTCAGCAACAACCGCCTCGGCAAATTATCGGATGCCAAAATGAAGGCTATTGTCCAGGCTTGTGAAGAAGTGCTGGACGGGAAATTTGACGGGCATTTTCCGCTTGTTGTCTGGCAAACAGGCAGCGGCACCCAGTCAAATATGAATGTGAATGAAGTGGTGGCAAGAAGGGCAAACGAAATCCTTTCCGCCCAAAACAGTGCAGAACACGTCCATCCGAACGATGATGTGAATATGTCGCAAAGCTCGAACGATACGTTCCCGACTGCGATGCATATTGCCGCCTACCATGAACTGCAGACAAGGCTGCTGCCGCCGCTGGAACAGCTGAAAGAAACGCTGCTTGAAAAAGAAAAAGCATACATGAAAATCATCAAAATCGGGCGCACGCATTTGCAGGATGCAACGCCGCTCACACTCGGCCAGGAAATCAGCGGCTGGCGTGCCATGCTGGAAAAAAGCGAACGCATGATCAAAGAAAGCGCAAAACATATTTTGAACCTGGCGATCGGCGGCACGGCTGTCGGCACCGGCATTAATGCGGACCCGACTTTCGGCGGTAAAGTTGCGGAAGAACTGGAAAAACAAACCGGCTACCCGTTTGTTTCTTCTGATAACAAATTCCATGCGCTCACAAGCCATGACGAAATCGTTCATGTCCACGGGGCATTAAAAGGGCTTGCTGCAGATTTAATGAAAATAGCCAATGATGTCAGATGGCTTGCGAGCGGGCCGAGAAGCGGCATCGGTGAGATTTCGATTCCGGCCAATGAACCGGGCAGCTCGATTATGCCTGGCAAAGTCAATCCGACCCAGTGCGAAGCTTTAACGATGGTAGCGGTCCAGGTATTCGGGAATGATGCCGCAATCGGATTTGCCGCAAGCCAAGGCAACTTTGAATTAAATGTATTTAAACCGGTAATTATATATAACTTCCTGCAGTCCGTCCATTTGCTCGGCGATGCGATGAAGTCATTTGATGAAAGATGCGTGCGCGGCATTGAACCAAATGTGGAAACGATCCGGGAAAATGTCAATCGTTCCCTCATGCTGGTGACGGCCCTGAATCCGCATATCGGTTATGAAAAAGCGGCCCAGATCGCGAAACTGGCTTTCAAGGAAGGCACAACGCTGAAAGAAGCCGCCATTAAAACAGGTTATGTAACCGAAGAACAATATGATGAGTGGATCGTGCCGGAAAAAATGGTCAATTTAAATCACTGATAAAAAGGGAGGCGGTTGCCCCCCTTTTTTTAGCCATTTTATTGGTTTGTTATATTACGAATGGAAAGTACCGCCAAGTTGTTGTTCAGCCATTTGCACAAGGCGTTTTGTAATTTCTCCCCCGACAGATCCGTTCGCACGGGATGTCGTATCTGCGCCGAGGTTTACGCCGAATTCTTGTGCAATTTCGTATTTCATTTGGTCGAGAGCCTGCTCAGCACCGGAAACTAACAATTGGTTTGAATTGCTGTTGTTTGCCATCTGTGTCATCTCCTCGTTGTAAGTTTTTGGTTGGGTCGGCTGGAATTGCACCAGCAAGCGGGGAATTCCCCGCCACCTGCTTGGTTGAACCCAGTGGAATTTGATCGATGTACTACGTATTATGGAGGGAAAAACTTTAATTATACTGGTCCCCGGCTGGTAACTATTGGCGGCGATTGCGGAGAAAATCAAAAAGCCGGATATAACAGCGAGGCACTGAAAAAGCACCGCAAAAATAGAAAAGACGTTGAGACACTCATGCTGCTTGTGTTTCAACGTCTTTTTGCATTTTATATGTTGGATATACGGATATAAAAAATCACTTTTTCAGTGGCAGGCTTTCTGGTTCACCCAATCCTTAACTCTGTTTCGGCATCAAAGAAATGGGCTTTGTTCATATCAAGCCCGAGCGTGATTTCGTCACCCGGTTTGACAACTGTTCTGGAATCGATGCGGGAGATAAACTCCTGCCCGTTGATTCTGGAATAGAGCATCGTTTCAGCGCCATGAAGTTCGGAAACATCAATCGTGGCTTTGATGGTCGAGCCCGGCATTGTTTCAATGAAAACAGGTTCATCGTGGATGTCTTCCGGGCGGACACCAAGAATGACATCTTTGCCGATATGGCTTTTCAAATGTTTCATTTTCCCTTCCGGCACATCAAGCTGGACCGATTCGTTTAAGTGAAATTTGCCGTTGTCCAGTTTACCGCGGAAGAAGTTCATCGCTGGCGAGCCGATAAAACCGGCGACGAACAGGTTGGCAGGTAAGTCGTATACTTCGCGCGGCGTTCCGACTTGCTGGATGACACCATCTTTCATGACGACAATCCTTGAAGCCATCGTCATCGCTTCCGTCTGGTCATGTGTCACATAAATGGTCGTCGTTTGCAGCCGCTGGTGAAGCCGGGCAATTTCGGCCCGCATTTGCACCCGCAATTTCGCGTCCAGATTGGATAAAGGTTCGTCCATGAGGAACACTTTTGCATCCCGTACAATCGCGCGGCCGAGGGCAACCCGTTGCCTTTGCCCGCCTGATAAAGCTTTCGGTTTCCGTTTTAAATATTCTTCAAGGCCAAGGATTTTTGCGGCTTCCTGTACCCGCTTGTCAATTTCCGCTTTCGGCACTTTGCGGAGTTTCAGCCCGAATGCCATATTGTCGTATACCGTCATATGCGGATAAAGCGCATAGTTCTGGAATACCATCGCGATATCACGGTCTTTCGGCGCTACATCGTTCACCCGTTTGCCGTCCATGTATAAATCGCCTTTTGAAATTTCTTCAAGCCCGGCAATCATCCTGAGCGTCGTCGATTTCCCGCAGCCGGAAGGACCGACAAATACAATGAATTCCTTGTCATTAATATGTAGATTAAAATCGGATACAGCGGTTACATTATTGTCGTAAATCTTATAAATATGCTCAAGCGCCAGTTCTGTCATCGTAAAAACCCTCCCCTGTCATAAGTTGTCTTTATTATAAGGAAAACTCTTTCATAAAGGGAACGGCAGGATGCACAAAAAATGCAGGGCGATTTTCGGCACCCTGCCCATCCCGTTTTCCCGGCAGATTGGCGCAGTAAAATCCGGGGGCCGGGATCCTTGGAAATTTGAAAGCGGCTCGTTTTCCAATCTTCCGGTTGCGCGGCATTCATTGCAACATGGGATACGATGCCGGTATGCCGCTCTTGATACACCGGTTAGCCAACTGGTACCATTTTGAGTAAAACGGGCTTGTTTCCTTTTCAAGGCAAATAACGCGCGGCTTATCGGCGGGGGTTGCCGTCAAAGGTTTCGAGACAGACGAAATACGCAAAGATGGCATCTGTAAAATGTTTTAAATCCAAGCCCGTTTTTTCTTCAAATTTTTCAATCCGGTACTGCAAGGAATTGCGGTGGATGAACAATTGTTTTGCCGTCAGGCTGGCATTCGCAAAATTTTCAAGATACCGTTTGATCGTTTGCCCCATTTCCCGGTCTTCTTCAAACAGCCTGCGCAGTGATTGGAAGAGCAGGCCCTTTTCCCCTTCAGGCAAATGGGACAGCAAATAAAGAGGGAGCAGAGAATGAGCCGTGAACAAAGCGGACGTTTTCCGGCGGCTTTTGGCAAATTCGAAAAGCCGGCGTTCGAATTGGAAGCTGCGCTTTAATGGCGCCACTTCCTTAAATTCGCCTAAATACAGCAAAACAGGGGTATAGAAATCCCCTTCAAACGCACGGATGGATGCCTCTAGATCGTCTTCGGCCGCTGCTGTTCCGCTTTTTTCTTCAATTACCATGCCTTCAAGCTGATTGGTCATTATCACCAAGACATCATGCACAAACATGTTTTTGATGGCTTCCTGAACGCCGGATACATCCGGCCCTTCTTTTGCCAGCGCAAACTGTGTAACGCGGTATACGCCGCCACGGGCAGGGGCCTCGGCATCCGGCAAAAACAGGTAGTCATACCATTTGGATGCTTCGCTCGCCGTGCCTGGAGCATTTTCCCGGAATTTGGGGAATAATGTTTTCAACAGCATCGTTTCTTCCGGCGTCAATTCGCCCGGATCAATCCCGAAATACTGTTTTTCTTCTTCCATCCAAAACCATAACAAAGGTTTCGCTGCAATCGGTTCATCTGCAATGCAGGCATTTGGATACCTTGTTTTTAATCTGTCGAGCATGTTTGGATCCCTCGGTTTTTCATTGGATATAATCTATTTTACTCAAATTTTTTAAAGAGAGGGAATCATTTTTCCAAAAAGCCGGTAATGGCATAAAACAAATCGGCAAGTTTCCGGGTTTTTGCTGCTTCAATTTCAGGTTCATCAAAGGACATTGGCTTTGCATTCAGTTCAAACAAATAAAAGCCGCCTTCATTGCCGGGCGCGATGTCAGCGGTAAATTCCCCGAAAAAGCCGTACGATTCCGCTAAAGCATTGCCGCATGCTGAAATGACCGGCGCAATCTTTTTTTTAATCTCCATTTTTTCATTGGAAGATAGTACCAGCGTTTCCCCGCCTTTTGCCGTATGGGTCGTCATTCCGCCGGGGCGGGCAACCCGCACGCCGATGCCGGTTATCCGGTAACCTGTTCCGTTGTAATGGGCGTGGACACGGTAGTCATATTTCCGGCCGTCAAGCAATGCAGTTGGCACGGTTTCCTGGACAATGTACGTTTCTTTTTCTGCAAAGGGGCCAATCTCCTCCCACACATCCGAAAAGCTGGCGGGCAAGTGGGCGGATTGGGGCGTGTAAAATGTCCATGCTTCACAGGGCCCCTGCACAATGCGGCGGATGCCGTATCCTTGCGAACGGGCGGCGGGTTTGATATAGACATCCTTGTGCTTCAGTAAAAAGGCGTGAAAGCTGCTTTTATCGGAAATAAGCGCCGTTTCCGGAAGAAAACCGGCAATCGCCGGATCCTGCTTCAATTTTTCGTACACCTCATATTTATTTAAAAAATGCGGGTTGAAAAAAGGGATCCTTTTTTGCCGGAGAAGCCTGGTAAAGCGACGGAAATCTTCCTCCAATTCTTCCTTTCGCTTCCGGATCCGGTTATAAACCACGTCTGGAAACGGAAACATTGCCCTGTGCCATTTTTCTTGTTTTACATCCCAAAACACGCCGGTAATATGCGCTGAAATATCGGCAAGGCTGAATAAAAAAGACAGGCCGCCCTGTTTTTCCTGTAATGTTTGTTGGATGGCGATAAAAAAATCACGGTCTCCGCTGATGGCTTTCTTTGATTTACTGATGAGTATCCCGATCAGGGGGCCGGCTGATGCCCCTTTTAACATCAGGCGATAAGGCGTTTCCTCTCCGGGTTTCGCGGAGAAAGGAAGCAGTTCCGCTTCTTTTCCCCAAAAAAGCGGGGACGGGGCAGTACGCTTAAATATTTTTTCCTTGCGGTCAAACCAGATGGCGGTCATGGGAACATTTCTCCTGGTGACTGCACTTGCCGTTCCGTCAAATAAACGGCAAACGATAAGCTCAGTTTGCGCGTCAATAAATCGCACGCTTTCATGAACGGATTGTTGAAAATGGAGCGCCCGGGCTTCGAATTGGCTTCAAACAGCCATACTTTCCCGTCCGTGCCGATGCCGAGGTCAAACCCGATTTCCCCAATCACTCCTTCGACATGTTCATCGATGGCGCGGGAAAGTTTGAGGGCGGCTGTTTCCAGCGCATGCCGGTACATCTCCTGTTGCTCGGGGTTTTCCGTAAGTTCGGGAAGTGTTTTAATTAACCCGCCGCTTCTCACATGCGTTGTCGGGCTGCCCGGGCCGGCCACTTTTGCCGCGATTGCTGTAACGACCCAGTTTCCGCCCTCGTCTTTATTGGTATGGACCCGGAAATCAACCGGCCGCCCTCCGTCTGTTACGAGAAAAATGCCCTGCTGGACGAGCAGCCGGTTCCATTGCTTTTTAGAAAAAACATGGTTGATCAAGTTTTCAAGGCTGCTGAATTTTAACAATCGGTTGCCGGTGTCCCGGTACCGGCAATAATACGCGCCGGAAGCATGGTGGTAATGGATTTGATGGACGCCAAGGCCAAGGCTGCCGTTCACCGGTTTGATGTAGACCATCCCGTAATCAGACAGCATCCGTTCAATTTGATGAAAAGAGGTGAGCGGGTTCGTTTCCGGCAAATAGGGGCGCGCTTCCGGATCTTGAAACAGCCGCTCGTGAATTTCCAGTTTGTTGAAAAAGCCGGGATTGTACCACGGAATAAAATATTCTTTTTCCAATTTTTCTTTGATTTTCTGCGCATTTACAATTTTTTCACTTTTCCGGTTCGGGAGCCGGTCGTAAATGGCATTGGGAAACGGGACTTCCTGCTTTTCCCAGCCCGCTTTCCCGTAAAAGTAGCCGGTGATCACACCCTGTTCCCAATCGATATGCTGTTCGCCGAATAAAAACGGCACCACGCAGGCAGCAGACTGGGCGGAAAGAAGTTTTGCAAACCACGCCGACCTTGCGCCGGCCGGGCGGTTTTCAAAGGGGGTGAAGCCGGCCGTAAAAATGCCGACAAGCGGGCCGAGCATCAGGATATCGCTGTTTTGGAAACAGTGAAGAACCGTTAAAAAGGCGGGCATTCTCAGTTCACCGGCAAGCGCGCTTGAGACGGAAAAAACATTGCGGCCATTTGGATGCGGTTCGATTTTTGCGGCAGCGATTTTAGAGCCGAATGCCACTTTGCCGGTGTTTTCAAGTACCGGAAGGCTTTGCGGCGTGTACAGGATCGGGTCGGAGGCATCAAAAAACTCAATTTTATATTTTCTGGCCATTTGTAAAGCACCTCGTTTCATTTAGATGACCTTTTGTTAAACCGGCAGCGGATGAAATGAACCAACCAAATTTTTCCGGCTACTATCGCGGCTCTTTTTCTCGGGTTCCCTTCTGTTTCAAAAGCAATGTGGCAAAAATTCAGGCGCGTTCTATGCGAAAAGGCTGTCGAAAAATGCGCTGCTTCTTCACATAGGAGCGCTCTATGCGAAGGTATGCCGTTGAAAGCGCCCGGTTTCTTGACGCAGGCACGTTCTATGTGGCCAAAATTGCCGGGTTTCTTATGGGCACTCTGTGTGAAGGAGAGCCGTCGAAAACGGTGCTGTTCCTTAAACACAGGCGCGTTCTATGCGAAAAGGCTGTCGAAAAATGCGCTGTTCCTTCACATAGCCGCTAAAGAGCAGTCCCATTTCTTTCATTTTACACATTTCCGGCCTGCACGCGGTTTCCGATTTCCTGTAAATACCGGCAGTAGGCAAGCGGGGCTTCAGCCATTTGCCCGGCTTTTTCCGGATGGAGAAGGCTGACCATTTTTCTGCCCGGTTTTGAATTGATGTCGAGTATCCAGATGGATTGGTCCCCCGCAATAAGCAGATCGATTCCCAACTCAAATAGCGGTTGAAAAGTTTCTTCCAAAACAGCCGGCAAGATGCTGATGATGTCAGAGATTTCCTGGCTGATATAGACATGATTAAAATGCGGCGTTTCGCGTTGCCAGTTCCCGTATGTTGAGAGGCTTGCCCCCGCGCTCAAATTGGTTAAAATGCCGTTTTCCATGCCGGTACGGATGCCCCGCGTCACTTCCTGCCACTCGCCGCGGCTGTCTTTTTGCAAAAAGATGCGCAGATCAAAAGGCCGGTTTTTCCGGTCCATATTGTCAATCCTTGCCTGAATGAGAAAATCATGCTTTCCGAGCAGTGTATTGAGCCACGCTTGAAATTTATCCAAACGGCCGAAGTTCTGCGATATAAGACTGCCGTTTTTCGTCGTTCTTACAAGCAGCCCGCCCGTTTTCTTTTCGAGGGAATACACCGCATATCCATGCGCACCGTTTGCCGGTTTTAAAATAATGGAAAGATATTTGTTCAGTTCCCGCAAAACCGTTTCCGTACTGTCTGCCCTTACTGTCTCCGGCAAATACGGGGAGATTTCCGGAATTTCCTTCAGACGGTCGTAAAGCGCGGTTTTATTCGGCAGCCCGTATCCGAGAAAGGTAAGGTCTTTCCGTTCTTTCAGCCATGCGACGATTTTTTTGGCATCTTTTGATGGCTGGTCTTCGCCGTAAAAGCAGCGGTCATAAAGGAATTCCGGAATCTGGAAAACTTCTTCTTTCCATATGCCGCTTGTAGTGTCAAAATGAAGTCCCTTTGCTTTCTGCGTGCCGGGCAGTAAATCAAGGGGGGAGAATGAATAAAGATCGATCCCATATTGTTTTGATTCATGTGCCATTTGGTCAAAATAATCCTGCCGGGAAGCAGGATCCAGCGTAAGAATGCCTAATTTAGCCGGCATGTTCCATTCCCCTTTCAGTCCATAGAAATAAACCGTAACGGTATAGTGCTTTTACGGATGGGCGGATGCCGCCGCGGGATACGCCAAACGCGGCCTTAGACGGCTTTACGTTTGCTTCAATTACCCATGGTTTTCCATCCCAATCCACCCCTATATCGATCCCGAATTCCGCAAAGTGCCCGTTTCCGGCGGAACAGAGCGTGATGGCGGCGGCTTCCGCCAGCTCATGCATGAGTTCCAGCACGAGCCGGCCTTTTTCCTTTCCAAAATGATGGCAGATAAGCGGCGCCGGTTTTGTCGGAAGCCCTCCTTGTGAGAGGTTTGACACAATCGCATCGTCTGCCGCTGTTCTTGCGAGGGATGACACGATCTGCCAATCGTTTTTTGCGCCGGTTCTCCAGACAAGGAACCGGAAATCGGTTTGCCTTCCATCTGCCGAAAGCAATGGAATACCTTGTTGAAGGATATACGGAAGGGTCCCGGTGAGTTGTTCCATTTTTTGAACGGTGTCTTCCACATTTTCTGCAACTTCCGGCAAACGGTTTTCCTGGTGCGTATGGCCAAGGAGGAACCGGCTTTCCTTTTTTTCAATCCGGATGATGCCGCGCCCCTGGCTTCCGTTTTCGGGCTTTGCATACAGGATATTGAATGCCCCAAGTTTTTCCGCTAGGCACGCCGGACCGTACCGGCAAGTTTCCGGTAAATACGGCCGCAAAAATCGGTTTGCATAAAGGCATTCGTAAACTTCCATTTTTGTTAAATACTTGGCATTAAAAAAACCGGTTCCCTTTTCTTTGTACGCTGCTGTTTTCATTCCAAACTGGCGGCTTTTTTCAGCCAGCCTGGAATGAATGCGGTTATAGACAATGTCCGGTTCCGGCACTTCCCCCGTCTTCCAGCCATTGGCGGAAAACGTGCAGCCGGTGCCGGCGCGGGAATCCAAGCCTTCCACAAAAAGGCAGCCGCCTTCTTTTTCGATCAGGTGGTGCAGTTCTTCGCAAAATGGCCGGATGTTTTCAGAAGGGGCACTTCCAGTAAGTTCTGTCAGGACGGCGATCACCGGGCCAAGTTCAAGCACCCCCTGCCGGCAGAAGGCTTTCAACCGGGCGGGCGGGACAGGGAGCTTCAGGTGTTTGTAACCATCCGCAGAGAGCATCATTACCGTTTTGCCGGATGCATCGGTTTCCACTTTTGCTGTGGCTGTTTTTCCGCCGAACCGGATGGTGAGCCCGCCGTTTGAAATGCGCAAAAAGGAAAGGAGCACCCGTGGAATTGCCGCCGCCGCGCCTTTCGTTTCATCGTCATGCCGGAATGCAATGGTTGATGCCAACCCGTTCCCCTCCCTTCCTCCTGAAAACACGGGCACGAACACGGCTAATTTTTGACTTTATTGGGCTTTTGCTGATATCTTATGATTAGTACAGAAAATCGGTTCAAAAAAATAGCTGATTTCAGAAATACCCGGCCGCAAAAAAGGGTATTTTTTCATTAAGTTTGCGGTTTTCCGCAGCATAGAACCAAAATCGACCGTTGTGTCCGCATAGCGGGCTGGAAACTTCCCGTGCTTCTTTGGGAAAAATTTCACAACGAAAACAATGAGGGATGATTGTGTATGCATGCATTTTTGGAAATTTTGTTTATGACTGCCGTGGGGGCAGTGATCGGCGGATTCACAAATTATCTGGCCATTAAAATGCTGTTTCGGCCGTACAAGGCGATCTATATTAAAAATTGGCGGCTTCCGTTCACGCCCGGATTGATTCCGAAAAGGCGCGAAGAGATTGCGAAGCAGCTCGGCGAAATGGTGGCGCGCCATCTGGTTACGCCGGAAAGCATCGAAAAAAAGCTGCTGTCGCCCGGGTTCCGGAAAGAGACGGTCCGATGGATGGCGGATACTTTTTTGAAGTGGCTGGAGATGAGCTGGACGACCCCGCAAATTGCCGGTTTTTTTAAAGCGGATTTGTCGGCGGAGCGTGTTCAAAACGGGATCAAAGAATTCATCCGCACCCGTTACGGGGAGGCAAAACAACATATCGCACCGCAAACGCTTGAAGCACTGTTGCCGGAAGCCGTGATCAAAAAAGCTGAAGAAAAAATCCCTGTTTTGGCGGATTTGATCATTGCAAGGATTAGCGAATACATTTCAAGCCCTGCAGGCCGCACGAAAATTGAAGGGATGATCAGCCATTTTCTTGATGACCGCGGCATGATCGGCGCGATGGTGAAACGTTTTATCGGAAACACTTCGATTGCCGATAAAATCCAGCCTGAGATCATCCGGGCACTTCAGGAACCCGGAATGAAAGCAACAATGTCGGAAATGCTGGAAAGGGAATGGAACGGCCTGAAAGCAAAACAGGCAGGGGAACTTTTTCCGGATCTACCGGATGAAGAAATTAGCGGATGGCTGGAGAAAAATATTTTATCTGCCCTTCCTGTCGAACGTTTTTTAGACACACCCGTCCAGGCATTTGTTGCCCGGTACCGGAATAAAATTGAAGAAGAATGGATCCCTGTATTGGCGGAAAAAGCGCTGCACTTCATCAGCAAAAACGTGCCTTTGATCATCCGGAAGCTGCAGATGGCGGATCTTGTGCGCCAGGAAGTGGAATCTTTTCCGATTGAGCGCCTGGAAGGGCTGATTCTCGGCATTACCGCCCGCGAATTTTCAATGATTACGTATCTTGGCGCGTTACTGGGCGGCCTGATTGGGATCGTTCAGGGGGTGATCGTGCTGCTTGTATAGAGGAAGCAAGCTTTGGCGCATTGTTGGAATAACGCCGGCCTGGTCCTGCTGCTCGTGCAGGAAAGAGAAAACAGGAAACCCATGCATCCCTGCATTTCTGCGACTGGCTTCAGGCGGCCCGGCTGCTCCTTGTGTAACGAAAGCAAGGCCGGGAAACCATCCGTGATGAATAAAACATAAGGAGGATTTACATGCCATCCCATTTAAATGAATACGCGCGTATGCTTGAAAAAGGAATCCGGGAAAGCCATGAATTTGCTGCGTTGAAGCAGGCGTACGAAAATGTCCGGTCAAACGGCCAGGCGAGAGCATTGTTTGACCGTTTCAGGCAGCTTCAACTCAATCTGCAAGATAAACAAATGCAGGGGCTTCCGGTTACAGAAGAAGATGAAAAGCAGGCGCAGGCTGCCATGCAAGCGGTCCAGGCAAATCCCGCCATTATGCAGTTGATCGGCGCTGAACAGCGGCTAAGCGATATGCTCAGCGAAATCAATCAGGTGCTGATGAAGCCTGTCGAAGATTTATACGCCGGAAAGTAGAAGAATGCAGCCGGAAAGTTCTATTTCCCCCTTTTTTCTCATACATCTGTAAAAGAAAGCAGGCTGTGTGAAAAATCAGCCCGGCAGCCGGGAGCATCATGAAGAGGGGGAGCATCCATGATCTATAAAATGCTGGCGTTAAATATTGAGGGAACATTGCTACAGGATAACGGCCGACTCGGCAAAACAACGAAAGAAGCGATTGAGTATGCAGGTGCAAAAGGCATTGCGGTGACGCTCATTACGTCAAAAAATTTCGCTTCGGCCCACCGGATTGCCAAATGGCTGAAGCTGCATTCTTCCTTAATCACGCACCAGGGCGCTTATATTGCCAGTGAACTGGATAAACCGATTTTTGTCAGAAGGATCAGCGAAGAGGCCACCCGTGACCTTGTGCGGTTTTTGGAAGGGTTCCACGCCCAAATCCGCCTTGTTTCCGAGCGGTTTACATTGTCAAACAGGGTGAAGCATCCGAATAAGCTGATGGGAAAAGTCATTTATCAAACGTCCAATCCGTTTTCTTATGCAGAACAATATGTGGACGATTTATCGGCAAAACTGGAACAAACGCCGCTTTCCCCGCCCAAAATCGAAGTGATCTTTTCCGACGGAGAGGACATTCAGGCTGCCAAAAAAGCAATTGCCAATATGTTCCATGAAGTGGATTGCATTGTGTGCGGGAACGGGAAGCTGGATATTGTGCCGGCTGGGATTTCCAAGCTTCGCGGGCTTTTATATGTATGCGACCGGATGAACATCCGCCGTGAGGAAGTGGTCGTCATCGGTTCGGGCCTCGATGATCTCTCGCTTGTCGAGTGGGCAGGGCTCGGCGTTGCGATGGGGAATGCGCATCCCGCTGTCAAAAACGCGTCCGACTGGGTGACCCGTTCTAACAATGAAAACGGAGTGTCTTATATGGTAAAAGAGCATTTCCGGAAACAGCAGCCGATTGACTTTTTGAAAAAAATGAAACTGCTGAAATAAGGATGGAAGGGGCTGTTTGCTTAGGCGGCAGCCTCTTTTTTTGATGAATTTTTTAAAAAGACGCCATTTTGTATTGGAAATTGCCGAATATTTCGCTATCCTAGTAATAGGAAGAATAAAACAAAGGGAGAGGGATTTCGGTGATTTCAACGTATGAAACAATCCAGGTGGAGGAAAAAGACGGGGCAGCCTATTTGTATTTCAACCGCCCGGACGCAATGAATGCGCTGAACCTGGAGATGATTAAGGAACTGGCGGACTCGTTGAAAGCGATTGCGATGAAAGATGACATTCACATTCTCGTATTATCCGGAAACGGCAAAGCATTCTCCGCAGGCGGGGACATCAAAGCCATGCTTGCGATGGAGGAAGAAAAAGGGTTCATCTCTTTTATGGACCAAATAAATGAAGTCGTTTCCATTCTTGCGGGTATGCCGAAACTCACCATTGCGGCGATTAATGGCGCTGCTGCAGGATTGGGCTTAAGCCTTGCCCTTGCCTGTGATACCATTATCAGCGATTTGGACAGCAAAATCGCGATGAACTTTATCGGGATCGGCCTTGTGCCGGACGGCGGCGGCCACTATTTGCTGCAGCGCCGGATCGGCCAGGAAAAGGCGAAAAAGGTGATTTGGGAAGGAAAAGTCATGTCTGCTGAAGAGGCAGCCGAAACGGGCATTATCGATGAAGCGGTACCCGATCTTGCGCTTGCCGTTGACCAAAAAATTACAAAATGGCAGAAAAAGCCGGTCCTCGCGATGATCAAAACGAAAAAAATCTATACGGAACTGAACCGCCCGGACTTCAATAAATCATTGGAACTGGAAAAACATGCGCAGTGGAAAATGCGCCAGACGAAAGACCACAAGGAAGGCATCCGCGCTTTTGTAGAGAAGAGGGCGCCGCAATTCAAGGGGGAGTGAAAGCATGCGCGACTATAAACTGACTGCCTTTGAACCGACAGGGGAAAAGATTCTCGATGAAGGTTTTGAAGCACAGGATGACACGGAAGCGAAGAAAAAAGGGGAGGCGCTTTTAAAAGAAAAAGGCGTCCATGAGAAAACGCACCGTTGCGTATCCCCTGAAGGAAAACTGATTTTGTTCCACCGGTAAAAAGAACCCGGGCCAATCCAGCCCGGGTTCTTTTAATGGGGAACGGCGTAAGTTCTGCGCCATTAATGGGTATGGACATGCTGCTTAACATCCTGTTTTATATCCTGTTTTACTTGCTTAACCTGCTTTGCCGCCGCCCGCCGGTTCGAAAGCCAGCCAAGAAACAAAACCAAAACCGTAAGAAAGCCGCCGATCGTATACGTTAATGGCCCGTGTGATATATCCAGCCATTTCAGGATTTGCTCATCTTTAAAGAGCATTTCCGCCGCTGTCCAGGCGAGGATGCCCGACCCGGCATAGGCAATCCAGCTGTAACGGTTCATCGCTTTTACAATCATCTTTGAACCGAATATCATAACCGGAATACTGATGGCAACGCCGAGGGCAATCATGCCGATATGTCCGTTTGAAGCACCGGCCAGCGCCACCACATTGTCGAGGCTCATAATTGCATCAGCCATGATAATCGTGCCGATCGAAACGAGCAGCCCATTTTTTGCTCTGACTTGGACATTTTTATCTCCGCCGCCGAGCACTTTATATGCGATCCAAAGAAGCAAAAGCCCGCCAATGACATTTACATAAGGAATTTTCAGCAAAGCAACGATCGCCATTGCCAGCAGAATTCTTAAAATCACCGCACCGGCTGTCCCCCAGAAAATCGCTTTGTTTTGCTGTTCGCGTTGCAGTTTCCGGGTCGCCATGGCGATCACAACCGCATTGTCGCCCGATAAAATGATATCGATCATAATGATCTTAAGCAGCGCAACAAAAGCCCCGGCAGAAACAACCAACCCAAAGTCAAATATAGATACCGGCAATTGCTTCATTCCCTTCACGTTCTTAATACTAGTTCATTTGACACTATCATAACACAGTCCGGCCCAAAAAGTAATAGAATCGCATGGGTTTCATCAAATTGGAAATCATTTTTTCACATGGTTTTCCTGCTTGCCCGCCATTTCCCGGTTTTCTTCATTTACGCCAAAGAAGACTTATAGTATCCTAGTTGGGAGAGTTTTTTTGTGAGTGTGATAGAAAAAAGGAGACGATATGCCGTTATGGGCCAGTCCTTATTGCAAATGAGTACCATTTTTATCAGCATTATCATCGAGGCGTTGCCTTTTATTGTGCTGGGTGTATTCATTTCAGCGGTGATCCAGATGTTTGTCACTGAGGAAATGATTGCAAAAGTTATGCCGAAAAACCGCTTTTTATCCATTGCATTCGGCACCGGGATGGGCGCGCTTTTTCCGGCCTGCGAATGCGGCATTGTCCCGATTACGGAAAGGCTTGTCCGGAAAAATGTCCCGCTTTCTGCTGCCATCGCGTTTATGCTGACGGGGCCGATTATCAACCCGGTTGTCATTTTTTCTACGTTTGTCGCGTTTGGCGATTCCTGGAAAATGGCACTGCTTCGTTGCGGGCTGGCGATTTTTACTGCTGTTTTAACCGCGATTGCGATTTCTTATTTTTTTTCCGAAAACCAGCTTCGCGAATTTGTGGAGGCCAAATTGCACCACCACGGGGATGACCACGAAGCACATGATAAACCGAGTTTTCTGCAAAAAATCACTGGTACGATCGACCATGCGATTGATGAGTTTTTTTCTGTTGGCAAGTTTCTCGTGTTTGGCGGCCTGATTTCTGCCGCCATGCAGACCTTCTTCCGGACGAGCACGCTGCTGTCGCTCGGACAGACAAAAATGGCGGCGATTCTGATTATGATGCTGCTTGCTTTTATTATGTCGATCTGTTCCGAGGCGGATGCCTTTATTGCCTCGTCTTTCAACGGGATGTTCGGGACGTCGGCCATTCTTGCGTTTTTAGTATTTGGCGCCATGGTGGATATAAAAAATTTGCTCATGATGATGCATTCATTTAAAAAAGTACAGCAAATTGCAAAGCATCGTCCTTGATGATGACCATTACTTCCACGGGCTTGAAACGATTTACAATTATCCGGGGGATTTTATCGGCAAAAAGGTGGCGATAAAAGGGTTTGTCTACCGGACGGATGATATTAAAGCGAATCAGCTGTTTGTGCTCCGGTTTGGCATTATCCACTGTATTGCCGATGCCGGCGTATACGGGATGCTCGTTGATTTTCCGGGCAATATGGCAAACGTGAAAGAAAATACATGGATTGAGGCTGAAGGGAAACTGGATACGACGTACTATACGCCGTTTAAAGAGAATATCCCGTATTTAAAAGTAACAAGTTACCATAAAAGCAGCGAGCCGAAAGATCCGTACGTATACCGGCAATACAATTAAACGGGTTTGGCATGTTCAGCCATTTTTTTGTTGCCTGAACGTGCCAAACCTTTTATAATGGAGATAGAACATATATTCTGTGAAATGTGTTTTATTACGAACAGTTTGGATTTCACAATAAAATGGCAAACTGCCGTTTATTTTTTCGCGAAAGAGTGATGGCGTTGAAAAGGATTCGCTTTGTCCATGCGGCCGACCTGCACCTTGACAGCCCGTTTGCGGGGCTACGCAAGCTTCCGCCGGCGCTGTTTGAACGGGTAAAGGAGAGCACTTTCCGGGCATTTGAAAATGTTTGTAACCTTACAATTGAAAAAGAAGCGGATTTCCTGCTGATATGCGGGGATTTATACGACGGGGAAGACCGCAGCCTGAAAGCTCAGGTGAGGCTGAAGAAGCAGTTTGAGCGGCTCAAAGAGGCCGGCATTGCCGTATTTGTGCTGCACGGCAATCACGACCATTTAAGCGGGTCATGGACAAAACTGGACATGCCCGGAAATGTCCGGATATTTTCCGAGCGTGTCGAAACCAAATCCTTTACAGCTAAAAACGGGTCGAAAGTCCATGTGTACGGGTTCAGCTACCCGAAGCGGCACGTGCTGGAGAATAAAACGGATGAATACAGGAAAACGGGGGAGGCCGATTTCCATATTGGCATGCTGCACGGTTATCTTGAAGGCGGGACGAAAATGCACCAGCCTTATGCTCCTTTTGCCTTGCGGGATTTGCTGGAAAAGGGGATGGATTACTGGGCGCTCGGCCATATCCACAAACAGCAGATTTTACATACGGATCCCTATATCATTTATCCCGGGAATATCCAGGGGAGAAATCGGAAAGAAACGGGCCCGAAAGGCTGTATGGTTGCCGAAATGGATCCGCTTGGCGTGCATGCCGCGTTCCATGAGACGGCGGATATTTTATGGGAAAGGCGCGCCGTTTCCGCAAAAGGCGCTAATGATTTTAATAGCCTTTACACAGCTTGCCGCCATGCCCTTGAAGAAGAAAGAAAAGAGGCGCAGGGCGTATTTTTGCAATTGGAGATAAAAGATCCGGATTTGCTGGATGATGAAGCGCTTGGAAAAGTGAAAAACGGCGAGCTGATGGAAGTACTGCAGGAAGGCGAAGAAGCAGACCGCAACTTTGTCTGGGTACACCGCATCACACTGCCTGAAAATGCCCTCTTATCCGAACGGGATGACGGTTTTATTTTGCAGGAAATGAAGAAGACGCTGGCGCAATTGGAAGAAACTTCCATAGATGAAGCGGTCTCCCCGCTGTACAGCCACATGTATGCGGGCCGCTACCTGGACTTGGACGGAGACGAAAAGCAGAGGCTTCTGTTGGAAGCGGAAGCGGCTGTTTTTGAGAAGTTGAAAGGCAGGGGGAAACGATGAAAATACGGGAGGTCCATATATACGGTTTTGGCCGGCTAGTTGATTTTCATATGGAAAACCTTTCAGATCTGCAGGTCATTTACGGGGAAAACGAAGCCGGCAAATCAACCTTCATGGCTTTTATTGAAGCCGTTTTATTCGGGTTTCCTTCAAGGCAGCAAAACGGGCAGCGCTATGAGCCGAAATTTTCAGCGGTGTACGGCGGGCGGCTCGTCCTGGAAACAGAAAAAGACGGAAACATAACGGTGGAACGGATAAAAGGAAGGGCAGCCGGAGAAGTGTCCGTCACTTTTGCAAATGGCAGAACAGGCGGCGAAGAGGCGCTTGCACATGTTTTAAACGGGCTGAACCGGCAGATGTTCCAGTCCATTTATTCTTTTAATCTGCAAAGCCTCCAGGAAATCCGCAAATTAACAGGCGATGATATCAGCCGCTATTTATTTGCCGCAGGGACGATCGGGACGGATGCGCTGCTTTCGGCGGAACGGGAACTCGAAAAGGAAATGGAAGCGCGTTTTAAACCGAACGGGCGGAAACCGGTATTGAACGTGCAACTCCGGAAACTTCAGGCTATGGAAAAAGAACTGAATCGCCTGAAAGCGGAAAACGGCCGTTACGGCGAATGGAAAGCCCGGCTGGCAGCGCTTGAAGCAGCACAGGCAGAAGCGGAAGCGGAGCTGGAAGCCTTAAGGGGAACGGTTCAGCAGTATGAACACCTCACAAGCCTTTGGCCGCTCTATGCGGAAAGAAAGCATGTCAAACTGCAGCTTTCGGAAATCGGCCCCGTCCGTTTCCCCGCTGACGGAATCCGGCGCCTCGACGGGCTGATGTCGGAATGGCGCGCTTCTTCCGGGCGCCTGTCAGCCGTTAAAAAACAGAAACAGGTGCTGGTGGAAAAAATGGAAGGAGAGCAGCCGGACCCGCTTTTTGTCAGGCATGAAGGGGAGATCAAAAAGCTGCTTGATGACTGGCCGCAATACCGCGGGTGGCAGGCGGAAACGGAGCGCCTCCAATCTGAATGCGACATCCTGGACAGCCAAATCTCCGAATTAGCGGGAATGCTGCATCTTACGGCATCGCAAGTTGAAAAAGTACCACAGCTTGACTTAAGCATTGCGGCAAAAGAAAGGCTCAGCACCCTCGTAAGGGCGTATGACCGCCACCGTACCCGCAGCGATGCTTTACAGGCACAGCTTGAGGACTTGCGGGCCCGGATGAACGCTGTTGAGCAGGAATGCGCACTTTTGGAAAAAGAGCTCGTATCCGAAGAGGCTTTTCGCGATTTATCGGCAAAGCGGCAGGAAAAGGAAAAAAAATCATTGCTTGAAGCCGATATCAGGCGCGGGAAACAGCAGCTTTCCCGCCTGAAAAAAATGGCGGATGAGGCCCGGAAGCCCCCTTTCCTGTTTTTCGGCCTTGCATTATTGTTTCTGATGGCCGGCGTGTGGAGTTTTCTCACAGGGCAATACTTGTTTTTGGGCGTTTTTGTGCTCGGCGCAATCGTGTCAGGCTACCATGCTTTCAAGGGAAACCGGAACCCGTTGGAACAAGAAATCCGCGCGCTCGAACAGGAACTGGGGGAAAAGGAAAAAGAACTGCGGAATTGGAAAGAGGGGGACACGGACTGGCATGAATATGAACGGCAGAAACAGCTGCGCGAAAACTGGAAACAGCTCATTTTGAAACTTGAGGAAGGCGAACAGAACGGCCGGCAAATGCAAAACCGGAAACAGCGCCTGGAAGCGGAAGAAAGACAGCTGCTGGCAGAAATCAGCCGTTTCAGACAAACTTTGCAATTGGGTGACGGCTTCCGGCCCAGACAGCTGCCCGATGCATTCCAACTTTTGACGGAATTAAGCGGGAAAATGCGCGAGCGGACGCGTATCGAAAAGAAACTGGCGCAGCTTGCCGATTCCCGTTCGGCATTTGAAGAAAGGATGGAAAAACTGTGGTCCCGGCTCCATGTCAACTGGCCTTTGCGCCAGGAAGGCATCTTGTTGCTGCAGCAAGCCTGTGCGGAACAACAGGAAAGAAAAATCCGCCGGCAGGAATGGGAAAAGAAATGTGCCGAGCTGGAAGAACAAGTGCAGCTGCTTGAATCGGAAGCGGAAGCAACAGATAATGAGATCAAAAAGCTTTTTGCCCTTGCTGGTGCCGTGAATGAGGAAGATTTCCGGAAAGCCGGCAGCCTTTTTCAGCAATACGAAAAATTGTCCGGCCAGCTGGAAATCATGGATTTACGGATCAGCCGGGAAGACCTGGAACGGCTCGAAACGGTAAAAGATGTTTCTATGTTGGAACAGGAAAAGCAAAAGCTGGAAGAAAAAATCGTGGAAAAGGCAAACGCGCTCCGCAGCATGAGAAAAGAATCGACGGAAATCCGGTTTGAACTGGACAGGTTGGAAAAAGGCGGAACGTTTACCGAAAAACTGCATGAATATTACAGCGCGCTTTCGGAATTCCGGGAAGAAGCTTTTGAATGGGCGCGGTATGCCACGGCAAAACGTTTGCTTTCCGGCATGATGAAGCGGCTCCGTGAAACCCGCTTTCCGCAAGTCCTGCACAAAGCCGAAGCATATTTGCAATGTTTAACAAACGGATCGTATGTCTCCCTCCATATGGGCGGGGAGGATGGCCGTTTTTATGTTAAACGGCGTGATGATGTGCTGTTTGCCGCAAATGAGCTGAGCCAGGCAACGGCAGAACAGCTGTATATTGCTTTACGTTTTTCCCTTGCGGAGGCGCTCGGCGGGGAATTTCCGTCCCCGGTTGTCATCGATGACGGCTTTGTTAATTTTGATATTTACCGGACAGAGAAAATGGCCAGGCTGCTGGACCAGGTGAGCGAATCGAGGCAGGTGCTGCTTTTTACATGCCAGCAGCCGATGCTCCGGTTTTTTAAAGGCCATGGGGTGAAAACCTTGGGGGCTGTACACGATCAAGGGATGGCGGGATCCGGAAACATCAGCAGCATTCAGCCGTAAAAAAGAGGGGCGGGTCCGAATGCCTGTATTTCAACACGGCAGGGAAACACACAAGCAAAGCCGGTTGAGATAAAAAGCGGATTGCGGCCGGATTATGGTATACTTTAAGACAAATAATCAGGGGTTAGATCGGAGGATTCATGTATGGCAAAAGGGCTACTCTACTATGAGGTGGGCGAGCAGTTTGACGCGTTTCTGCTCATCAAACACGCAACAAAGGGGATCGCGAGCAACGGCAAACCTTTTTTAACACTGATTTTGCAGGACCGGACCGGGGATATCGAAGCGAAGCTCTGGGATGCGACCGAGCAGGACGAACAAACATACAAACCGGAGACGATTGTAAAAGTAACCGGGGACATTTTAAATTACCGCGGGCGGCTGCAGCTGAAGATCCGCCAAATCCATCCGGCACAACCGGGGGACGGCGTCCGGATTGCCGATTTTATCGAAACGGCCCCGGTATCGCAGGAAGAAATGATAGGGAAAATCACCCAGTACATTTTTGATATGAAAAACCCAAATATCCAAAGGCTGACCCGGCATCTGCTGAAAAAATACCAGAAGCGGTTCCTTGTCTATCCGGCTGCAACGAAAAACCACCACGAATTCGTATCGGGGCTGGCGTACCATGTTGTCTCCATGCTCGACCTTGCCAAGGCAATCGCGGGCCTCTATCCGTCACTCGACCGGGATTTGTTGTATGCCGGTGTCATTTTGCATGACTTGGGAAAGGTGCAGGAACTGTCCGGCCCGGTCTCAACAACTTATACGGCTGAAGGGAATTTGCTCGGCCATATCTCGATTATGGTCAGCGAAATTGCAAAGGCAGCGGAGGAACTCGGAATCCACGGAGAAGAAGTGATGGTGCTGGAACATATGGTGATCTCCCACCACGGGAAAGCGGAATGGGGAAGCGCCAAGCCCCCGATGATTAAAGAGGCGGAAATTCTCCACTATATTGATAATATTGATGCGAAAATGAATATGCTTGACCGTGCGCTCCGCAATGTCAAACCGGGCGAATTCTCGGACCGGATTTATGCGCTTGATAACCGCTCTTTTTATAAACCGGCGTTTCATCAGTGAGATTCATAGAAATACAAACGTTTGGAAAGCGCCCGTCCGGTGAAAAAATTTTAAAATGCCTTTCAAAATGAAAGGCATTTTTTAATGGATTGCGCCATACATTATAGCAGGGACAAACCGAAGAGGAGGGAAAAACATGGATTTCCCGATCTGGATTTATTTTGTTGTGGCGGGCATCGTCATATGTGCGTTTATGGCGGTGAAAACAGCCAGGGAAGAACACGAACAGGAACAGGAATGGATTGAAAAAGAAGGGGAAGTCTTTATTGAAAGGATGCATAAAGAAAAAGAACTGCGCAGCGGTGAAGCTGAAAAAGCCCATGAAGCATAACGACCACAAAAAAACCGCCCATAATCGGATGGGCGGTTTTTTGCAGCATTATTTGCTTGATGAAGTCCCGAGCAGGGAGTCAAAAGTCGTTTTCAAATCTTCATCTTTTACTTTCACGTCAGCCGCTTTTAATTCTTTCTTCAAAGCGGACTGGATTTTTTCCGTTGTTACTTTCGATGCTTTATATTGTTTGACGACGTCTTTTTTCATTTCACTGTACGGTTTTTTCTTTTTTTCACCAGTCAGTTGAATAATATGGTAGCCGTAAGAAGTCTTAACAGGGCCGCTGATTTCATTGACTTTCAGCTTATATGCAGCATTTTCAAAATCGCTGTCCATTTCGCCTGCACCGAACCAGCCGAGATCTCCGCCTTTAGAAGCTGTTGCGGTGTCGGTTGAATTCTTTTTGGCCAATGTCGCAAAATCGGCGCCTTTATCCAGTTGTTTCTTGATATCTTCTGCTTTCGACTTGCTGGAAACAAGAATATGGCGCGCTCTAATTTCCGGTTTTATATCATTGTTATAATAATTTTTTAATTGTTTTTCCGTTGGATGGATTGTCGCCTCTGCAGCTTTTTGTTCAAGCAGGCTGACTTTCACGCTGTTGCGGAAATCTTTTTCGTTTGCATAACCGTATTGCTGCAGCGCTGTATCAAATGAGCTGCCCAATTGTTTTTTTGCATCGTTTACTTGTTTGTCAACTTCGCTCTTTTTGACAGTGTATTTTTTGGACAGGACTTTTTCAATGGTAAGCTGCTGAAGCACAGTTGAACCATATTTATCCTTCATTGCATTATATAATTCGTCTTTGGTAACATTTCCGGCTTTCGTCTTAACGACGGCGCTGTTGCCGCATGCTGCAAGTCCGAACACGCTGCCTGCCAAAACAAGGGATAGTACCCATTTCTTCATTCAAAAACAACTCCTATTCATTTAGTCGTGCAAGAGAGATTTACAACCACTACTATAACATAAATTGAAAGAGAAAAGAAAGGGATTGCCAGGTTTCTTATGGAATTTTCACACCATGCCAATCTTCTTTTCATATGGGGCAGGCGTTTGCAGAGGGCAGGATGGATGTTTGCAGCATAGGATATGATGTGGAGTTCCATTGCGGATTTGTGAAATTTAGGCCGGCAAATAGACGGAAGCCTTAACCAATACAGGGGCGGATGAATAATATACGTATGAAACAAGAGGAGGTGGATGGAATGAGCGGAGGAGCAGCTTACGGAGGCGGCTTTGCCTTACTGGTTGTGTTGTTCATTTTATTGATCATTATTGGTGCATCCTGGGCTTGGTAAAATTTGGGGCCGGCAGCAGCCGGCCTTTCTTGTTGTACGCTGTTATGGAATGCCAAGGTAGGAGGAAAACAGTAAAATGGTCATGAGGATGTTGATTGTCAAAAAAAATCCGGGCTGGTGTTCTTCCGGTATTTCTTTTTTTGTACATAGATGGCTTGTCAATACGTTGATAAAGTATAATATAAAGAAAGCGTAACCTGTAAAAAAACAAGCACATACATGCCGGCCGGGCCCCCTCCCGAAAATTTGCAGTAAAATAAAGGCGGAGCGCTCCGGTTTTGAACCCTGGATTCGTAACGTTCCGCCTGTCTTTCGGATGGCAAATGTGTGATGCACGCTGATCTTTTCCATGCAAGATGGATGAACGACTATTCATTTTTAACAGGCACTGCCTTGTACCGCTCGTGGCGAATGCCGCGGGGAAGTTTTTAAAGGCCGGCCGGACAATGGGCCTTGCCGGAAAACATGCCCTGTCTATAGCCGGGGCCGCGCTGTTCTTAGCTGAACCATAAAAACATATAAACGAGGGAACTGAATGGAATCGATTGAACAAAAGCTGGAAAGACTGGAATTTTATCAAACATTGCTTTTAAAAATGATCGGGACCGGCCAATATCCTTTTTTCAGGCTGATTATGGAAAAACAGCTTTCAAAACAGGACATTGAACAATTTTATGCGTTGTGCGATCGTTTGAGCGATGAGCTGAAAGAACAGAAGGCGGACAAATTTGTATTTTTTTATCCGCTTTTTCAAAAGTTTAAGGATTCCCTGCATGAAAAACTGCAGCCGGCGGAAGTGATTGCCGCCTGTTTGCAGCAGGGGCTGTATCCTGAATTAATGAAGGCATTGAAACGGAATTTGTAGCTGTCCGAAACGGGTCAAAAGCGGTTCAGCGAAGGTTTTTCCAACAGTTCCGTTTCAATGGCGTCATCCAGCTCCCCGTTGAAAATGGAATTTTCCACAATGTCCATAAAATCCTGGCCGTAAATTTGGCGTACGATCGCAGCCAGTTCCATCATATCAGGAAATTTGCCGTAAAGATCGTATAGCGGCATTGTGCCCTGTATGACAGAGCTTTTTTTCGGGTTAAACGCTTCCAGCGATTTCAAAAAAATCTCTCTTCCTTTATGGGTTAATTGAATATACGTGTTCCGCTTGTCGTTTTCCTTTTTTGAGAATTCGAGCAAGCCGCGCTCCTCAAGCTTTTTCGAAAAATTAAAGGCTGTTGATACGTGCATCACCCCGAATTTTGCCACGTCCGAAATCGATGCGCCCTTTAAATGATAGGCTATCCATAAAATATGATGTTCATTGATGTTCAGATCAAAAGGCTTAATCCATTGCTGCCAGTCTTTTTCAATCGTTTTCCAGAGCGCTTTCGACAATTGCGTGACCCTTTTGCAAAATAGAAGATACTCATTGGTCGTCAACATTTGTTCCGTCATATTTTTCCCATCACCCCTTACCCTATATATTATCATTATGCCAGTAAAATAAAAAGTAATAAAAAACAATATACAAAATTTTTTTGAAATGAACAGCAAAGAAAAAACCCGGAAAGCGGCAACCGCTTTCCGGGCAGCGAAAATTCAGGAAGATTTTTTCTCCATTTGTTGTTCCATGTTTTCAATCGTTTTCCGGATGTCCTTGATTTCATTTTGCAGGGCTTCTTTGTTTGGCTCAATGCTTTTTTGCCATTCTTCGATACAATGTTGGATTTCCTCCATTACGTTCGTGGCAACTTTTTTGCCTTCCGTTGAAAACGATTCGACGGATTCTTTTAAGTCTTTCACATTTTCGGCGATTCTTTTGGCTGATTCAATGAAATCACCGGAGTTATTTTTGATGGCTTCCCGTATTCTTTTTCCGGAAGCGGGTGTGGTGAAAAGGACGGAAACAGCGCCTGCTGTTGCCCCAACCAGTAATCCGTAAAATAAACTGGATTTGTTCATGGAAAGCACCTCCTGCAATGGTCTTTTATCCTCATGATATAGAATTTCCCAGCCTTTTGCAAAGTTCTCTTTCTTCTTTGCCGCCCTTGCCCAAAGCGATATTCCAAGCCTGGACGCGAACGGTCCTTCATAGGCGGTATAAAGGACAAAAGAGCGGACTTTGCGCGTGCCTTCTGCTTGTTCTTTACCCCTGTCTGGTACATGTTAATCCGCATCAGGGCATATGATGTAATAGTCCAGGCAGAAAAGAGGGGGAGTTCGTTGGGGCGTGTTGCTTTCTGCTTTTTAATGGCCGGCGTTGTCCTGTTTGCCGCGATGGTCCGGCACATGCTGCTGTACCAGAAAAGAAGAATTTATCCGCCGCGGAAAATCATCAGAAAAAGGATCGCATTTTTCGGAACGGCCGGAATGGTTTTCCTGCTTCTTGCCGCTCTGTTTCACTTATTTTAAGCTGCGCAAGCGAAAAAAACCGCCGGAAACCCGGCGGCCATTTTCACGCTTGCATGCTGTGGGCGGCATTTGTGCGCTTTGCAACGGTTGAGACGATCGGAAAAAGAATAAACATCGCAACTGCATTGAGCGCGGTTGCCGGCAAAACAACGGTGCCAAACAAAATGGCAAAAGGCCCCGGCAACCCGGCAATGAAAAATGCGGATCCTAAGAAAATGATGCCCGAAATCAGTGTGCCGACGGCCGTGAATACAATAAGTGTCGGCAGCTTTTTTGCCAGTTTTCCGGACGCGAGAAGCAAACCGTAAAAAGCAAAAGAAGTGATGCACTTATCGATGATGTTCGGGAAAAAACCGCCCGGGAAGCTGGTGGTCAGGCCGGAAATGATGCCGGTCAGCACACCAAGCAACAGTACGTATTTTTTCTCCCTGAACAAAATAATGCCGATAAACATCATGGTAAGCATCATATCCGGTTTCATCCCGAACACAAAGCCCGGAATCACTGTGTGTAATACCGTGCCGATCCCAACGAGCAACGCCAAGCTGACAAGGGATTTTGTCTTCATCTGTCTCCACTCTCCTGTTCTCATCTCATCTGGTGCTTTCCCGCCGTACCCTCATGGCCGGCGGCAAAAGATTAACCTTATTATAGCATGCAGACGGAAAAAGTGGCGCATGTTTTGAACAAATTGGGCGCAACAAAAAAACAGCAGCCCAAATGGCCGCTGAATAAAATAAGCGCGAAACCGGCTGCAAAGACGCAAAAATGGGCTTTTTCACTGGTGCTGCCCGGTGCGGCTTATATATTTTGGGAAATCTCCGCGGCGATTTGCCGGAGGTCCTCCTGGCTGTAATCTTTTTCATGTGTTTTCCAGACTGCCCCGAAGCCGTCTCCTTTTCCATATCGCGGGATCAGGTGCATATGATAATGGAATACAGACTGGCCGGCAATCTCGCCATT
>Ga0207807_1000033_pt1 | contig 48101 bp, 43 predicted proteins | sample HigsolmetaGSP15D_FD_184843 | JGI IMG/M metagenome (GOLD analysis project Ga0207807, IMG submission 184843) | High solid enriched microbial communities from the Joint BioEnergy Institute, USA - SP1-5-D (SPAdes) | ecosystem: Engineered > Bioreactor > SSF (Solid state fermentation) > Aerobic >... | reverse complement strand
AAGCTGATTCAACATACAGAGAGGACAGAATAAAGCATTTTCGCAGATGCATTCTCCTATGATATTGAGGTAGAGCTTGCTGACAAATCAGATACAAGCCATAATCGGATTCGTTCAGCAAGCCCTATTTCAACGACATATCCAGAACCATCCTGCCTTGTATTCTACCTTCTTCCATTTCCTTAAAAACATCTCCAATTTCTTCCAGCCTGCGCGTTTGCACAACCGGGACGACTTTTCCTTCCGCACCGAACATAAAAGCTTCCTCAAGGTCTTTTCTTGTGCCAACCAAAGACCCGACGACTTCTATCCCGTCAAGGACTGTTTTCACAATTTCAAGATCCATTGTTTCCGGAGGGAGCCCGACAGCAACGACTTTTGACACCGGCCGTACGGAGTGGACAGCCTGGTTGAATGCCTGTTTCGAAACAGCCGTTACCACTGCAGCATGCGCGCCGCCAACTTCTTTCTGAATCCACTCAGCCGGATCGCCATCCGTTTTGGAATTAAAGGTGAGATCAGCACCGACTTCTTTTGCCAGTGAAAGTTTGTCGTCATTGATATCGACCGCAATGACTTTCGCATTAAATACATGTTTGGCGTACTGGACAGCAAGGTTCCCGAGGCCCCCTGCTCCATAAATGGCAATCCATTCGCCCGGCTTCACATCTGCGACTTTAATAGCTTTATAAGTGGTTACACCGGCACAAGTAATGCTTGTCGCCTGCCTTGGATCCAGCCCTTCCGGCACTTTTACGGCGTAATCCGCTTTGACAATGCATTGCTCTGCCATAGCCCCGTCGACACTGTAGCCTGCATTTTTCACATTACGGCAAAATGTTTCATTTCCCGTTAAACAGTATTCACAATGCCCGCAGCCTTCAAAAAACCAGGCAACGCTTACACGATCGCCCACTTTAAGAGAAGTGACACCATCCGCGACTTCCCTGACAATGCCGACCCCTTCATGGCCGAGAATGCGTCCCGGCACATCGCCAAAGTCGCCCTTTGCCACATGCAGATCCGTATGACAGACACCGCAGTATTCGATATCCACCAAAGCTTCCCCATATTCAAGTGGACGCAACTGCACATCTTTGACCTCTACCAGTTTTTGCTTATCAGAACTGACGACTGCTGCTCTCATGCGCATCCCTCCAGAACATATTCGTTGGATATTTCGCAATCTTGTTTTTATTATAATGGCTGCTCTCTGGGCGATCAATATTTTTTGAAAAATTTTATGATTTTCCCTCTTCGTATATGTCTAGCTTACCTCCCTTGAAACAGGGTATAAATATAGAAACCTTTCTGCCATACTGCGATGAGAAAATAGGTGAGTACGTATGAATATGGACAAGCTGAGTCAAGTGACACCTGGTGTTTACAAGATTGAAGAAAATTATGTTGGCGAAGCCATGAAGAACCTTCGGGAAAACCAATTGATCATTCAAGGCGATATTTTTTGGCACAGCCATGAAACAAAAAAAGTGAAACTGATGAAGCGTGCCAGTTATTTAGTCGGATACAATCCGTTCATGAAAATGGATTACGACTATTTAATAGAATTAAAAAGTTTGCTGGAAATTTGCTTGAAGACAAAGATCCTGACCTCGTCCATTGCACAATTAAAAATGCCAGATGGATTACAAAAGATTATATATACACGATCACGGATAACAAAATCAACATTGAAGTGAACCTGGCTTAAGGGAGGTGAAAGTTTTAAATACATGGTATAGTGCGGAACAGACGATTTTTAACGTACCATACCGTATCTGACGGCAATTCCTCCCCTACTTATCGTTGGGCTACGCCCTTCACACGATTGAAGTAGGGGTATCCTGCTGATTGTTGATAAACCTTCATCCCAAATAATGTAAACCACGGAAAGTTATTTATTTTATTACTTTGCTTGGTGCTTACTTTAAATATGTTGCTTCCCATGTTTCTTGCTTTTCAACGGGGTCAAGTTGGGAAAGATCTTCATACCCAAGTTTTATTTTCATTTTGCCAGTATGTTCAAGAATGTAAGTAAGATTTGTCCACTTGTCTTGTTGTTGTCTAACAAACTCTGATTGTAATTCTGAAAAAAGATCATATAATTCATTTTCTAGTTTTTCAAATTGTTCTTCTTTTAAATTGAATTTTACTGGAATCTCCAGGCTGTATACGGGTTCTTTGTTAGTAAAAGAATAATAATAGAAGTAGACTTTTCTATAACTATCTCTCACCTCCGCATAAAGCAATATTTTTTTCCATTTTTCTGGAATCATATCTACTAAACAATTTGCTATTTGCTGATAAATATTTTCCATGTTTTTTGTATTCATTTTTTTCCTCCAGTGTAATTTGTTAATCTATCTGAATATAGTTTGTCATCAATTGTATAACTTATCTTAAATTCAACTGGACGTAATGACTCCCCTTTATACAATGGTTTAATGTTTACTTTTACACTCTTTCCTTCAAGTAATGCTTTTTTCCACCTTCCTTCAATTATTTTATACTCACTTCTGTTAATTCTCGCATTCATAGCCACTAAATTATCAATTTCACCTGAACCATCAAAAATACTGGCAATTAAATGCCCGCCATCGTCATTTGCGAGTCTGTCATCACCACCAACAATTCTTTGAGCATAGGTATTTCGTTTAGCGTTACCTAATTCTAATTTCGCCTCAACATCAATTATACGACCAAGTTCGTCTGTTATATATTTGTAACCCTGGCTTGTCGTGTATTGAACTTTAGACTTTAATGCTTTTTTACGATTTACTTTGGTATAGTGCCCACCATATTTTACTGTACTGAATTGTTCTTCTACAATTTTTAAAATATTTTCTTTATAATGATGAAGTGCATTAAAAGGAATTTTATAAGTTGTTCCTCTTCCTGCCGCTTCAAGTTCAGGAGCAAACCCTGTATTGACTTTCAGCTTCCCGGCTTTTTCTGCCAGATTCCCAGTCTTGGCAACTTTCGCAGCTGTGCCCAGTTTGCTGAGGCCTTTGTCGCCAAGAAGAGAAATTCCAATAGAAGCAAGCCCGTAGGTGAAGAACTCAGTCCGGCTTTTGGCATCGCCGTGGATGACATCCCGTTCAAACGCTTTTTGGACAGCAAGCCCCATATACTTTGCCATATCGACCGATTTATGTGCCGTGCTTTTCAAGGTTGCAATTGGGGAGGATAAGCGCTTGTTTCCATCATTTCCGAGTGCAGCATAAGTATCTTGATCTAAAACGGACTTTCCTAATGATACAAGACCAGTGTAAATTTCACCGACGGTCTTTCCGGCGCCGTCATAAAATCCATTCCAAACGTCAACCAGCAGCGGGTCGTCCGGATTTTCTGAACCGGGGATGGCCTCTTTTGGGATTTCATTGACCAGTTCATAATAGGGCTGCTTGCTCGCGGGCTTGCGGTATTCCATCACCATGGCTCCGTCTTCATAGAAATGGAACTTAACGGACAAATGGCCTTCAAAGTCCTTGCCGTCTACGGTTTGAACCGGTTTTACGCCGGCTTTCTGAATGAGCCCGCCTTCCAAACTGCGGTAGGCTTCGGTTGTGACAAACTGTTTCGGGTTGTAAGTGGCAATATCAAACGAACCGTCACCCGCCATCGATTCCATTTGCCGGACAAACTTCACCATTGCGTCGATGTCCTGGTCTAAAGCTTCGAGGGAGCGGGTGGCTTTTGTATCAAAGTCATACAGCTGTTCCAGCGTCCTGGTTGCTTTTTTCCGCGCTTTTTGGATTGGATACAGTTTTTCATCAATGTCCAGTTTGGGCAGTGCAACAAGATCCGGAACTTCCTGTATTGCAGTATTGGCGTCTTCCAGCAAGTGTCCAACGGTATTTTCCAGCTTTTTCAGTGCGGGGATGACGCTGTCCTGGATAAAAGCTTCTTGAATATAGCCGTTCGGATCGGGCTCGAGAGTTGATAAGTCTTTAAGAATCTCGTTCAGCTGCCCGTTGTACCCGGCTAAAAATGACTGCAGGTATATGAGAAACGGCTGGTGAAAATCCCGGAAGTAGCCGCGTATGGCATTCCCGGCCTTTCCTTTAAACGCATCTTCCATATTTACAAAAGAGTCGATTGCCTGCTGGAGGCCCGTGATTTGTTCAGCCTTCTCCTTCAGAGCCCTTTGCGTGTCCGTGACCGCTTGTTCAAATGCTTGGACATCAAGAATTTTCATTGCTTCACCTGCTCATCGCCCGGCCTTCGAAACCTTTTTCCAATTGTTCATCATATTCTTTCATGGCATGGACGGCTTTTTTAGCTGCAGCCTCATTTTTTAATGTGACGGCCTGATATGCAGTGAACAGGTTCTCCAGTTTTTGGTTCAAATAAGCAAGCTGCTGAAGGGAAGATAAAGGATACGAACCCCTGCCATCCATTGAAATGTCCAAATTTTGGGCTTGTGAGCGAATCTTCGCAAGCGACTTTTCAACTGATTCGAACTGGATTTTGACTTCCATCTTCACACCTCTTTTTTGCGCATTTTTACAATTTCGGCTTGGATGGCTTTTTCAATCTGGATGTTTTGAGTGGTGAGCTTGCTGATTTTCTCGTCCAGCAGTTGCAGGGCTGAATTGATTTGCTTTTCCGTTGCGTTATAGCTTTCAAGCAGTTCGTTTTTTCGGACTGCCTGGAACTGCTTCGCGAGTTGCCCCTCCCAGGTTGAGGCGGACAGGGCGGGCTGGAGAGAGCGCTTTTCTTTCTCCGCCAGTGCGTGCTTTGATTCCAGCAATGCCTGTTTGCTTTTTTTCAGACGTTCCAATTCTTCCTGGTTTTGTGAGAGTTGAAGATTCATTAACGGAATGATACTCATGTTTACCCCCGGATTTCGTAATATTTTGGTTTTATTATCCAGCGAAGCGGAAACGTTGTCAATTTGGTGAACGGCGGCACATAGGTAAATGGAAGGGGGAGATGAAAGAAAAACACAGAAATATGCACTTATTTGAAAGCCAATCTGATTCTTTTTCCATAAAATTTTCCAAATAACGGCAATAAAAAAGGCCATTCGATGCAGATTTTAGAATGGCCATTTTGCAATCTTTCATTGTGGCACACAAAAGTTTACAGGGGGACTAGATCTTGCATAACTCGGCATAAAAGCATCACCTCTTTTTTCTCCAAAATTAAATGTTAAAATAGAAGAAAAAAATAAATGGTGTGGTTCAATTCACCTGAAGGCTTAACGAATCTCTCTTATCATATACGACACATGAAGGATTTGATAGGTTTTCTATTCGATCTGTATCCAATAGAAGGTTTCTCGGGCAATTTCTGGTTTGGTTTGGATGGAGGGAAGGAAAACGGCAAAACTAAAGGAGAAAGATAAAGAATGATACATATTCTATTTGGTGCCTCCGCTTCAGGCAGCTTGAAACATGCATTAAGAAAAATGGGGCTTGACAAGAAGGATAAGGTCATCTCCTTTTCGGATATATTTTCCATTGGCCCCATTTACAAGTTAAATAAGGAAATCGGAGTTAAGTCCAGATTTAAGTGGATGGAAAAGTGCATGAGTGATGAATTTGATGAACTTCCAGATTATCTCAAAGAATTTAAAAGATCACTCAATCAGATCATCTCAGTAGCTGAAGGGGAGCATGTAACAATTTGGGCCGCTGATAATGCACACGAACAAGCAGGATTGCGATTTGCTGTATATCTTTTAAAAGATAAAAATATTGATATAACCGTTATAAATACGTCAAAAGAGTATGAAAAGCGATTTCCGGTAAAAAAGGTCAAATATACATTGCTTCATTCAGGCGAAATGATCCCTGAAAAATTCCAACACTTATATGAACATGGAACTGGAAATCTGTTAACGGACCATGATAGAATAAGTTTGAAAAAAGAATGGCTTAATCTTGCAGAAACCCGGGAGACTTTACGGATTTGGCAGAATGGAAGAATATTTGGCGTTTCAGAAGACTATTTCGATGAATTTATTACAGGCAAAGTAAAAAAACTGCATGGTACAGGAAAGGAAAGAGCATTTATAAAATCAGCCCGGGTCATTGGTGAGGTAATTGGGCATTTAGACCAATACGTGGGGGATTCATTTCTCGAATATCGCGTAAGAAAGCTAATTGAAGCTGGCGTATTTGAATCGAAAGGCCGACTTGAAGCGATGCGCTTTTACAGCATAAGACTTAAATGCTGACATTATGGTTGCAAAGTATAAATGATTGCTTCCTGGAATAGAAATGCAGAATCATAACATAAAAATGTTCTCCATGGTCTTGCACGAAAACTGCAGCGAGAACCGGATTCTAAATAGGCAGTGATTACCAGCAACAGAGGAAGCAGCAGATCTTTTTCCCTCTTTTCAACTAATGATTCCATGAAACAGTACATTTATTTCATTGCCCCTTCCCCGGTTTTTCCGGGGAAGGGCCTTCAGTATACCCAACTTTTGTGAATTAACGCGGCAGCCTTGCCCGCCTGTCCGGAATCGGGTCCAATGCCCCTTCTGCGCAATTTTGATACCAATACGCAACGGTTGACACGTCATCTTCCCTTTCAAATAGGTGAATATCATCATTTCCTATTTGCTGTAATGTTACTTTTAAATTTTCCCTGAATCCGTGACGAAAATATAACAAAAGCCGCTAATAGGTAGATTCCCAAGAGTAAGGATATAGTGGTTTCCGACTATTCGATAAATGCACTTTTAGTGATTCAGTATGTAAAAATTTCCCTGTTTCATTCGTTTTTGTGCACGCCAAATAAATCTGCAAATTTCCATTTTTGCAAGTTTTCGTTTTTTTATTTCTTTTTCCTAGTAGTCTATTGATCGGGATGTTTAGTAAAAGGCTTGATACAAACGAGTAAAGACCGGTAACCATTTGTTGGTCTCCGCGACTTTTAATTTCCATTGCCGGCCACGGAAAACCAGCTTTGAGGCCAGTGTGATCATATTCTGGATGACGGTTCGGATTCTTCTTCTTGTTGTTTTCTTTTTCAATGGCGTATCTTGTTTTTTCAAGCTTCACATTCCTTGAGGATGGGAGACTTCTTTCGGAAAGCCGTTAAATTGACCTTTTTCTTTTAAATATCGATACGTATATTGCAGCTCGTCCCTTGGCATTATGCCTTCTTTTACTGCCGTTTCGTATTCTCGCAGCCAATAATCTTTCTGATCGTAATTTTCAAGCATATTGAGCAAGATAAATAATGAGACTTCTTTAAACCGCTGCTGGAATTACTTTTAAAATAGCTGATGGCTGCCTCATATTCGCATAATGCTATCTTCAGCCTAAAAACAGTTTCAACAAGATCATTTATTTTTCGCTCGCGGCTATATTCGTGATTATCCCATGTTTCCTTTGCAGGCGCTATCGTTCGCTGTTTCAGTCCCATTCGTAACTGATGACATTGTTCAATAGCTATTTCTTTCGCATCTGCGGTTCTCAGATTTGCAATGAATACATTGATTAGATCTGACCGCAGCGTGTCCATGTCCAGATAACAATTAATCACTTGTTTTATAGCAAAACTTATAGACTCACTATTAATTCCGGTACTAAATTTTCTTTTTAGGAGAATATCGAATAACTCAACTTGCGCAATACCAACAGATCTAAAGGGATTTTCTGTGTTAAAGATCAAATAGCCACATCCATAACACAACATTTCATACAGTTCTTCCAGTAGATCTGTAGCTCGTTTTCCCTCCTTTCCTGCAACGGGTACCTGTTGCAAATGCTTTATGTATGATCTTACCTTGAATCGCCACTTGGAACGATCCTTTTTGCTGACATAGTGATTAGGGATGACATAATTTTGCTTATAAGCGTTTTGGAGCAACTGCTCAATTTCACGTTCCAAATCATTGACGTTAACATCCTTAACTTTTTTTCTTTTCATCTTTTCGGCTTCTTTGTACCGCTGAAAATCTTCCAACATCATGTCAACTGTTTTTTCATCACGCACTTTTTTCGGAATTGACTTATACAATTCGACAATAATCTTACTTAAATCGTCCTTACTGTATTTTTCAATAAGCTTTCTTAGTTCAGTGACACGCATTAACATCGCTCCTTTGTTTAAGGCTTAGTTACCTTAATTTAGAATGAGTTGGGACACGCATTCGATATGCGTCGTATGCGGAAACATGTCAACAGGCTGTACGTCCACCGTACGGTATCCTCCGTCTTCCAGGATCCGCAAGTCTCTTGCCAGTGTTGCCGGGTTGCAGGAGACATAGACGACCTTTTTCGGCTTCATCTCTAGAATCGTCTGCAGCAGGGCTTCATCACAGCCTTTGCGCGGCGGGTCGACCACTAAGACATCTGCCTTGTTGCCTGCCTCGTACCATTTTGGGATGACCGTTTCCGCTGCGCCCGCTTCAAACTGCACATTCGTGATGCCGTTGAGCGCCGCATTGCGTTTTGCATCTTCAATCGCTTCCGGAACGACTTCGACTCCGAACACTTTGCGGGCTTTTTGCGCCAAAAACAGTGAGATCGTGCCGATACCGCAATAGGCGTCAATCACCGACTCGTTGCCGTTCAAACCCGCGTATTCAAGGGCTTTATCATAAAGCACCTTTGTCTGGACGGGATTGACTTGGTAAAAAGAAAGCGCGGAGATGGCGAATTTCACATCCCCGATTTTATCGTAAATGGCCTCATTTCCCCACAGTACTTTGGTTCTCTCCCCCAAAATCACGTTTGTGCGCCTCGGGTTGACGTTGTGCACGATTGACTTCACCTGTTTCAGGCGCGACACAATCGCATCCACGAGTTTTTTCTGGTGCGGCAGTTCCGCTGTTCTCGTGATCAGCACGACCATCAGCTCGCCGGTCTCCCTCCCGTAACGCGCCATGATGTGGCGGAGGACGCCGCTGTGATGTTCTTCGTCGTAAGCCGGGATGCGAAGTTCCCGGCAGATTTCTTTTACTGCCCGGACAGCTTCGTTTACCGCCGGAAGCTGGATTACGCTCTCATCGGCATCGAGTATTTCATGGGTTCTCGGTTTGAAAAAGCCGGCTACGAGTTTTCCGTCTTTTTCGCCGACCGGCACCTGGGCTTTGTTCCGGTAATGCCACGGGTTGTCCATGCCGATAATCGGGTGGATGTGGGCACCTTCAATTTTCCCAATCCGGGCAAGTGCCTGGCGCACCTGATTTTCCTTGTACTTGAGCTGGCCGGTATAGCTTATATGCGCAAGCTGGCAGCCGCCGTATTTCGGCGCCTCTTCTTTCGGGATATCGACACGGTACGGGCTCTTTTCGTACAGCTCAAGGAGGCGGCCGATCCCGTAGTTCTTGTTGGCTTTGATGACTTTAATACGAGCTTTCTCCCCCGGCAGGCCGTTTTTAATAAACAGCGGGTAGCCGTCCACCTTCGCTACCCCTGCGCCGTCATGCGTCAAATCTTCAAAAACAACCTCTATTTCTTCGTTCTTTTGGACCGGTAATGTTATTTTCATGGCTGTCTTCCTTTTCGTCTTAATGGCTACGGAAATTTTAACATATAGCGGCCTTGAATGCGAAAAACAATCCGTTGCCGCAGACTGTTTTCTTGAATATTCGGCCGGTTTTAAAAATACACCTTTATTAAACAGATATTATGATGATAAAATGTTGTTGAAAGGACCAAAAACAAAGGGGGAAACGCTTCTTGAGTGATCAAACATTAAAAATGATTTCCATCGCCATTTATATGGTGCTGATGCTCTGGATCGGCTGGGTGGCTTACCAGCGGACGAGCAACCTCGATGATTATATGCTCGGCGGGCGTTCGCTCGGCCCTGCTGTTGCCGCTTTAAGCGCAGGCGCTGCTGATATGAGCGGCTGGCTGTTGATGGGATTGCCGGGGGGCATTTATCTGACCGGGCTTGCCGATGCATGGATTGCGATCGGGTTGACGATCGGGGCATATTTAAACTGGCGGCTTGTGGCACCGCGTCTCCGCTCCTATACAAAGGTGGCCGGTGATTCCATAACGATCCCTTCTTATCTTGAAAACCGTTTTAAAGACCCGACCAAAATGCTGCGGCTTGTTTCTGCACTTGTCATTTTAATTTTCTTCACGCTTTATGTTTCTTCTGGGATGGTATCCGGAGCCGTCTTTTTTGAAAACTCATTCCATACATCCTATTATGTAGGGTTGGTCATCGTGGCGGGCGTGGTTGTACTGTACACGCTTTTCGGCGGATTTCTCGCTGTTTCATGGACTGATTTTGTCCAGGGGCTGATCATGGTCATCGCACTCGTGCTCGTGCCGATTGTCGCTTTTACCAAAACGGGCGGGCCAGTTGAAACCTTCCATACCGTGAAATCGATCAATCCGGATTTGCTTGACTTTTTTAAAGGGACAACGGCATTGGGGATCATTTCCGCGCTCGCGTGGGGGCTCGGCTATGTCGGCCAGCCGCATATTATTGTCCGTTTCATGGCAATTAAATCGGTAAAAGAAACAAAAAGCGCGCGCAGAATCGGGATCAGCTGGATGATTTTATCGCTGATCGGCACATCCCTTACTGCGCTGATCGGGATCGCTTATTTCCATCAGCCCGGCCATAAATTGGATAATCCGGAAACGGTTTTTATCCAGCTTGGGCAGATTTTATTCCATCCGCTCATTGCCGGATTTGTGCTGGCAGCAGTGCTTGCGGCGATTATGAGCACCATCTCATCCCAGCTGCTTGTCACTTCAAGTGCACTGACAGAAGATCTGTATAAGCTCTTCTTCCGCCGCAATGCTTCGGATAAAGAGTTGGTATTTTTCGGCAGGCTCGCGGTGCTTGTCGTTTCTGTTGCCGCCGCGCTGCTTGCTTTAAACCGCGATTCCACCATTTTGCAGCTCGTCAGCTATGCATGGGCCGGGTTTGGCGCATCATTCGGGCCGGTGATCTTTTTGAGCCTGTTCTGGCGCAAGATGAACCACTGGGGTGCCCTTTTCGGTATGATTGTAGGTGCCGTGACAGTGATAGTCTGGACCGTGTCCGGCCTGGATGCCAAATTATACTCCATGGTACCGGGATTTGCCTTTAACCTGATTATCAGCATGATTGTCAGCATCGCAACCTACAAACACCATGCGGGCATCGAAGAAGAATTTAACGACAGCCTTTCCGCATTGAAAAAAGAAAGTTGATTGTAAAACGCCGGGAGCTTTTTATACTGCTTCCGGCGTTTTTGCCAGGGCAGGGGTTGCCATTTGGGGCACAAAATGCCGGATTGGATACTGATTTAAAAAGCGCCGGAGTCGGCAGTCTGCATGCCCCGCTTCCTGCTCTTTTGTCAGTCAACCCTGTCTTGCGGGCGGATTTTGTCAAGCGGCGCAAAGACTTCGAGATGGCGGTACAGGTTTTCAAAAACGGCAGGGGCTTCTCCGCCGAGTTCGCCGTCCAGATTTAATAAAATTTTATCCGGCGAATGAACTTTTACGCGGCTGGCAGAGGTGTAAATGACGTTCGGGTCATTCAGATGTTCGCCGCGCAGCGCAAGGGTAACAGCCCGAATGAACTCGGCCAGGTTCGTTTTTTTTAAAATCATTAATGTAAACAGGCCGTCATTGATCGAAGAGTCCGGAGCAAGTTTTTCAAAACCGCCGATGGAATTCGTCAGGCCGATTAAAAACAGCATCGCTTCGCCTTCAAACAGCTTCCCGTCATATTCAATCGTCATCTGGGTCGCGCGGATCGAAGGCAGCATTTCAATTCCTTTTAAATAATAAGCGAGCTGGCCGAGCATCGTCTTTAGCCGGCTTGGCACATCATATGTCAGTTCCGTGAGCCGCCCGCCGCCGCCGATATTGATAAAATATTTCTCATTCATTTTCCCGATATCAACCGGAAGGGTATCGCCTTTTACGATAATTTCCGTTGCCGCCTGCACATCACGCGGGATTTGCAGTGCGCGCGCAAAATCATTTGTCGTACCCATTGGGATGACGCCAAGTTTCGGCCGGTAATCCTGTTCGGCAATGCCGTTGACGACTTCGTTGATCGTGCCGTCCCCGCCGGCTGCCACGACAATATCATACTTGCGTTCAACCGCTTTCCTTGCCGCTTTGATGGCATCGCCGGCGCCGGTTGTGGCATGGCAGGATGTTTCATATCCGGCCAGCTCTAATTTTTGCAGCACATCCGGGAGATGGCGCTTAAACGTTTCACGGCCGGAAGTCGGGTTATATATGATTCTTGCTCGTTTCATTCGCATCATCCTTATTTATGTTGATGTACATGCGTATTATGTAATCCCGTTTCGTGCAGGCAAAGGACAGTTTCCCCAAAACAGATCCGGATAGGGAAACTGCTCGATATGTTGTCCGTTATTTCTGCATGGGGCAAATCCTTCATGCATCCACTGAATTATCATACAACTTTTTTGAAAAAAAATCCACTAACAGCGCGGTGCGGTGTGCGCCTTGGCTGCAAAAAGGCGCCTTTTCGGCTGCCGTGTTCGTGGGGGCTGCCTTATGTGGTTCAAGAAAAGGGAACGTGCAGGCACGGATGATTTGTGCGTGCACCCTAAAACTCTCCATACTTGCGCATCATCACCAGCTGAACAACCGGATGCCGCGCTCATCCAGAAATTGAATCGTTTCCAGCAAAGCATCTTCGCCGATCTGGTACACTTCCCCAATGGTATCTTTCCAGCGGCCGAAGTCCCGCATGTGCAACTCGCGGATATTGCGGTAGTTCATAATCTTTAATGAGCGGTCGCGCAAATAGTAGCATTCCCGCCCGTTGAAGCGCACGGCGGTCACCCTGCGCATCGTCTGGTTGGCGTTGTCGTCAAGGTAAGATGCACGGATATCTTCTTTCAAATCGTCTTCCGTAAGCGGCAGCCACTCAATCGTTTTTTTCACAAAAGATTTCCCGTTGGAACGGCGGTCGATTTCGTAACGGCCGGGCTCAAGCTGCGTAAAAATGATGTCTTCGCCAAAACCGTGGAGCACGTGGCGCCGTTTTGATTCAAGTTCAACCGGCTTCATGATCGGGGAGCCGTAGCCGACATCCACATACAGTTTTTTTCCGTTCAATAAAACCATCAGCGCAACATGGCCGGGCACCACACGCACAAAGGAGCATTGAAAACAGAGGCTGCGCAACAGCCGCGCAAAATTGATGTTTAATGTAAAACAGGTGCCGCCCCATCCTTTTTCCCATAAATGCTCCACAAAAGTCTCAAACGGAGGTATGTAAACCCCCTCACGGAAGTAATGAAACTTGCTGAACGTTTCATAGGGGACACAAGAAAGATGGTGCTGGATGAGCCGCTGCAAAAAATTCAGCCCCGGCTCTTCATGTTCAAGCTTTAAGTAATTCAAATAAGCCTCCACCTGTTCTTCCATTTTCCTTTCCCCTTTCAAGTGCTTTATCCATTCTTTTCGCTCCCCGGCATAGAAAAACCTTTTTTTCGCAACAACAGCGATGAAAAAAAGTGACCAGCAGGCCCGGCTTGCAATCCTCCATTCTATTATAAACGTTTCGGTACTAGACGCGCAGCTTGCAGGCTCTTATTTCCTTATTGGAGCCTTTAAAAGGATTTGCTTCCGGTCCGGCTCTTTTTTGTCTTTTTAAGCCCTCCAAAAGGACAAATTGCCCCGGGTCTGGCTTTCTTTTGTCTTTTTGAAATCTTCAAAAGGACAATTTGACACTGGTCCGGCTCTCTTTTGTCTTTTTGAACTCTCTAAAAAGACAGTTTTCTCCTGGTCCGGGGCTATTTTGTCTTTTTGAGACCTCCAAAAGGACAATTCACTCAGATTACAGCTCTCTTTTGTCTTTTTGAAGCCTCCAAAAGGACAATTCGACCGGATTCCAGCTCTCTTTTGTCTTTTTGAACCCCCCAAAAGGACAATTCGCTCGGATTTCGACTCTCTTTTTGGTCTTTTTTTTTGAAGCCTTCAAAAATCAATTTGCCCACCCCGGTTTCCACCCCTCCAAAACGGCCTCCCAAAGGATGCATGTCCGTTTTTGCAACGTTTTCCGGCCGGGCGCTGCTTAAAGATGATTCCATTTTTGTCTATTATTTTTTGGGGTTGGAGTTTATTCCTGCTGGACGATGGTATATATGTTACTGTAAGCGATATTCACAATCACCGAACAAAGGAGAGATTTTGAATGGCAGACAAAGATAAAAAAATGACAGTAGAAGAAGCAGGTCGCAAAGGTGGAGAAGCTACTGCTGACAGCCACGATAAAGCATTCTATCAGGAAATCGGCAAAAAAGGCGGAGAAACCACTGCCGAAAAACATGGCAAGGAATTCTATCAAGATATCGGCAAAAAGGGCGGGGAAGCTACTGCTGACAGCCACGACAAAGAATTCTATCAGGAAATCGGCAAAAAAGGCGGAGAATCTACAGCGGAAAATCATGATAAAGAATTCTATCAGGAAATTGGCAAAAAAGGCGGAGAAGCCACTGCTGACAGCCATGACAAAGAATTCTATCAGGAAATTGGCAAAAAAGGCGGAGAAGCCACTGCTGACAGCCATGACAAAGAATTCTATCAGGAAATCGGAGAAAAAGGCGGTAACGCAAGAGCGAAAAACAACGGTGAAGATTAAGAGGAATGATTTCACCCAAACCGGTTCAGCCCGCACGCTGAACCGGTTTTTTGCCGTTGTTCGCACTCTCTTTCTTTTTCTCCAATTGTCATCATTATTATAGCACAGCCCGCCGGATTTGGCAGTACATTTTGAAAAGATATTCATTTTGGATGTGCTTACATAAAAAGAGCCGGCATCCATTTTGCCCGCTCTTTTTATGCATTCAACCTTCTATTCAACTGGCAACTGTATCGCAGGTATTTTAAGCTTCTACCGGATTTGCCTGTTTTTCAACGGTTTCTTCGATCAAATTCCGGATTTTCACTTTTAAAAAATGTTTTTTGCAATAATAACCGAGCAGTTTGTTTGTTTTCCAGTCATACACCGGATAAACAGCATCAATTTCTTTGCCGGCTTTTCTCAAACAATATGCACACGTGGTTGTCAGTTCAAATAGGCGATCACACATTGTTTGCAGCCTCCTATCGTCAATTTCACCCTTTCGTTATATACCCGGTCACCAAATTTTAAAACAAAAAAAGCGGTGGGGCACACCGCTTTTTTTGAAAACTTAACGTTTATTCATTTCCTGAATCAGCAGTTTATTGACAATCGGTGGGTTGGCCTGCCCTTTTGTTGCTTTCATGACCTGTCCGACCAAAAAGCCGAGCGCCCGGTCTTTTCCGTTTTTATAGTCAATAATGGATTGTTCGTTTTTATCCAGCACTTCTGTTACAATTTTTAAAAGCTCGCCTTCATCAGAAATTTGCACAAGTCCTTTTTCCTTGACGATTTTTTCCGGGTCGCCGCCTTTTTCGACCAGTTCGCGGAATACTTTCTTCGCCAATTTTGAAGAGAGCGTGCCGTTTTCGATCAATTTGATCATGCCGGCAAGGCTTTCTGGTGTCAGAGCAATATCATGCAGTTCTTTCTGGGCTGAATTCAAGTACGCGGACACTTCGCCCATCAGCCAGTTCGATGCCTGTTTTGCATCGGCGCCGGCTGCGATCGTCGCTTCAAAGAAATCGGACATTTCTTTCGTGAGTGTGAGCACCATGGCATCATAAGCCGGGAGCCCGAGTTCTTCCGTGTAACGCTTTTTCCGTTCATCCGGAAGTTCCGGGATTTCGGCGCGCACCCGTTCTTTCCAGGCGTCATCAATATACAGATCCACAAGATCCGGTTCCGGGAAATAGCGGTAATCGTCCGAGCCTTCTTTCACCCGCATCAAAATCGTTTTGCCGGTTGCTTCGTCAAAACGGCGTGTTTCCTGTTGGATCACACCGCCTGCAAGCAGCACTTGTTTCTGGCGTTCCTGCTCATACTGCAGGCCTTTGCGCACATAGTTGAACGAGTTCAAGTTTTTCAGTTCGGTTTTCGTGCCGAATGTTTCCTGCCCGATTGGACGGATGGAAATATTGGCATCGCAGCGGAGTGACCCTTCTTCCATTTTGCAGTCGGAAACGCCGGTATATTGAATGATGGATTTTAATTTTTCAAGATACGCATACGCTTCTTCCGGCGTACGAATATCCGGTTCCGAAACAATTTCAATTAGTGGCGTGCCTTGGCGGTTCAAATCGACGAGAGAATACCCTTCATTTGCCGCGTGGAACAGTTTCCCGGCGTCTTCTTCCATGTGAATACGGGTAATACCGATCTTTTTCTTTATGCCGTCCACTTCGATTTCAATCCAGCCGTTTTTCCCGATCGGTTTATCAAATTGGGAAATCTGATAGGCTTTCGGGTTGTCCGGGTAAAAATAGTTTTTCCGGTCGAATTTCGTTTCGGTTGCAATTTCGCAGTTCAGCGCCATGGCCGCCTTCATTGCGTAGTCAACCACTTTTTTATTCAGTACCGGAAGCACCCCCGGATAGCCGAGATCAATAACATTTGTGTTCGTATTCGGTTCTGCCCCGAAATGCGCAGGCGCCGGCGAGAAAATTTTCGTATTGGTTTTGAGTTCAACGTGCACTTCAAGTCCGATCACTGTTTCAAAATTCATCTTTTTCACCCCTTACAATTGCGGTTTTTGGTTATGGAAGTCCGTCGCCTGTTCAAATGCGTGGGCAACGCGGTACACGGTGCTTTCGTCAAAATGCTTCCCGATGATTTGCAGCCCTAATGGCAGCCCACCTGCAAACCCACATGGAACAGAGATCCCCGGAACGCCTGCCAAGTTGACCGGAATGGTTAAAATATCATTCGCATACATCGTTAACGGATCTTCTATTTTTTCCCCGATTTTAAAAGCCGGCGTCGGCGTGGTCGGCCCGATGATGACATCATATTTTTCGAGTACATCGTCAAAGTCTTTTTTGATCAGGGTGCGGGCCTGTTGTGCTTTCTTGTAATACGCATCGTAATAGCCTGCACTTAGCGCAAAAGTTCCAAGCATGATGCGGCGTTTTACTTCGTCCCCAAAACCTTCCGAACGGGTCTTTTTATATAATTCTTCGAGGCTGGTTGCATTTTTCGAACGGTAGCCGTAGCGGACGCCGTCAAAACGGGCCAGGTTGGAAGACGCTTCGGATGAAGCAAGCAGATAATAGGCGGCCACGCCGTATTTCGAATGCGGCAGCGACACTTCTTCCCATGTGGCGCCGAGCTTTTCCAGCACTTTCAAGGCATCGAGAACAGCCTGGCGCGCTTCTTCGCTGACGCCTTCGCCTAAGTATTCTTTCGGCACGGCAATTTTCAAGCCTTTTACATCGCCTTTGAGCGCCTCCACATAATCCGGCACTTCCACATCGGCGGAAGTGGAGTCATGCCGGTCAAGCCCGGAAATTGCCTGTAACAGATAGGCATTGTCTTCCACGGTCCGGGTAATCGGCCCGATCTGGTCAAGAGAAGAGGCGAATGCGACAAGACCAAAACGGGAAACACGCCCGTAAGTTGGCTTCATTCCGACAACCCCGCAAAATGCGGCCGGCTGGCGGATCGAACCGCCTGTATCAGATCCAAGCGCAAACGGCACTTCCCCCGCTGCCACCGCTGCAGCCGAACCGCCGGAAGAACCGCCCGGCACCGTATCCAGGTTCCAAGGGTTGCGGGTGATTTGGAATGCGGAATTTTCCGTCGACGAACCCATCGCAAACTCATCCATATTCAATTTGCCGATTGTGATCGTATTTTCCTTATGTAATTTCTCCATGACCGTGGCATCATAAATGGGATCGAAGTTTTCAAGGATTTTGCTAGCACAGGTTGTCCGCAAATCTTTCGTGACAATATTATCCTTGATTCCGATCGGCATGCCGAACAGCATATTTTCAGCTTCCGGCGAGCCGATTTTGCCGTCCAGTTCCGCTGCGGTTTTGCGGGCCCGTTCTTCATCCAATGTTAAAAAAGCTTTCACTTTGCCGTCTGTTTCTGAAATCTTTTGATACGCTTCATCAACAAGTTCTGAAACTTTAACTTCCTTATTATGTAAAAACTCGTGAAGTTCCGAGATTTTATGGTCAAATAAAGACATGCTTTCCCCTCCTTATTCTACGATTGTCGGCACACGGATCATTCCGTCCTGGGTATCCGGCGCATTTTTCAACACAAGCTCGCGCGGCAGTCCTTTTTCCACCGTATCTTCGCGCATGACATTGCGGATTTCAAGCACGTGCGTGGTCGGCAGAACCCCTGTTGTGTCAAGTTCATTTAATGATTCCGCAAAATGGATAATATCCCCCAGCTGTTTCGCAAATTTCTCCGTTTCCGTCTCATTCATTTCAAGGCGTGCCAGGTCGGCAACGTGTTGGACTTGTTCTTTTGAAATATCAGGCATAGCCTTTCACCTCCGTTATAAAAGTCGCATCAATTGTACGTGGAACCAATCGGGCGTGCAGTTCGTTGCCCCGCAGCACGGCCCGGAAAGCGGGGCCTGACTGTCCGTTCATATGGGGCGAATCGAACCCTGCAATACTATTGATCATAGCAGAAAAGCCCGCCCTTAAGCAAGGGGGACGCCGGGGGTTGCAGAAAAGAAAACGGAGAAGCTGCTTCAGCCTCTCCGTTTTACAGGTCCCCATTAATGGGTGAATTGTTCTTGCTCGGTCGATCCTGTAAGTGCGGTAGTAGAAGAAGTGCCGCCTGAGATGACCATCGATACTTCATCGAAATAGCCGGTGCCGACTTCGCGCTGATGGCGTGTTGCCGTGTAACCATATTGTTCGTTCGCAAATTCTGCCTGCTGCAGTTCGGAATAGGCCGCCATGCCGCGGTCGCGGTAGTTGCGGGCCAGTTCAAACATGCTGTGGTTCAAGGCATGGAAGCCGGCAAGCGTGACGAACTGGAATTTATAGCCCATGCGCGCAATTTCTTTCTGGAAGTTCGCGATCGTTTTGTCATCAAGTTTCTTCTTCCAGTTGAAAGACGGCGAGCAGTTGTAAGCCAAAAGTTTGCCCGGGAATTTTTCATGGATCGCTTCTGCAAACCGGCGTGCTTCATCCAGATTCGGCTCGCTCGTTTCGCACCAGATCATATCGGCATATGGCGCATAAGCAAGTCCGCGGGCAATCGCCTGGTCTATGCCTGCCTGCGTGCGGTAAAAGCCTTCCGCTGTCCGTTCCCCGGTGATAAATGGCGCATCATACGGGTCAACATCGCTTGTGATCAGATTTGCCGCATTTGCATCCGTACGGGCAATAATAACGGTCGGCACGCCCATGACATCAGCAGCAAGGCGGGCTGCAATCAAGTGGCGGATGGCTGTTTGCGTCGGCTGCAACACTTTGCCGCCCAAATGGCCGCATTTCTTCTCGGAAGAAAGCTGGTCTTCAAGATGGACAGACGCGGCGCCCGCTTCGATCATCGCTTTTGTCAGTTCGAATACGTTTAACGGGCCGCCAAAGCCGGCTTCTGCATCGGCAACGATCGGTGCAAACCAATCAATCCGTTCGTCCCCTTCTGCATGGTGGATCTGGTCGGCGCGCTGCAAGGCCTGGTTGATCCGTTTGACGACATTCGGCACGCTGTTCGCCGGATACAGGCTTTGGTCCGGATACATTTGCCCGGCCAGGTTCGCATCAGCTGCAACCTGCCAGCCGCTTAAATAAATGGCTTTCAATCCGGCCTTTACCTGCTGGACAGCCTGATTTCCCGTGAGTGCGCCCAATGCATGGATATAATCTTCCGTATGCAGCAGGTTCCAGAATTTTTCCGCCCCCCTGCGCGCCAAAGTATATTCAATTTGAACAGAACCCCTCAGTTTGAGCACGTCTTCCGGAGAATACGGGCGGACAATCCCCTGCCACCTTTCATCTTTCTCCCAGCTTCGTTTCAGTTCAAGCGCTTTTTCGTTTACCATCAAAAATTCCTCCCATTTTTTCAATATAATGTAAAACCGCAGGCAAAATAAGGCTTCCTCGGGGTTCAAACGATTCCCCTTTGTTACAGCTGCGGCGAAAGCAGCTAACATATAGAGCGATTTGTGATATTCACACGATTCCTCTCTGTATGGCTCAAGAGCCTTTCATTGCACGTCTCCCCTTGTTGCGTTCATTCATTGTCAAATTGCCATTCTATCAGCCCAGCAGTTCATACGCCGGCAAGGTTAAAAATTCAATAAATTCATCTTCTTTGACAAGCCGGTCAAACAAGGCCACTGCTTCTTCAAAACGGCCGGCCCGGTAATATTCCTCCCCGATTTCCCGGCGGATACGTTCCAGTTCTTCCGCTTTGATTTGTTCATATAGCTCAATCGTCACTTTTCTGCCGTCTGCAAGCACGCCCTTCGGATGGCGAATCCAGTGCCAAAGCTGGGTGCGTGAAATTTCAGCCGTCGCCGCATCTTCCATTAAGTTCGAGATCGGCACAGCGCCCCTCCCCCGGAGCCAGGATTCGATGTACTGGATGCCGGCATAAATGTTTTCGCGGATGCCTTTTTCCGTAATTTCCCCTTGCGGCACAGCGAGCAGATCATCTGCCGTTGCCGTAAAATCCATCTGCTTGCAGGAATGGATTTGGTTCGGCTCGGGCATTTCTTTGTTAAATGCTTCCATGGCAACCGGCACAAGCCCCGGATGCGCGACCCAGGTGCCGTCATGCCCGTCTCTTGCTTCCCGCTCTTTATCGGCGCGCACCTTTTGGAAGGCTTCTTCATTTTTTGCCGGGTCGTCTTTTACTGGGATCTGCGCAGCCATTCCCCCGATTGCCGGCGCATTCCGGCGGTGGCACGTCTTAATGGTCAAAAGCGAATAAGCGCGCATAAACGGTACCGTCATGGTGACAAGAGACCTGTCCGGCGTAATAAACTGCGGATTGGTGCGCAGTTTTTTAATATAGCTGAAAATATAATCCCAGCGCCCGCAGTTGAGGCCTGCCGAATGCTCTTTCAGTTCATACAGGATTTCGTCCATTTCAAATGCAGCCATGATCGTTTCAATCAGGACAGTTGCTTTAATGGTGCCTTTCGGGATGCCGATATACTTTTGCGCAAAGATAAAAACATCATTCCAAAGGCGCGCCTCCAGATGGCTTTCCATTTTTGGCAGATAAAAGTACGGGCCTGTGCCGTTTTCAAGGAGCCTGCGGGCATTATGGAAGAAATAGAGCCCAAAATCTGTTAAACTGCCGGATACGGGTTTGCCGTCTACTAAAATATGTTTCTCTTCCAAATGCCATCCGCGCGGCCTGACAATTAAGACAGCGGGATGATCGGCCAGCTTGTATTCTTTTCCGTTCGGGCCGGTAAACGTAATCGTCCGGTTGACCGCATCACGGAGATGGATCTGGCCTTCAATGATATTCTCCCACGTCGGGGAAGTGGCATCTTCAAAGCAGGCCATAAATATTTTTGCGCCTGAATTCAAAGCATTGATCACCATTTTCCGGTCAACCGGCCCGGTAATCTCCACACGCCTGTCCTGCAAATCTTCGGGAAGCGGGGCAATGGTCCAGTCGGATTCGCGGATGGAGGCCGTTTCTTCGAGAAAATGCGGAAGCTTGCCCGACTTGATTTCTTCATCGCGTTTTTTTCTGTAGGCCAGCAGTTCGCGCCGCCTTTCGCCGAAATGCCGCTCCAGCTGTTCCAAAAACTGCAGCGCTTCCGGGGTCAATATTTCGTCATACCCGTCCTGGATGGATCCCGTTACGGTAATGCCTGGTGCTTTGGTCTCCATATCTGCACTCCCTTTCTTGTTATAATACAGTGTGTTTTGCATGTTTTTATTATATAACAGCACTTTCAAAAATGGTAGCCTTTTTTTGAAAAAAATTTAAAAAATGTTTTCCTTTTTTGAAATGTGACATACTAAAAAGAGCAGATACATTTTTCATGTATCTGCTCTTTTTTCAGTTATAAATATGGACGGTTGGGTCTTTTGCTTTTGAATTCCTTACAATGAGCGCTTTTGCTTCATTGTTGGCCGTGATGCTCACCTGTAGATTGACGTAATCTGGGAATGTTTTGACCACCAGGCCGGCGACATATTGCGTAAAAGCAATGACTTCCGCCTGCCCGTAAAACTGGATCGGAATGTCGATGCTTAAATCAGCAAGCTGCCCGTCACTGTATCTTGCCCTGCCAATGCATCCGGTATAATTCGGGAAAAAGTCTTCAATGTCCGTTTTAAAATTCTCAAATGTTTTCTCATCGTCACGATGAGCTTTTTCCGCATCGTCGGACGGGAACAAATAATATTTTTCATTGATGTTTTTCCAATCGTCTGCAGAGGTGCTGTTTGCCGGAACGGTAGCGTAAGCAAAATAGTTTCCGGGAATCACGGAATCCTTGCTCTGCTGTTTGTACAGCCCGACCGTAATCGGGACATTTTTCAATGCATTTATATTGCGCAGGCGCCGGACGACTTCCGATGCAATCTGCTTCCCTTTTTCGTCTAACGTTTTTTGGGGAATATTGACGTCATACGTGGAACCGTACTTTTCCGTCTGATAGTAATAAACTGAGTTCAGGGCAAGCCCGATGGCAACGCCGGACAGTTTGACGTTCCCTTTGCTGTCTTTTGTTAAATAATCCTGTTCGAGAATTTGCGCCAAATAAATCGGGTTTTTCTCGTTTTGCTGCTTTGCCGATCCTTTTCCATCATTCACCGGATTCAAGCCGACATTGTCCTGTTCTTTCAGGCCTTTCTTTTTCAACTGGTTTGCCGTATATTTCCGGTTCAGCCATTTTGTAATGGTGTCGGAAGTCAAATACTGGCCTTCCTGAAAAAGATAGTCATCCGGCGGGTAATTTCTCTGCGCAACCCGCATCAGGCCGGTTTCAAATTCCTCGATATCATACGAAGTGTTTAAGTTGCTGACAACTAGCCCCCGCGATTTGCTCGTTTTATACGGGTAAATATTTTTATAATACTGGTCGGAAATCTGGTAACTCGAAACAACGGACGTTTCTTTTTTATTGTTGCTTTTCTGGACCACTTTGTTATCCGAGCCGAAACCCGGTGTACAGCCAGCCAGTAAAACCATCGATATGATGAGGGGGTACCATTTTTTCATACTGCCTTTCCACCTTTTTGATTTCTCGCTTTCCCTTGCATTTATGAATTGAGCCGTTCCAAAAACGCTGCTTCATCCCATACTTCAATGCCGAGCTGTTCCGCTTTGGCCAGCTTTGTGCCCGCATCTTCCCCGGCGATGACAAGGTCGGTATTTTTGCTTACGCTGCCGGTCACATTTGCCCCGAGCGCCTCCAGTTTTTCTTTTGCTTCGTTGCGGGTCAAGTTCACCAGTTTCCCGGTTAAAACGACCGTCTTTCCGGCAAAAGGCGAATCTGCATTGCGCTTTTCCGCACGTTTGGGGCCTTTATAAACCATGTTGACCCCGAGCACAGCCAATTCCCGGACCAGGCCGAGCGCTTCTTCATTTTCAAAATACGCAACAATGGAATCCGCCATCTTTTCGCCAATATCGGGTATGGCTTCCAGTTCTTCACGCGTTGCTTCAGACAGCCGTTCCATTGTTTCGAAATGCTCTGCTAAAATTTTCGCAGCTTTGGCGCCGACATGGCGGATGCCGAGGCCGAATAGCAATTTTTCCAGCGAATTCTTTTTTGAGGCTTCAATTGCGGCAAGCAAATTGGAAACCGATTTTTCCCCCATTCTTTCCAATTGCAGCAGTTCTTCTTTTTTCAGCCGGTAAATATCCGCGACATTGTGGATCAATTCATGCGCGAACAGCTGGCTGATGACCTTTTCCCCCAGCCCTTCAATATTCATCGCATTCCTTGATACGAAATGGATCAGCCCTTCGCGGATCTGCGCCGGGCAGTTCGGGTTAATGCAGCGGAGCGCCACTTCATCTTCGAGCCGGACAAGCTCGCTGCCGCAGTCCGGGCAGTGGGACGGCATGGAAAATGCCCGCTCCTCGCCGGTTCTCCGTTCGGGAATCGGGCGGACCACTTCGGGAATGATGTCGCCCGCTTTTTTTACTATGACATAGTCCCCAATCCGGATATCTTTTTCGCGGATCAGATCTTCATTGTGGAGCGTGGCCCGCTGGACGGTTGTTCCGGCCACTCTTACCGGCTCCAGTATCGCAGTCGGCGTGACGACCCCGGTGCGGCCGACTTTTACTTCAATGCCGGTCAGTTTTGTGACTACTTCTTCGGCAGGAAATTTGTAAGCAATGGCCCAGCGCGGGCTTTTCACCGTTGTGCCAAGGGCGGCTTCCTGGGCATAGTCATTTACCTTAATAACAATGCCGTCAATTTCATACGGGAGGGCCGGCCGTTTTTCCGTCCATTCCGCGATAAATTCGAGCACTTCCCCGATATCCCGGCATATCCTTGTTTCTTTATTGACCTTAAGGCCGAGCTTTTCCAAATACGCAAGCCCTTCGCTATGGGTGGCAATATTGAGCCCGGTTGTATCACCGATCGCATACATAAATGTATCAAGGTTCCGGGATGCCGCAATTTTCGGATCGAGCTGGCGGAGCGAGCCGGCTGCCGCATTGCGCGGATTGGCAAACGGTTCTTCCCCGTTTTCTTCTTTGATACGGTTCAATGCCTCAAAAGACTTTTTCGGCATAAAACATTCCCCGCGCGCCTCGATGGTGACCGGTTCATTCAGCCTGAGCGGTATCGAGCGGACGGTTCTGAGGTTGGCCGTAATGTCTTCACCGATCGTCCCGTCCCCTCTTGTGGACCCTTGGACGAATAAACCATTCTCATATTTAAGCGAAATCGCCAGCCCGTCGATTTTCAGTTCGCACACGTATTCATATGGATCGCCGGCCGTCTCCCGGACTCTGCGGTCGAAATCGCGAAGGTCGGCTTCGTTAAAGGCATTTGCCAGACTGAGCATCGGTGTATCATGGACCACTTTGGCAAATCCGGATAAAGGTTCTCCTCCGACCCTTTGCGTTGGCGAATCCGGCGTGATCAACTCCGGATGCGCATTTTCGATCTCCTGCAGTTCACGCAAAAGCCTGTCGTATTCCGCATCCGGGACGCTCGGGCGGTCGAGCACATAATATTCATAACTGTACTGGTTCAGCAGTTTGCGCAGTTCGGCTGCCCGGGCGGCTGCCGCGTGATTATCCATGTGCAACAATCCTTTCCATCAGGGCAAAAGAGGCATTTGCCGCCTGTGTCCCTTTCGTTGTCCAGACTTATTCTATTCTACTTTTGTAATCGGCGCAAACTCGGCTAAAAGCCGTTTGATGCCGACAGGGCTCGGGAATGCAATGTCAAGTTCGGCTGATTTGCCTTCTCCCTTGACACTGACAACCGTGCCGATCCCCCATTTTTTATGTTCGGCTTTATCGCCCACTTGCCAGGAAAGATTGCCGGCCCCGTTTTGTTGCCAGGCAGGAACAACAGGCGGCCGTTTCTCTTTTCTTTCCGTTTTGCCGCGCGAAACCTGGCGGAAATCGAGCCGGTCTTTTTCCTCCTTGCGAATATCCTCGATCAATTCTTCCGGAATTTCATTGATAAACCGTGAAACCGGATTGATATTCATGCGCCCGTAAAGCGTCCGCACTTCGGCATTGGTCAGGTACAGCTCCTCCTGTGCCCGCGTGACGCCGACATACATGAGCCGCCTTTCCTCTTCCATTTCCGCTTCGTCCATAAGGGAACGGCTGTGCGGGAAAATGCCCTCTTCCATGCCGATCAGGAAGACAACCGGAAATTCAAGCCCTTTGGCAGCGTGCAATGTCATTAATACAACAGCATCTTTTTGTGCATTATCTTCTTCAAGCCGGTCAATATCGGCGACAAGCGCCAAATCCGTCAAAAAGGCGACAAGGCTTTTGTCATCGTTCTCTTTCTCAAATTCCTGGGCAACTGAAAGAAATTCATCAATATTTTCGAGCCGGCTTTCGGCTTCGAGCGATTTTTCCAGTTTCAGCGCATCCCTGTAGCCGGACTTGTCCAGCAGTTCTTCCACCAGTTCAGTAACGGATAAATATTCCTGCATCCGGGTAAAATTGCTGATAAGCTCGTAAAATTCTCGGCAGGCTTTGGTAATTTTCGGACTGAGGCCGATAAAATCAATTTCCTGAAGTGCCGTAAATAAGGAAACATCCTGGTCCGCCGCATAACGCACGATTTTATCCAATGAAGTCTGACCGATCCCGCGTTTCGGCACATTGATAATCCGGGTCAGGCTGAGGTCGTCATCCGGATTGGCGATGACCCGCAAGTACGCCAGAATATCTTTAATTTCTTTCCGGTCGTAGAAACGGGTGCCGCCGACGATATTGTAGGCAATGTTCGATTTCATCAATACTTCTTCGATGACACGGGACTGGGCGTTCGTGCGGTACAAAATGGCAATATCGGAGTACCGGCGTTTACCCGATGCAGTGAGTTCCTTAATTTTTCCGGCAACAAACTGCGCTTCCCCCTGTTCGCTGTCCGCCCGGTAATAGACGAGATTTTGCCCCTCATCGTTTTCCGTCCATAAATTTTTCTTTTTCCGGTTTGCGTTGTTTTCGATGACTTTATTGGCCGCCTGTAAAATTTTCTTCGTTGAGCGGTAGTTTTGCTCGAGCAAAATGACTTTCGCGTTCGGGTAATCTTTTTCAAATGACAGGATATTGGCAATATCCGCACCGCGCCAACGATAAATCGACTGGTCATTATCCCCGACAACACACAAATTCTGAAACCTTGAAGCCAACAATTTCACAAGTGTATACTGGGATTTATTGGTATCCTGATATTCATCAACGTGGATGTATTGGAATTTTCTTTGGTAATATTCGAGGACTTCCGGGACGCGCTTGAACAATTGGATTGTCATCATGATCAGATCGTCAAAGTCAAGCGACTGGTTTTTCCTCAGGCGTTGCTGGTAAGCTTCGTATACATCACTGACAATTTGGTCAAAAAAATCGCCCGCTTGTTTGGCGTACTGTTCAAAATCAATCAGTTCATTTTTCGCGCTGCTGATTTTCCCTAAAATCGCCCGCGGGTCAAATTTTTTCGGATCCAGATTTTTTTCTTTTAAAAGGTTTTTAATGACTGATAGCTGGTCGGTCGCGTCAAGGATGGAAAAATTGCGGTTAAAGCCGATCCTGTCGATATCCCTCCGCAAAATGCGCACGCACATCGAATGGAAAGTGGATATCCACACTTCCTCAGCGGCACCGCCCATGATCCCGGCAATCCTGTCCTTCATTTCGCGGGCGGCCTTATTGGTAAACGTAATCGCTAAAATATTATACGGATTCACGCCTTTTTCCACCATTAAATAGGCAACGCGGCGGGTCAGCACCCGTGTTTTGCCGCTTCCCGCCCCGGCAAGAATCAAAAGCGGCCCTTCCGTTGTTTTGACCGCTTCTTTCTGTTCGGGATTTAGCCCGCTCAGAATACGGTCGGTTAAAAATTGCATGATTTCACCACCACATGAGAATGTTTGTTCTATTTTATCACAAACCTGTTTGCTTTACAACCCGGACCGTTTTCACGGCCTCGTGTATATCTTCATAAACCACATTGCCGACGACCACTACATCTGCAGCCCGTGCCATCTCCGCAGCCTGTGCCGCAGTGCGGATGCCGCCGCCGTAAAACAAAACGGTATCTTCCAGTACTGTTTTCACTTTTTCGACAAGCTTCGGATCTCCGTAAGTGCCGCTGTATTCCAAATAAAAAACCGGAAACTTGAACATATGCTCCGCCATGCGTGCATAAGCGAGAACGTCGTCGTCATCGAGGCCGGTTTCCGCTTCTGCAAGCTGTGCGGCTTTACAGTCCGGATTTAAAATACAGTAGCCTTCCATGACGATCTCATTCCAATTCATCCATTCCCCGTATGCTTTCACTGCTTTATGGTGGGCACCGGTGATCCAAGTTGTATTTTTGCTGTTTAAAACCGCCGGAATCAAGTAAAGGTCATAAGCGGGTGCGATTGCGTCCGCATCCGATACTTCGAGGCAGCACGGCACGGCGTATCTTCTTACCCTTGACATTAACTGTAACGTGTTATCAAGGGTGACACCGTCCGTTCCGCCAATCATCACTGCATCTGTGCCGGACTCGCAAATTTTTTCCAAATCTTTTTCCGAAATATCTTTATTCGGATCCAATTTGAAGGCATGCCGCCATTCACGCACATCATACATCAACCGGAAATCCTCCATTCTTCTTCCATCATAGCCCATTATAGCATTTGAAGGTACAGACAAAAAAGCTTTTCATCAGAACGGGAAAATATAACAGCCATGCCCGGAAACACCGCGCTTTCCCGCCGGCAAAGCCGGAAAATCTTTCCTGAAAAGCCGCACCGGCAAAAAGAAAAATGAAAGCGCAACCTTCCAGCAAGCGTGATTCTATCACGGGAAGCGGTTGTTCTGCGCAAAAAAAAGCCCCTCTTTTAAAAGAAGAGCTTTTTTCTTTTTATTCTGATGGGTCTTCTTCTGCACGGTTTTCCTGCCTGTGTTTTTTTTCGATCCGGTCGAGGACCATCTGGTAAGAATCGTTGCCGTAATTCAGGCAGCGTTTGACGCGGGAGATAGTGGCCGTGCTCGCGCCGGTTTCCGTCTCAATCGCATGGTACGTCTTATCATTGCGCAACATTCTCGCCACTTCCAGGCGCTGCGTCATCGCCTGGATTTCGTTGACAGTGCATAAATCGTCAAAAAAACGGTAGCACTCTTCAATCGTTTCAAGCGACAAGATCGCTTCAAACAGCTGATCCAGCGCTTTTCCGCGTAATTTATCTATTTGCATAAACGTTTTTCTTCTCCTTTGCTCTATTGCTTTCCGGCACGGCTCTGCCGGACTGCCCGAACCCCTTCCTAGTCTGTAACGGTAACACTGCTTAAAGTGGGTACAATATTGACCCACGTTTTGCCCGGCACCAATTTGACCGGTTTCCCGTTTTGATACGGAAGAATCCTGCCGCTGTCATTTTCCCATTCGACTTCCCGGAGCTTTCCCTTTTGGATAAGATACGCTTTGCCTCCGGATGTTAAATCAATATCCTTGCGCCCGTGGCTGTCAATCAGCTTATGTTTGGCAGCAACAATGAACAAATTGTCGATGAGAACCGGCTGGCCGTTGTTTGCATCCACCGTCTCCGCCCCGCCAGCGTAACGGGCATACTTTCCTTTTTCTGCGTTATACCGGTACACGGCATTTAAATTGTCCCGGCTTGAATAACGGACACTGACTTTCCCCGCGGAAATGCCCGAAATGTTTTTCACTTCTTTTGCAGAGGCAAAAGAAAGGGGAGACGGGGGCTGGTTCATCACATAGCCTTTTTTTCGTGCACCTTTTAAAATGTTCTGATAAGTGATATAGGAATTATGGGGCGCTTTTCTGGCTGCCGACCGTTTGAACAAAGTGCCGTCATACTGCATGCCGTTCAGTTCATCGACATAGCCCGAATCAAGCAGCTTTTTCGCGCCCAGGCTGTAGCCATGGGCAATGTATAAAGCATCGTATCCTTTTGCCAGCTTGATGAAATACGGCCTGGCGCTCCGGACCGGCCCGAATTTGGCCGGCATATGGCTTTCAAAAATTGCGACAAACCGGGTGATTTCCCCTTCCGCCAGGGCTTCATAGACAACATCGGCTGAACTAAGCCCCGATTGCGGGCGTGCAAGCGGGTGATTGTTGATCATGACGGCAACCGCCCGTTTTGCCGGCCTGTTTGTTGTCCGGAGCCCTGTCAGCGGTGCTGTCCACTGGTGTGCCGCAGATTTTCCGGTTCCCTGCTGATTTCCGCCTGTACCATGCTGGCGTCCGCATGCCGATAGCACCAGCAGAAGGAACATCAGGCCAATCAGTCGTTTCTTTCCCATTTTTGCAACTCCAATCACGCTTTCTTAAATGCACCGAACAGCAAATCACAGCCTGCCGTACAGAAAGAGGTTTTTCGGAAACGAACGATCTCCCTTTTTACGACCCGCTTTAAAATTTCCGGTACTTTATTATTTTAACGCATTATTGTTGGAAAGAGTATCGTTTTCTTCATGACATCGTACATTCCTTTGGAAGTAATCCGGATATAGGGCAAATGGGTCGCGCATAAAAAGAGCAAAGAATACATCGGGTCATCATATGCATAGCCGCGGTCCCTTAAAATGCCGGCAAATTTTTTCATATCCCCGATCAGTTCATCCATGCTTTTATCCGACATGATCCCGCCGACCGGGAGCGGAATTTCCTGGATGATTTTCCCATTTTCCGCAATCACGATGCCGCCGCCCATTTCTTTCATCCGTTTAAACGCAAGCAGCATATCGCTTTTTGATTTTCCAATGCAAAGAATGTCCCCTGTCGATGAATAAGAAGAGGCAAGGCCCATCAGATTTTTGGCAAATCCTTTCACCAGTGTGTTGATCCGCCATTTTCCTTTTTTATCAATTAACATAAGAAAATTGTCCTCATAGGCGTCCGGCAGCACCTCATACGATACGTCATACGAAATGGAGTACGGTTTTGTAATGACGCTGTTGGACATCTCCAGCCCGAACGGCATGGAAAATTGCAGGTCGTCGTACCCGAGATCCCAATCAAGTTCAAGCGGGCCTTGGCCGTATAATGCCCAATCAACCGGTTCTTCCGGTTCGGTTCCTTTGCCGTCTTTTTTCAGCCATACCCCTTTTGACAGGACCGAAACAGGCACCGGGTTTGTTTCGCTTTCCAAAAAATTGATGCTTGCCACCCGGCCTGTTGCAATGATGCCGTGCAAATGCTGGATATTGTAGTAACGCGCCACATTGTAGCTTGCCATTAAGTATGCGTCCACCGGCGGCACCCCGTGTTCCATCGCGATTTGAATCATCCTGTCGATCACGCCTTCTTCGTAAAAAGCAGGCGAGCTGCCGTCGGTTGTAAAAAACATTTGATCATACTGGTCAATGCCGAGCGCTTTCATTTCATCCAGCAACACAGGCAGGTCTGGGCGGATGGATGAATGGCGCAAAGACACCGTGTATCCCTGCATCAGCCGGTTCAGCACTTCCTTGCCCGTCATCGCTTCATGGTCACAGTCTGCCCCAATCAGCATCATTTTTGCCAATGTTTTCTCGGATGCACCCGGGAAATGGCCTTCAATTTTTTTCCGCATCCGCTTGGCTTCCTGAATCCAATGGAGCATTAAGTCGTCGCCGTCCGCCAGTTTCGGCCAGCCGGTCAATTCCCCTCCCTGCAGGACAGCATCATGCTCGAGCCACGACTTTACACACTCGTGAGAAAAAACCATTTCTTCATCCACAAGCTCCGTCTGCCCGTCGAACCGTGCCCACCAATACATCGTAACCGGCGAATGGCGGAGCTTTTGCATCAGGGAAAACGCTTTCTTTTTGTCTGTTAATAAAACGAGTATGAGGTTATCGTTGATCAATGTTGTTGTCCCTTTTTGCGCTGCATAATGGGCAAAGGTTTGGGGATTATAAAGTTGAAATGGATGGACATGCGGTTCAATATACCCGGGCACAAGCCACTGCCCCGAGCAATCGGTGAATTCGCATCCGGATGTCTTTTCAGGCAGCTTTTCCCCGGTGTATACAATCCGGTCCTGATAAATCCAAATATTGCCCGTCACCCATTTTCTTAATGTCGAATGAAGAAACCGGGCATTTGTTAAAACCATGTCTGGCGGCAGCTTGCCGTCCAGCACAGCCACATGTTCCCTGATTTGTTTGTTTTTCCATCGGTAACGTTGGTCAAGCATTGTCTCATTCCTCCCTAGGGAGACCCTAATATATTCATATATTACCATATTTTATCCATTAAAGCAGTAAAGAAGTTTGAAAACATGGGAAAGGAGATGTTCATCATGAAAATCACACCGAATATTGGCATTTTGAATGCCTTGCTCCGGATTACGTGCGGGCTTACTTCGCTTGCATGGGCCACAGCCAAATTATCGAAAAAACCGTGGCGCAGCAGCTATTTATGTGTGGCGCTCATGGGTGCCATGAAAGTGGGAGAAGGGATTGTCCGCTACTGCCCTGTGACGGACCTCATTCAAAACAGGCAAATGAATGGCGGCCAGGAAGAAGTGTAGACCAGAAGGCAACATGCATGTGGGAAACATTACCACCTGTGCAAAAAGCTACCGAGCAAAAGGCCGGAGATTTTCCGGCCTTTTGCCTCAAGGACTAAGCCTGGTTTCTTTTGCCGATATCCTTTCGGTAGAAAAAACCATCCAAACGGAGCCTTTCCAATTCGTGATACAGTGCTTTTCCCGCTTCTTCCAGCGTACGGGCTTTCCTTCCGATAAAAAGTACCCTGCCGCCGTTTGATACAAGCCTTTCCCCCTCCACGCGTGTGCCGGCATGGAAAACAAAAGACTGCAATTTTGAAAGCGGCGGAATTGGAATCCCTTTTTCGTACGCACCCGGATAGCCGTTTGCCGCAATCACAACTCCCAATACAGCTTCCTTGCGCCACTTGATGCAAGGGCTTTTTCCGTCCAACAGATCCAGAAAAATTTCCGCAAGGTCCGATTCAAGCCTTTCGAGCACAACCTCCGTTTCCGGGTCGCCGAAACGGGCGTTGAATTCAATCACTTTCACACCGTTTTCCGTCAGCATCAAGCCGGCATACAAAACCCCGGTAAACGGGCAGCCTTCCTCTTTCAACGCTCTGGCTGCCGGGCGCAAAATATGTTCTACTGCCTTTTTCACTTCTTCATCCGGGATTTGCGGAACCGGGGAGTAGGCGCCCATTCCGCCTGTATTCGGCCCGCTGTCGCCATCATATGCACGCTTATGGTCGCGCGCAATCACCATGGGATACACTTCCTCTCCCCGGACAAACGCCATCAGGGAAAATTCTTCCCCTTCCAAAAATTCTTCTACAACCACCTGGTTTGAGGCTTCCCCGAATTTCTTCCCGATCAGAGCGGCACGGAGCGCTTCCTTTGCTTCTCCCGGTGTCATCGCAACAGTCACGCCTTTTCCGGCTGCGAGGCCGTCTGCTTTAATGACGATCGGGGCTTTTTTCCCGATATATTTTTCCGCCTCCGCATAGTCGGAAAAAACGCGGTAATCCGCAGTCGGAATGCCGTATTTTTGCATCAGTTCTTTTGCGAATGCTTTGCTGCTTTCAATCCGCGCCGCCTGCTTTGACGGCCCGAATATTTTCAGTCCGGCATTCTGAAATTCGTCGACAATCCCCGCGCTTAAAGGGGCTTCCGGGCCGACAACCGTCAGTTCAATGCCTTTGTCTTTTGCAAAAGCGAGCAGAGAAGCCGTGTCCGTTTCGCGGATCGGAACGGTTTCAGCGATTTGGGCGATGCCACCGTTTCCCGGTGCGCAATAAATTTTGCCAACGCGGGGGCTTTCCGATAATTTTTTGCAGATGGCATGCTCGCGGCCACCGCTCCCAATTACAAGTACTTTCATTTTAACGTGGCCTCCTCTCTTTGTCCATCATTTTGTAAGGTCTTCTGACTAATTTTATGATCGGATACAATAGAACCCGGGGACTGCCGGGCAGGACAGTCGCCTCCGCTTTTCTGTTTGTCCGGCTCTGCTTCCCGGGCTTGCATACTTCTGCACCTTTTCCCTGCGGTAAGCAGCATCGGTCCTCCAACGAATAAGAAGCCCGTATGCCGCGCTTTTCTGTTAGTGCTTAAAGTGGCGGATGCCGGTGAAGACCATCGTGATGCCGTATTCATCGGCTTTTTTGATGGAGTCTTCGTCGCGGATGGACCCACCCGGCTGGATGATGGCAGTAATGCCGGCTTTGGCAGCTGCTTCGACGGTGTCGTCCATCGGGAAGAATGCATCGGATGCCATCGCGGCTCCTTTTGCTTTTTCACCGGCCTGGGCCAACGCAATTTCCGCCGAGCCGACGCGGTTCATCTGCCCGGCGCCGATCCCGAGCGTTTTTTCAGCATCCGTCACCACAATCGCATTCGATTTCACATGTTTTACCACTTTCCAGGCCAGTTTCAAAGCCTGCCATTCCTGTTCTGTCGGCTTACGTTTTGTGACAGTTTTCACTTGGGCCTCATCCAAAGTATAGGTGTCCTGATCCTGGATCAGCAGCCCGCCTTCTACGGAAGTAATGATTTTTTCCGGCTTGTGCGCATCCGAAAAAGGCACAGTCAAAAGGCGGATATTTTTCTTGCTCGCCAAAATGTCAAACGCTTCATCCGCAAACGACGGGGCAATCACAATTTCGAGGAAAATTTCATGCAGCAGCCTGGCCGTTTCCGGGTCAACAGGCCGGTTGAATGCGACGATGCCGCCGAAAATCGACTTTGGGTCTGCCTCGTACGCTTTTTTATACGCTTCAAGCGCCGAGTTCCCGACCCCGATGCCGCATGGGTTCATATGCTTTACGGCAACCGCTGCCGGTTCCTTGAAATCCTTTGCGATCTGCAGGGCGGCATCTGCATCGCGGATATTATTGTACGATAATGCTTTGCCGTGCAGCTGCCTTGCGTGTGCAATCGAAAATGGCGAACCAAGCGGGTTGATATAAAAGCTTGCTTTTTGGTGCGGGTTTTCCCCGTAACGGAGCGTTTGCTTGAGCTCATATGTAAACGTGGCCTTTTCCGGGGCCTCTTCGCCAACAAGCGTTGTCATATAATCGGCAATCATGGCGTCATACGCGGCTGTATGGCGGAAAACTTTTGCAGCCAGCGCTTTTTTCGTATCTTTCGTCACATCGCCGTGCGTTTTAATTTCGTCAATCACTTTGCCGTAGTCCCCCGCGTCCGTAACAACGGTGACATATTCAAAATTTTTCGCGGCCGCACGCAGCATGGACGGCCCGCCGATATCAATATTTTCGATGGCCTCTTCTTCCGTGGCATCCGCCTTTGCAATCGTCTGCCGGAACGGATAAAGGTTGACACAGACGAGGTCAATCGGTTTGATCCCTTGCGCTGCAATTTGCTGTTCATGCTCCGGGATCCGTTTTGCCAAAAGCCCGCCGTGGATGTTGGGATGGAGCGTTTTTACCCTGCCTTCCAAAATTTCCGGAAAACCTGTTACCTCTTCCACCCCCGTAACAGGCACGCCGGCTTCTTCCAGCGCTTTTTTCGTGCCGCCGGTTGAGAGAATTTCAAAGCCGAGCCCGCTTAAACTTTGTGCAAATGCCGTTACCCCTGTCTTGTCCGATACACTGATTAAAGCTCTTTTCATTCCGGTAAAACCTCCATGTTGGTTTGATTTTCCACCAGCTTCTTGAGCACATCCGGATACAGCACATGCTCTGTCTGATGCATTCTTGCCGCTAATGTTTCATATGTGTCCCCGTCAAGCACAGGGACAGCCGCCTGCGCAATAATCGGCCCGGTATCCATGCCTTCATCGACATAATGAATGGTCACGCCCGTTATTTTCACGCCTGCCGCAAGCGCCTGCCCGATCGCGTCTTTGCCCGGAAAAGCCGGCAGCAGCGACGGATGGATATTAATAATCTTCCGCGGATACGCATCCAGTAGCACCTGCCCGATCAGCCGCATATAGCCGGCCAAGGCAATCCATTCAATTTGTTTTTTCTGTAATTGCGCCAAAATTTCCTGCTCATACGCTCGCTTATCCGGGTACGTTTTCGGATTGAATACAAACGCCGGGATGTTTTCTTGTGCTGCCCGGCGGATGGCATACGCATCTTCACGGTCGCATACTAGCAGTTCAATCGCGGCATCCAGTTCCCCTTTTTTAGCTGCATCACAAATCGCCTGGAAATTTGTGCCGCTGCCCGATGCGAAAACAGCTATTTTATGCATCGCCTCTGCTCCCTGCTGCAAAACGGACACCCGCCGTATTTGTAACATGGCCGATGATAAAAGCTTGTTCCCCGGACTGGTTGAAAAAGGAAACAGCAGCCTGTGCATCTTCCGCATTCACCGCGAGGACAAACCCGATTCCCATGTTAAAAACGTGAAACATCTCATCGCGGCTGACGTTTCCGTAAGATTCCACAGCGGAAAAAACGGGCGGGACCGGCCATGAACCAAGGCTGATCTCAACACCGAGCCCGGCTCTGAGCATGCGCGGCATATTTTCATAAAACCCGCCGCCTGTTACATGTGCCATTCCTTTGACCTCAAATTTTTTTAACGCGGAAAGCACCGGTTTGACGTAAATTTTTGTCGGGGTTAACAGCACTTCCCCAAGCGGCCGGCCCAGTTCCGGCAAAATCGTATCAACGGTCATCGCATGGTCTTTTAGAAAAATTTTCCGGATCAGCGAATAGCCGTTACTGTGGATGCCACTTGACGCAAGGCCGATTAAAACATCTCCGGGCGCGGTGTTTTTCCCCGTGACAAGCGCCTCTTTTTCACATGCGCCAACCGCAAATCCCGCTAGATCGTATTCGCCTTCTTCATACATATCCGGCATTTCTGCCGTTTCTCCGCCGACAAGCGCGCACCCTGCCTGCACGCATCCTTCCGCCACGCCTTTTACAATTTGCTCAATCGTTTCCGGGTTCTGGTTGCCGCAACCAATATAATCGAGGAAAAAAAGCGGTTCCGCCCCCTGGACAATAATATCATTGACGCACATGGCGACACAGTCGATGCCGATTGTATCATGCTTGTTTGTTAAAAAGGCAAGTTTCAGTTTTGTGCCGACGCCGTCCGTTCCGGAAACAAGCACGGGCTTGCGGTAATGGAGCGCAGATAAGTCAAACATGCCGCCAAATCCGCCGAGTGCACCGATTGCCCCCGCCCGGTTTGTCCGCGCCACATGCTTTCCCATCCGTTTGACCGCTTCATAGCCTGCTTCGATGTCGACGCCTGCATCCCGGTATGTGTTTGCCATAGGAATCCTCCGTTAATTGCTATTTTTGAATCAGTTCTTTTTCATGCGGCAGCACCGTATCCGGATAAATTTCCGTCGGATACTTGCCGGTAAAACAGGCGAGGCACTGGCCGCATGTTTCATTAATGGCCGGCCTGCCGATTGCTTCGAGCATATTGTCAACCGTCAAAAAAGTGAGGGTGTCTGCGCCGATCATCTGGCGGATTTCCTCCACGCTGTGATGGGCTGCGATCAGTTCTTCATGCGTCGATGTGTCAATGCCGTAAAAACACGGATGTTTCATCGGCGGCGAGCTGATGCATACATGCACTTCCGTTGCCCCGGCATCGCGGAGCATGGTGACGATCCGTTTGCTTGTCGTTCCGCGCACGATCGAATCATCAACCATGACCACCCGCTTTCCTTCGACGATGGCGCGCACCGGCGACAGTTTCATTTTCACACCCTGTTCGCGCAGCGACTGCGACGGCTGGATGAACGTGCGCCCGACATAACGGTTTTTGATCAGGCCCATTTCATAAGGGATGCCGGATTGTTCCGCATAACCGATCGCCGCCGAAATGCTTGAATCCGGCACGCCGGTTACGACATCCGCATCAATGCCCGCCTGGATTGCAAGCCTTCTCCCCATATTCTTGCGGGCGGCATGGACGTTGATGCCGTGGATATTGCTGTCCGGCCGGGAAAAATAAACATATTCCATTGTGCAAATGGCCGGATTCGCAGCATACGCATACGGCTCCGACTCAATGCCGCGGCTGCTGACCGATACGAGTTCACCAGGGCGGATGTCGCGGATAAACTCAGCCCCGACAATGTCAAGCGCGCATGTTTCCGAAGCAATGCAATAAGCGTCGCCGATTTGTCCGAGTGAAAGCGGGCGCAAACCGTTCGGATCAAGGGCGACAAGCAGCTCGTCTTCGGTCATGACGGCAAATGCATACGCCCCCTTTAACATCGTGAGCGCGCTTTTCATCTGTTCCTTCATGGTGCGGTAGCCGCTTCTTTTCATTAAATGGGCGAGCACCTCTGTATCGGATGTCGTCTGGAAAATGCTGCCCTGCATTTCAAGCTGGTGCTTCAATGTATGCGCGTTGACGAGATTGCCATTATGTGCAAGCGCGAGGCTGCCGTTTTGCGAATGGAACAGAAGCGGCTGGACGTTTTCAATCCCGCCACCGCCCGCTGTTGCGTAGCGGACATGCCCGAGGGCCGCATCCCCGTCAAGCCCGGCAAAAGACTGGGCTGAAAATACTTCCGTCACAAGCCCTTCCCCTTTTTTGCCAATGAGGCGCCCGTTTTGTTTGACAACAATACCCGCACCTTCCTGCCCCCTGTGCTGCAGGCTGTGAAGCCCGTAATAGGCAAGCTGTGCCGCTTCTTTATGGCCCCATACCGCGAAAATCCCGCATTCCTCATTTAATTCCTTTATTTCAGCAAGCATTTTAAGGCTCCTTTCCAGGCCGTTTCGCATTCCTCTGTATCCGCCTGAATCCACGTCTCCCCGTTTTCCCCTTTGACAGCCATTTGCTTATCATCCGTGACGTTGCCAATCCAAACAGCCTCATCCACCAATTTTTGAAACGCCTGCTGGTGCTCTTTCTTCACTGACACAATAAATCGTGACTGGGTTTCGCTGAATAACGCCGTAACCGGGTTGCCTTTTAAAACCACATTGGCCCCCAAATTTTCCGTCCCAAACAGGCATTCAGCGAGTGCCGGTGCAAAACCGCCTTCCGAGACGTCATGGGCGCTTTGCACAAGGCCGGACTGGATCGCAGCAAGCAGTTGGTGCTGGCGCCGGGCTTCAGTTTCCAAATCGAGTGCCGGCGGTTTTCCGGAAATTTGGCCGTCCGTAAGCTTTTGCAGTTCGCTGCCGCCGAATTCCGGTTTTGCTTCCCCGATCAGATAGATGAGGTCACCAGCCTGTTTAAATGTCTGCGTGGTCACATATTTGATGTCTTCGAGAAGTCCGACCATGCCAACAACCGGTGTCGGATATACAGCCTGTACGGACACTTCCCCGTTTTCTGTTTTTTGCAATGTTTCATTATACAGTGAGACATTGCCGCCAATGACCGGGGTTTCAAGCTCGCGGCATGCTTCGCTCATGCCATCTGCCGCTTTTTCGAGCTGCCAGAAAATTTCCGGCTTTTCCGGTGCGCCAAAGTTCAGGCAGTCTGTCACGCCAAGCGGCTGGGCTCCGGAACAGATCATGTTGCGTGCCGCTTCCGCCACTGCGATTTTCCCGCCTGTTTCCGGATCCAAATAGACGTAGCGGGCGTTGCAGTCCGTTGTCATCGCGAGCGCTTTTCTTGTCCCGCGGATCCGGATGACGGCTGCATCCGATCCCGGCATGACCACCGTGTTCGTCCGCACCTGAGAGTCGTACTGTTCATACACCCATTCTTTGCTGGCAATGGTTGGCTGTTTGAGCAATTGGAAAAAGGTTTCCTGAAGATTTTCCACCGCCGGGATTTGTGGTTTCATCGCTTGGCAGGCTGCAAAATAAGCCGGCATTTTGGACGGTTTATGGTAGACGGGCGCATCTTCTGCAAGCGCATCGGCCGGCACATCCGCGACAAGTTCTCCGTTGTGGTACAATTTGAGCATTTTATCGCCGGTTACCGTTCCGATAGCAACCGCATCAAGCCCGTATTTTTGAAAAAGGCGGATGATTTCCGGTTCCCGGCCTTTTTTTACGACAATCAGCATCCGTTCCTGCGATTCGGAGAGCATCATTTCATATGGCGTCATCCCAGTTTCGCGCTGCGGAATGCGGTCAAGATTCATTACAAGCCCGACGCCCGCCTTGCTGGCCATTTCGGAAGAGGAGCTGATGAGCCCGGCCGCCCCCATATCCTGGATGCCGACGAGCGCATCATGGCGGACAAGTTCGAGGCAGGCTTCAAGGAGCAGTTTTTCCATAAACGGATCGCCAACTTGGACTGCCGGGCGCTTTTCCTCCGAATCTTCGCTGAGCTGCCCGGAGGCAAAGGTGGCGCCGTGGATGCCGTCCCTTCCTGTTTTTGCGCCGACATACATGACCGTGTTCCCGATGCCGCGCGCCTGCCCTTTTTGAATGTCTTTATGTTCGATCAGGCCGACGCACATCGCGTTAACGAGCGGATTGCCGTCATAACACGGATCAAATGCCGCTTCCCCGCCGACTGTCGGAATCCCGATGCAATTGCCGTAGCCCGCAATTCCGGCAACGACTTCTTTGAAAAGACGTTTCACCCGCGGGGAATCGAGTTCGCCGAAACGGAGCGAATTGAGAAGCGCAACCGGCCTTGCCCCCATCGAAAACACATCGCGGATAATCCCGCCGACGCCCGTTGCCGCGCCCTGGTACGGTTCAATCGCAGACGGGTGGTTATGGCTTTCAATTTTAAAAACAACCGCCAGCCCGTCGCCGATATCAATGATGCCGGCGCCTTCCCCGGGCCCCTGGAGAACGCGTTCGCCTTTTACCGGAAACTTTTTTAAGACCGGCTTAGAGTTTTTGTAACTGCAATGTTCCGACCACATGACGGCAAACAGCCCTGTTTCGGTATAGTTCGGCGTCCGGCCGAGAATCGTTTCGACCCGTGCGAATTCTTCATCTGTCAGCCCGATTTCACGGTAAATCTTTTGGCTTTTGATTTCGGCCGGTCCTGGTTCAAGCAATAACGGCATGGGATTCCCTCCAGTTTTTTACAATGGATTTGAACAGCTTCAAACCGTCCGTGCTTCCGAGTAATGCTTCAACGGCCCGTTCCGGATGGGGCATCATCCCGAGCACATTGCCTTGTTCGTTCATAATTCCCGCAATATTGGCAATACTCCCGTTAGGATTTTCCCCGTACGTGAACACAATTTGCCTGTTTTCTTTCAGCTTTTCGAGCGTTTCCGCATCGCAAGTATAGTTCCCCTCCCCGTGGGCAACCGGAATCCGGATCGTTTCCCCCTGCTCATACAGGGAAGTAAACATCGTTGCGGCATTTTCGACTACAAGCGGCACCGTTTTGCAGACGAATTTCAAGCCTGCGTTCCGGAGCATGGCCCCCGGCAAAAGGCCGGCTTCAAGCAAAATTTGAAATCCGTTGCAGACGCCAAGCACCGGTTTGCCCTCTTCAGCAGCTCTTGCAACAGCCTGCATGACCGGCGAAAAGCGTGCGATCGCGCCTGTCCGCAAATAGTCGCCGTACGAAAACCCGCCCGGCAGGAGGATCCCGTCAAAACCATCTAAGCTATCCGCATCATGGCGGACGTATGCCGCTTCTTCACCAAGTGCATCTTGAATCGCATGAAACATATCGGTGTCACAGTTCGATCCCGGAAAAACAAGACATGCAAACTTCACGGCGCAACACACTCCTCAATTTCATAGCGGTAGTCTTCGATGACAGGATTTGAGAGCACCCGCCCGCACACTTCCCGGATGACGGCATCCAGGTCCCGGTCCGCCTTTTCTACAAGCAGCTCCAAATATTTTCCGGCCCGCACATCCTGCACTTCACTGTAGCCGAGCTGGACAAGCGACTGGTTGATGGCAGCCCCCTGCGGATCAAGGATGCCCTCGCGCAAGGTGACATAGACTTTCACTTTATACATGCGAAATATCTCCTCTCAAGCGATTTAAGATTTCCTGGTAAACTTCCGTTAAACTGCCCAAATCCCGGCGGAACACATCTTTATCCAGCTTTTCATTCGTTGCCCGGTCCCAGAGCCTGCACGTATCCGGGGAAATTTCATCGGCCAACAGGATCGCCCCGTCACGTCCGCGTCCGAACTCGAGTTTGAAATCCACAAGGCGGACGCAGATTTCCGCAAACAGCGCCGTTAGGCTCTCATTGACAACGAGCGCCTGTTTTCTTAAAAACTGCAAATCTTCCGAACTTGCAATCCCTAAAAGCCGTACATGGTCTTCTGTAATGAGCGGGTCGCCGAGTTCGTCCTTTTTATAATAAAATTCGACAACCGGCTGCCCGGCCGGCGTTCCTTCTTCAAGCCCGAGGCGCTTTGCAAGGCTGCCCGCCACGACATTGCGGACGACTACTTCAAGCGGGATGATCTCCACCCGGCGCACAAGCTGTTCGCGTTCCGATATTTTACGGATAAAATGGCTCTTGACCCCTTTGTCCGCAAGCCGCTTAAAGATCAGGCTTGAAATCTCATTGTTCAGCTTCCCTTTTCCTTCAATCTCCGCTTTTTTCACGCCATTAAACGCGGTGGCCGAGTCTTTGTACTCGACGCGCAATACATCCGGATCCTCTGTTTCATACAACCGTTTTGCTTTCCCCTCGTATACAAGCATGCGCCTGCCTCCTTAGCCTGCTGCGCAAATTTCGCAGCCGCTTTTTATTTTCCGGGACAGCCGGGCTGAATTCACCCGGCCGCCCCGGTTCAGTTCAGCCCGAGACGGTCAAAAATCGTATCGACATGTTTCAAATGATAATGGTAGTCAAAGCATTCCTCGAGTTCTGCTTCCGTGAGCCTGCTTTGGATGGCCGGGTCTTTTTTCAACAGTTCCTTAAACGGCACTTGTTTTTCCCACGACTCCATTGCTTTCGGCTGCACCGTATCGTATGCAGCTTCACGGGACATGCCTTTATCAATCAGGGCAAGCAAAACCCGCTGTGAATAAATGAGACCGAGCGTTTTGTCCATGTTCCGTTTCATATTTTCCGGGAAGACGGTCAGGTTTTTCACAATATTGCCGAACCGGTTCAGCATATAATTAATAGCAATCGTTGCATCCGGCAAAATAATCCGTTCCGCGGAAGAATGCGAGATGTCGCGCTCATGCCAAAGGGAGACATTTTCATACGCCGTTACCATATAGCCGCGCAGCACCCGCGCCATCCCGGTCATATTTTCCGAACCGATCGGATTGCGTTTATGCGGCATCGCGGACGATCCTTTTTGCCCTTTGCTGAAAAACTCTTCCACTTCACGGGTTTCGCTTTTTTGCAGCCCCCTGATTTCCGTAGCAAATTTTTCAATCGATGTCGCGATCAAAGACAAGGTCGCGATGTAATAAGCGTGGCGGTCGCGCTGCAGCGTTTGCGTGGAGATGGGCGCCGGCTTTAAGCCGAGTTTCCCGCAGACATACTGCTCAACGAACGGGTCGATGTTGGCATAGGTCCCGACAGCACCGCTTAATTTCCCGTAACGGATGCCGTCCGCCGCTTGCCTGAAGCGTTCGAGATTCCGTTTCATTTCTTCGTGCCAGAGCGCCATTTTCAGGCCAAAAGTGGTCGGTTCGGCATGGACGCCGTGGGTACGGCCCATCATGACGGTGTATTTATGTTCAATTGCTTTTTGATTTAAAATTTCAATAAAACGTTCAAGGTCTTTTTCTATGATTTCATTTGCCTGTTTGATCAAATAAGAAAGCGCCGTATCGACCACATCCGTGGACGTCAGCCCGTAATGCACCCATTTTCTTTCTTCGCCGAGCGACTCCGAAACGGCCCTTGTAAAAGCGACAACATCGTGGCGCGTTTCCTGCTCAATTTCTAAAATTCTTTCAACATCAAATCTGGCATTTTCACGGATTTTTTGCACATCTGCTTTCGGGATTTCCCCAAGCTCCGCCCATGCTTCACAGGCAAGGATTTCCACTTCAAGCCATGCTTTGTATTTATTTTCGTCTGTCCAGATGGCGCCCATTTCAGGCCTTGTATAGCGTTCAATCATTCACTGCTGCCTCCGATCGTTTCTGTACATCCTGCCATACACCGGACTGTTCAAGGGAAAGCAAAGTCTCTTCGATTTCCTCTGTCAGCACTGTAATATGGCCCATCTTTCGCTGGAATTTCGCTTCTTTTTTGCCGTAAAGATGGACCGACCATTCCGGCTGGTAAGGAATTTGCGTAAGCGCCCTTTCGACGTGCTGGCCGAGCAGATTATTCATAACAGCCGGCTTCAAGAGTTCCACTTTGCGGAGCGGCCAGTTGCAGATCGCGCGGATATGCTGGCCAAATTGCGAAATCGAACAGGCTTCAATCGAGTAATGCCCGGAATTATGCGGGCGCGGCGCCAGTTCATTGACATAAAGCGTGCCGTCCGCTTCTAAAAACATTTCGACTGCAAGCGTGCCGGTTAAATGAAGCTGCTCTGCCACCTTTAGGGCGAGTTGCTCCGCCTCTTTTTTCACCGTATTTTCCACCCGTGCCGGCGCGATTGTTTGATGCAAAATATGGTTGTGATGAATATTTTCAACTACCGGAAAAAGGCTCGTTTCCCCTGTTTCATTCCGGGTGATGATGACAGAAAGTTCTTTTGTAAATGGAATCATTTTTTCAAGGACACATGCGCCGTGGGCAAGAAGCGGATCCGTTTCCTTAAAATCCCCTTCATGCCGGAGCGTGATCTGCCCTTTTCCATCATAACCGCCGCGCGCCGTTTTTAAAATACATGGATAGCCAATTTCCCCAACAGCTTCTTTCAAATCCGCCGCGTTTTCAACGATGCGGTACGGCGCAACCCGGACGCCTGCTTTTGCAACTGCTTCTTTTTCAAAAATACGGTTCTGCGTGATCCGGATCAGTTCCGCTCCTTGTGGCACATGGGCAAATCCGGTGGCCTTTTTCAATGTTTCATAATCGATATTTTCAAATTCATAGGTGAGCACATCGCATCGTTCCCCGAGCTCCCGCAATGCCGCTTCATCATTATATGGCGCCGTGATCTGCCCGTCCGCCACCTGCGCACACGGGCAATCCGGCACAGGATCAAGGACAATGATCTTAAAACCCGCCTCTTTTGCGGCAAGGGCCATCATTCTCCCGAGCTGGCCGCCGCCGATGATGCCGATTGTACTCCCCGGTTTAATCATTTTCCTGTTCAAGTTGATCACTGCTTTCATATACGGTTTTCGAAAGTCTTTCCCGTCTTTGTTCAAGCCTTTTGGCAATATGTTCGTTTGTTGTGGATAAAATTTGGGCGGCAAGCAGTCCGGCATTTGTTGCGCCCGCTTTTCCGATCGCGACCGTTGCAACCGGGACACCGCCCGGCATCTGCACGATTGAAAGCAAAGAGTCAAGGCCGTTCAGCGCTTTTGACCGGACCGGCACGCCGATGACTGGCAACGTCGTTTTTGCTGCGACCATCCCCGGCAAATGAGCCGCGCCGCCTGCTCCCGCAATGATGACTTTTACGCCCCTGCTTCTTGCCTGTTCTGCATATTGAAACATCAGATCCGGCGTCCGGTGTGCAGAGACGACTTTTTTCTCGTAAGGCACGTTCAATTCATCCAGCACGCCGCATGCATGTTTCATCGTTTCCCAGTCCGAAATGCTGCCCATAATGACGCCAACTTCAACTGCCACCTGCATCCCTCCCCTGTTTATGTACAAAAAAACCCGGACGGATCTGCCCGCTCTATTTTAGAGAGAAAGCAGTCCATCCGGGTGCAGCACAAATAAGCATGGAAAACCTTGTGATTCCCAACTTCCGCTTTCCCTCATAGTCCGGTTATTTACGGTAACCGGGTAGAGACGTATGGGCCGTATTCCCATTATATATGAGGGTCCTATTCACTTTGTATTTTTATCTTAACAGGGAGGCTTGTTGCTGTCAACGAATAATTCATGTTTTACAGGCCGGGAATGTTCGGGTCTGAACTTGATTTTCTTCCTTCAAAAACAATTTTTCTGGTGACCGGCTCATATTCTTTCCTGCCGTTTTTCTTGACTTCCCGGAACACCGGCTTTTCGATTCTTCTGACCGGTTGGAAGCCTTCTTTTTCCATTCTTGCCAGACAGTCTGCAATGGTCTCATTTTCCAGCACTTCAAACTGTTTTTTCATTTGTTCAATTTTCCTTTCTTCACCGCTTTTACCCAAAAACCGCCGTAAATGGTTTTCGGCTCGTATGCAATGATAAAGGCCTTTGGATCAATCGTCTGAATCGCTTGGTATAATTTCAGCTCATATTTCCTCGGCGTCAAAACCTGGAGGGCAATCCGGTCGCCTTCAAGCCCGTGCGCATCCCATGTAGTAACGCCGTAGCCACTTTCCCGCAATTTTTTTGCCAAATCCAGATTTGCCCCTGTTGTAATGACATTGACCGTAATATAGCCGAGCGCCAGTTTTTCTTCAATTTTCATCCCCACCATGACGCCGATTCCATAACCAGCCGCATACGCAATAATGTTTTGAATCTTATTCAGATTATCAAGAACAAGCCCGAGACCGATGATATACACGATAATTTCAACCATGCTGACAAAAGCGGCAATATACCGGTATCCTTTTAACGTTAGAATCATCCTCGTTGTCGAAAAGGATACATAGATAATATTAACAACAAAAATAATCAGTACCATGACAATACTATTGTGGAGCAATGATTTTCCCCCTCCTCATCACACATTCATTTTGCTTCTTTTCCATCATATCACGGCCGGAGCAAAGTAAACGTGTCCATAAGCATGATTTTTTATGATAAAACTTTTTTGTGATACGATAGGGGGTAATCGAAGAAATGGGGTGTTCATATGAAAATTGAAGTGTGGTCTGACTTTGTCTGCCCATTTTGCTATATTGGAAAACGGCGTTTGGAAATGGCGCTGGCACAATTTCCGCACCGGAACCAGGTGGAAGTTAAATTTAAAGCGTTTGAACTTGACCCTGCTGCCGAAAAAGGCATCGGCAAAAATATCCACGAAGCGATTGCTGAGAAATACGGCATCAGCATGGAAGAAGCAAAAAAGGCAAACCGCGGGATCGGTGAACAGGCGGCAAGCGTGGGGCTTCATTATGATTTTGACAACATGAAGCCGACAAACACGCTGGATGCACACCGCCTTGAAAAATTTGCCGCGACTGAAGGCAAAGGGGCGGAACTCGCCGAAAAACTGTTCCACGCCTATTTTACAGAAGGAGCGTATATCGGTGACCACGAAACACTTGCCGCAATCGTCGAATCTGCAGGCCTCAGCCGGGAAAAAGCTTTGGAAGTGCTTCGTGACCCGAATGCCTATCTAAATGACGTACGCGTAGATGAAGCCATCGCACAACAATACGGCATCACCGGCGTCCCGTTTTTTATTCTCAACCAAAAATACGCCATCTCCGGCGCCCAGCCGCTCGAAACCTTTACAAGCGCCCTTCAGAAAGTATGGCAGGAAGAAGCCGCAGCGCCGGTGCTGCAAGACCTGTCCACCGAACAAGACGTTGCCTGTGCAGATGGAAGCTGCATTGTACCCGGGAAGGAAGAAAAGTAACCATGTTATGGAAGGCAGGGATATTCCCTGCCTTTTTAAAATATGCATTGGCACTCTTTCTGTGCCCGCTTTTAAGGGGTAGAAGAATTTGTTCACGAATTTAAGTTATCGTTTCCATTGCTACATTCCTGGGCAGGCTGATCCTGGCCCTCTATTTTAATTCAGAGCCTCGCTCAAGGGTATATTTTTATTTTGGCAGGGGCTCTAAAGAAAACGTTATCTATATTACATGATCATTATCTCACGAAGAAAAAATTATTCAATAAGATGCAATTGTTTAAAAAATAAATTTGCAAACAAAAAAGAATTTCATTTTGTGGAAAATATTTCATTGAGGTATACCGCCTTCCATATCCTTCATTCAGCAGTGATTTTGAGTAAAACGGGCTGCATTCCGGTGAAAGCAGTAAACAGTGTTTTTTATATACAGGTACGAAAAAACCGCAGACGATTTGTCTGCGGTTCTCTTTTGGCCCGGCAACGTCCTACTCTCGCAGGGGAAACCCCCAACTACCATCGGCGCTGGAAAGCTTAACTTCCGTGTTCGGGATGGGAACGGGTGTGACCTTTCCGCCATCGTCACCGGACCTCAATGACAAAAATCATTATAACAAAGTTTCCATTGTTTATCAACAGGAATTATGTGATTCCCTGAAAACCGGATGGGAGAAAAAACTGTAAACGGAGAATAGCTTTGGTTTCTAACTTTGAAAATTGTCTAGCTCCAGCGCCTATCGGCTAGCGTATTTCTGCGCTTTCTCCCTACGATAAGCGGGCATCGGCTCGCCTTTAGGGGCTCGCCGTGTTTCCTTTATCTCAGTCGAAAGCTCCGAAATCCGTACGCCGATGACCAAGGCGCTTCCGCTTTTCTATTGTCCAGCTCCGGTGCCTAGCCCCTCGAGGTCGAATCACCTGCCCGCCACAGAGCCAAAAGACGCCTCCATGCCGGTCAGAACATTCGCTTGTCGGGGCTAAACAAGGCACCTCCGCTTTTCGTGGTTAAGTCCTCGATCGATTAGTATCCGTCAGCTGCACGCGTCACCGCGCTTCCACCCCGGACCTATCAACCTGATCATCTTTCAGGGATCTTACCAGTTAAACTGTGGGAAATCTCATCTTGAGGGGGGCTTCATGCTTAGATGCTTTCAGCACTTATCCCTTCCGCACATAGCTACCCAGCGATGCCTTTGGCAAGACAACTGGTACACCAG
>Ga0207807_1000025_pt1 | contig 53115 bp, 49 predicted proteins | sample HigsolmetaGSP15D_FD_184843 | JGI IMG/M metagenome (GOLD analysis project Ga0207807, IMG submission 184843) | High solid enriched microbial communities from the Joint BioEnergy Institute, USA - SP1-5-D (SPAdes) | ecosystem: Engineered > Bioreactor > SSF (Solid state fermentation) > Aerobic >... | reverse complement strand
ACTTGAAAACTTCCAGATTATTCCAATTATCTGGAGGCTTAGTTCAGTATTGCCATTTTTACGACATAGAGCCAACAAAATTTCCAATTCACTTGTTTTTAACCCTTGACATCACACCGTAGGACTTCAAAAAATAGTATCACTCATAATGTGCCTAACCCCGATTTTTTTATACTGACGTGCCTGTGTTAAAAAATCCCTCGAAAAACATGTGTTTCCTTTGTATAATGGAAGGTGAGAGGAATTTTTGAAAGGCTCTTCGGACGCATGAGCAAAGGAAAGAGTGATGAATTTGAGCTGGATTAAAAAAATGGCAAAATACTTCAAAGATGAAAACGTGCACGAAGAGGCCCGGGATCCGGCCGGGCTTTACCAGGCACGCCCAGAGAATATAGATACCCGTGTGGCTTATCATTATCCGAAAAAACAGTTTCGTTTTCCTGTGATTCCGGATCAGGAAGGGGAACGCCGGAAGACGACTGAAAAACCGGAAAAGAAGCAGCCGCGGGCAAAAAAACATCGTCCGGATCCACGGCCAGAACGGGGAGAAAAGGTGCAAAAAGGCCATCCTTTCCGGCCGACGGACATTCCTTCCCCGGTCTTTGGATTCAAACGGCCGGCAAATGATTTGCCTTCGCAAGAAGAAACAACAGTGTTGGAATACGAGCTGGAAGATCATTATAAAAAGGATATCCATCTATTCGATATTGCAAAACTGCAGCAATCGCTTGATTTTGCAGAAAATCCGGGCACGGACGGCGAAGGGAACCTGACAACACCTGAACACGGCATGGCGGATCAATTGTTCGAAGAGAAAAAAATGGATTTACCGGCAGATCAAGCCGGGCGCGCAACAGCGGATCAGGCGGAAAAGGGCGAACCTGTCCAAACGGAAACAGGGCGCGGCGAAGATTCACCAGGTGCGGCAGATGAAGCCACAGGAACGCCGGAATCCGAAGCAGCATACAGGCTGGGGAGAACTGGCACAATTCCGTCTGATGAATCGGAACAGCTGACAGCGGAAATGCCGGAATCCGGCCCGGCAAGTGTGCTGCCAAAAGAGGATGCGGCGGCCGTTTCTCCGGAAGCAAGTACGGCGGACCTTGCAAATGAACCGGAAACCCCTTCGTCGTATGCTTCGGAAAAAACCGACGCCATCCAGGTAAACGAACCAGAACAGCAAAACGCAGGAACACTGGGATCCGACCCGGCAAGTGACCCGGCAAAATCGGAAGAGACTCCGGCATCCGCTTTGGAGAACATGGAGCCAGAACAACATAGCATGGGCACGCCGGAATCTTTAGCAGCAGGCATGCTGGAGAAATCCGGCATAAGCCTGGCAGATGAGCCGGAAACAGGGAAAGCCAGCCTGGCAAGTGATCCTGGAAAAGTGGAACCCGAAGCCGATCCGGCAAACAGACCGGAAACAGGGAAAGCCGCGGCTGTTTCTCCGAAGGCAAGCATGGCGGACCTTGCAAATGAACCGGAAAAAGTCTCTTCGATATATGCTTTGGAAAAAGCCGAAAAAAATGCAGGAAATGAACCGGAACAGCGGCATACGGAGATGGCGGGCACTTCTCCGTCATCCGGCGAAGCAACAAAAACGGAAAGACGCCCGCGAAAGCATCTGCCGTTTAACGTGCTGATGCTGAAACAGGACCGCCGGAGGATCACAGAAAAGAAAGAGGCCCCGGGTCCCCGGCCGGAACAAGAAAATCCGGCCGAAAACAGCGGTGAAAAACCGTTTTCTTTCCCGTCGCTTTCGTTGCTGGAGCCGCCGGTGAAGCAGACCCGGGATGAGGAGTGGATCAAAGAACAAAGCTATACGCTGGATGAGGCACTTGAAAATTTCAATGTCCGCGCGAAAGTGGTAAACGCAAGCCAGGGGCCTTCCGTCACCCGGTTTGAAGTCCAGCCTGAACCGGGCGTAAAAGTCAATAAAATCACCAATCTGAACGACGACTTAAAATTAAGCCTCGCTGCGAAAGATATCAGGATCGAAGCGCCGATTCCGGGCAAGCATACGGTCGGCATTGAAATCCCGAACTTGAAAAGCCGCCCTGTCCGTTTGCGTGAGATCATCGGTGATCCCGTATTTCAAAACAGCAAATCTCCGTTGACGGTTGCGATGGGCCTGGATATTTCGGGGAAACCGGTTGTAACCGACCTGCAAAAAATGCCGCACGGGCTGATTGCAGGCGCCACCGGATCGGGAAAAAGCGTCTGTATCAATTCGGTGCTTGTTTCGCTCCTGTATAAAGCGGCGCCGCAGGATTTGAAACTGCTCCTGATCGACCCGAAAATGGTGGAGCTTGCGCCATATAATCAAATTCCGCATCTCGTCAGCCCTGTCATTACAGATGTCAAAATGGCAACAGCGGCATTAAAGTGGGCGGTTGAAGAAATGGAAAGGCGTTATGAATTGTTTGCCCATGAAAGTGTGCGCGATATTCACCGTTATAATGAAATGGCCGTCCGTACCCGCAGGTTTTCCGAAAAGCTGCCGTATATTGTCATTGTCATCGATGAGCTCGCTGATTTAATGATGACCTCACCGGGGGATGTCGAAGATGCCATCTGCCGGATTGCACAAAAAGCGCGCGCCTGCGGGATTCACCTGATTCTGGCGACACAGCGGCCGAGCGTGGATGTCATTACCGGCTTAATCAAGGCCAATATCCCGACGCGCATTGCTTTTTCCGTCTCTTCACAGGTCGATTCGCGCACCATTATTGATATGAGTGGGGCGGAAAAACTGCTAGGCAAAGGGGACATGCTGTTTTTGGAAAACGGTACTTCCAAACCGGTCCGGCTGCAGGGCACTTTTGTGAGCGACCGTGAAATCGACGATGTTGTGTCATATGTAAGGGAAGCTGCAACGCCTGAATATTTGTTCCAGCCTGAAGAATTGCTGAGACAAACGGAACCGGGCGAAGAAGAAGACGAGCTTTTTCCCGACGCCTGCGAATTTGTCATTCACCAGGGCGGGGCGTCCACGTCACTTTTGCAGCGCAATTTCCGGATCGGCTATAACCGGGCTGCCCGCCTGATTGATATGATGGAGCAGCAGGGGATTATTTCCGGGGCGAAAGGAAGCAAGCCGCGGGATGTTTTAATCACGAAAAGCGAATTGATGCAAATGCAGGAAGCAGAAAGCAGAGAGTGATGGTTTTTCCTTATAGCCGGCAGCTGTTTTGGCAAGGATAGTGGAAAAAGGGCATGAAGAATGCGGATGTGAACTGCCCTTTCCGGCTTCCGGCGGGCTGCGGGCAAAATTCCGCTTTTTCATGTTCACGGCTGCCTGGAAATGATATAATGATGGAGTATGATTTTTTTATGATGGGCATGAAGGCGGCCGTATAAAGCCTGTACAGCTGCTGTGGAAACATGCCTTATCGCACATGGCGGGTTTTTATCATATACTGCATACATATAGACATTGTTGGAGGTTCTATTATGACTGTATACCATTTCGTAGGGATTAAAGGATCGGGCATGAGCGCACTGGCACAGATCCTGCATGACATCGGATACGAAGTGCAGGGGTCTGACGTGGAAAAGCGCTTTTTTACCCAGCAGGCATTAGAAGATGCCGGCATTAAGATCCTGCCTTTCAACCGGGAAAACATCCACCCCGGCCTGACGGTGATTGCCGGCAATGCTTTTCCCGATACGCACGAAGAAATTGATGAAGCGATGAAACGCGGCATTCCTGTGATCCGTTACCATAAATTTCTCGGTGAGTTTCTGAAAAATTTTACGAGCGTTGCTGTAACAGGCGCGCACGGCAAAACATCGACTACCGGGCTGCTTGCCCATGTCATGCATGAGATCAAGCCCACTTCCTATTTGATCGGGGACGGAACGGGAAAAGGGGTTCCGGGAGCGGAATATTTTGTATTTGAGGCATGTGAATACCGGCGCCACTTTCTTTCCTACCATCCGGATTATGCGATTATGACCAATATTGACTTCGACCATCCGGATTACTATGCGAACATTGACGATGTCTTTTCCGCTTTTCAAGAAATGGCGCTGCAAGTCAAAAAAGGCATCATCGCTTACGGGGATGACGAGCAGCTGCAAAAAATTCAGGCAAAAGTGCCGGTTGTTTTTTATGGCTTTGAAGAAGGCAACGATTTTCAGGCAAGAAATATTGTGACGGAGCCGCAAGGAACGAAATTCGATGTGGTGGTCCGCAATAGTTTTTACGGAACGTTCGAAATTCCCTCCTTCGGGAACCACAATGTGCTGAATGCGCTCGGGGTCATCGCCCTCTGCCAATACGAAGGCATCGAAAAAGAAGCGGTTGAAACGCATTTAAAAACATTTCACGGGGTCAAACGCCGCTTTACGGAAAAAGAAATCGGCACGCAAATCATCATTGATGACTATGCCCACCACCCGACCGAGATTAAGGCAACCATTGATGCCGCGCGGAAAAAATATCCGGAAAGAGAGCTTGTCGCCGTATTCCAGCCGCATACTTTCAGCCGCACGCAGGCATTTCTTACAGAGTTTGCGGAAAGTTTAAACCTTGCAGACCGGGTTTTTCTGTGCGATATTTTTGGCTCGGCGCGTGAACATCACGGAAAGCTTTCTATTTACGATCTGCAGGAAAAAGTCGGCGGATCGCAAATTATCAAGGAAGAGGACATGTCCCCGCTTCTTGGCATTGAAAACAGTGTCATCCTCTTTATGGGTGCCGGGGATATCCAAAAGTACCAAAAGGCATACGAAACATTGCTGCAAAAGCATGTAAGCCGGTAAGGCAGAGGCATTGTCCGAAAAACAGGCGGGCAATGCCTCTTTTTGTTATGAGATTTGTCAAGCAGAAAATGTTTCCATTTTTGTTGGCATAAGGCGGCCGTTATGCGAAAATAAGGGTGGTACCCGCAAAGATTTCAACCCCCAATTGTTTAAGGAAGGCGATTTGGGGTAATTTTATTGTACATGGAGGTGGTAACGAAAGATGAAAATCATCCTGTATTTGAGCGTGGCGCTAATTGCTGTTGCATTCCTCATTCTGGTCATCGCCCTGACGAGGACATTGAAATCATTAAGCAAAACATTGGACAACTTGTCGGATACGGTAAAGGGCCTTGAAGGGCAGATGCACGGCATTACAGAGGAATCTACAAAATTACTGGAAAAAACGAATGTGCTGGTTGAAGACATCGAGCATAAATCGGAAAGGCTGAACAGTGTCGTCTATGCCGTGGAAGATATCGGTGTTTCCGCCCAGCAACTGAGCCAGACGCTACGTAAAGTCACAACATCGATTGCTTCGGCCGTCAGCAAAAGGCAGGACAAAATTGCACAGGCCGTGCAATGGGGCGCTGCGCTGAAGGAAATAAAAGATAGATGGTCGGGCAAAAAAGGTGCAGGCACGAATGAAACCCATCCTGTCCATGCCCAAAACCCTGTCCCGAAACACCTTCTTGAAGAACCGGCCCGCAATGATGAAAGGCTGCTCCAACGGGTAAGAAATTCATAAACTGAAGGAGGAATTTACATGTCTGAAGAACAAATGTCTACGAAAGATTTTTTGACTGGTGCAATTGTCGGCGGTGTTGTCGGTGCTGCGGTAGCGCTTATGCTGGCGCCGAAATCAGGGAAAGAACTTCGGGAAGACTTAAGCGGCCAGGTGGAAACCATCAAAGGAAAAACAGACGGCTGGCGTGAATTTGCGACCGAAAAAGGCACCCAGCTGGCTTCGCAGGCTGCTGAAAAAACAAAACAAGTACGCGATTTTGCCGTGCAGAAAGGCAGCCAGCTGAAAGACAGCGCCGTCCAGACCGCGCAGCAGGCAAAAGATAAAGCCGAAACGGATATGGGAGATGTGAACCAGCAAAGTTCAAATTCAGGCAGTTCCTCATCGGCCGGCGAGTAACGGCGCAAAAAAAAGCGGCATGTCTGCCGCTTTTTTTTTTGCGCTTTTCAGGCGGCAAAACAGAACAAGACGAATGATACGGGCTAAGAGCCTGCCCCTTTTTGTGCGCTTTTTTTCAGGCCGAGCGGGAACCTTTTTCCGAAAAAAACATATAAAACAATAACAGGACGGTTGTTGCTTTAGTACATAAAAGCGTTTATCCAGTAAAGAATTTTTCCGTGACTTTTTAAAATGAATCGATTATAATAAGTGCAATCACTTGTAAACTTTTATGGCAACAGGCACCGGCAACAAAATGAGATAAGGATATTGACAGAGAGGATGAGAGGTACGTGGGGAACAGAGAGCTTGAACAATTGCGGAAAGAAGTTGAAGAAGTAAACTTAAAGCTGCTGGAGTTGATCAACAAGCGGGGTGAGCTCGTCCAGGAAATCGGGAAACTGAAAGAAGCCCAGGGCGTAAACCGCTATGACCCGATCCGGGAACGCGAAATGCTGAATGCCATTATAGAACATCACGATGGCCCGTTTGAAACGTCTACCATTGAACATTTATTTAAAGAGATTTTTAAAGCGGCCCTTGAACTGCAGGAAGATGACCACCGGAAAGCATTGCTTGTTTCGCGGAAGAAACAGCCGGAAAATACAATTGTTGACATTAAAGGCGAAAAAGTGGGCGACGGCAACCCGCATTTTGTATTCGGCCCGTGTTCGGTTGAATCGTACGACCAGGTTGCGGCTGTTGCGGCATCCGTAAAAGCGAAGGGGCTGAAACTGCTTCGCGGCGGCGCCTACAAACCGCGCACCTCTCCGTATGATTTTCAGGGGCTTGGGCTTGAAGGCCTGAAAATTTTAAAGCAGATTGCCGATGAATATGATCTCGCTGTGATCAGTGAAATCGTGACACCTGCTGATCTCGAAAAAGCGGCCGATTACCTCGATGTAATCCAAATCGGCGCGCGCAATATGCAGAATTTCGAGCTGTTGAAAGCGGCAGGTTCCATCCAGAAGCCAATTCTCTTAAAACGCGGGCTCGCGGCAACGATTGAAGAATTTATCAATGCCGCTGAATACATTATGTCAAGAGGAAACGGACAGATTATTCTTTGCGAACGGGGCATCCGGACGTACGAACGGGCGACCCGCAATACGCTCGATATCACGGCGGTTCCGATTTTAAAACAGGAAACGCATTTGCCGGTATTTGTGGATGTGACCCATTCGACAGGGAGAAGGGATTTGCTCCTTCCGGCCGCCAAAGCGGCGCTTGCGATCGGCGCGGACGGTGTGATGGCGGAAGTGCACCCGGATCCGGCAGTCGCGCTTTCGGACGCCGCACAGCAAATGGATTTGAAACAGTTCGATGCGTTTTATCAGGAAATCCAATCCGCCTTGCCGGCGAAAATATAAGGATCAGCATCCAGCCTTCTGCCTTGCAGAAGGTTTTTCTTTGTGGCGCTTTTTCAGTTGGCTACATTCTGTTATAAAACGTTGAATCCGGATGGTTGGCTAAATTCGTTTGTGAAGAATGTGGCAATTTTGTGTCAAACCTTGCAGGAAGTTTTTGCCTGGCTTATCATATATGGTATAATGAGAAGTCTAATGAACCGATAAAAGTGTCGAACGCGATCGTGTTTGGGCATTTTTTTGTACGATACACCAGAGGAAAAAGCCTTACATTTCTATGTTTAAGACAGGCTGATTGGTGAAAACTATGAACAGGACTTGTATATTGGAGAGTGATTGAAAGATGAATATTACGATTTATGATGTTGCCCGTGAAGCCAACGTTTCCATGGCAACGGTCTCGCGGGTCGTTAACGGAAACCCGAATGTGAAACCGACAACAAGGAAGAAAGTGCTCGAAGTGATCGACCGGCTCGGCTACCGCCCGAATGCGGTTGCGCGCGGCCTCGCCAGCAAAAAGACGACAACCGTGGGCGTCATTATCCCGGATGTGTCGAATATGCTGTATGCGGAACTTGCCCGCGGGATTGAAGATATCGCGACGATGTACAAATACAATATTATTTTAAGCAATTCCGACCAAAATAAGGAAAAGGAACTGCGCCTTTTGAACACGATGCTCGGCAAACAGGTGGACGGCATTGTGTTTATGAGCGGGAATATTACGGAAGAGCATATTGAGGAATTTGAAAAATCTTCAGTCCCGATCGTACTCGCCGGGTCGATTGAACCTACGGGGAAAATTCCGTCCGTTAATATCGATTATAAAAAAGCGACCATTGAAGTGATCAGCGAATTTGCCAAAAAAGGCCATAAGGAGATTGCATTGGTAATCGGGCCGCTGCATGATGCGGTCAACCGCGAATTGCGCCTGGAAGGATACAAAGAAGCGCTCCGTAACGCAGGCATCGAATTCAATGAGGATTATGTGCTGGAAGGGGACTATACATATGAATCCGGCATAGAAGCATGGCAACGGCTTCAGGAATTGGACAAGACCCCTACGGCCGTGTTTGTCGGAAACGATGAAATGGCACTCGGCGTAATCCACGGCGCCCTTGATGCCGGCGTCAACATTCCGGAACAGCTGGAAGTCGTTTCTTCCGATAATACGCGTCTCGCTGAAATGGTGCGCCCGCAGCTGACTTCCGTTGTCCAGCCGTTGTATGATATCGGTGCTGTTTCCATGCGGCTTTTGACGAAATACATGAACAAAGAAACCGTAACGGAAAACCAGGTCATCCTGCCGCACCGCGTGGAGTACCGGAATTCGACAAAATAAAAAAGCAGCATGGGCGTAAAACGCTGCGCACCATTGAAACGAATAAAATTAAGGCCGGTGCTGCCAGAATGGTCTGGCAGGGCCGGCTTTTTATTTTGTTTGTTTAATGAATTGCAGCAACCGGTTCAGCACAAGCCGGTTTTTTTCTTCAATTTCCGGTTTGCGCGGGATCGGGCGGTATAAACCTTCCGGGTCGTCCCATCTTTCAGGCAGGGGGTAGGGGGAGATTTTTTGCCATTTTTCGAGCCATGCAGCAGGGATCTCTCCGCCTCCGCCTGCCTTTTCCGCCATTTCCAGCCAAATGAGTGACCAGGCCCGCGGCACGACCCGCCAAATGTCATAGCCGCCCCCGCCGGTTGCAATCCACCGGCCTTCGCAATATTCGTGCGCAATTTTGTGGGCCAGTTTCGGAATTTCGCGGTAAATGTTCATCGTCGCGGACAAATGGGTGAGCGGGTCATAATAATGGGCGTCCGCCCCGTTTTGCGTGACCAGTACATCCGGCTTGAAATATGCGGCGATTTCTTCCAATGCTTTTGAATAACATTCCAGCCATGATTCGTCTTCTGTAAACGCATCCAAAGGAATATTGAAAGAATAGCCATATCCTTTTCCCGTTCCCCATTCGTTGACATTACCGGTGCCGGGGAAAAGGTAACGGCCTGTTTCATGGATGGAAAACGTACAAACATTTTCATCATCGTAAAAAGCCCATTGCACGCCGTCGCCGTGGTGGGCATCCGTGTCCACATAAAGAACGCGCGCGCCGTATTGTTTGCGCAAATATTTGACTGCAATCGCCGTATCGTTATAGATGCAAAATCCGGAAGCTTTGCCGCGGAATCCGTGATGCAGCCCACCGCCAAGGTGCAAGGCATGCCGCGCCCTCCCCGACATCACTTCTTCGGCTGCCTGCAATGTGCCGCCGGCGATTAAAGCGCTTGCTTCGTGCATATTCGGAAAAACAGGGGTGTCTTCTGTCCCGAGCCCGTAATTTTCAGCTTTGACCGGATCAAGTTTTCCATGGCCGGCCAGTTTTACGGCTTCCACATAAGACGGGTCATGGATAAGCAACAGTTCTTCATCAGCAGCTTTCCGCGGTTTGACGATATCCTCCCCGCTTAAAGCCCCGATCGTTTCGAGCAGCTCTTTTACCAATTGGAGCCGCATCTGATTAAACGGGTGGTCATCGCGGAAACGGTAAGCCAGCAAATCGGCGGAATAGACGAAAACAGCATCTTTCATCTCGGCATCCCCGGCATATTCGGCCAGAGTACTTCATAGCCGGCCTCCTTCAAATGCGTAATGAGGGACACCGGATTCATCGTGCTGACCCGGAACACGAGCACACGGTTTTCCTCATTTTTACGGTCGGGGTAAATCAGCACACTTAAAATATTCAGATGATGTTCGTATATGATTTCGGTAATATCGCGCAGGATGCCGGTCCGGTTGCGGGCGCGGATTTCAATCTGCGAACTCGGATGCCCTGCGCCGGTCAGATCGACAAAAGTCTGAAGCAGATCGGTCCCTGTCACAATCCCGACCAGCTGCCCGTTTTCAAGAATCGGCAGGCAGCCGATCCGGTTGTCATTCATGAGCGCGGCAATGTCTTCGATAAAATCGAGCGGATGCCCTGTCAAAAGGTCCGTTTTCATAATTTTTTCAAGCGGCAGCGAAAGTTTTTCCAGCTGCTCGCCCGGGAAAAACGGATTGGGCGCCACTTCCTTGATGTCACGTTCAGTGACGACCCCGCACAGTTTGCCGTTTTGGTCGAGCAGCGGGATATGGCGGATCTGTTCCTTCTGCATCAATTTTAGCGCGTCCTGTACGGTATGCCGGGGCGACAGCGTCTTGACGTCTTTTTGCATGATTTCTTCCACAATCATCTTTACCCATCCCCTTTTGCCGAAGTTTTAGTACATATACCGGTTTTTAAAGCGGATCCGGTCAAATTTTTCAACCGATTCCTGATCGACTCTTTTCCCGATCCGCACCATTAGGCAGTTTGCCGGATGCGAGCAAATTTCGGGATCGTCCGTGGCGAACCATTTCAAGCCGCCTGATGCCATCATTTTTTCCATCATCTTCCGGTATTCCCACACGTTCAGGCCGGTTCCTTTCATATCCCAGTGCCAGTAATATTCGGTCGTGATAATAATATAATCTTCCATCGCGTCGTCCATCATGGAGACTTTCAGCAAATGCTTGCCGACAGCGCATCCCCGGTATTCCGGAATGACTTCGATTGCGCCGAGTTCGAGAAGATTGTCCATATGGCCCTCTGACCAGCGTTCGAGCGGGTCCGGGAAAAGAAACGTGACATAGCCGACGATTGTATTGCCGCTGCGTGCCAGAATGATCCTCCCCTCCGGTAGGTCGGCAATTTCAATCAGGGCAGCATGCTGTTTCGGCGCGGGGCGGAAAGCTTTTAAGTCTTCATGGAATGCCATTTCCGCAAGCCTTTTCCCGGGAACCGGCCCTTCAATCACAAGCGGCCCTGCTTTTGTAGGCAATTCGATAGCATAATATGTTTTCTTATGTTCCATTTTTCCACCATCCCTTGAACAAATCAAAAGAAAAAACAGTATGATGAATGACCGTTCATTTCACAATTTCATCATCTCATGTTTACAAAACAAAAACAATATGGAAAAAGGGAAATTCCAGAATTGTTCACAATGGTGGCATTTGCGGAAAGAAGTTTTAAATTGTGAATAAAACAGTTTTCATATATAATAAATGTGTGAATCTAAACAAAGGGGGACCTTACATGCAACTGGAAGCGTTACCAACCGTACAAGGGGATTTCAATCTGAAAAACTATGAAGAAGCCCGCAAAACGTTCAGCTGGAAAGACGCCGAGAAAAATTTTTCATGGTATGAAACAGGGCGTGTCAACCTGGCGTATGAAGCCATTGACAAACATGCGGAAAGCTCCCGCAAAAATAAAGTAGCGCTCATGTACTTAAGTGATTCACGCAACGAGAAATATACTTACTATGAAATGAAAAGGCTGACAAATAAGGCGGCAAATGTTTTAAAAGAAAAAGCGGGCGTCCAAAAAGGTGACCGCGTTTTCATCTTTATGCCGCGCTCGCCGGAACTGTATTTTGCCATGCTTGGCGCCATCAAGCTCGGCGCGATTGTCGGCCCGCTGTTTGAAGCGTTTATGGAAGGGGCTGTAAAAGACCGCCTTGAAGACAGTGAAGCGAAAGTGCTTGTGACAACCCCTGACCTTGTCGGGCGTGTCCCGGCCGGCCAGCTTCCTGCATTGGAAACCATCTTTGTTGTTGGGGAAAATGTCAAAGAAGAAGGAAAGTACAAAGACTACCTGAAATATTTTAATGAAGCTTCCGATAAACTGGAAATCGAATGGGTTGACCGGGAAGACGGGCTGATCCTCCACTATACGTCCGGTTCAACCGGAAAGCCAAAAGGCGTCCTCCATGTCCATAATGCCATGATCCAGCATTACCAGACGGGAAAATGGGTGCTTGATTTAAAAGAAGATGATATTTACTGGTGCACGGCAGACCCGGGATGGGTAACGGGAACTTCTTACGGCGTGTTTGCGCCATGGTTAAACGGCGCAACAAACGTCGTTGTCGGCGGCCGCTTCAGCCCGGCAGCGTGGTACAGAACGATTGAACGGTTCGGCGTCACCGTTTGGTACAGCGCCCCGACTTCGTTCCGGATGCTAATGGGGGCCGGCAATGAAATCATTAACCAATATGACCTCTCGACATTGCGCCATATTTTAAGTGTCGGTGAACCGCTGAATCCGGAAGTGATCCGCTGGGGCAATGAAGTATTCGGGCTCCGCATCCATGATACATGGTGGATGACGGAAACCGGCGCACAGCTGATCTGCAACTATCCTTGCATGGATATCAAACCGGGATCGATGGGGAAACCGCTCCCAGGCATTGAAGCGGCCATTGTTGATGACCAGGGAAATCCGCTTCCGCCGAACCGGATGGGCAATCTCGCCATTAAAAAAGGCTGGCCTTCCATGATGCGTGCCATCTGGAACAACCCGCAAAAATATGAATCTTACTTTTTCCCGAACGGCTGGTACGTTTCCGGTGACTCGGCTTATATGGACGAGGACGGCTATTTCTGGTTCCAGGGCCGCGTGGACGATGTCATCATGACGTCCGGCGAAAGGGTCGGGCCGTTTGAAGTGGAAAGCAAACTGATCGAACATCCGGCCGTTGCGGAAGCCGGCGTCATCGGCAAGCCGGATCCGGTCCGCGGCGAAATTATTAAAGCCTTTATCGCTTTAAGGGATGGATACGAACCGTCAGATGAGCTGAAGGAAGAAATCCGCCAATTTGTGAAAAAAGGGTTGGCCGCCCATGCCGCGCCGCGGGAAATCGAGTTTTGCGAAAAACTGCCGAAAACCCGGAGCGGGAAAATCATGCGCCGCGTCCTGAAAGCCTGGGAACTGGATCTGCCGGCCGGCGACCTTTCGACAATGGAAGATTGAGTACGAAACCGGACAGCTTTAGTGCTGCCCGGTTTTTCTATCTAAAGGTTTCAGTGATACGGAACAGTGGAAAAATCCCCAGGTAAGTGAAAAAATTGAGAAAGAAAAAATATTCCGCTATCATAAAAACATATCCTTTTATAAAAGTTAAGGTTGGTGTTCAATATGAAAAGGTTCGGTATGGCGTTGCTTTGCCTTTTCCTGCTTGCGGGCTGTTCCGCACAAGGGAGTGCATCCGGCTCAGCCAAGAAGCAATCGAAACAAACAGAAATCAATGTGGCGGCAGCTTCAGATTTGACAAAATCTTTCCGGCAAATCAGCAAACAGTTTGAAAAACAGACCGGCATCAAGGTGAAACTTGTTTTTGCCGCATCCGGCGAGCTAGAGCAGCAAATTGAAAACGGCGCGCCGTATGATGTGTTTGCGGCGGCGAACGCGGATTACGTCAACCAGCTGGCGGATAAAAACATGCTCGTTCCTGGCACAAAAACCGTCTACGCATACGGGAAAATCGGGATTGCCGCCAAACAGGGCAGCCATCTTTCCATCCGCAGCCTTAAAGATTTAACCCGCCCTGAGGTGAAAAAAATTGCCATTGCCAACCCGGAAACAGCGCCATACGGATTGGCGGCAAAACAAGCGCTTCAAAAAGCGGGGATTTGGGATGAAGTGAAATCAAAATTGGTTTACGCCAAAAATATTTCAGATACCCTCACATACGTAAAATCGGGAAATACAGAAGCCGGCATCGTTTCTCTTTCTCTTGCGCAAGGTGAAAAGCTGGCTATTGCCAGCATTTCAAGCAGCCTGTACAATCCGCTGAAACAGACGGCAGCGGTTGTGAAAAGCTCGAAAAAGCAGGAAATTGCGAAGAAATTTGTGCATTATTTAGCCGGCAGGGAAGCGCAAAATACGATGAAAAAATACGGCTATGCAGTGTCTGCGGGGCAGTAGCAAGTGGGGCAGGTCGATTTATTTCCCATCTATCTGTCTTTTAAAGTGGCATTGCTTTCAACTGTTTTTTCCCTTATCCCCGGACTGTTGGCAGCCTATCTTTTAAGCCGGTCGGAGGGAAAAGCGACGGATGTGGCAGACGCTTTGCTGACGCTTCCGATTGTGCTGCCGCCGACCGTGCTCGGCTATTATCTGCTCGTGATCCTCGGAAGGCAAAGTGTGTTCGGCCGGTTTCTTGAACAACAATTCGGAGTGACGATTGTATTTACGCAAACAGGAGCGGTCATTGCGGCAATGTGCGTATCCCTTCCATTTTTCATCCAGTCGGCGCGCACGGCTTTTGCCGGTATTGATGAATCGCTCCTTCATGCCGCACGCCTTTTGGGGCGGACGGAATGGAATATCTTTTTTTCTGTCATGATCCCTTTATCATGGCGGGGGCTCACAAGCGGCGTCATGCTTGCATTTGCACGCGCCCTCGGCGACTTCGGGGCAACGTTAATGGTGGCCGGCAGCATTCCGGGAAAAACGGAAACGATGTCCATTGCCATTTACAATTGCCTGATGAACGGGGATGAACGGACGGCAGGGCTCCTCGTTGCGATCATGACGTTTTTATCGCTGGCTGTCTTATACGGCATGAAGCGGATGGAAAAAAAGATGGGAAGGGGTGGCAGCAGGCATGCTCCGCATAAACATAAAAAAAACATTTCCGGAATTTGAGCTGGATGCCGCATTTGAAGCGGGCCCCGGCGTCACCGGCATTTTAGGGCCGTCCGGAAGCGGCAAAAGCCTGACGCTGGAGTGCATTGCGGGGATCGACAAGCCCGATGAAGGAAAGATTGAACTAAACGGCCGGATATTATTTGATAAGGAAAAGCATATGGATATCAAGACGCGGCACCGCCATACGGGCTATATGTTCCAACATTACGCCCTTTTTCCGCATTTAACGGTAAAACAAAATCTTGCATTTGGTTTAAAGGGGCGGCCAAAAAAGGAAATAGAAGAGAAGACGGCTGCTTTTCTAAAAAAAATCAAAATGGAAGGTTTTGAAAACCGCTACCCTGCTGAACTGTCCGGCGGGCAGAAGCAGCGTGTGGCGCTTGCAAGGACGCTCATCACGGAGCCCTCCTGCCTGCTTTTGGATGAACCTTTTTCCGCATTGGACCCGGACACGAAGGAACTTGTGATGGAAGAATTTTTATCGTTTCTTCACGATCATTTTCACGGGGCCGTTTTACTGGTTACCCACAATATGGCAGAAGCCGATCTGCTTTGCGACAATGTCATTTTGTACAGAAACGGGAAAGTATTGCAGGCGGGCCCGAAAAACGAAGTGCTGAAACACGCCGCCCGGCAAGATGCCCGGAAGTGCGGAACCAGAACATGAAAGCCGGGGACCAAAGAAAAAGGCGTGCCGTCCGGTAAAATGCCCGGATTCCTCTCAAAGAAGCGGCATGCTTCAGGCAAACATGGCAACCGTGGACAAAGAAAGCGGTGTGCGCCCGGCAAGATGCCCGGAACCGTGGAAGCAGAACCGGGGACCGAAGAAAGCGGTGGGCCGCCCGGCAGGATGCCCGGGTTCCCGCGGCATGACAAACCGTGGCCAGTGCGTGCGCCTTACGACGGGCATGGGAACTTTGGCGGTTAAGAATGGCAGCCGGGCGCCTGCAAACATTTGGCAAATGCATTTTTAACAGAGAAACAGAATTTAAAACGGAGATGATGGAGAACATGCTGACCGATAAGCTGAACCGGCCGCTTTTGGATTTGCGGATTTCGGTAACGGACCGCTGCAATTTCCGTTGCACGTACTGCATGCCTGCCGATAACGGCCAGAAATATTGTTTTATGAACCGGTCCGAACTCATGACATTTGAAGAAATCACGCGCCTTGCGAGACTTTTTGTATCCCTTGGCGTCCGGAAAATCCGGCTGACGGGCGGGGAGCCTTTGCTGCGGAAAGACATCGATCAGCTTGTGGCCATGCTCCATCAAATCGACGGCCTTGAAGATTTATCGGTGACAACGAACGGCTTTCTGTTGAAAAGATATGCCGCACCGTTAAAAAAGGCCGGCCTTTCGCGCATCAATGTCAGCCTGGATGCCCTCGATCCGGAAATCTTTCCAGCCATCAACGGCGTTGGGGCAAAACCGGCAAGAATTTTGGAAGGGATAGAGGAAGCCATCCGCCAGGGCATCAAAGTCAAAGTGAATATGGTGGTCAAAAAAGGGATGAACGATTCGCAAATTTTACCGATGGCCGCCTATTTCAAGGAAAAAGGGATTTCCCTCCGTTTTATCGAATTTATGGATGTCGGCTCCCTGAACGGATGGAAGCTGGATGAAGTCGTGACCAGCAAAGAAATTCTCAACATGATTTCAAAAGAAATGCCGCTTGAACCGTTGAAAGAAAATTATTACGGGGAAGTTGCCAAACGGTACCGTTACAAAGGGACGGATACGGAAGTCGGGTTCATTTCATCCGTATCCCAGCCTTTTTGCGGCGACTGCACGCGCTTGCGGCTGTCGGCAGACGGGAAAATATACACCTGCCTGTTTGCCGCACAAGGCACGGACCTGCTTGGCGCCATAAGGGAAGGGGCAAGCGATGAAGTGCTGGCTGCCCGCATTGCAGGCATATGGCAGAACCGGGCGGACCGCTACTCACAAGAACGGGGAAAAAACCCGACTTTTAGAGGAAAACGGATCGAAATGTCGTATATTGGAGGGTAAAGGATTGAGCACGAAAGAACATAAACAACAGGCCGATCTTCCGGTGCTGTGCAAAGTGATCACCGTTTCCGATACCCGGACGGAAGAAACAGACAAAAGCGGCAGGCTGATGATAGATTTGTTAAAACAGGAAGGGATGGAAGCGGCGGAATACAGCATCGTTAAAGATGAAGCGGATGAAATCAGGCAGGCGGTTTTACAGACGAAAGAAACCACCAATGCCATTTTGCTGAACGGCGGCACCGGCTTTACGAAAAGGGATGTTACAGTGGAATCGGTCCGGCCGCTCCTCGATAAAGAAATGCCCGGTTTTGGCGAGCTGTTCCGCTATTTAAGTTATGAAGAAATCGGAAGCGCCTCGATGCTCAGCAAAGCGCTTGCCGGCACAATCGGGAAAAAAGCCGTATTTTCAATGCCGGGCTCCAGCAACGCCGTGTCCCTTGCCATGAAAAAACTCATTTTGCCGGAATTAAAGCATATTGTCTGGGAGCTCAGCCGGCAATGAATACAGCCGGAATTGTTCTGGCAGGCGGGAAGTCGAGCCGGTTCGGCGGCGAAAAATCGCTTGCGAAAATCGGCGGCATAGAGATGGTCGCACGTAGCGTGGATGCGCTCGCCGGAACTGGGGCGATCATTGTGGTAGCGCGGCCCGGGCTTGCGGAAAAAATCCCGCGCAACCGGCCGATTGAGGTGATTTGCGATCTTCCCCGCTACCGCGGAAAAGGCCCGCTCGCCGGCATTTATTCGGCGATGCTCGCAGTGGACGCCCAGTGGTACGCTGTGTTGCCGTGCGATACGCCGTGGATCAGAAAAAGAACGGTTGCCCGGCTGCTTCAAGAACGCGATCCGGCATATGACGCCATCGTGGCCCGGGCAGAGGGGAGAATCCAGCCGCTCGTTGCCGTTTTTCACAGCAGGGTGAAAGAAAAAGTAAGGGAGCAGCTTGAAACAGGCCGCCTCAGCATGCGGGCGCTTTTTGAACGCTGCCGCCTGAAATTTATCGATTTTGCGCAGGAAAAGGCGTTTGCCAATATCAATACAAAAGAAGATTATATTTTACAACAAAAAGAAGCCGGTGATGTTGATGAGAAAACCAATCAAAGTGTCGGAGGCCATCCGCAAAGTGATGGCCCATCCGCTTGCAGGCGAAAAGGAGCTTGTGCCGATTCAGAGCAGTTTTAACCGGGTGCTTTCCGATGATTTGGCTGCAACCCATGACGTGCCGTGGTTTAAACGGTCGCCGTATGACGGGTATGCGATTTTTTCCGGGTCCACACTTGAAGCGGGCGCGGACCACCCCGTTCTCCTTGAAGTTGTCGCCACAATCGGGGCAGGTTTTACATGGGATGAAGGGATAAAGCCGAATCAGGCCGTGAAAATCATGACCGGCGCCGCCATCCCGGACGGGGCGGATGCCGTGATCATGGTGGAGCTCACAAAAGAAGTGGTGCAGAACGGGAAAACATTTGTGCAGATTAAACGGAAAGTCCGGCCCGGTGAGAACATTGTCGGCATTGGCGAAGATATGAAAAAAGGCGAAGTGCTTGTCCCGAAAGGCACGCTCGTTAATCCGGGCGTAATGGCGGCGCTTGCAACTTTCGGATATACAGAAGTGCCGGTCACAAAAAAACCGAAAGCCGCCGTTATTGCAACGGGGACGGAGCTGCTCGAAGCCGGCGAGCCGCTCGAAAAAGGGAAAATCCGCAACAGCAATGCCTATATGCTCTGGGGGCAAATCATCCGCGCCGGGGGCGAACCGGTTTTTTACCGGCTTGTGAAGGATGATTTCGAGGAAACATATGAAGCGGTCAGGCAGGCGGTTAAGGAAGCGGATATCGTCATGACAACGGGCGGCGTTTCGGTCGGCGATTTTGACTATATTCCGAAAGTCTACGAAAAGCTGGGGGCAACGCTTTTATTCAATAAAGTGGCGATGCGCCCGGGGAGCGTGACATCGGCGGCCGAACTGGACGGGAAAATCCTTTTCGGCCTCTCCGGCAATCCGTCCGCCTGCTACGTCGGTTTTGAACTGTTCGTCCGCCCGTACTTAAAAACGATGCTTGGCGAACGAAATGTTTATTTGAAAAAAACGCAGGCTGTACTTGGGGAGGATTTCCCGAAACCAAACCCGTTCACCCGTTTTGTCCGCGCCAAACTTTCTTATCAGGAAGGCCTGTTGCACGTGCTTCCGGTAAGAAGGGACAAATCGAATATTGTTTCCTCTTTAATAGAAGCGGATGCGTTGATTGTGCTGCCGGGCGGGTCCCGCGGTTTTACAAAAGGGACCATGGTGGATGTGCTGATGCTGGAAGACGGGGAAGGGGCGCCTCTTTGGGATGAAAATATTACAGATCGCAGGCCGCAAAGACAGCGGTAAAACCGCCCTTGCCGAACTTTGGACACGGGCTTTGGCGGATAACGGATACCGGGTCGGAACACTGAAACACCACGGCCATGGCGGGAAGCCGTTGCTCGCTCCCGGCAAAGATTCCACGCGGCACTTTGAAGCGGGTGCCCGGGCAGCCGGGGTGGAAGGGGACGGCTTGTTTGTCCTCGCCGTTCGTGCCGATCAAGGGCTCGCACTGGAGCAGCTAATCGGCTGGTACGAGACATTGCCGCTTGATTTGCTGCTGATAGAGGGCTACAAATACGCGCCTTATCCGAAAGTGGTCTGCCTGCGTGATGAACAAGACAGGGATTTGCTCAGCCTGCCGAATGTGCGGGCCGCCTTCAGCTTGAATCCGGCATTATCCGGCTGCATGAAACTCTCTGACCGGAAAAGCTGCGTCGAATGGGTTGAAGCGTTTTTAAAGGGGTGAAAAGATGTTTGAAATTGTAAAAGAACCGGTGGATGTTTCCAAACTGATCCAGGCTGTTGCCGACCGGAATGCAGGCGCCATTGTCACTTTTATCGGCACTGTCCGGGAAATGACAAAAGGAAAGAAAACATTGTATCTGGAATATGAAGCATACGAACCGATGGCCCGGAAAAAGCTGGAACAAATCGGTACGGAAATCCGGCAGCAGTTCCCGGAAGCCAAAACGGCGATCGTGCACCGGACCGGGCGCCTCGGCATCTCCGACATTGCGGTTGCCATTGCGGTTTCCGCCCCGCACCGGGATGAGGCTTACCGGGCAAACCGGTACGCGATTGAAAGAATCAAAGAAATGGTGCCGATCTGGAAAAAAGAACATTGGGAAAACGGCGAAATGTGGGTCGGCAACCAAAAGGAAACGGTTTTCTATGAATCAGGGGCACCGGAGGCGTTTGAACGATGATTAAAGTATTGTTATTTGCCCATTTAAAAGAACAGGCCGGCCGTTCTGAAATGGACATCAACTGCGAAAAAATGACGGTCGCCGAACTGCGCCAGGCGCTTGCGGAAAAAGGGATTTTGCAGCAGGATGCAGTTATGGTGGCCGTGAACGAAGAATTTGCCCGCGATGAGGAAATGGTCCATAGCGGCGATACCGTTGCCCTCATCCCGCCGGTCAGCGGAGGTTGAAAGATGGGAAACTTGACGCATATGAACGAACAGGGCCGCGCCAAAATGGTCGATGTAACGGCAAAACCGGAAACCGCCAGGACGGCGCGCGCAAAAAGCAGTGTGATCGTGTCAAAGGAAGTCTATGAACAGATTACAAACTTTAAAATCAAAAAAGGGGACGTGCTTGCCGTCGCACAGGTAGCCGGCATTATGGGCGCAAAAAAAACGGCGGATGTCATTCCGATGTGCCACCCCTTGCCTTTAACAGGCGTTGACATTTCGTTCAGCTGGCACGAACAGGAAGACGGGTACAGCCTTGATATCGAAGCGATGGCCAAAACGAAAGGGCAAACGGGCGTGGAAATGGAAGCTTTGACAGCGGCGTCCGTATGCGCGCTGGCCGTTTATGATATGTGCAAGGCACTGGACAAAGGCATGGTCATCGGGCCGACCTATCTGATCGAAAAAACAGGCGGAAAAAGCGGGCATTATATCAGGCAGGAGGAATGAGCATGGAACGGTATTCCCGGCAAATGCTGTTTGCCCCGATCGCTGAAAACGGGCAGCAAAACATTTCAAAAGGCCATGTGCTGATCATTGGCGCCGGCGCGCTCGGCTCCGCTGTTGCGGAAAGCTTGGCGCGGGCGGGCGCCGGAAAAATCACGATTGTGGATCGTGACTATGTCGATGAATCGAATTTGCAGCGGCAAAATTTGTATTGTGAGGAAGATGCGCGCACCCATTTGCCAAAAGCCATCGCCGCAAAAAAACGGCTTGAAGCCATCAACAGCACCATCCGGATCGAGGCGCATGTGATCGATGCATTTGACTCGAAATTTCTTTCTGTTTTGGAAGAAGGCGTTGATGTGATCATTGACGGGACCGATAATTTTGAGACGCGCTTTTATGTGAATGACCTGGCGCAAAAATACCGGATTCCGTGGATTTACGGCTCCTGCGTTGGCAGCTGCGGTGTTTCGTTTCCCATTATTCCCGACGAAACGCCTTGCCTCCGCTGCCTGATTGGCCATCTCCCCGCTTACCACGCGACGTGCGATACAGCGGGCATTATCGCGCCGGCTGTGCAAATGACCGCGGCTTATGAGACAACAGAGGCTTTAAAGCTGCTTTCCGGGGAAAAGCCGCGACCATCTGTTGCCGTGTTTGATATTTGGCAGGGCGAACACCATTTTATCAAAGCAGGAAAAATGAAAAATAAGGACTGCCCGTCATGCGGAGGGCATCCGGTCTATCCGGCCCTTCAATCCCAATCATCCGCCGATGTATTGTGCGGGCGGGATACAGTCCAAATCCGCCATCCGGGCACGTTCGAGCTTGAAAACATGGCGCGGGAGATGAAAGCGGGCGGTGCTGCCGTGCAATATAACGGCTACTTAATGATCACTGCGCTTGAAGGCCACCGGACGGTTTTATTTCCGGACGGGAGGATGCTCATTCACGGGACGAAAGATAAGAGAGAGGCCCGTTCGCTTTATCAAAAATATTTTCAATGAAAAAGGAAGCACGCATTTCCGTGCTTCCTTTTTGAATGGCGTTAAATATTTGCCAATGTTTCATGATCCACGTCTTCTTTTTTCGGCACCGGTTCCTGGAGCGCTTTTCCCATGCCTTTCAAAAAGGAAATGGCGAAACCGACTGCCCGGTTGACGTCCGGGTCGCTCAACGATTTCAGCAGCCCGAACAATGTCACTTTTTCCTCCGAGCCAATGAATTGCTTGCCTTCATCAAAGCCTGATGATACACCGTTCATCAAGTGGATAATAAGGTCGTGGTCGGCTTTCATAAAGACGCCGGCCGTACCGAGCAGCATGTTGATCAGGTTGACGACCTGTTCCCGGGACAATTGCTCGAGGACGATTTTTAAAATATCGTTTTTTGCGAGAATCATTGCATTTGCGGCTTCCAGTGCACCGATATCATTGAAATCATCGATCAGGCGGATCAAATTTTCAAACGCATCTTTATGATCGGCAACCAGTTTTTCCAATTCCTCGAGCTTTTGCCGGGTGATTTCTTCTTCCGCCGGCTGCTGTTTTACAATCTCTGTGATCGGAGCGGCCATCCTTTTTTCCCTCCCTTAGCGTACGTCTGTTAATGGTTGATAGCCTTCGCGCTGCCATTTCCGTTCGACTTCCACGCCGCGTGTAGGATTGCGTTTCTTATCGCGGTGGTTTGTTTTTGGCAGCGGCGGCTTCCCGCCTTTTTGGATCAGTTCCATCTTCACTTTCGTTTGTTTAAACGCCGGTGTGCTTTGCCGTTTATCGTAAATCGGCCCGGTTAAGAAGTTGATCGCCGATTCCTTTTCTGTCGAGTGCATCGGCAAGTACAGCTCATTGCCCTGCACGCGGTCTGTAACCAGCACATGCAGTTTCAGCGATCCGAACGGGGAAGTGACGCGGACAAGGTCTCCGGTGTCGAGATTGCGTTCTTTTGCAAGCTCCGGTGACACTTCGACAAATACACCTGGGACTTTTGATTCGATGCCTTCCGATTTATTGGTCAGGTTGCCTTCGTGGAACTGTTCCAGCATCCGGCCGTTATTAATATGCAAATCGTATTGTTCCGGAAATTCAGCCGGTTTTACCCAGTCTGTCAGGGCAAACCGCGCTTTGCCGTCCGGGAACGGGAAGCCGTCCTTGTAAAGAAGCGGGGTATTGGCGCCATCAAGGCTTCCCCAAAGGAAACTGTTCCAGCCTTCCAATTTGTCGTAGTCCGCCTGTGCAAACAGCGGAGCCAGGCTGGCCATTTCGGCAAATATTTCGCCCGGGTGGCTGTAATGCCAGTCTGCGCCGAGCCGTTTTGCCACTTCCTGGATAATCCACCAGTCCGGTTTGGATTCGCCCAAAGCCGGGAGTGCCTGGTACATCCGTTGCACACGGCGTTCCGTGTTTGTAAAGGTGCCTTCTTTTTCAAGCGACGGGGCTGCAGGCAAAACAACATCCGCATATTGGGCCGTCCTTGAGAAAAAGACATCCTGGACGACAAGAAAGTCAAGATTGGAAAGTTCCTCGCTAACATGGTTGGCGTCGGAGTCGACAAGCGCCATGTCTTCGCCGATGATATACATGGCTTTTAACTGCCCGGCTGCAATCTCATGCAGCATTTCAATATTGTTCAGCCCCGGTTTGTTGCTGATTTTGACGTCGTACGCTTTTTCAAATTTTTCGCGTGCCGCATCATCCTCCACATGCTGGTAGCCCGGCAGCCATCCCGGCAGCGTGCCCATATCGCATGCGCCTTGCACATTGTTATGCCCGCGCAACGGATAAGCGCCTGTACCCGGGCGCGCGTAGTTTCCGGTGGCAAGGAGCAGATTGGAAATAGCGGCGGACGTATCGGAACCGCCTGTATTTTGCGTGACGCCCATGCCCCAGAGGATACATGTCCCGTCTGCCTGATGGATCATTTCGGCGATTTGGACCAGCGTTTCCTTCGGGATGCCGGTAATCTTTTCAGCGTAGTCGAGCGTGTATTTTTCAAGCGTTTCTTTAAATTCATCGAAAAAGTTCACTTTTTCCTCGATGAATTTTTGGTCATGCCAGCCCTGGTCGATGATATATTTTGTCACCGCCATCAGCCATACCTGGTCTGTGCCCTGGTTCGGATGGATAAAAAGATCGGCGCGCTCTGCCATTTCGTTTTTGCGCATATCGGCAACAATCAGTTTCTGGCCGTGCAGTTTATGGGCCCGTTTGATGCGGGTTGCAAGGACCGGGTGGGCTTCCGCCGGGTTCGCGCCGACAATCATGACAAGGCCGGCTGACGCAATATCTTTAATCGTGCCGCTGTCGCCGCCCATGCCGACGGTTCTGAGCAGGCCGTCCGTTGCCGGCGACTGGCAATAGCGCGAACAGTTGTCGACATTGTTGGTTTCAAACACCTGGCGCGCCAGCTTTTGCATCAAATAGTTTTCTTCATTGGTAACTTTTGAAGAAGAAATAAAACCGACGGAATCTTTTCCGTATTGGGAATGGATTTCTTTCAGCCGGCTTGCCACCACGCTGAGCGCTTCATCCCATGACGTTTCTACAAATTTTCCGTCTTTGCGGACAAGCGGTTTTGTCAGCCGCTTATCGGAATTCACAAAATCCCAGCCGAATTTGCCTTTGATGCAAGTGGAGATGGCGTTTACCGGGCCTTCATGCTTCGGTTCGATTTTTAAAATTTTCCGGCCCTTTGTCCATACTTCAAATGTGCAGCCGACACCGCAGAAGGTGCAAACGGTTTTCGTTTTTTTCGTGCGCTGTTCGCGCATCGAAGCTTCGATTTCGGATATGGCAAAAATGCTGCCGTAACCCGGTTCGACTTTTTTCACAAGATCAATCATCGGGTCAAGCAGGTCCTCTTCAAGCCCGGTTAAATAGCCTGCCTCGCCGAGCATTGATTTTTCCATCAATGCATTGCAAGGGCAGACGGTGACGCAATGCCCGCAGGAAACGCATGACGATTCGTTGATCGGAACGCCGTTATCCCAAATGACGCGCGGGCGTTCTGCTTCCCAGTCAATGGAAAGCGTTTCGTTCACCTGCAGATTTTGGCAGGCTTCCACGCATCTCCCGCATGCGATGCACTGGTTCGGGTCGTACCGGTAAAACGGGTTGGAATAGTCGACCCCGCTTGCGTCCGTTTTTGGCGTGAACGGATATTTCTGATGTTCGATGCCCATTTTTTCCGTTGTATTGTGGACGATGCAGTTGCCGTTGTTATTGTCGCACACCGTACAGTATAAAAGGTGGTTGGCGAGAATCCTGTCCATCGCTTCATGCCGGGCTGCTTCCGACCGGTCATCGCTGAGGCGGACCACCATGCCGTCCTCCGCCGCCGTCGAACAGGTGCGCATCAGTTCCCCGTTCACTTCCGCAATACACGTGTCGCAAGTTTGGATCGGATCTACTTCCGGGTAATAGCAAATTTGTGGATGAAAAATATCATTCCGGTTGATCACATCGATGATTTTCTCGCCGGGGCGGGCTTCATAATCCCGGCCATCAATCGTGATGTGAATCGATTTGGTTTCCATTTTTTTCCTCCTTTTGCAAACAGTGAAGGCAGGCCTTCAGAAAAGAATACAAAAAACCGGCAACTCTGTTACTTATACCAAACCTTTGCAAAAATAAAACTACTATTCTCTTTTTTTATTCTAGCATCTGATGCAAAAATGAACAAACCATCAGAGTGTTTTGCCTATTTGAGCGGGCGGCTTTTGTTTTTAATCTGATTCCTTTAAAATAAAACATTATAGACAGGGGGCTGTTGAACCCATGAAAAATGTGGACACGCAGAGGGAAATTCTCCGTTTCAAGAACGGGAGGCTCGAACGGGCGCTGGATACAGTCGCAACGGAATTCCCGGTGACATTAAAAGTGAATGGGCAGGAATGGGTGACGATGGTGTGCACACCTGAATATATCGAGGACATGGCGGTCGGTTATCTTGTGTCGGAAAGGGTTGTCCGGCGCTATGAAGATATCCGCGACATCTGGACGGATGAAAAAGGAGGATTCGTCCATGTCCGGACCGATCATCTTAATCCTTATTACGAACAGCTGCAAAATAAACGTTATATCACCTCCTGCTGTGGAATGAGCAGGCAGGCGTTTGTTTTTGTCAATGATGCTCTGGCGGCGAAAAAAATGGACGGTGTGCACGTCCGGATTACAGTTGATGATTGTTTCCGGCTGATGGAAGCATTGCAGGAGAATGCCGAAGTGTTTAAAAAAACAGGGGGCGTCCATAATGCTGCGCTGTGCGATGCCGGCGGGATCCTTGTCAGCCGGATGGATATCGGCCGCCATAACGCGCTTGATAAAATTTACGGATATTGTTTGAAAAATCAGGTTTCCACAAAAGGGAAAATCCTTGCATTCAGCGGGCGCATTTCCTCGGAAATTTTATTGAAGACAGCCAAAATCGGCTGCGAGGTGATTTTATCGAAATCGGCACCCACCACACTCGCCCTGGAATCCGCCGAAGAACTCGGCATTACCACGATCGGCTTTATCCGCGGCGGGTCGATGAATATTTACACCTGCCCGGAACGGATTGCCGGTGTTGCCGCCCATGCCCGGTGATTGCCGGGTGTATACGATCGGAAAGGCACGGTTTGGGTTGGAAGAAAACGGGAAGACACGCTGGAAGGCGTGCTTCGGGACGGAACAGGGCCTTTGCCGGATGAGGAAAGGTTAAAATGGGCATTACCGGATTTGAAGAAAGCGCTGGTGCAGCCTGCTTGGCAAGGTTGACATTTCAAAATGTATATGGTAAAAATAACTTACAATTTGATGAATGAAGCGTCGAAAGGATCAAGTAGCTTCCTGTTGCTGCATACAAGAGAGCCGGTGGTTGGTGCGAACCGGTACAGGCAGGCGGCGAATTACACCCCGGAGCTTTTGCCGGATACGGCAGACGGCCCCCAGCCGTTATCCAAATGAGTGGAGAAGCAATTCTCAAGTTGGGTGGTAACGCGATACAATCGTCCCTTCGTTTTGACGGAGGGGCGTTTTTATTGTTTACAGGAAAAAGAAGGCAGCATACAGGTTTCATGATCCCATCATCGTTAAGTAGGGCACTTGGAACCTGAAAGATGCCGGCACCAGAGGCTACATAAAAAAGGAGTGGGATTTTAAATGGATTTACTTGAAGATTTAAAATGGCGGGGGATCATTTACCAGCAAACAGACGAAGAAGGGCTCGCGGAACTGCTTCAAAACCAGAAAGTGACCCTGTATTGCGGGATTGACCCGACAGGTGACAGCATGCATATCGGGCATCTGCTCCCGTACCTGACGCTGCGCCGTTTCCAGCAAGCGGGACACCGGCCGATTGTCGTGCTCGGCGGGGCAACCGGCATGATCGGCGACCCGAGCGGCAAGAAGGAAGAAAGAAAGCTGTTAACAGTTGAAAAGGTCAAGCAAAACGGCGAAGCATTGAAAAAACAGCTGGAACGCTTTTTTGATTTTGACGGCGAGTCAGGCGCTATCATGGTCAATAACTATGACTGGCACGGCTCGATGGATCTCGTTACTTTCCTGCGTGATTACGGAAAGCATATCGGCATCAACTACATGCTTGCAAAAGACACGATCGCATCACGGCTTGAAACCGGTATTTCGTTTACGGAATTTACATATACAATCCTCCAGGCCGTCGATTACTTTAACTTGTACAAACAATACAACTGCCGCCTGCAAATCGGCGGAAGCGACCAGTGGGGCAATATTACAAGCGGCCTTGAGCTGATCCGCAAGCTCGAACCGGAAGGAGAAAAAGCTTTCGGGCTTACCATTCCGCTTGTCACAAAAGCGGACGGCACAAAATTCGGGAAAACAGAAAGCGGCGCAGTCTGGCTCGATGCCGAGAAAACATCGCCATATGAGTTTTACCAGTTCTGGGTCAACACGGCTGACCTCGATGTCGTAAAATACTTGAAGTACTTCACCTTCTTGCCAAAAGAAGAAATCGAAGAGCTGGAAAAATCGGTTGAAACCGAACCGCATCTCCGCAAAGCCCAAAAAGCGCTGGCCGCGGAAATGACAAAACTGATCCATGGGGAGGAAGCATTGCAGCAGGCTTTGAATATTACGGAAGCATTGTTCAGCGGCAATGTGAAGAAACTGTCGGCTGAAGAAATGAAGCAGGGATTTAAAGATGTTCCGTCATTCCAGCTTGAAAGCGAAGAACAAAAGCAGCTTGTGGAGTTGCTCGTTGCCGCCAAAATCTCCCCGTCAAAACGCCAGGCACGCGAAGATATCCAAAACGGCGCCATTTACGTAAACGGTGACCGCGTAACGGATCTCGGGTTTGTGTTGCAGGAAAAGGACAAAATCGGCGGCGAATTTACCGTTATTAGAAGAGGGAAGAAAAAATACTTTTTAATTAAACATTGAGGATATTAAGGGATGCACAATGAAGATGCCTGAAATGTGCATCCCTTTTTTATTGCTCCGATCGCGGCTTGCCCTTCTTCGTTTTTCCCGGCGGGGGAAGTCAGCTCCCAATTCCAAATTTTTTCAGCTTCTGATACAGGGTGACCCTTGAAATGCCAAGTTCTTTTGCTGCGGCGGATTTGTTCCCGCCTGCTTTGCGCAATGCTTTTTCAATGAGCTGTTTTTCCATATTTTCTTTTTCCACAGGCAAAGTGCCGCTTTCCGGGATGGCACTTCCGGACGGTTGGGTTTCATTTCCCTGGAAAAAGCGGAGAAGGGAGGCGCGGTCAATAAACGGCTTTTCTGATAGGATCACCATCCGTTCCATTAAATTCCGGAGCTCCCGGACATTCCCTGGCCAATGATACGCTTGCAGGAAAGAAAGGGCATCAGGGGCGAGTTCCGGTTCAGGCATCTTGTACTGGACGGCAAATTGCTTCAGAAAGTAGTGGGCGAGGACAGGAATATCGTCTGTGCGCACCCTTAATGGCGGCATCGTAATTTGAATAACATTTAACCGGTAATAAAGGTCCGACCTGAATGTCTTTTGTTTCATCATTTTTTCAATGTCTTGGTTGGTGGCGGCAATAAAACGGACATTGATTTTCCTGCCCGAAGCGTCGCCAATGCGGTAAATCACTTTTTCCTGCAGCACGCGCAGCAGCTTCACCTGCATATCTAGCGGCAGTTCGCCGATTTCGTCCAAAAACAGCGTACCTCCGTCCGCTTCTTCAATTTTTCCCGCTTTTCCTTTTTTCTCCGCACCCGTAAACGTGCCAGGTTCGTAGCCGAATAATTCGCTTTCAAACAGGGCGGAAGGGATCGAGCCGCAGTTCACCGGAATAAAAGGGCCGTTTTTCCGCGCGCTTGCTTCATGGATAGCGCGCGCACATATTTCTTTCCCGGTGCCGGACTCGCCGAGAATAAGCGTGACGGCATCCGTTTTCGCCGCTTTCGCCGCAATTTGGATCGTATCCCGGAGCGCGCGGCTTCTCCCCTTTAATTTGGAAAAAGGCGTTTCTTCATAGCTTGTGTACATTTTTTGGCGCAGTTCATTCAGTTCTATGGAAGTGGAGACGAGATTGTCGTTCAGCCTAACAATCTGGGTGATATCGCGTTCCACGGATACCGCGCCGATCAGCCTACCGCGGTTGTCAAAAATGGGCCGCGCATTGACGACGACATGCTTGTCGGGGCGGGGCCGATGATATTGGTCGGTAATACGGGCTTTTGTCCGCAGCACTTTGAGCACCATTAAATCATCATCGCGAAAAAAATCGGTAATTTTTTTGGTTAAGATCATTTCTTTTGGAATATTGTAGGTCCGGACGGCGGCATCATTCCAATAAATGACTTCCGTTTTTTCGTTTACGATCGTAATCGCATCATTTTCCGCCGATAATACCGCCTGCAAATAAGACAGTTCATTTGCCATTTCCGTCTTCCTCCCCTTTGTCGTGTAAAGGTATTGTACATTCGATTTACAATTGTGTAAATATATTGTACATAGAAAACGGCTTATTTTTTTGCGGATATAGGGAAACAGGGATGTTCCGGAAGTTGGTATGATTCTTGCATGGTATTAAGCCAGAACGAGGATGAAGGAGGTTTTTTCATTGGTCTTGCCTTTTAAACATGAACCACTAACGGATTTTAACCAGCCTGAAAACGTACAGGCGTTTCAAGCGGCACTTGAAAAAGTGCGTGCGGAACTCGGGAAGGAGTACCCGCTTGTAATAAACGGAGAACGGATTTTTACAGAGGATAAGCTCGTATCCGTCAATCCTGCGAATAAAGAACAGGTTGTCGGGAAAGTTTCGAAAGCATCGAAAGAACTGGTTGACAAAGCTTTCGAAGGCGCCAATGAAGCATTTCGCAGCTGGCGGAAAATGGCACCCGAAGCGCGGGCGAATGTGCTGTTCAAAGCCGCTGCGATTGCGCGCCGCCGCAAACATGAGCTGTCGGCGTGGCTTGTGTTTGATGCCGGCAAGCCGTGGAGCCAGGCGGACGGGGATACGGCGGAAGGAATCGACTTTTTGGAATACTACGGCCGCCAGATGCTTGAGCTTGCAAAGGGGCAGGAAATGGAACAGCGTGAAAATGAGCACAACACTTATTTTTATCAGCCGATGGGACCGGGGGTAACGATTCCACCGTGGAATTTCGCTTTCGCCATTGTTTGCGGCACGACGGTTGCCCCGCTTGTTGCCGGGAACCCGGTTTTGCTGAAGCCTTCGGAAAGCACGCCTGTGATTGCATACAAACTCGTTGAAATTTTGGAAGAAGCGGGGGTTCCAAAGGGCGTGCTCCAGTTTGTGCCAGGCGATCCGGCGGAAATCGGCGATTATCTGGTGGATCATCCTTCCACCCATTGGATTAACTTTACGGGTTCCAAAGCAACGGGCCTGCGCATTTATGAACGGGCTGCGAAAGTGCAGAAGGGCCAGCACTTTTTAAAACGGGTTGTCGCTGAAATGGGCGGAAAGGATACGATTATTGTTGATAAAGAAGCGGATCTCGATCTTGCTGCAGATGCGATTGTCCAGTCGGCATTCGGTTTTTCCGGCCAGAAATGTTCAGCCTGCTCGCGAGCAGTCGTGCATGAAGACGTGTATGAAGAAGTGCTCGAAAAGGCGATTGCCCTTGCGAAAAACGTAACCGTCGGCGACCCGTCCGAAGAAAATGTGTATATGGGTGCAGTCATTAACGAAAAGCAGTTTAACAAGATTAAAAGTTATATAGAAATCGGCAAAGAAGAAGGCGAACTTGTCTTCGGTGGGGAAACGAATGGCGAAAAAGGATTTTTCGTTTACCCGACGATTTTTAAAGATGTATATCCAAAGGCACGGATCATGCAGGAAGAAATTTTCGGGCCGGTTGTCGCTTTTGCGAAAGGAAAAGATTTTGACGAACTGCTTGAAATTGCCAATAATACGGAATACGGACTGACAGGCGCCGTCATTTCGAAAAACAGGGAGCATTTGGAACGCGCCCGGTACGAATTCCATGTCGGCAACCTGTATTTTAACCGGGGATGCACGGCGGCCGTTGTCGGTTACCAGCCGTTCGGCGGTTTTAAAATGTCCGGCACCGATTCGAAAGCGGGCGGCCCGGATTATTTGAAGCTGTTTATGGAAGCAAAATCTGTATCGGAAATGTTTTAACGGGAGGAAAGGCGTATGGCGAATTTGACGAGAGATTTTTTCATCGGCCTTTCAAACAGCAGGTTTTTAAATAAAAGTGCACAAAAATGGGGTTTCCGGTTCGGTGCTGAAAAATTTGTTGCGGGGACGGATATTGATTCCGTCACCCGGACCATCCGGGAAATGAATGCCCGCGGAATCAGCTGCACCGTTGACAATCTGGGCGAATTCGTATCGGAAAAATCGGAAGCGGCATCGGCGAAACAGCGCATCCTGCAAATGCTGGACAGGATTCATGAGGAGAACCTGGATTGCCATATCTCGGTGAAACTGACCCAGCTCGGGCTTGATATTGACCGTGCGTTCTGCCTGCAAAATATGGAAGACATTTTGAGGCGTGCAGCAGCATACGGGATTTTTATCAATATTGACATGGAAGATTACGCCCATTTTCATGCGACAATAGAGGTTTTGAAAACCCTGCTTGAATCGTATCAAAATGTCGGAACAGTCATCCAGGCGTATTTGCGCAATGCTGAAGCGGTCATGGATGAACTGAAAGATGTCCGGCTCAGAATTGTAAAGGGTGCCTACAAAGAAAGCGAGACAGTCGCTTTTCAGTCAAAAGCGGAAATTGACCGGAACTATGTAAAGCTTGTAAAAAAACGGCTGCTCGGTGAGGCGTATACGTCCATTGCCACCCATGACCATTACCTCATTCGCGAACTGGGAGCGTTTATTGAAGAAAACCAAATCCCGCACGACCGGTTTGAGTTTCAGATGTTGTACGGATTTCGCCAGGAGATGCAGTATGAACTAGCGAAAAAATACCATTTCACGACGTACATGCCGTTCGGAAATGACTGGTTCGGCTATTATATGCGGCGCCTTGCCGAACGCCCGCAAAATGTGAACCTGATTGTAAAGGATGCACTGTATACAAAAGATAATAAATTGAAAAAAGAACCGCTTCTCACCGCTGCCCTGACCGCTTCGCTTTTCATGCTGTGGCGACGCAAAAGGAAGAGGTAAGAAAAAGGCCGCTCCGCAAAGCAACCGTGTCCCGGGCGGCCTTTTCTATTTCATTTTGTTGATTTGTATTTCTATCCCGGCCGCGCCGTGCCTAACCCGGCATGGGCAAGCTATCAGTAAATTGTGCCACGACGGTGAAAACCAATGGCACGGACTCCTCTTTTTTTATTTTCCCGCACGGTTAAGGACTTTCCAGTTTGGACCAACCCAATTATGCATATTGGACTTCTTTCGGTTCAATTTTTGTAATCGAAAACATGTTCATTGCTTCCATTACATCACGTATACGTTCAATCGTAGCGCCATAGTATTCATTTCTTTCATCCCTTGATACTTGAGACGGGGCCACTCCCAGTCCGAAGATTATTTTTCAATAGTTTGACCGTATCGGAATTTGTCGAATGAATTTAGTGGATTTTTGGCGAACTTTATCTATATAATTTATTTAAAATATTAAAACAAAAAAGGGGGAATAAGCTAATGAATAGAAAAATTAAAATCTGTATTTTTTCATTCATTGCATTTGTAATGACAATAGTTGGTTATGGAGGTACGTCTAAAGCATTGGCAGATGACTCTGAATCAGAAGTTTCAGCAGTTTATGATATTAAAAATGGCGATCCCATAGCGGTTTCAAAAAACCAATGGGATGAATATCAAGAGGTGCAGGATTGGGAGGATGAACCCGATGTTCCATCAACCTATTTAAAAAAGCTGTTGACATTTCCGAAAGACGTGCATGTATGGGTGGCTGGGCTTATTCCGCAACAAAACAAGGATATGCATTTTATAAGATAGTGGAGGGAACTCATTACCTTAATAGAACAAAAGACAATGTGACTATAACATCAACATTTACTGGTACACATTCCAAAAGCTCAACAGCAAGTGGAAAATTAGGTGGTGGTTGGAAACCTGTAAGTGCTGAAGTGGGATATAATGCCGACCGGACAGTATCATGGTCTAAATCTGATTCAGTGAAAATAACTGTCCGTCCTAAATATGAAGGATGGAATGATTATGGAACAAAACGTGATAAATGGTATGGCACGTATTACTATCTAAGCAATAGTTGTGTGCAATCAAAAAACGTTCAGCTCACCGTGTATATTCCGAAAGTGAAAGCAGTCGTTGCACACACAAAACATTTATAGATGAGGGGCAACGACCATGACACGGCCGATTTTTAGACACGCTTGTACAATTTTTGTGATGCTTCCCATTCTATTAAACGGTTGTTCAGCAAGTCATTCCGGTAACCAGGTGAAGCATGAAATACAGCCAAACCACACCAAGGCCAAGGAGAATAGCCAAGCGGCGTCCCTTAGTCTTGACCAAATGATGATGACTGAGGCATCAAAAGACGAACAGCAAACACCGCTCGATACCGTTACCCATGTGGTTAAATGGAAGTTTTCAGATGAAAAAGATGTTGTTCCTTCTAAGAAGAATATATTATGGGAAACCCATTTGGGAAGCGAAGCGGTCGTAGCAACCAAAGTACCAAAACTTAAAGATTCAAGATTGAATCTGTTTGCCCTGTCCTTTCATGACGGTAAGTGGGGAATAAAAAACGTGACAGATGCCCCTATTGATCGTTTGGAAGATCATGTTAAAGGTTTAACGCTTCCTATGCAAAAATATGCTGTAATCACCTCAGATTTTGATGGAAAATCGATATGGAACATCACAGACGGGAAAAGAACAGTCATGATTGCACTGTATCCCCAATTTTCCTTTTCCATGCCTGAAGGAACGAAAACCATTCCGTTTAAGGGCGATGAGGCTTTTGTAAATACTCGATCGAAAACGCAATCCTTGTTTTATTATTTTGACCAGGAAAAACTGATTTGGATCTATGGTGATTTGTCTGAAAGCGAAATCATAAAATTGGCTAATTCACTGCCAAGTGCTGGATCTCCCAGTTTTCCCGAAGCATCATCATAGACCCAAACCGGGAATGCCATCTGAGAAAATGTGATGCAGTGGTTTTTTATGATCCTCGATTAAGAGGGGAGGGCTTGGAAGTCTGAGGGCCATATCTTTCTGTTGGCTAATTTTTCACCTGTTTATAAATTTGTGTCTCAGAATATAAAAAAACCCCGGAACCAGAGCGGTTTCGGGGTTTTACACATTACCTGGAATAGAACTCAACGATTAACGATTCGTTAATTTCAGCCGGCAGTTCCGAGCGTTCAGGGAGGCGGCTGTAAGTCCCTTCAAGCTTGTCTGCATCAAAAGAAAGGTAATCCGGAACGAATGTCGTTGTTTCGATCGCTTCTTTGATAACATCAAGGTTGCGGGATTTTTCGCGTACGCCGATCGTTTGCCCCGGTTCTACACGGTAAGACGGGATATCGACGCGTTTGCCGTCAACAAGAATATGCCCGTGGTTTACGAGCTGGCGTGCTTGGCGGCGTGTGCGAGCCAAACCGAGACGGTAAACAAGGTTATCAAGGCGTGATTCCAAAAGAACCATGAAATTTTCACCGTGTTTCCCTTGCATTTTGCCAGCTTTCAGGAAAGTGTTGTGGAATTGGCGTTCATTTAAGCCGTACATATGGCGAAGCTTTTGTTTTTCCTGTAATTGCAAGCCGTATTCAGACAATTTTCTGCGCTGATTCGGGCCGTGCTGCCCGGGTGCATAAGGGCGCTTCTCCAATTCTTTTCCGGTACCGCTTAAAGAAATCCCGAGACGGCGGGACAATTTCCAGCTTGGACCTGTATAACGAGCCATGAAAGACTCCTCCTTTGTTTTTATTTTGTTGTAAAATAAAAACAGATATCATGGACACTTCTTCATGCGTATTTTGTTTTCATGTACCATCGCCCCAGCAGCAGAGGGTTACACGATACACCTTGCATTCAGGCAAGGAACAAAATACAAACACAAAGCCGTCCAATAAGGCTGCATTATTTTACACAACGTTGATTATATGTTTTCAGAGAAAAAAAGTCAACAACAAATGCAAATCGGGATGCCGTTGCAAATCGGGATGCCATGCCAAAAAAATTTTACATACCGGTTTTGCCGGGTTCATAACAGGACTTAAGATACAACACATACTGTATATCGGTCGGGCGGGCTGTACATTTATAGTACTTTTGCATTATAATGGTATTAATTTGACCGGTTTTTACATTTTTACGTCTCCCGTGTGGTTTTTTGTTTTAAAATTCTTTATTTTCAAGGTTCACACTTTTTAGTGCTTTTTTTCGCTTTTATACGGAAACAGGGTCAGGGTGATTAGGAAATGGAAAAGAAAGAAAATCATTTAATCCTATATTATAAGTCCCGTTTACTGGATTTAATGAATCTTGAGGCAGCAAGCAGCCTGGATGACTGGGTGGCAGTCGTGGCGGATGTGCTCAGCGCCGATCATATCGTATATTATAAGCCGGACAGCGAAAACACGAAGTTCTACAAAATATGCAGCTTTTATAATCCTTTCCGGCATGACGTCGAACTCGTCGTGCCCTCCGGAAAAATCAAAGCTTTAAAAACAGTCTCCCAGGTTGTCACAAATGGGAAACTGAAAAAGGATCCTTATTTAAAACAGTTTAACATTGCCTTTTTTATTCCGGAAAAAAATATGGAGGACGGCTGCCTGCTTCTTTCCATTCCAAACGAGCTGTTCGGGGAGCTGTCTGACGCGGATCTGCAGGCGTTTGTCAGGGAAAGCCGGAACTTCCTGCAGCTGAAGTATGAGTTGTCTGTTGTCGAAGCCGACAGAAAGCGTTACATCGAATTATTCCAAGTGACCGGAAAATTCCATTCTTCCATGGATACGGATACGATCCTTGCAGAAATCATTTACACGCTGAAAAGGCTGTACCCGGTTTTTGACTACACCTTAATGCTGTCGGACGATTACCACCACAATCTTGATTTGCCGATCAAGTCGCTGCAATATGATGCGGTCGACGAAATGGCGCTCGAATCATATGTAAACGGCCAGGTCCACCTTGCCACGGTATGGCGGACAAACGAAACGATGCTTTATGCGCCGCTAAGGGGAAAGCAGGGCGTGTATGGCGTGCTGCAGGTCATCACTTTTACCAACTATGAATTTAATCGCAGCGATTTGGAATTTATCAGCCTGCTGGCCAATACGGCGGGAAGTGCGCTTGAAAATGCCAAGCTGTACCAGCAGTCGATGCAGTCCATTGAAGAACTCCGCCTGATCAATTCGGTTTCCCGCCAGTTAAATAAAAGCGCGAATTTAAAAGAAACCGTCGATTTTTTAATGAAACAGATCTCCAGTTCATTTGATACCCAGGCAATCGGGTTCGTGATGATGGAGAATGGGAAAATGGACCTACTTGAAGGCAGCAGCCCCATTTTTGAAGAAAAGGAAGGCGCCCGTTATCTTGAATTTGCAAACCGTTCGTTTGCCGAAAAGAAAGAATCCCTGTTTATCAGCAATTTAAACCGGCGCTTTCCCGGCAGGAACTATCGTTTTTCTTCGCTGATGGCTGTCCCGATTATCCAGGAAGATGATTTAAAGGGGTTTTGCCTTGTTCTTCATGAAGCGCCTTACCATTTTTCTTTCGACAGGTTCAAACTTTTTCAGTCGCTTATTTATCAGTCGGGCATGGCCTTAACCAACTCCATGCTTCGCGAGCGGCTTGAAAAAATGGTGATTACCGATCATCTCACCCAGCTGTTTGCCAAAAATTACTTGAACAGCCGGATGGAAACTTCTATTGGTGAAGATGAGCAGGGCACGCTGATTTTGCTCGATATTGATGACTTTAAAAAAGTCAATGATACATACGGCCATCAAACCGGGGATGAAATTTTGATCCAGGTTGCAAAGCTGATCAAAGAAAACATTCGTTCAACCGATATCGGAGCAAGATGGGGCGGAGAGGAAATGGCGATTTATCTTCCCGGCGTGCCGCTTCAAACAGGGGTGCAGGTCGCCAAAAGGGTGCTTGCGGCTGTTCGGAAAAATACAAATCCTCCGGTTACCATTTCCTGCGGGGTGTCGTACTGGAATAAAGAGATGAATGAAACGGCGGAGTCCCTCTTTAACAGGGCGGACGCCGGATTGTACCATGCGAAAAGCCTCGGGAAAAACCAGGTTGTCATCAGCGATATGGAAATGAAATCCAATTAGGGCGCACTGCAGCTGATTTCTTTTGTCAGCCGCCTTTAAAACCCCCCTTGCCGGATCCGGCAAGGGGGGCATTTTTTATGCATTTCGTTATTGTTGTAATATCTGCTTCAGGCCACAAACCCCGGCTGCCTGTGCCAAGTTCGTTCGGCCTGCGGATTTTGGGTTTGGGCATGGGGCTTTGCCAGCCAGTATCTTTTGCCGCCCTGATTTTTCAGCCTGCGAAACCGGCCTTACAGCACTTTTTCCAGCGCAGCGGCAAAAGCTGCCAGCCCTGCCTCATCTTCTGCATCAAAACGATTTTTTTCCGGGCTGTCGATATCCAAAACGCCGACCACTTCCCCGTTTTTCATAAGCGGTACGACAATTTCAGACTGGGAAGCGGCGTCACAGGCAATATGGCCTGAAAACTGCTGGACATCGGCGACCCGGAGCACCCGTTTTTCTTTCCAGGCTGTCCCGCACACCCCTTTCCCATACGGAAGCCGCACACAGGCCGGCAAACCCTGGAACGGCCCGAGGACGAGTTCATCCCCGGATGCGAAATAAAACCCAACCCAGTTCACCCGGTCAAGAAACTGGTTTAACAGCGCTGTAGCATTGCTTAAATTGGCAATTTTGTCCGGTTCGCCTTCTGTGAGCGCGATCAGCTGTTTTACGACAAGATCATACTTTTCTTTCTTCGTACCCTGGGCATTTTCTGCATGAAACATCGCCATCATCCTTACATCAGCAAATTTTTTAAAAACGGGGCGGGATTTTGTCGGAAAGTTTTTAAAGGAACCCCGACCCGGCATATGGAATAGTACGGAATAGAATATTTTTAACACAAAAGGGGAAGCCCGGCAAGCAAAAAAGAGGAAAGGGTGGAACAAATGGACGGAAACAGCAGCGAAACAAAAGAAAAAATATTCAATACGGCGATTGCTTTATTTCATACGAAGGGCTATAAAGGAACGACGATCAGGGCGATTGCGGCTTCCGCAAAAGTCAATTCGGCCAATATTTCCTATTACTTTAACGGCAAGCAGGGGTTGCTGGAGGCGTGCTTTATCCGCTTTTTTGAACCGTATATTGCCTGCCTTGAAGAAGAAGTGCAAAATCTTTCGGAAGAAGGATTAAAACGGGCGGCCTTCCGCATCCTGCACTTTCAAAGCGAAAACCACCTGCTGTCCAGATTTGTATGGCGGGAAGTCACCGTTGATTCGCAAATTGTCCGCGAAATTTTGTCCACTTATTTCATGAAAGAGCGTTATTTATTGAAAAAACTTGCCAAGGCCTGGTGCGGGCCCGGAATCCAGGCGGGCAAACTGAACTTTCTCATGATTCAGCTGAAAAGCATGCTGTCGATGCCGTATTTAAACAGCCAGTACATTCGGGAAGTATGGGGCATGCAGCCGGAAGAACCGTATTTTGCCGAAAAATACGGCAAATCGGTTGCCGAATGGCTGGACAGCATCCGGCAAAACGCGGGGGCGCAGCCGGAACCGCTGCTGCTTGAAACCGCTTTTTAATGTGCCGGCCCGGGCCGGCTGTTTATAAATGCCGGCAGCTTTCCGAAAAAGCCCGCCGCCGTGCAAAAAATAAGCGCCGGCTTTTTTTATTTTGGGTGCGGAAAAAACCTTCCCCAAAATGAATCGAAAAATCTCGAATTTCATAGTCAAATATTGTCATTACATGGTATCATAGAATAAAAATAAACATACATGCCTATGGATATCGGGAAGGATTGCTCCGGTATTCATACATACATAATGAGCGGATATTAAGGTTTGATTTGTGGACGAACGGGAGGCTTTCAAGTTTATGATGTATGGCATCATTGGCGCTATTCTTTTGTTGCTCGTTTTATTGACTTGCGGTTTTTTTATCAGGAGGCAATTTTATAAAGAGATTGACAAGCTTGAAGCATGGAAAATTGAAATCATGAACCGGCCTGTCACTGAAGAGCTGGGAAAAGTCAAACGGCTCAATATGGGCGGGGAGGCGGAAAGTTTATTTGAAGGCTGGCGCAAAGACTGGGAGGACCTTTTAAACGAGGAACTGCCGGCAGTGGAAGATAAGCTCTTTGAAATCGAGGAGCACACCGACAAATACCGTTTCAAAAAGGCGAAAGAAGTACAGGCGGAAGCAGAGGCGATTCTTCAAAATGCGGAACAAAAAATAAAAGATATACTGGACGGCGTCAATGAACTGATGGATGCCGAGAAAGAATCCCGGAAAGAAGTGGAAGAACTCGGGGAAATCTTCAAAGACTTGAAGAAACAGCTTCTGACACGGCGCCATACATACGGAAAAGCCATTAAAAGCCTCGATTTGAGAGTGGACAGCCTGGCGGAGAAATTTGCCCGTTACCATGAACTGACGGAAGCCGGGAACTATTTGGAGGCAAAGAAATTAGCCGATGAACTGAAAGCCGAAACAGAAATGTTGCAGGAGGATGCCGGGAAAATTCCGGATTTGCTGGCGGAAACGGAATCGCTTTTGCCGATGCAGTTTGCAGAATTAAAAGAGGGCTACAAAGAAATGGCTGCACAAGGCTTTGCGCTCGATCACCTGCAATTTGATGAAGAAATGAAGGAACTTACAGAGAAGCTTTCGGCTTACCGAAAACAACTTGAACAGGCTGACACAGCGGATGTCGAGGAAGGCATCCGGGAAATCAAGGAAAGAATAGAAACGATTTACGATATTTTAGAAAAAGAAGCGTACGCGAAAAACTATGTGCTCAAGCATTTCCGCGAAGTGAAGGATATCCTGGATGAAGTACGGGAAGAAAACAAGCGCCTCAAAACAGAAACAGAATCCGTGCAAAAGACATACCAGCTGCATGAGGAAAACATGGCTGTTCCTGCTGAACTCGAGAAACAATTGGAGAAACTGGCCGCGCGTTTGGCGGTCCTTGAAGTAAAAATTCCCGAAAACGAAACGATTTATTCCGTGTTAAGCGAACAGCTCAAAGAAATGGAAGGGCAGATTGAAAAACTGCGGGATGACCAGAAGACGTTTAACGAATTTTTGCAGAACCTGCGGAAAGAAGAAATGGAAGCACGCGCGAAGATCATGGGCTTGAAGCGGACAATCCAGGATATGCGCCGCCTTGTCGAAAGAAGCAATATTCCCGGGCTGCCGGACTCGTACCGCACCCTGTACGAAGCAGCCTGGAATGCGATTCGTGACACTGCCGAAAGCCTCCATGCCACGCCGCTAAACATGGAAAAGGTCAACCGCCATCTGCTGGAGGCGGAACAGGCAGTCGGAAACTTTGAAAAAAGCACGAAAGCTTTAATGGAAAATGTGCAGCTTGCTGAAAAAGTGATTCAATACGGCAACCGTTACCGCGCTAAATATAAGAAAGTGGCGGACGGGCTAGAGCGCGCAGAAGTGGCTTTCCGGCGCTATGATTATGAGAAGGCGCTTGAAGAAGCCGCAACGACAGTGGAAGCGGTGGAGCCCGGCGCATTGAAAAAAATTGAAAAAATGCTGGAAACTGAAGAATTACTTTGAAGCAAACGGAAAAAATACGGAACGCTCCCCGTTTTTTTCGTTTGCTTTTTTCTGCGCCTTTCAGCCGGCAGGCAGGCCTTTCATGCGGCTGATGCCAAACAGATGCACTTGTTTTTTTGGCGCCTGGTTCTTTAACCTGGTAAACAGGCACGGGTGAAGACCTTTGAGCCTTAAGCAACTCATTTTCTGTCTGAACGGGTACAACACGCACGGTCGCAGGGCCATTGCCGCCCCATCCTGGAGATGAAAGACCAGTGCCGCGAAAGAAGCGGCGCGGAGACCGGGATGGGCGGCGCATAACGGGAGTATATCGGTTGTAGGTTCGGTATCCGGCATGGTATATTAGGCAATGATGCAGGTCTGGATCCAATTTTATGCCAACAGAGGGTGTTCAAATGATTTACTTTGACAACAGTGCCACAACGAGGCCTTATCCGGAAGTGCTGGATGCTTTTGTGAAAACATCGGAAAACTATTTTGCAAATCCCTCTTCCCTGCACAGCCTCGGCGCGCGTACAGAGAAACTTCTCACACAGGCAAGACGGCAAATTGCGAGCCTTCTCGGCGCAGACGAGAACGAAATTTTTTTCACATCCGGCGGCACGGAAGGCAATAATCTGGCGATTAAAGGGGCAGCCCTTGAGTACCGTTCAAGGGGGCGCCATATCATTACGACGGCTGTTGAACATGCATCTGTTTTTGAAACATGCCGGCAGCTGGAAGAATGGGGCTTTCGCGTCACGTATTTGCCGGTTGACAGGAGCGGAAGAATCAAACTGGACGATTTAAAACAGGCCATCACGGATGAAACGATTCTTGTTTCCGTGATGCATGTGAATAACGAAGTAGGAACAGTGCAGCCGGTGGAAGAAATCGGGCAGCTTCTCAAAACTTACCCGAAAATCCTGTTTCATACAGACGATGTCCAGGGCTGCGGAAAAGTTCCGCTTTCCCTGCATGATGCCGGCATCGATCTTTGTACGGTTTCCGCGCATAAATGCCATGGCTTAAAGGGAACCGGGATATTATATAAACGGGCAAATCTCCGCCTGTCACCGCTTTTAACCGGCGGGCACCAGGAGAGGGGCTTGCGCAGCGGCACCGAAAATACAGGCGGAATCGTTGCAGCCGGAAAAGCGCTCCGCCTGGTCCATGAAAAATTTGAAGCCGGGGCGGCAGAAAGAACGGCCCGTATCCGGGATGCCCTGATTGAAAAACTTCAGGAGATGCCTGCTGTGACAGTCCATACCAATCCGGCTGTTTCAGCGCCGCACATCCTGAACTTTTCCGTCCGCGGCATCCGCGGCGAAGTGCTCGTGCATGCGCTTGAAGAGGAAGGCATTTATATTTCCACAACAAGCGCCTGCTCTTCAAAAACGCGGGAACTGAGCCGCACGCTCCTTGCCATGGGGGTTTCCAAAGACGAAGCCGAATGGGCGGTGCGCGTGAGCCTTTCTTATGAAAATACAATGGAGGAAGCGGAACGTTTTATCCGCATATTAAGGCAAACAATCACAAATTTACAACAAGTGTTGGGGAGAAATCAATGAACTATGACCGCATTTTAATCCGTTACGGGGAACTTTCGACAAAAGGGCATAACCGCCAGTTTTTTATCCGGCATTTAAAAGACAATGTCAAAAAAGCGCTCAGGCCTTTTGGCGGCATTGAAGTCCAGGCGCTGTACGACCGCATGTACGTGCTCTTGCATGGCGCAGACGGCGGGCAAGTCATCGATATTTTAAAATCAATCTTCGGGATCCAGTCATTCAGCCCGGCCGTCCGCACCCGGAAACAGCTCGAAGACATCGAGCAGGCGGGGCTCGAACTCGTCCGGCAAAACTTTGCGAAAGGCAAAACCTTCAAAGTGTCGGCCCGCCGCGGCGATAAAACATTTGAATACGATTCGAATGATTTGAACCATCTCGTCGGCGGCTATATTTTAAAGCAGCTGGACGGCATTCAAGTCAATGTAAAACAGCCGGATATCGAGCTGCTTGTGGATGTCCGGAAAAACGGCGTCTATTTGTCCACTGAAGTGATAAAAGGATCCGGCGGGCTTCCTGTCGGTGCGTCCGGCAAAGCGATGCTCATGCTTTCGGGCGGTATTGACAGCCCGGTTGCAGGATACCTCGCGATGAAACGCGGCGTGAAAGTGGAAGCGGTCCATTTCCACAGCCCGCCGTTTACAAGCCCGCGTGCAAAGCAAAAAGCGCTTGACCTTGCGCAAAAAATTTCCGCCTACAGCGGCTCCATGAAAGTGCATATTGTCCCCTTTACAAAAATCCAGGAGACGATCCATAAAGGGGTTCCGGAAGGCTATTCGATGACCGTGCAAAGAAGGGTAATGCTTGAGATTACCGACCGGCTCCGTAAAATCCATAACGGGCTTGCGATTGTAACCGGCGAAAGCCTCGGCCAGGTTGCCAGCCAAACGCTCGACAGCATGGTTGCAATCAATGACGTAACAACGACACCGGTGTTGCGGCCGCTTGTTTCAATGGATAAGCTGGACATTATTGATATTGCCCAAAAAATCGGCACTTACGACATCTCAAGCCTTCCGTATGAAGACTGCTGCACGATTTTCACGCCGCCTTCGCCGAAAACGCGGCCGAAACTCGAGCTTGCGCGTCTTTACGAAAGCCGCCTCGAACTGGAACCATTGATTGAAGAAGCGGTGCAAAATACGGAGGACGTCTTTGTTACACCAAATGAAACGGCGCAGGAAGAAGACTTTTCCGGGCTGTTATAAAATCCAGTAACTGGCAGCACCGCCAATAAACTTACAACATGATGCCATGTGTTTATGCGCAATCTATACTCACAAGGAGGTGAGACACATGGCACAAAGCAACAACAGCAACCAATTGCTTGTAAGCGGTGCTGAACAAGCGCTGGACCAAATGAAATACGAAATCGCTCAGGAATTTGGCGTAAACCTTGGTGCTGATACGACTTCCCGCGCAAACGGGTCTGTCGGCGGCGAAATCACGAAACGCCTTGTTTCGATGGCTGAACAACAATTAGGCGGTACTTCCCGATAACTGAATGAAGAATGGATAAAGAAGCGGGCCTGAAGCGGGTCCGCTTCTTCTTGTTTTTGGCGTAAATCTGTATCATATTTTTTTAATATCAGGTATAATAATGAGGTACTAAAAAATTCTGGAGGCGATTCGCTTGCGTCGTAGTGACCTGATTGCGCCACAAACATACAATATAGCCGAAGAAATTGAGAAATATGCCCGGGATCCGCACAAAGTTGCGCTGATTTGGGAAGACAAAGAAGGCATGCACAGAGAAGTCACATATAAAGAATTAATTGAAAATGCAAACCGGACCGGCCATGTCTTTTTGAAAAGCGGGCTGAAAAAGGGCGATATCATACTTGTCATGGTTCCGCGCATCGTAGAAGCATACGAAGTGTATCTCGCTGCAATGAAATGCGGCATCGTCCTTTTACCGGCCTCGGAAATGCTGCGGACAAAAGATCTCGACTACCGGATCGAAACAGGGGATGTAAAAGGCGTTGTCGCCCATTATTCATGCACCGCACAGTTTAAAGATGTCCGCGGCATTGAAAATTTGAAAAAATTCGTAATTGGAGCACCGGAACCGGGATGGGCGTTTCTGGATGAAAAGAAAAAAGCAGCGCCTTGTGAACTGGAAATCGCCAAAACGTCAAAAGATGATATTGTAATTTTGTCTTACACTTCCGGGACAACCGGCAATCCGAAAGGTGTTATCCATACGCACAGCTGGGGATACGCCCATTTGCGCACGGCTGCCCCGAACTGGCTTGGCATTCAGGAAGGCGACCGCGTTTGGGCGACGGCCGCACCGGGATGGCAAAAATGGGTATGGAGCCCGTTCCTTTCCGTTCTCGGTTCAGGCGCAATCGGGTTTGTTTACAACGGCCGTTTTGATCCTAAAAAATATTTGTCCCTTTTGGATGAATATGAAATCAATGTGCTCTGCTGCACACCGACTGAATACCGTTTAATGGCAAAAGTGGATGACTTGTCCCATTATCATCTGAAAAGCTTAAGGAGCGCGGTCTCAGCCGGGGAACCGCTGAACCGCGAAGTCATGGATGTTTTCCAAAACCAATTCGGCCTCACGATCCGCGACGGTTACGGCCAGACGGAAAGCACGCTGCTCGTCGGCTTTTCCCTTGATACCCCGTTGCGACCGGGTTCAATGGGCAAACCGTTCCCCGGAAATGAAGTCGAAATCGTAAATGATGACGGGAAGCCGTGCAAACCGGGCGAAACCGGCGACATTGCCGTCCATAGAGACACGCCTGCGCTTTTTAAAGGCTATTATAAAGAGCCGGAGCGCACGGCCAAGCAATACCGCGGCGATTACTTCATTACAGGGGATAGGGCAAGAAAAGATGAGGACGGTTATTTCTGGTTTGAAGGCAGGCGGGATGATATCATTATTTCTTCCGGCTATACGATCGGGCCGTTTGAGGTCGAAGATGCCCTCGTCAAGCATCCGTATGTGAAAGAATGTGCCGTTGTCGCAAGCCCGCACGAAATCCGCGGCAGCATTGTGAAAGCTTTTGTCGTTTTAAAAGATGGCATCAGCGAGAATTTGCCAGGGCTTGTAAAAGAACTGCAAAACCACGTAAAACAATTGACCGCGCCGTATAAATACCCGCGTGCGATTGAATTTATCAAGGAATTGCCAAAAACGGCCTCCGGCAAAATCCGCCGTGTCGAGCTCAGGCAGCAGGAATGGAATAGATAAGAAACAAAAGCCGGACATTTTTTTCAAAAAAATGCCCGGCTTTTTGTTTTAAAGTCCCGGATCTTCAAGTAGAATAGAAGAAAACCAAAAAAGTGGAAGGATGAAATGTTGGCATGAACAAAAAAAGATGGGGAGCGCTTGCTTTGGCAGGCGGGCTGTTCGTCGTTTCCATTATTGTGAACCTGGCGAGCATGGCGGCACCAACCAACTTTTCCAAAATCTTTAAAGAGACGGTGGAAGCGGGGGAAGGGGATGTTTCCGAAAATGTATTGCAGGATGGGAATGAATCAAAGAAAATCGTCGTTTTGAATGTGAACGGGACGATTCAGGATACCGGCGCGTCACCATCCCTGCTGGATACCGGTGAATATAACCATCAAAGTTTTTTGGAAGAACTGGATGAGGCGAAAAAAGACCGCGATGTAAAAGGGATCATTTTACATATAAATTCGCCGGGTGGCGGGGTGGCCGAGTCGGCGGAAATCCATCACCGCCTGATGGAAATAAAAAAAGATACGAAGAAGAAAATTTATGTGTCCATGGGGCCGACTTGCGCATCCGGTGCATATTACATTTCAACGCCGGCCGATAAAATATTTGCAAGCCCGGAAACCTTGACCGGGTCGCTCGGGGTCATCATGGAAAGCGTGAACTACGGGAAGCTTGCCAAAAAATACGGCATTGATTTTCCGGTTATCAAAAGCGGGGAGTATAAAGACATTATGAGCCCTTACCGGGACATGACGAAGAGCGAAAAAGAAATGCTGCAGAAAATGGTCAACAATTCGTACAACGGTTTTGTCAAAGTCATCTCCGAAGGGCGCCACATCCCGAAAGAACAGGTACGCAAAATTGCGGACGGGCGTGTATACGACGGCAGGCAGGCGCTCGATTTGCATTTGATTGACAAATACGGTTACCTAGACGACACCATTGCAGCGATGAAAAAAGATCTTCATCTCGGAAAAGCACAGGTTGTGGAATATGAATCAAGCGGCGGGTTTGGGTCGCTGTTTTCCGCTTCAGCGCAAAAAATTCTCGGCAAAGAAGCAGAAGCCTCAGGGCTCGCGCGTTTACTGTCGCAATCGAACGCCCCGCGCCTGATGTACCTGTATTCCGGGGCTGAATAAGGGGGGAACTTGAGTGAATTCAAACGAAAACCAAATGCCTGAGGCGGTAAACCCTGGGACGGAACAAAACCGCGGGGAGTTGTCCGGGGCCCGTTATGCCGGGTTTTGGATGCGGTTTTGGGCCTATTTGCTTGATCTGCTTGTTGTGGCAAGTGTAAAGTGGCTGGTCATCCACCCCATTTTCCGGCTTTCCGGACTGTCCCTTACAGACGAAAAAATTTACTCGCCGATTACGATCGCATCAGCCCTTGTATTTTACGGTTATTTCGTTCTAATGACGAAGTTTTTCGGCCAGACGCTTGGGAAAATGGTGTTTGGCCTCAGGGTTGTGCCGCTGAACCATCCCGGGCCGCTGAAATGGAGCACTGTTTTATTCCGGGAATGGATCGTCCGTTATGTTTGTGTCAAGATTGCGGTCATCTATATTGTCGTTGCATTTACGCCGAAAAAACAAGGGGTGCACGATTTGTTTGCCGATACGGCCGTCATTCATGAACGGTCCCATGAACCGGTCTATCCTTATTATGAACCTGCTTAAGGGCAGGTTTATTTTTTTGCCCTGTTGGCGATAATGGTTGCAAAAAAGGCTGATGATGGAAATGATATGGTGGCTATCCGCGTTTTTCGCACTTGCCGCAATCACTGCGATTGTATGGTTCTCTTCCCTGTCCGTCCTTATTGAATACGGGCACCGCCGGGATGATGATAAAATTTTTATCCAAATCAGGGTGTGGGGCATCATCCGCTATACCGTGAAAATCCCGGCCGTGAAAGTGGACCGGAAAAAACCCGGTGTCGTATATGAAAAAGAGACAAAACATGCAGAGCAGGAAAGGAACATTACGCCGGATGTCCTCGAACAGCGGATTGAAGATGTGAAAAAAATTGCGGAGCGCGTCATCGGTTTAAAGGCGATTGCAGGCAAGTTCATCCGCAATGTCCAGTTAAGAAAATTCGAATGGCATACAGCAATCGGGCTGCATGATGCCGCGTGGACGGGAATTGTCGCCGGAAGCATCTGGGCGGTGAAAGGGGGGATCTTAAGCCTCATTACCACACATCTGCGTGTAAAAACGGATCCTGTCCTTTCCGTTACGCCCTTTTTCCAGTACCCGATTTCCGAAACACAGTTAAAATGTATGGTGAAAATCCAGATCGGGAAAGCTATAATAGCCGCATTTAAAATGCTGAAATACTGGCGGGGAGGAAAAGCGGAAATCGCGCTTACACCGGTTTCTGAGCCGGAAAACGGCCGGCATGCTTAAATCCCGGCAGAAACAAATGACAGGAGGAAACAACAATGGGTTCACATCCGATTGAAGGCCTGATGACGGCCGCAATGGAAAATTTAAAAGAAATGATTGACGTAAATACGATTATCGGGGATCCGGTGGAAACGCCGGATGGAAGCGTCATTTTAACCGTATCCAAAGTCGGTTTCGGGTTTGCGGCAGGCGGCAGCCAATTTAACGGGCCATCCGGATCCGGCGGCAGCGGCGAATCCCGCCCGGCAGAGCTGCCTTTCGGTGGCGGCAGCGGCGGCGGCGTCTCGATTATGCCCATTGCCTTTTTGGTTGTTGGCGCACAAGGCGTGAAAATGCTGCATCTGGACCAAAACACGCATCTGATTGAAAAAATTATGGATGTCGCACCGGGCGTTGTCGAAAAAATCCAGAGCATGCTGAAACAAAACGGCCAAAATGCTGGCGGCCAAAATGGCGGGCAACAGCCGGCCAACCAGCAAAAACAGGATCTTGATTTTTAACAACCCGCATGATTCGCGGGTTTTAAATTGGAAATTTTTTTCGTTGTCCAGTATGATAAGGTATGAGCACAGCTGAAATACGGGGATTGTAAGCCCCGGCAAAAATAAGGAGGGTATTTCATGGCTTCGGTTACATTTAAAGGGAATCCAGTCACATTGGAAGGGACACAAGTAAAAGTTGGCGATAAGGCACCGGACTTTACGGTTCTGGATAATGACTTGAATGAGGTGACACTTTCGGATACAAAAGGCGGCGTCCGCATCTTCAGCGTTGTCCCGTCGATTGATACCGGTGTTTGCGATGCACAGACGCGCCGTTTTAACGAAGAAGCAGCAAAACTCGGGAAAGAAGTCAACGTTTATACTTTCTCCTGTGACCTGCCTTTTGCTCAAAAAAGATGGTGTGCGGCATCCGGGCTCGACCATGTAAAAGTGTTGTCCGACCACCGCGACCTGTCATTCGGCAAAGCTTACGGGGTTGTGATGAAAGAACTTCGCCTGCTTGCCCGCGCCGTATTTGTCGTGGATTCCAATGATACGGTTACATATGTGGAATATGTAAGCGAAGGCACCAACCATCCTGACTACGAAAAAGCATTGCAAGCCGCAAAAGATGCAGCGTAAAACAGGTATCTGAAAGCGTCAAGAAAAGCGAAGAGCGCTTGCTATACTCGATAAAATCCCCGATCTCCATCGGGGATTTTATATGGAAGAAGAATATGAAGGAGGAGAATGAATGAGAGCCTCTCCTGTTGAAACCCTTTTTACCGTTTTTAACGAATCCGCGCAAATCTTGGAAAATCGCCTCTCTGTCCCGTACCTGGAAGCCGTGGCGATGACCGGGGAAAACTTATTCAGCGGAAGCATCCGCCAAAATGGGATTGATGCGCGCGATGAAAAACGCCTTGAAAACCTATACGGAACGGTCCGCCTCGGGGACTTTACCCGCGAGCAAATCCGGAAAGCCTACCAGCTCGCCATCCTGAAGGGGATGAAAGCAAACGTCCAGGCAAACCACCAAATGACGCCGGATTCGATCGGACTGCTGATGAGCTATTTTATCGGCAAGTTTACAGAAAATATGGGCACATTTTCCATTTTGGACCCTGCGGTGGGCACCGGCAATTTGCTTGTGACCATTTTGAACCAGCTCAGCGGGAAAAACATTACTGCTTACGGCGTGGATATCGATGATGTTTTGATCCGGCTCGCATACACGGGGGCGAACCTTCTGCACCATGAAATCGAACTGTTTACGCAGGATGCCCTGTCCCAATTGTTCATTGACCCTGTTGATATCGTTGTTTGCGATTTGCCGGTCGGATACTACCCGAATGATGCGGGCGCCGCAGATTACAAGCTGAAGGCAGATGAAGGGCATTCGTACGCCCATCATTTGTTTATCGAGCAGAGCCTGAGAGCGGCGCGCCCGGGCGGATTTTTATTTTTTCTCATCCCAAACGGATTATTTGAAACAAAAGAAGCCCCGAAACTTCGCCGGTTTTTAAAAGAAGAGGCGGATATCCAGGCGATTTTGCAATTGCCGATGACCATCTTCAAAAACGAACAGGCTGCCAAAAGCATTTTTGTCATCCGCAAGAAAGCAGAAGGCGTGAAGGCGCCGGAACAAGTGCTGCTGGCGTCGCTCCCGTCCCTGTCCAACGAGGGGGCGCTAAGGCAGCTGATGGCAAAAATGGACGCCTGGTGCAAAGAAAATATCCAAAGCGGCAAAATTTGACGAATTGGGAAAAATGGGGGCCGGAAAGCAGGAAATTGCGTTCCGGCCCCCATTTGTTTGTGTTTTTATGGTATCATTTTATATGTTCCCGGGAGACGAAACCAAAAACCGGTTGAAAAAAACCGGATAGAATGGCAAAATGAGAAAATGAGATCACTATTTTAAAAAAATAAAAGGGTTCATTTGATTTTGCGAAGGGAAGACGAGCAATGGCAAAAATTATGGCAATTAATGCGGGGAGCTCCTCCTTAAAATTTCAATTATTTGATATGCCGAATGAAAGCGTTATAACGAAAGGCCTGATTGAACGGATCGGGTTAAACGATGCCTTGTTTTCCATTACGGTAAACGGGGACAGGGTGAAGGAAATTACTGATATTCCGAACCATGAAGTTGCCGTGCAGTTTTTATTAAATAAATTAACGGAAACCGGTATTATCCGGTCTTTGGATGAAATAGAAGGCGTGGGCCACCGGGTTGTGCACGGTGGCGAAATATTCAATGATTCTGCTGTCGTCAATGACCAGGTGCTCGCGCAAATTGAAGATTTGGCGGAACTCGCGCCGCTTCATAACCGGGCGAACGCAACGGGGATCCGGGCGTTCCGTGCCGTGCTGCCGGATGTGGTTCAAGTGGCCGTGTTTGATACCGCTTTCCACCAAACGATGCCGGAAAGTGCTTTCCTATACAGCCTACCCTATGAATACTACGAAAAATATCGGATCCGCAAATACGGGTTTCACGGCACTTCCCATAAATATGTAGCGATGCGCGCCGCTGAGCTGCTCGGCAGGCCGATTGAACAGCTGCGCCTGATTTCATGCCATTTGGGCAACGGGGCAAGCATTGCGGCGATCCAGGGCGGCCGGTCAATCGATACGTCCATGGGCTTTACGCCATTGGCCGGTGTGACGATGGGCACGCGTTCCGGCAATATCGATCCTGCGCTGATTCCGTTTATTATGGAGAAGACAGGCAAAACCGCGGAAGAAGTGCTCGAAGTGTTAAACAAAGAATCCGGGCTTCTTGGCATTTCGGGCGTTTCCAGCGATTTGCGCGATATCCAAGTGGCGGCAGAACTCGAGCGGAACAAGCGGGCTGAACTGGCGCTTGACATTTTTGCAAGCCGCATCCATAAATACATCGGGTCGTATGCGGCGAAAATGGCCGGCGTGGATGCGATTATTTTTACAGCCGGCATCGGGGAAAACAGCGATGCCATCCGCGCAAGAATTTTAACGGGACTGGAATTTATGGGCATTTACTGGGATCCGACCCTGAACCAGATCCGCGGGACCGAAGCGTTTATCAATTATCCGCATTCCCCTGTAAAAGTGCTCGTTATCCCTACTAATGAAGAGCTGATGATCGCACGCGATGTTGTCCGGCTGTCTTCATGACCGCGGAAGCCGGCCGGCGCCGGCAGCTTGCTTTCTCTGCTGCCCGTGCCCGAATAAATCGTTTCAGGAAGCGCTTTGGCATAGCATAAACGGACAGCCGTGCATGGAATTTATGTTATAATGGCTGTAAAACAGAGTTTGGGAGCGGATCGAAAATGGCGGAATGGACAGACAGGGAAAAAATAGTCCTGGATGAAATCAACGACTGGGCGGAGAAGCTGTTAGCGGCCGGAAAAGAAGGGGGCGGGCGCAAGCAAAAACTGGATGCGCTTTTTGCCAATTTTCCGGATGAGGCGCTGGAAAATATCCATGAAAAAATAGATGCCGTTTTGTTTCAAATCTGTTCATTTGCCGATGAAAATCTGCCTTACGGGCATGAGATCGAAAAAATACTTGCTGCGGGGCGTCTCTTTGACAGTTCTGTCGCAACGATTCCCGATATGAGGAAACTTACCATCGACCAGGCAGGGTTTATTGCGGCACGGCAGCAGGCAAAATACCGCCGTCTCTCACTCTTCGAAGGGGCATTGAGCGGAACCGGGAAAGCCGTTTTTGCCGCGGCGGACCCGTTTTTCCTGCTGGCTGTGAATCTCCGGGCGGTCCAGCTCACCGGTGCAGCTTACGGATTTGAAACAAAATCGCCCGGCGGACTCGTGGCGGCGCTGAAAATCGTGCTGATGGCCGCTGCCCCGGACATGGTGAAATATGCGCTCTGGGAAGAATTGATGGATGAGCTGGAAGCGCGCGGAACCGGCTTCTATGCAGGGAATGAAAAGTTATTCCACCGCTATTTGTGGCCGGGGGCCATCGGGCATGCCGGTAAGCTCGCTTTTCTGGCGCTGCTCCGGCCGAAAAAGCGGGGAGAAAACAGCTGGGCCGGGATGGCCATCGGGGCTGCTACAAACTACTATTTTTCTAAAAAAGTTTGTGAAATTGCGGAGAAATATTATCAATACCGGTTTTTAACAGAAAAAAGCGGCCGTTAAAAAACCAGCCCGTAAAAGGCTGGTTTTTGCTTAATTTTCCCCTTTGCCTTCTTCTTCCTTAGGCGTTCTCACGACAAGCACATCGCAGGGGGAAGTGCGGACAATATGTTCGGAAACGCTTCCGATCAGGAGCCTTTCCACCGCGTTTAAACCGGTTGCGCCGCACACAATTAAATCCGCATGCACTTTCGGCGCGACATTTTTTGTGATTTGAAGTTTTGGAGAGCCGAGCTGGATGATCGTCTGGACTTTGATCCCTTTTTCTGCGGCGCGGTCTTT